>Ga0126383_10002003_pt1 | contig 12969 bp, 17 predicted proteins | sample PanSoiMetPlot_35_FD_96882 | JGI IMG/M metagenome (GOLD analysis project Ga0126383, IMG submission 96882) | Tropical forest soil microbial communities from Panama - MetaG Plot_35 | ecosystem: Environmental > Terrestrial > Soil > Tropical forest > Bulk soil | place: Panama | collected 2016-02-17
GTCAGTTATGCCAAGCGCCATGTCGGCCGGCAACTGGTGGGCGGACAGCAGACGACCATGCCGTTGAAGCTGAACATGGGCGGCGTGATTCCGGTCATCTTCGCCTCGTCGGTTTTGTCCATGCCGCAGAGTCTGTTTTCGGCGGTGCCGCCCAAGAACCCGGCTAACTGGTACGGGAAGATCTTCACCTTCTTTCAGGTTTTCCATGCCGGAGATCCTTATTACGAACTGATCTTCCTCAGCCTGATTGTCTTCTTCACCTTCTTTTATGTCTCGATCGTCTTTAACGTGGAAGAGGTCGCGGACAACCTGCGCAAGCACGGCGGCTTTATGCCGGGAATTCGACCGGGACGGGCCACGGCTGAGTATCTCAATACAATTCTGACGCGGTTGACGACGGTCGGCGCAATTTACCTGGCGCTGGTGGCCTTCTTCCCGCAGTTCATGCTCAGCGGGTTTAAGGTGGGACGCTTGCCGCTGATTGGCACCTGGCTGGAATCGTTTGTGAGCACCACCCCGGGTTTGGCCTGGATTCCCACCGGCATGGGTTACCAATTCTACTTTGGCGGCACCAGTCTGCTGATTCTGGTAGGCGTGGCCATGGACACGGTGTCGCAAATTGAAGCCCAGCTGGTGATGCGCAACTACGAAGGATTTCTCGGGAGCGGTGGACGTTTGCGAGGGCGCAGGGCTTGAGCTCGAAGGTTATTGTTTTGATGGGAGCGCCTGGTGCCGGCAAGGGCACTCAGGCGCGTTTGATTCAGGAGCGGTTGGGATTACCACAAATATCGACCGGCGATATCCTGCGGGCGCTGGCGGCTGAGGATATTCACAGCACCCAGGCCTCGGGTAATCTGGTATCGGACGATTTCGTGATTGAGCTGGTCAGAGAGCGTACGGCCAACCCTGATTGCCGTAACGGTTATGTCCTCGACGGCTTTCCCCGCACGATTGCGCAGGCCGAAAGGCTGGAGGATCTGACAGCCGAGCAGGGCATGATCCTGGAGGCCATCCTGATTGATGTGCCCACCGAGGTGTTGGAACGCAGACTGACGGGTCGTCGCATGTGCCCGGTCGGCAACGAGACCTACAACGTCTATTTCAAGCCGCCGCGCGCCGATAACATTTGCGACACGCACGCGGGAGTTGCGCTGCAGCAACGCGCCGATGATTACCTGGACAAGGTGCACATCCGGCTGGAGACTTATCGAAGGCAGACGGCGCCGGTGCTTGACTATTACCGGCGATCGGGACGGCTGGATGTGGTGGATGGCAATCACCAGTCCGAAGAGATTTATGCGAGCATCAGGGACCTGGTGGTTAAGGAGCAAACTGCCGGCCGCAGCTGATCCAGCGAAATGATTATTGGGAAGTCACAGAAAGAGATCGACAAGATGCGCGCCGCCGGCCAGCTGGTCGGAGGAGTGCTGCAGGAGCTGCGCGCGCTGGTCAAGCCGGGGATTACGACCCTGGAAATCGACAGCGCGGCCGAGCGGATGATTCGCGATGGCGGCGCTTATCCCACCTTCAAGGGTTACAACGGATTTCCTTTCTCGATCTGCGCTTCAGTCAACGAACAGGTAGTCCATGGATTTCCGTCGCAGTATCAGCTTCAGGAAGGGGACATCTTTTCGATTGACGTGGGCGCCACCCTGGACGGTTTTGTCGGCGATACGGCGACCACCGTGGCCGTCGGCAAAGTCGCTGAAGATCGCCTGCGCCTGATGAAGATAACCGAGGAGTGTCTGGAGTTGGCCATCGAACAATGCCACGCCGGAAACCACCTCGGCGATATCGGCTTTGCGGTCCAGTCGCACGCTGAGGCGCAGGGCTATTCGATTGTGCGAGATTATGTGGGCCACGGGATCGGCCGGCGCATGCACGAGGATCCGCAGATTCCGAATTACGGCAAGCCGGGCAAGGGGCCGAAAATCAAGAAGGGCTACGTGTTCGCGCTTGAGCCGATGGTGAACATGGGCTCTCTGCATACGAAGACTTTGCAGGACGGATGGACCGTGGTCACCGTCGACGGTCAGCCGAGCGCCCACTTCGAACATACAGTGGCAATTACCGAAGAGGGGCCGGAAGTGTTGACGCGGGTAAAGACCAGGCCGGCGCCCGCCCAGCTGGAAACCGCAGCCTGAGGTTTCGCCGCGGCTTGGCAATTGCTTGGGCTGCATGTTAGTATCCCAAGTTTGCCAGCAAAGGCGAATTCGTGTCTGTATGGCGAAGGAAGAGGCGATAGAAGTGATGGCCAAAGTCCTCGAAACGCTGCCGAACGCAATGTTTCGGGTTGAGCTGGACGAAAGTCGGCATCAGGTGCTGGCGCACATCTCCGGGAAAATGCGCAAGCACTTCATCAGAATTCTCCCCGGCGATAAGGTTTTGGTTGAGTTGTCGCCTTACGATTTGAATCGTGGCCGCATAACGTATCGTTACAAGTAGGTTTGTGAAATGAAAGTCCGCGCGTCAGTCAGAAAGATTTGTGATAAGTGCAAGGTGATCCACCGCAAGGGTGTGGTGCGGGTTATTTGCACGAATCCGAAACATAAACAGAGACAGAAATAGGGAGTAGGAAGCTTAATTTTGGGCGCTGAGTACGGCGGTGGTTGTTAATTCGTCGATAATTCAAAAGTCCAGATTCAAGATTCCAAAATTGAAATATGGCTCGTGTCGCAGGTGTAGATCTTCCGCCCAACAAGCGTGCTGAGATCGGTTTAACTTACATCTATGGAATCGGTCGGTCACGGTCGGCTTCAATCCTGAAGGAAGCCAAGGTGAACGTGGATACGCGCGTGCGCGATCTGACCGAGGACGATCTGGGTCGCATCCGCTCCATCATTGAAGCGCAAGGCGAGATCGAGGGCGATCTGCGCAAGCGTATTCAAATGGACATCAAACGGTTGATGGACATTGGCGCGTATCGAGGGTTACGGCATCGTCGCGGGCTCCCGGTGCGGGGACAGCGGACGCATACCAACGCGCGCACCCGCAAGGGCCCGCGTCGCGCCACGATTGCGAAGAAGAAGGCGCCCGGCAAGAAATAGGATTTGCCGGTGGCCGGTTGCGCCGAGTGCGCGACCGGCTGCCGGCCACAACCACTGATCCACTGACGTTATGGCTAAAGCAGCAACCGGCAAAAAGAAGGTCTTTCGCAAGAAAGAAAAGAAAAATATTCCGAACGGCATCGTGTACATCGCGGCGTCGTTTAATAACACGCTGATCTCGATCACTGATTTGGAAGGGAACCTGGTCGCGCAGTCGTCTTCGGGCGCGCGCGGTTTTCGTGGTTCGCGCAAGGGCACGCCGTTCGCCGCGCAGCAGGCCGCTTACGAGGCTGCCCGCAAGGCGATGGAAGCCGGCATGCAGCAGTGTGAGGTGCGCGTGAAAGGTCCGGGAGGTGGTCGCGAATCGGCGATTCGGGCCATCAACAATGCGGGTATTCGGGTGATCGCAATTCGCGACACGACCCCGATTCCCCACAACGGATGCCGGCCGCCGAAGCGGCGTAGAGTGTAGTGGTTGCCGGCTGGCGTTTGGTCCTTGGTCGATGGGCAGGACGCTTCTAAACCGGCAATTGGAAATCGATAATCGACAATTGGCAATAGCAAGAGACCTAAAGGATGAAGGGCTCCGAATCTCGAGGCTGAATCAGAAATTCCGGATTCAAAATTCCAGAACCTCGCGGCCTGTAAACTTTTCCGTCTGACATCTAGACTGGAGGCAGAAACGATTGGCTAGGTATAGAGATGCGGTGTGCCGCTTGTGCCGCCGCGAAGGTGCAAAACTTTTCCTCAAGGGAGATCGCTGTTACAAGCCTTCTTGTCCCATCGAAAAACGCGGTACCCAGCCGCCGGGGCAGCATGGCAACTCGATGCGTCGCGGCAAAGCTCTGGCCGGTTATGGTCAGCAGCTGCGCGAAAAGCAGAAGGTCAAGCGCATCTACTTCATCCTCGAAGGACAATTTAGAAATTATTTTGAGCGCGCGGCGCGGCAAAAAGGCATCACCGGCGAGAACCTCCTGTTCCTGCTCGAACGACGCCTGGATAACGCCGTGTACCGGTCGGGCTTTTCGACCTCGCGGCGCCAGGCGCGGCAGCTCGTCAATCACGGGCACGTGCTGGTCAACGACAAGAAAGTCGATATTCCTTCATTCCAGGTGAAGCCCGGTGATGTGCTCTCGATCAAAGAGGGCAGCCGCAAAAACGTGCATGTCGAAGGCGCGTGGCAAACCGCTGCCGGTCGCGGACGGCCCTCGTGGATTAACGCCGGCGGTGAGATGACCGCCAGCATTGCCTCGCTGCCGACGCGGGAAGACGTCGATCGCTCAATTAATGAGCAGCTGATTGTGGAGCTTTATAGCAAGTAATTAAACCGCGAATCGCAGCGCGACTGCGCAGCGCGCTTTCGATTCGCATTCTCCTCAAATTCTGACGGAACGTTATGGATCAAAATAATCTCTGGACAGGTTTTCAAATGCCGCGGCGTCTGGCGGCGGACAGCGACACGTTGACTGAGCGCTATGGCCGTTTTTCGGCCCAGCCGTTTGAACGCGGCTTTGGGACCACGGTCGGTAATTCGTTGCGGCGCGCCCTGCTTTCATCTATTGAAGGCGCGGCGATTACCGCGGTGAAGATTGAAGGCGTCGAACACGAATTCTCTTCGATCAAAGGCGTGGTCGAAGATGCCACCGACGTCATTTTGAATTTGAAGCAGGTGCCGTTCAAGCTGCACGGGAACGAGCCGAAGACCTTGACGATTTCCAGGAGCGGCGCCGGCGAAGTGACTGCCGGTGACATCCAGGCGGATGCCGACGTCGAGGTGCTGGACCCGTCGCTGCATATCGCTACGGTCAGTGACGGCGGGTCGCTCAATGTCGAGATGCGTCTCAAGCGCGGGCGTGGCTACGTCTCGGCCGAACGCAACTTCGACGAGGACTTGTCGCTGGGTTACATCCCCATCGATTCGGTGCACACGCCGGTCAAGAAGGTGAACTATGCGGTCGATGCGGCGCGTCTCGGGCAGAATACCGAGTACGACAAGCTCAGCATTGAAGTGTGGACCGACGGATCGATCAAGCCCGACGATGCCATCGGCCTGGCCGCGAAGTTGATCAAGGACCACATGGCCATCTTCATCAACTTTGAAGAGGACACCGAAGAATACAGCTATCAGCAGGCCGAGCGTCCGCCGCTGCCCCGTAACGATCAATTGGATCGCTCGGTTGATGAGCTCGAGCTTTCCGTGCGTTCTTACAATTGTCTGAAGAACGCCGGCATCAAGACCATTCGCGATCTGGTGCAGCGCTCTGAACGCGAAATGCTGGCCACCAAGAATTTCGGCAAGAAGTCGCTCGGCGAAATTCGCGACATACTGCGCGGCATGGGACTCGATTTCGGCATGCAGTTCGACGAGCAGGGCAATCCCATACCCGGCTCGGGCGAAGGCGCGGTCGACGATCTCGGCGACGACGAAGACGGGGAATTTGCCGAAGCAGTGCAATAAGGAAAAGTGGCACGAGCATTCAGCCCATGAGAGTCACGCGCAGCCTGCGCGTGCCACAAGGTAAGAGGAATCATGCGTCATCTTAAGGCCCATCGGAAATTGGGGCGAACCACAGAACACCGCATCTCGATGTTGCGAAATCTGGCGACCTCGCTGGTTAATTCGCGCGAAGACCGGATCGTCACGACTTTGCCCAAGGCCAAAGAGCTGCGGCCGTTTATCGAAAAGGCCATCACCCTGTCGCGCCGGGCTGCCACCCTCGAAGGCGACGGCGCCGAAGTCGGGAGCGTCCACTTGCGGCGTCAGGCGGCCGCGTATTTTCACGCCGGCAATTTTCGCCGGGCCACCACCACCCGGCGAGGACAGATCCCGCCCCCGCGCACCGCGGGCGTGGCGGCGCTGACGCGCCTGTTCGACGAACTGGGTGAGCGATTCAAAGATCGGCCCGGCGGCTATACCCGGATCATCAAGATGGGGCGGCGCGCGGGTGACGGCGCGGAACTGGCGATTATTGAATTCGTTGACAACGCGCGCGAAAAGGAAGCCCAGGCGGCGACGAAGAAACGGGCCTCCAAGGGTTCGAGCAAGAAGAAAGCTGCCGAAACCAAGGCTGCCGATAAGGAAGCCGCGGACAACCAGGACAACGAATAGCACGCCCCCGTGTGCGCAGCCCCGACTCAGTGCTTTTGCTGATCGGGGCTCTTGCTTTGATCGAAAAGGAACACCCGGAAGTAACAAGCGCAACCGACCACAGGAGGTGCGATGTCAACCGGAGCAAAGAGGGTCATGGCCGATCAAGAGAACAAACCTGCTGAGATCGTGACGACGCCGGAGCACACGTCGGAGCGCGGTCATCGTGATCGCGACCGCGATCGCGGCCGGCGGCGCCATCGGCCACCGCAGCCAAGGCACCTCGAACAGTCGGTGAACATGAATGAGCTGCGCGAGTTGGTGTCGCTCATAACCGACAATGGCCTGACGCTTCTGGAGTTGGAGCGCGAAGGTTTCCGCGTCAAGATTGGACGCGGCGCGTTTATCAGCGAAGAGGCCGCCAATGCGCTGAACGCGGCTGGTCAGGGGCAACTCGGCGCGGCGCCGCTCTCAGTGCCGGCGCCGGTGCAATCCATTCCCGCCAGCGCTGCCTCGCATCCGGGCGCCCAGGCGGAAGAAGCCGCGTCTGAAGATCAGGATCTGCACCTTATCAAATCTCCGATTGTAGGCACCTTCTACCGCGCTCCCTCGCCGACGACGGACAGTTTTGTGCGCATCGGCAGTCAGGTAGAGCCGGCGACGGTCGTTTGCATCATCGAAGCGATGAAACTGATGAACGAAATCCAGGCCGAGGCCACCGGCGAAATCGTAAAGATTTATGTCGAGAACGGTCAGGCTGTTGAATACGGACAACCGCTTTTTGGAATTAAACAACAATGAGCCGTGATTGGCCCATTCACTCATCGGTTCATTGATTCAATGAATAAATGAGTCAATGAGTTAATGAGTAAATCGTATGAGCAGCCCGCGTCGCTTCCGTAAAATTCTCATCGCCAATCGCGGAGAGATTGCCTGCCGGATTATCTGGACCTGCAAAGAGATGGGCATCCGCACGGTCGCGGTTCACAGCGAACCCGATCGTGATTCGCTGCACGTTCGTTTTGCCGACGAATCCGCCTGCATCGGTCCCGCGCCTTCCTCCAAGAGTTATCTGAATATTCCCGCGATTATCAGCGCCGCAGAGATTTTCAATGTGGATGCGATTCATCCGGGTTACGGCTTTCTGGCCGAGTCCGCCTACTTCGCCGAAATTTGCGAAGCCTGCAACATCAAGTTTATCGGGCCCCGCCCGGACGTCATCAAGTTGATGGGTGAAAAGGTGGCCGCCCGCAACGCTATGAAGGAAGCCGGAGTGCCCGTGCTGCCCGGCAGCGAAAACGCGATTGAGTCTGAAGCCGAGGGCATCAAGCTGGCGCGCGAGATCGGCTATCCGGTGATTGTGAAAGCCTCCGGCGGCGGCGGCGGGCGCGGCATGCGCATCGTCTATTCGGAAACCGAGCTGGGTCATGCGCTGGAAACGGCTTCGACGGAAGCTGCGGCGGCGTTCAAGAACGGAGACGTTTACATCGAGCGTTATGTAGAGCGGCCGCGGCACATCGAAATTCAGGTGATGGCGGATGAGCAGGGCAACTGTGTCTATCTCGGAGAGCGCGAATGCTCGATCCAAAGACGCCACCAGAAGCTGCTCGAAGAGGCGCCCTCGCCGGTCCTGACGCCTGAGCTGAGACAGCAGATGGGCGACGCTGCGGTCGACGCGTGCAAATCAATCGGGTACTCGAGCGCCGGAACTTTCGAGTTCCTGCTCGATGAAGACAATCGTTTCTATTTCATGGAGATGAACACGCGCATTCAGGTCGAGCATCCGGTGACCGAGATGGTGACCCTGACCGACATAGTGCGCAATCAAATTCGGGTGGCCGAAGGCGAACCGCTTGGTTTTGCCCAGGACGACGTGATCATGGTGGGCCACGCCATTGAATGCCGCATCAATGCCGAGAGCCCGGACACGTTCACGCCTTCGCCGGGGACCATCACCACCTTCAATTTGCCGGGTGGGCCGGGCGTGCGGGTCGATACCTATGTTTATCCCGGATATAAGGTGCCGCCGTTTTACGATTCGATGATCGCGAAGGTGATCGTCCACGCGCGCACGCGCGATTTGGCGATTGCCCGTATGCGGCGGGCGCTCGACGCGATGGTGGTGGAAGGAATCAAAACCACGATTCCGCTGCACCTGAAAATCATGGAGAACGCGGATTTTCAGGCGGGCAACTTTTCGACGCGCTTTATGGAGGAATTCCTCGATAAGAACAAGGTGCGTGAGCAGGCGGCGTAAACGGCTCTGCGGCTTTGACGCGCGTGTCTGCGTGAATTTATAATAATCGACTTTTCAATGGTGAGTTGGGCTCACCTAGAAGGTGTAAACGAAATGTCATTCGCAATTGTCAAAACCGGCGGCAAACAGTTTCGCGTGGAAAAAGGCGGCAAGGTCCGGGTGCCTTCGCTCAAGGACGAGGTTGGGGCTTCGGTGGAATTGGATGTTTTAGCCACGGCCGAAAAGATTGGCGCGCCGTTGGTGGATGGCGCGAAAGTGACGGCGACCGTCGTCGATCACGGCCGCGACACCAAAATCGTCGTCTTCAAGAAAAAGCGGCGCAAGCAATACAAACGGACCAAGGGTCACCGGCAAGGTTACACGACCCTGAAGATTGATTCGATTGAATAATAAGATTTAGTGATTGATTTATTTGTTCATAAATTCCAAGAGTGAATCAGACAATGAATCAATTGAGAGGTTTTCATGGCTCATAAAAAAGGTGTAGGTTCATCGCGCAACGGCCGAGACTCGAACTCGCAGCGCCTGGGATTGAAAAGATTTGGCGGTCAGCACGTGTTGGGCGGAAATATCCTGGCGCGCCAGCGAGGCACGAAGTGGAAGCCCGGCAGCAACGTGGGCCGCGGCAAAGACGATACCTTGTTTGCTTTGATCGACGGCGTCGTGAAGTTTGAAGACAAGGGACGGTCGGGAAAATTTATCAGCGTTTACCCTGAGACCGCAGCAGCTTCATCTTAGAAGAATTGTTCGTAAGTTGTTCTCAAGTGAATGCGACGCCCGCGCCGAAGGCGATTCAGCGGGGCGCGCATTTTCATTTTGCGGCAGCACTGGCGAAACCAATGCCCGCGGTTAGCGCGGGCGGTCTGACAGATGTTCATTGATCGCACAAAAATTCGCGTAGTCGGAGGTCATGGCGGCAACGGCGTGACCGCCTTTCGCCGCGAGAAATTTGTTCCCCGCGGCGGGCCGTCGGGCGGTGACGGTGGTCGCGGCGGCGACGTGTGGATGGTTTCGGATGAATCGGTGAACACGCTCCTGCACTTGCGCTACAACCCTTTGCACGTCGCCGGTCGCGGCATGCACGGTGAAGGCAGTAACCGCTCAGGAAAAGAAGGCGCGGACGTGACCGTGCGCGTGCCGGTGGGCACCCAGATATTTGATGCGGCGACGAATGAACTGCTGTTCGATTTCCATGAAGACGGACAGCGTTGGCGCGCAGCGCGCGGCGGCCGCGGTGGATTTGGGAACGCGCATTTTGCTACTTCGACAAATCGCGCGCCCCGTTATCATCAGGAAGGAAGCGTGGGAGAGGAAGGCGAATTACAGCTCGAGTTGAAATTGCTCGCCGACGTCGGACTGGTTGGTTTTCCCAACGCGGGTAAGTCGACTTTTATCTCGACCGTATCAGCAGCCAAGCCCAAGATTGCCGATTATCCGTTTACCACGCTCGAGCCGCATCTCGGAGTCGTCGACCTGGGCGAGTTTCGCACGTTTGTGATTGCCGATATTCCCGGGCTGATCGAAGGGGCGCACGAAGGGCACGGCCTGGGTGATCGTTTTCTGCGTCACGTCGAGCGCACGGCGTTGCTGCTGCATCTGGTTGATGTGTCGTCATCGGGACGCGATCCGGTCCTGGACTATGAAATCATCAAGCGCGAGTTGGCGGCTTACAATGCGGACCTCGCGGAGCGCCGGCAAATCGTAGTGGCGACGAAAATCGACGCGCTCGACGAACCCGAAAGGGTGGCCGCGCTGCGGGCCCGGGCGCAGGCGGATGGCCGCGATTTCTTCGCGATTTCATCCGTCACCAATGAGGGTGTGAAGCAGTTGATTCGGGCGGTGGCCAACGAGGTAGAGCTGCACCGGACGCACAAGCTGGCGCCGGTTCTCGACGACGTGCGTTTAGGTTCGCGGGTGTGAAAGACGATGGAAGTGCGGCGGGTCGGCATCTATGGCGGCACTTTCGATCCGGTGCACAACGGACATCTCGAAGTGGCCCGGAGCGTACTGCGGTTCTTTGAATTGGACGAAGTGATCTTTGTGCCGGCGTGCGTGCCGCCGCATAAGCGAAACGCAACTATAACGTCGGCATTTCATCGCTTCGCCATGGTGGCGCTGGCCACTGAAGCGGATCAGCGATTGCTTGTTTCGACGATCGAGCTTGAGGCGCCTGACCGCCCGTACGCAGTCGATACGGTCGAGCGCATGCGCGCCGCGCTCGATGCTCAAACTGAGTTGTTTTTCATTATTGGCGCGGACTTATGGCTGGAGATCACGACCTGGAAAGACTGGCAGCGACTTTTGACTCTTTGTCATTTAATTGTGGTGGCGCGTCCCGGTTTTGATCTCAAGGCGTTTGATCGGGCGAAGATTCCGGTCACAGTTCTCGACGCGACCGGAAGAGGATGCCAGCAGCCAATTAAGGTGAGCACGATGGGGGGAGAGCCGTCCGTCGTGCTTACCGATCAGGTGATGGTAGACATATCGGCAACGGCAATTCGGGCGATGGTGCGCGCGGGAGATTTCGCCGGCCTGAACCGGGATGTGCCGCCATCGGTGGTCTCGTATATCGAAAAGAACGGGTTGTATAAGAATTGATGAGTCAGAAATTGAAAGAAAAATCGTTGAGTCCTGAAGTGCAAGCTGCCGCTGTCGGTACGCGGGTGGCCCCGGGCACGGTGGAGTTGGCTGATCTCGATGCGCGGGTCGGGCGCGCTATCCATGCGGCGGCGGAAAAGAAGTCGATCGACCCGACCATTCTGGATCTGCGAGGCGTTTCCAGCTTCACGGACTTTTTCGTTATTGTCACCGGCGCCAACCGGCGCCAGGTGCAGGCGATTAGCGATGAGGTCGTGGAGCAATTGAAACGTCACGGCAGTCCCGCGGCCCGGGTGGAAGGTTATCAAAACGCGGAATGGGTGCTGATTGACTACGGTGATTTCGTAGTCCATGTGTTTGATGACAAGGCGCGCCGTTTTTACGATCTTGAACGGCTGTGGCGAGAAGCGCGGCGGCGCGATCTGTCACCTGATGATCTGACGCAGCTGAGTTCTTTGAGAGCAGAATAGTGATTGAAATCGTAGCGTTGTCGGAGGCGATGCGCGAGGCCGTGGCACTCGCGGAACGCGTCGCTCCCACCAACGCGAACGTGCTGATCACCGGAGAATCGGGATCGGGGAAAGACGCCCTCGCGTCCTTCATCCACTCGCGTTCGCAGCGGGCCGGGCAGCCATTGGTGAAGATTGATTGCGCCACGCTGCCGTCGGACCTGTTGGAGGCGGAACTGTTCGGGTATGAGCGCGGCGCCTTTACCGGAGCGACTGAGGCCAAGCCGGGCCGCATGGAAGCCGCGCATCGCGGCACCCTGGTGCTGGATGAGATTGCCCACCTGTCGCTGGATGCGCAGGCCAAGCTGCTGCGGGTGATCGAGCATCGCGAATTTGAACGCCTCGGCGGCCGCAAGACGATCAACGTCGATGCCCGGCTGGTGGCTTTGACCAATGCCGATCTGAAGGACGCGGTCGAGCGCCGGGCGTTTCGGGACGATCTGTTTTACCGGTTGAACGTCGTGCAAATCCGGGTCCCGCGTTTGCGGGATCGGCGGAAGGACATTGAACCCCTGGCGCGATCTTTACTGCGTCTTTATGCCTTCAAGCACGGCCGGGCCGCGCGGAAATTGTCGCGCGCAGCGCAGGAACTTTTGCTGACTTACGAATTCCCCGGCAACGTTCGCGAGCTGGCAAACATCATTGAGCGCGCAGTGATTGTTTGCGGCGGGGTGGAAGTCGAAGATTCGCATCTTCCCGAAAGCGTGCGCGTCGCGGCTGCCCAGCAGTCGCGCAGGGATCGGCGGCCGACGCTGGCCGAGATTGAAAGCGATTACATCCGCGAAACGCTGTTGGCGACCCGTGGCAATAAGACCGAGGCGGCCAGGATTCTGGGCATCAGCCGCAAGAATTTGTATGAGCGGCTGGCGCGGGAGAGCAAGGGGAGCGGAGAGCAGAAAGCGGATGTCGGAGATGAGAGATCCGAGATCGGAGATCAAGTTTCTTGAATTCGGAGACTTCGTAATGGCGAAACAATTCAAAGCGATTGTCCGACATCTGACATCTGATCTCTGAGGTCTGATATCCGATCTCTGAGAATGAAGATTCGCTTCCTCTGGCCCGGTAAGACCAAAGATGAGCATTTGCGTGCGCTCATCGACGAGTATTTGAAAAGGCTGCAACGGTTCGTGCGCTGTGAAGTAGTCGAAACGCGTGAAGCATCGGGATCGGACAAGGCCAACGTTGAGAAGGAATCGCGCCGGCTGCTGGCAGCGATTCCCGCCGGCAGTCTGATGATCGTGCTTGACGTCGAGGGTCGTGACTGGAGTTCGCACGAGGTGGCTGAGGAGTTGCAACGATGGGAGAACGACTCGATCAAAGAAGTCGTAGTGGTCATCGGCGGACAGGACGGGATTGGCGCTGAGGTTTCCGCCCGCGCCCAGAAGCGTTGGCGGCTTTCGCGCTTAACGCTGACACACGAAATGGCGCGGCTGTTAGCGGTCGAGCAGATTTATCGCGCATACACGATTA
>Ga0126383_10002005_pt1 | contig 12968 bp, 9 predicted proteins | sample PanSoiMetPlot_35_FD_96882 | JGI IMG/M metagenome (GOLD analysis project Ga0126383, IMG submission 96882) | Tropical forest soil microbial communities from Panama - MetaG Plot_35 | ecosystem: Environmental > Terrestrial > Soil > Tropical forest > Bulk soil | place: Panama | collected 2016-02-17
CGGCGACGCCGGCCGGGTGGCCGGCCCGGCGTGGCGGATAAAGATGGCGGCCACCGCGGCCGAGGCGAGGGCGAGCCCGGCGGTGACGGCGAACGCGTCGTGGAACCCGCCGGTGAGCGCCACGGTCGGCGGGTGACCGGCGCGCAGCAAAGCGGTGGTTCGGGCGGCGGCGACGGTGGTGGTCACGGCCAGGCCGATAGCGCCACCGATCTGCTGGCTGGTGTTGATCAGCCCGGAGGCAAGGCCCGCGTCGGCGGGGCCGACGCCGGTGCTGGAGGCGATGAAGTCAGCGACAAAGGCGAGGCCGAGCGCCGCGGCCACGAGCACGAACCCGGGCAGCAGGTGAGTGGTGAAGCTGCCCGCGGCAGGCAGGCGGATGAACAGGACCTGCGCGGCGGCGAAGCCCAGCAACCCGGCGACCAGCACCACCCTGGGCCCGGCCCGGGTGACCAGCCTCTGCGCCGCCCCGGAGGTGGCGATCATCCCGGCGGCGATAACCAGGAACGCCAGCCCACTCTTGAGCGCCGAGTAGCCCAGCACCTGCTGCAGGTACAGAGACAAGAAGACGAACATCGGGAACATCAGGGCGCCCATGAGCAGCCCGGCCAGGTTCGCCCCGGTCACGGTCAGGTTGCGGAAGAACGACAGCGGCAGCAGCGGCGCCGCCGACCTGGCCTCGATCACCGCGAACCCGGCGATCAATGCGCCTGCGGCGGTGAGCAAGCCGATCGTGGTCGCCGAGGCCCAGCCGTGGCTGCTGGCGGTGACCACGGCGTACACCAGAAGCGTCAGGCCGCCGGTGATGGTGACCGCGCCTGCCGCATCGAAGCGGCGGTGGCCCAGGTCGGCCCGGCTTTCGGGCAGCAGTGGCCGAGCTGCGGCCACGATCAGCGCACCGACCGGCAGGTTGACGAAGAAGATCCACGGCCACGACAGCCAGGTGGTCAGCATTCCGCCGGCCAGCACCCCGATCGCGCCGCCGGCGCCGGTGACCGCCCCGAACGCGCCCAGTGCCTTGTTGCGCTCTGTGCCTTCGGGGAACAGGACCAAGATCAGGGCCAGCGCCGCCGGGGCCATCAGCGCCGCGCCGAGGCCCTCCACCGCGCGCGCGGCGATCAGTGTGCCCGCCGAGCCGGCCAGCCCGCAGGCGAGCGAGGCGGCGGTGAACACCGCTGCCCCGGCGATCAGCACCCGGCGCCGGCCCAGCAGGTCGGCCAGCCGCCCGCCCAGCAGCAGGAACCCGCCGAACGCCAGCGCGTAAGCGCTGAGCACCCACTGCAGGCCGACCGGTGAGAACCCCAGCCCACGCTGGATCTCCGGCAACGCCAGGGTCACGATCGAGACGTCGATGACCACCAGCAACTGGGCCAGCAAGATCAGCCCCAGCGCCAGCCCCCGGTGCCGGGCCCGCCCGCCAGCCTGTTCGCTGACCGGCTGGATGACTGGCCCGGCACCAGCTTGAACGATGTCACTCATCACGTTCCTTCCAGATATTTGCTCGGCCGCATGCCGCGGCCAGGTCGATGGCGTTGTCCTGAATTGATGAAGCCGTCCTCCGGGCATCGGGACGCTCGGCGCCCTGCCTGGTGGGAGATGTCAACCCCCGAAGGCGTAACTCGGAAACGAACACCCCGTACGGTCCCCACGTGTGCCCGTCGGCCAGGCCATACCAGGCCGTGAGCGGTGAACGCGGATTGTGCTGCCTCTTGCTCCTTACGCTAGTGAGAATAGTCTCATTATGAGACTTGTATCATGAACGCTAAGTACCCGCAAATCGTTTTCGGGGCCGGATGCGACGCGGCGCGGCGGCAGGTGCCGCTCGGCGGCGGTGCGCATATGGGCGTCTTCAATGAGCGGTGCTTGGCACCCCGATCGTCGTGCCGGCCGGGCCGGGCGCGCATCGTGGCCCGGACCACGATGATTTGGCGCGACCGACGTGCGGTCCTGCGGGTGCACTGCTGCGCCGGGTTGTGTCCCCTCAGGCAGGTTCTGCCACCGTTATGCCGAGCCGCAGCAGCCGTTGCGCGTTGCCGGCCAGGATCTGCTGGCGTTCGGCCGGCGTGCACGGCAGGCGATCGACCAGCTGCCCGGGGACGCTGGGCGCTCCGTATGGGTGGTCGGTGCCGAACAAGAGCCGGCCGGCGCCGAGCTGGGCGCAGCAGTACTCCAGCGGCCGGGGCCCGTAGCCGACGGTGTCGACGTAGAGCTGGTCCAGGTAGTCGCCCACCGGCCGGGCCAGCCGCGATGGGGTTGGGAACAGCGGGCCGGCCTGGCCGTAGATGCCAAGACGTTCCCGTAGCCACGTGAGCACCCCGCCGAGATGGGCGGCGACGATCACCGGGTTGCGGTCGAACAGCCCGGCGCCGATCAAGCGCAGGACGGCCAGGCTGGTGTCCACCGGGAAGGCGAAGCCGAGCAAGGCGGCCGGGTCCATTGCTTCCTTCCCGGCGGGCAGGGCCGGGTGCAGGTGGATAGGCGCGCCCCGCCCGGCGATGTGTTCCAGGACGGGCAGCACGTCCGGGGCGTCCAGGGGCCGGCCGGCGATGTTCGACCAGACCTGGAAGCCGGCCAGGCCAAGCTCGTCCAGGCAGCGGTCGGCCTCGGCGATCGTCTGCGCCGGGTCGCCGAATCCCAAGCTGGCCCAGCCGGCGAAACGGCCGGGGTGGGCGGCGGTGATGACGGCCAGCTCGTCGTTGATCCGCGCCGCCCAGCGATCGGCCTCGGTGCCGCCAAGCACCGCCGGGCCAGGCAGGCCGTGGCTGAGCACCGCCAGGCCGATGCCGGCCGCGTCCATGTCCGCCAGCTTGGCTTCGATGTCGAGGATCGGCGCCCGGTAGGGCAGCGACAGCAGCGGCGCGCAGTGGGCGGTGAACCCGTGTGCGTCGCGCTCCGCGGCGGGAAGGGTGTCCCGGCCCTGCAGGTGCTCGAGGAACGCGACGCTCATCAAGTGGCTGTGGATGTCGATTCTCATCACGGCTCCTTGGCCTAGGCTTCGGCAGCGGCGGTGACGGCGGCCGGGATCCGGCTCAGCACCTCATCGACGCTGACGACCTCGGCGAAGCCGGATTGGCGGCAGGCGGTGGCGAGCTGCTTCAGCCGTTCTGCTACATGGACGCCGTGAGGTGCGGCGATTGGTGAGCCGGCGACGAAGCAGTGCTGCATGTCCACGATCACCAGCGCCGTGCGACCGGGGTGGACAGGAAATTCGGCCATCTGGTCTCCTTCGGTAGGACCGGTTATCGGCGTGCCCAGCCAGGCCTTCGCCGGGAGCCGGTGAGTTTCCGCCAGTGTTACCGGGCGGGGAAGAGGCGGCTATCCCGCCCCTGGGGGATCTTTGCGCCTCCCTCCCGGGAGGGAGGGCGCGAACACAGTGGTCGCATAGCCTCGGTGGTTGTGATGCGTAATCCCCTCGGCGCCAAGGGCGTCGCGGCTGAGGCGGCGATCGCCCGGATCTGCCTGCAGGGCCTGCCCGCGCTGGAGCTGTTCGAGCGGGCCGCGGGCCCGCTGCGGCGGGCGGTGCCGTACACCGCCGGGTGCTGGAAGTCCATCGATCCGCGGACGTTGCTGTGGACCGGTTTCGGGATCGAGGATGGCGGGACCGGCATGATCGCCGCGGCCCGCTGGCGGTACATCGAAAACGAGCTGCTCGAACCCGACTACGGCAAGTACCTGGAGCTGGCCCGCCGCCGCATCCCGGTCAGTACGCTGCACCGCGACACCCACGGGGAGCCCGAGCGCAGTTCCCGTTACCGCAATATCCACCGGTCCTTGGGATTCGGCGCCGAGCTGCGTGCTGTGCTACGGGCCGGTGGGACGTGCTGGGGCATCGTCGCGCTGATCCGCGGCGACAACCAGCCCGATTTCAGTGATGCCGAGGTCGCGTTCATCTCCCGGGTCGGCGCCCACCTGGGTCACGGGCTGCGCGAGGCGCTGCTGCGCAAGGGGGCGGCTGCGGAACCGGCCGGCCGCGCGCCGGGGGTGATCATTCTGGCCGAGGATGGCTCGGTGCGCTCGGTCACCGGCCAGGCCCAGTTCTGGCTCGAGCAGTTCCCCCCCGACGGCGAGACCTGCCTGGACCTGCCGGCGGCGGTGCACGCGGTCGCCGCGCGGGCGCTGGCGGCGCCCGGTTCCGCGCCGGCTGTGCCGCCCTCCGCGACGGTGCGGCTGGCCTCTGGCCACTGGATCACCGTCCACGCCGCTACCCTGCACGCCGACAGCCCGGGCCCGGGTACGGTCGCGGTCACCCTCGCCCCGGCCCACGCTGCCGAACTGGAGCCGCTGCGGCTGGCGCTGCACGGCCTGACCGCGCGAGAGCGCGAGGTCGCCCACCTGCTCACCCGGGGCGCCACCAACGAGGAGATAGCCCGGGCGCTGTGGATCTCCCGCTACACCGTCAAGGACCACGCGAAGGCCGTCTACGCCAAACTCGGCGTCGGCAGCCGCGCCGAGCTGACCGCCAAGCTCTATCAGGAGCACATCGACCCCCAGCTCGGTAGCGAGGACGTCCGCGACTTCGCCCCAGCTGAACTTGCTAGCTGAGCCCTCAATTCTCCCCGCCCCTGGCGTGCTGCCGCTTCGCGTGGTCAGGGCAGCGTGGTCAGTGCGGCCGGCATGAGGATCGAGGCGCTGAGGCGGGAGAACCAACCTCAGACGGTGGGCAGCAGTCCGCCGTCGATGACGTGGTTCGTGCCGGTGAGGTAGCTGGCGGAGGGGGAGACCAGGAAGGTGACAAGTGCTGCGACGTCATCGGCGGTGCCGGGCCGTCCGAGCGGAATGTTGAAGCTGGATATGAAGTCCCGCCGCGCGGTGTCCAGGTCGGTGCCCGCCTGGCCGGCGAGGACGCGGATGCGCGCGGCGAAGGCAGAAGTCTCGATGACGCCCGGTGAGACCAGGTTGACGCGCATGTTGTGCCGGCCGACCTGGCTGGCGAGACCCTTGCTGTAGGTGGCAAGTGCCGCCTTCGCCGCGGCGTAGGCGAGCGCAGCCGGTCGTGGTAGCCGGGCGGCATTGGAGCCGATGTGCACGATCGCGCCCCCGCCGGCCGCGATCATGCCGGGCAGCACCTCGCGGTCCAGGCGCACCGCGGACAGCAGGCATGCGTTGAGGTCAGCGAACCAGTCGCCGTCGGTCATGGCCAGCGCGCCGCCTGGGACGAGGGTCTGGCTGGCCGCGTTATCGATCAGGATGTCGATGCCGCCGAGATGACCGGTTGCCTCGGCCGCCAGGTGCGGCGGCCCGTCCGCGGTGGACAGGTCGGCGGCGATGAAATGGCCGGGCCCGTGGTAGTCCCCGCGGGATCGGGCGGCGGTCACGACACGCGCGCCGGCGCTGTCGAGGTGCCGGGCGATTGCGGCGCCGATGCCGCGTGTGCCGCCGGTGACCAGCGCGCGCCGTCCCTGCAGTTCGCCCACTGCAGCCTCCTACGGCCGACGAGCCTCAATCCTGCCCTGCCCGCGCTCGGGCCGGCTGGCGGTCACGACGAAGACGATCACGCCGCCGGCGAAATCCCCTGCTTGTGCCCGTGTCTTGAGTTCTGTCCACCACTGGGTGGCGCGCTGGCCGGTCAGCAGGCCCTGGCCTTTCAGCCGTGCCACATGATCTTGAAGAAGAGTCTGCAGGAATTGCGCGTTGCCGAGAATTACCCGCGGCGTGACCGACACATCGGTCAGCCCTGCCGCCCGGAACAGGCGCGGCAGTTGCCGTCCGATGTGGCCTTGGACCATGGCGCTGGCGAAGGTGTCCACGATGATCCGGGTCGTCTCCGGGTCCGGGTGGTCGATGAAGAGCGTTTCCTGGTCGAATTCCAGTACCCCCACCCGGCCGCCAGGCCGGGTGACGCGAGCCATCTCGCTGAGAACGCGCGCCGGATCCGGGACATGCTGCAAGACGGTGGCCGCCCGGCAAGCGTCAAATTCCTGGTCGTCGTAGGGCAAGCCAGCGGCGTCGCCGACCCGCAAGCGAACCCGCGTGCCGAGGCTGGCAGTCCGCCGCTGCGCCTCCGCGATCATCGTCTCGCTGGCGTCGACCCCCGACACGTGAGTGCCGTCCGGCATGAGGCGCGCCATCTCGGCCATATCCCCGCCGGCGCCGCACCCGACATCCAGGGCAGCGCGCGCTCGCCCCAGCGCAAGCTGTTCCATCAGGGCATCCTTGGCCGCCCTTAGCCCGGACACGGCATTGGCCGCGTCGAGAAACCGGATCAAGCCACCCGGATCGGCTGATGCGTCCACGGTGCCGAACTGCGCGGGACTGGTCGTGCAGTCTTCCGAGACCATCGTTGTGCGATCTTCCGGAACCATGCCTGGCTCGCCTCCTAGCTGCGAGGGATGCGGTCCCGGCAGCATCGCGCGGCCCCACGCTGCCGGCCATCCCGTAACCGGGGGATTTTCTGCCGCCGAATACAGTGAAGAAATGGACACGGTGCAGCGGCGGCGGTACCGCGTTGCGTACGACTCGATCGTCCGGCTGTGCGGGCAGGGCCTGCCCGGCGACGACCTGTTCACCCGGGTATCCGGGCAGCTGAGCAAGGCGGTCACGTTCCGCACCGCCGGCTGGCTGCGGCTGGATCCGAAGACGCTGCTGCCCATGCCCGGCCTGCTGCTGCAGGCCGATCATGACCGTGTCAGCCGGATCATCCACAACGAGTACTTCGAGCAGGATGTCGTGAAGTTCCGGGAGCTGGCCCGCGCGCGGGTGCCGGCCCAGAGCCTGTGGCAGGCGACCGGCGGGCAGTTGGATCAGAGCACCCGTTACCGGAACATCCTGGCTGACCTTGGCAATGGCGACGACGTGCGCGTGGTGTTCCGCAGCGGCAGCACCGTCTGGGGGTCGGCCTGCCTGGCCCGCACCGCCGCCGACCAGCCGTTCAGCCGGGACGACATCCTTTTCTTGGCTCGGGTGGGCGAACCGGTCGCCCGGGGGCTGCGCCTGTCACACCTGCTCGCAGGCAACCACCCGGCCGGCCCGGCGGCGCCCGGCGTGCTGATCCTCGGCGACGACGACAGCATCATCTCCAGCACCGACGCCGCGCAGCACTGGCTCGCCCAGCTGCCCCCGGACCACGCCCGCGGCCTGGATCTGCCGGCGGCGATTCTCAGCGCTGCCAGCCGGGCACGCGCGCTGGCGGCCGGACGGCCAGGCACCGGTATCCCCCAAGGACGTGTCCGCACGTCGGCCGGGAACTGGCTGCGCCTGCACGCCGCCCGGCTGACACCCGACAGCTCGCACGGGACCGGCCAGACCGCGGTCATCCTGGAACCGGCCAAGCCCGCCGACCTGTCCCCGCTCATCCTCGACCTGCACGCCCTGACCAGCCGGGAACGCCAGATCACCCAGCTGCTCCTGCGTGGCCTGCCAACCGCGGACATCGCACAGAGGCTCTTCATCTCCCGGCACACCCTCAGCGACCACATGAAGGCGATCTTCGCCAAGCTTGGCGTCACCAGCCGCCCGGAACTGACCGCGCTCCTGCTTGATCAGGTGCTGGCAACCAACTGAACCCGCAGGATCACCGGGTCTGTCCAGAGGTGACCGGAAGAGTTCCCGTCGCCACCAGCACCGATGCGGTAGGCCGGGATAGCAGCAATCTGGCCAGGCGGTGGGCTCGGTTAGTCGAGTTCATGGCCGGTGAGCTCGCTGCGGCGGCCGATGCCGAGCTTCCGGTAGGCGTGCGCGAGATGTGTTTCCACGGTGTTGACTGACAGGTACAGCTCTTGGCTGATCTGCCGGTTGGTCCGCCCGGCCCGGGCGAGGCGGGCGACGGCCTTCTCCTGGGGGCTGAGCTGGCCGGGCGGGATCCGGCGGGCGCGGCCGCCGGCGCGGCGGAGTTCGGTAAGGGCTTGGTGGATGTGCCAGCCGGCGCCGCAGGCTTGCGCGTGCTGCAGAGCGTCGGTGAGGAGCCGGCGGGCCTTATCACGCTGGCCGCGGCGCGCCAGGACAGCTCCGTACGCGGTGAGCGTCCGGCACTGGGCCAGCGGCATCGGCACGCCGTGCAGCAGGCGAAGGGCCTGGGCGAGGGCAGCTTCGGCTTTCTCGAGGTCGGATTCGCGGACAGCGAGCGCGGCCTGCCCGGCGGCGGCTGTCGCGGCGGGCCACCGGCTAGGCAGTGGGCAGACTGCTAGTCGGCCGGCCACCCGCCTGGCGTCACTGGGACGGTCGGCGGCCAGGTAGGCGGCGATAGCATCAGCTGCGTATGGGATGTGTGAGGGGTCGGCGACGCCCCATTCGCTGATGTGCTGTTCGAGGGAATCGAACACTGAGCAGGCCACATCGATCCGGCCCTGGCGGTAGGCCAGCGTGGCGTGCAGCCGGAGCTGATAGCCGGTGGCCAGATACCACTCCGGGCCGACAGCCTGATCGGCGTAGGCGGCGGCTTCGGCTAGCTGCCCGGTCTCCAGCAGCGCCAGGCCTTTGGCCGCCCGGGCCAGCGGCAGCCCGACCGGCAGCAGGTCTGCCACATCGCAGGCGCGGTCGGCCATGTCGAGCGCCTCGTCTAGCCGACCGAGCCGGCAGAGCATGTCGGAGCTGGACAGGGCGGCGTGGAATAGCAGAAACGGCTCGGCGCGATCCTCGGCGATCCGCAGCGCGTCGCCGAGCAGCCGCTCGGCGAGCGGGAAACGTTCCGCCCATACCGCGATGTCGGCGGGGACAGCGGCCGGGTCCAGGCCCCAGTGCGCGGTGCCAGCAGGGGATGCCACCGGGGCTGGGGCGCTGGTAGCTTCTTCGGCAGCGCTCAGCCCGGCCGGGTCGCCGGACAGCCAGGCGCACAACGCCCAGGCCGCCTCGGCGCAGGCTTGCTGGTAGCCGCGGGCGCCGGTGGCGAGGCTGCGGGCCCGGACGGCCACCGGCAGGGCGGCCCGGGGCCCGAGCCGGGCCCAGCTTTGCAGGGTGTGGTCGAGCAGCGCTTTCCGGGCCAGTTCGGGATCGCTGTTACCGGAGGCGGCAGCCACGGTGTCGAAGAGCTCGCCGGCCCGCTGCACCGCCCCGGTTTGGAACGCTGCCTGGCCGAGCAACAGCTGGACGGACAGACTGGCCGGCGCAGGCAGCCCGGGACGGGTGAGGATGCGGTCCAGCTGCGCCGCCGCGGCGTCTGCGGCGCCGCCCGCCAGCAGCGCCTTGGCCAGGTCGATCTGCAAGGCCACCGGGGCGCTGTCGCCGGCCAAAGCGGCTGCGGCGTAGAGGTGGCGGCGGGCAGCCTGCACGGCTCCAGCGCGCAGCGCGGCCCGGCCGGCACCGGTGAGCGCCTCGATGGCCTGCGCGTCACCGAACAGCCCGGCGGCGATGGCGTGCTCGGCCGCCTCACCAGCGGGCGCGCCGGCGATCAGCAGGGCCCGGAAGGCCCGTTCATGGAGATAGGCACATGCCGGTGGGGCGAGGTCGTCGTAGATTGCCTGGCGTATCAGGGCGTGCCGGAACCGGGCCCAGCCGGCGTCGTCGCTGCGGAACAAGTCCGCGCGGAACAAGGCCTCGACGGTATCCGCCGCCTGCTCAGCCGGCAGATCGGCGATCGCTGCAGCGACCGTGGGCCGGAACCGCGTGCCCAGCACACCGGCCGCGCGCACGTACCGTTGCGCGACCGGATCAGCAGCAGAGAACCGGGCCAGCAGCAGCCGCCGGACCACCTCCCCCCCAGCTTCGTCAGCTGGGCCGAAGCCCGCAGTGTGCGGTTCCTGCACTGCCAGCTCCAACAGCAGCGGGTTGCCATCACACGCCGCTACCATCCGTTCGGCTGCGTGGCCGATGCGGCCCAACCGGTCATGAAGCAGGTCCCGGGCTGCCTGATCGGTTAGCGGAGCAAGCCGCTGGATGCTGGCCAGGCCATTTGCAGCGAGCTGCTCGGCAACGCGCAGCGCGGAATCCGGCCAGGGCCGCGCCGTGGCCACGACCGCCAGCGGCAACGTGGGCGCCCGCCGGCACAGCAAATGCAGGAAGGTAAGGGAGTCCGGGTCAGCCCAGTGCAGGTCATCGAGCGCCAGCAGCAGCGGCCGCTCGGTGGCTGCCTGGCGGATCCGCCGCAAGGCGGCATAGAACCGGTTAGCCGCGGGCAGGTCCCCGGCCCCCTCGGGGGTGACCATCTCGTCCTCACCGCCGAGCACTTGGCCGATCAGCCCATACGGCAAGGATGCCTCCACGGCATCCCCGCCGCCCGCCCGGACGTCGAACCGGCCCTGCGCCCGGGCCACGGCCATCCGGAGCACGCTGGTCTTGCCCAACCCGGCGGGCGCTATGACGAACACCGTGCCGCCGCGGCCAGCGGACACGGTATCGAGCAGGCGCCGTATCGCCGCGGCGACCGCCTCGCGCTCATACAACCGGGCAGTCACTGACTCATTCTCACCTGTCTGAAGCTGTCACCGGCAGCCATGACAAGCCGCGTCCTGTACCAGCTGCGCCCCGGCCAAAGATCACTGGACGCCGTGACGGCACCGGGCCCGGCCGCCCGGTGGCACCTGACAGGATCACCACGTGCCGTGATGACCCGGGCATGGTCAGGCGGGCAGCCTGGAAGGCATGACAAACCCAAAGACATTCGTTCTCGTACATGGCTCCTGGCAGGGCGCCTGGAGCTGGGACGGCGTGCGGGCCCGCCTCCGCGCCCACGGACACCGGGTCATCACCCCAGCCCTGCCCGGGCGGGGCGACCTCGACGAGGACCGGTCCTGGATCGGCCACGACGACAACGTCGCGGCCGTGCTCGCCGCCCTCGACGCCGACGGCGCGGGCCCGGTGATCCTCGCCGGGCACAGCCTCGGCGGCGTGACCATCAGCCAGGTCGCCGACCAGCGCCCCGGGCAGATAGCCCGGCTGGTCTACTGCGACGCGTTCGCCCTCGAAGACGGGGAGTCAGCCGCCGACGTCCTGCCCGAGCAGATGCGCGCCGGCATCAGCGAACTCGCCGCCACCCGCACCGATCAGGCGATCCCCATGCCCTGGGAACTGTGGCGGGCGAACTTCATCCAGACCGCCACCGAGGAGCTTGCGCGGGACACGTTCCGGCGGCTGGTCCCCGACCCGTACCGGCCGGTATTCGATCCGGTAAAGCTGCGCCGCCCGGTGCACCGCGAACTGCCAGTCACGTTCCTGCACTTCACACGCGACCAGGCCGTGCCGCCCGGGCCCGCGTTCTGGCACCCGGGGATGACCGGCCGGCTGAACGGCGCGGCGGTCGCCGAGATCGACGGCGATCACGAAATGCCGCTCACCGCCCCGCAACAGCTCGCCGACGCCCTCCACGATGCCGCAAGCACCCCCGGCTGAATGGTTGAGGTGCTGTGTCATCCGGCCGGCGGAGGTGCGCGCCCGCGGGCGGCTGCTGAGTCCGCCTTGGGGCGGATGCGAAAGTCACGACCGCGGCCTGAAGATTTTCGCGGCCTGCTCTGCCACCGTGGATGGCATCTGCGACCGGAAGGGACCAGTAGCGTGGCCAGCCATGTGACAGCGCCAGCGGCCGCCGGTACAGCCGCTTCGCGGCCGGTGCTTTCTCCGCCCGGCGGCCGCCGGCCGGAGCTGGATGTCATGCGTGCCCTGGTCGTGGCCGGGCTGGTGGTATTCCACTCGGCCATGGTGTTCGCCGTGGGCACGTCATGGTTTGTGAATGATCCCCGGCCCAGCATCGGGTTCAGCGCCTTCTTGCTGTGGGGATCGCTGTGGGGCATGCCGTTGCTGTTCCTGGTCTCGGGAGCAGGCGTGCGCTATGCCATGCGGTCCCGCACCGCGTGGGCGTTCGCGGCCGAGCGGCTGGGTCGGCTGGGTATTCCATTTGCCACCGGCCTGGTGCTGCTGGTGCCACCGATGTTCTATCTCGAGCAGCTTGCGCAGCCGGGATTCCAGCAGCCGTATGGGCGGTTCTGGCTCGCCTTCCTGAATGTCCCGGCCATCGCGGCCGGGCTGCTGCCGCATGGGTACTGGACCTCGGACGAGGTTGGCTTCGACCCCGCGCACCTGTGGTTCCTCTACGTGCTGCTGGTGTTCTCGCTGGCGCTGCTGCCGGTGTTCCGTTATCTGCGTGGCCAGCACGGGATGCGGCTGGTTGGGCGGATCGCCGAGCAGGCCGCCCGGCATCCGCTGGCCATGCTGGCGGTGGCGGCCGTGCCGGTGATAGTGACTGAGGCGGTGTTCGGCCCCGACGAGAGCACCGGCGGTTGGGAGCGGCTAGCCTACGTGTTCCCGTTCTTGTACGGGTTCCTGATCGCCAGCGACGCCCGGTTCGAGTCCGCGCTCTCCCGCGTCCGGTGGCCCGCTGTGGCCGTCGCTGCGTCAGCGACCGTCGGGCTGCTGGGCTGGACAGTCGCGGCAGGGCCCCGCGTCGTGACCGGGGCCGAGCCGGGCTGGTCCGCGCTCCAAGGCCTGGCCGGCTGGACTTGGGTGGCGGCCATCGTAGGGTTCGCAGCCGCGTTCACCGCCCGCCGCCGCCAGACCGGCACCGCAACGCCACCGTCCGCCCCGGCACGCGAGCCACGGTGGCAGCGCGCCGCCGGTTACGCCAACCAGGCCGTGCTCCCGTTCTACCTCCTGCACGAACCGGTCATTGTGGCGTTTGCCTGGATTGTCGTCCGCTGGCACGCACCGATCCTCGTCGAGTATCCCGTTCTGGTGACTGCATCCTTCACCGCCACGCTTGTCATCTATGAGCTCGCCGTCCGCCGCTACCGCATCACCCGCCTCCTGTTCGGTATGAAACCCGAGAGCGCACCGTGGACGGACGACCGCTTCGGACAGGCGCATCGGAAGGTGACGTCAGGCCTGCCGATCAAGTCGGTCAGCCCTTGACGTAGGCCAGGGTCTTCGCCACCCGCCCAGCCCGGACCCGCAGCACGTCAACACCGCGGACATGCCCATCCGCCCAGGTGTAAAGCCACCGGACGATGACCCGGTGTTACACCCGGCCGTCAGTGGTGCGTGTGGTTGAGTGTGCGCATGCACTTGCCCGCCGACACGGCGATCGTCGGCCGCGACCGTGAGCAGGCCGA
>Ga0126383_10002006_pt1 | contig 12958 bp, 13 predicted proteins | sample PanSoiMetPlot_35_FD_96882 | JGI IMG/M metagenome (GOLD analysis project Ga0126383, IMG submission 96882) | Tropical forest soil microbial communities from Panama - MetaG Plot_35 | ecosystem: Environmental > Terrestrial > Soil > Tropical forest > Bulk soil | place: Panama | collected 2016-02-17
AGAAGGCAGACCAGCAGGCCGTGGTCGATCCGCAACGACACGTCATCGACCACCGCCAACTTGTCGAATCGCTTGGTCAAATTCCGCAGCTCAACCGACGCCACGCGAGGTTCTCCCGATTCAATCCCTTCTCTCACCGCCTGCACAGGGCAATGACATTTGGCCATCCTCCCCTGGAGGGGAAGGGTCGGACTGCCGGAGGCGATGCGGGGTGGGGAGATAGCGAGGCCGCAATCGCTGCTCCGCTGTCACCCCTCCCGCCCCGCTGGCGCGGGCCGCCCCCCCTCCAGGGGAGGTGGTCGTCGGCGTCCCATATGCGATTGCCCTCCTCAGCAAGCGGGGCAGCTGGACAACAAATCCCATCAACTTCCGGTAAATACCGGCTTGCGCTTTTCCATAAATGCTCGGCGGCCTTCGGTGTAATCGCTGCTCTCGAAGCATTGTTTAACCATGGCGGCGCATTTGGCGAGGTCGCGTTTTGTCTCGTCCTTGACGACTTCACCGATGATGAACTTGGTGGTGGCGATCGTCATGGGCGCGTTTTCGCCGATCGTTTCGGCGCACTTCTTCACATAGCCCTCAAGCTCGGCCGCCTTTACCACGCGGTTGACGAGCCCCATCGTGCGTGCTTCCTCGGCGTCGAACTGGCGCGCCGTGTAGAAGATCTCCTTGGCGAAGGAGACGCCCACCACGTCAACGAGCTTTTTCAATCCGTGATACGGATAGCCGAGGCCAAGCTTGGCAGCCGGGACCGCGAAACGCGAATCGTCCGAGCAGATGCGCAAATCGCAACTCAGCGCGAGCCCGACCCCGCCGCCGATGCAATAGCCGCGGATCATCGCAATGGTCGGCTTTGGATATTCGTAGATCGCCGCATTGGCGCGCTCGACCGTCTGGTTGTAGCGCGCGACCGCCTCCTCGCTGGCGCGCTCGTTCTCGAATTTCGAGATATCGGCTCCCGACACGAACGCCTTGTCGCCGGCGCCGGTCAGCACCACGACGCGGATGTCGTTGTCGTTGCCGAAATCGGCGAGAATCTTCGTCGTCGCCTCCCACATTTCGAGCGACACGGCATTGCGCCGTTCCGGGTTGTTGAAGATCACATAGCCGACATGTCCCTCCTTGCGGGACAGCATTTTGTCCGTTTGGACCAATGTGTTCATGGGTTCGTCCTTGGGTCCTGGGTTTTAGGAAAATTCGTCAGACGTCATTGCCGTCCCCGGACTTGATCCTTCCTCGTGCGAAGAAGATTGACCCGCGGTCAAGCCCGCGGGTGACGGGTGGATCAACTTCAGCGAGGCACGCTCCAAAATCTCACCTGCTCAAATTGCATTGGCCTGACGTAGCGCCGCAATCTCTTTGGCGCTGAATCCGAATTCCTTGAGCACCGCGTCGGTGTGTTCGCCGAGGCCCGGTGGCGGCGCCACCAATTTGCTCGGCGTGCGCGACAGCGAGACAGGCTGGCCGACCAGCGTCAAAGCCCTCTTGTCCTTGGTCTTCACCGGCCGCGCCATCCCGAGATGCTTGACCTGCACGTCGGCGAACATCTGATCGATAGAATAGATCGGGCCGCACGGCACTCCGGCTTTGTTGAAGCGCTCGACCCACTCGGCGCTGGAGCGATTCGCAGTGAGCTGGTTGATTTCCGCATTGAGGACGTCGCGATTTTTTAGCCGGTTCGCTCCGCTTGCATATTCGGACCGCGCGATCAGCTCCGGCGCATAGAGCGCTTGGCAAAAACGCTCCCAGATTTTCTGGCCGGCGGTGGCGATGTTGATATGGCCGTCGGAGGTTTTGAAGACACCGGTCGGAATGCTGGTGGGGTGATTGTTGCCGGCTTGTTTGGCGACCTCGCCTTTCACGAGCCAACGCGCCGCCTGGAAATCGAGCATGAAAATTTGCGCCTGCAGCAAGGAGGTTTCGATCTGCTGGCCTTTGTGTGACTTCTCCCGCTCCAACAGCGCAATCAGGATGCCCATGGCGCAGAACGCCCCGGCCGACAGGTCAGCCACCGGTATGCCGACCCGCACCGGGCCGTGCCCGGGCTCGCCGGTGATGGACATCAGGCCGCCCATGCCCTGGGCGATCTGATCGAAGCCCGGGCGGTCCGCATAGGGGCCGTCCTGGCCGAAGCCAGAAATGCTCGCATAGACGAGACGCGGATTGATCTTGCGCAGCACCTTGTAATCTATCCCGAGCCGCGCCTTTACATCCGGGCGGAAATTCTCCACCACCACGTCGGCTTTCCTGACCATCTTCTTGAACGCCGCGACACCCTCCGGCGACTTGAGGTTAAGCGTCACGCTGCGCTTGTTGCGATGCAAATTCATGAAATCGGGGCCCTCGCGCGGGCCGCCCAGCGGCTCGCCGCTCTCCAGGTGGGCGGGAGTCTCGATCTTGATGACGTTGGCGCCCCAATCGGCCAGTTGGCGCACGCAGGTGGGGCCCGCGCGAACCCGGGTCAAATCCAGAACGGTGAAACGTGATAGGGCCTTTGAGGCCCGCGGAAACGGCATTCGCTACTCTCCAACTCGTGTTCTCGACCCGCTGCGGCAACTGCGTGGTGCGATGATTCTACCTCATCGAAATGCGCTGTAGACGACATTCCCTGATCTGCAGCGGATTGTCTACGGCTTGACGCGGCGGGTGCGGCCTGATGCCATCGTGGTCCCGCCTCTTTCAAAAGCCAATGAGTTTCTCGTGATGGACGGCCCTAATGCCCCGCCGCGCGTGTCAGTCGACCGTTTGCGGACTTTTATTTCGCAGGCTTTCGAAAAAGCCGGTTTGCCTGCGAACGACGCACGTATCCTCGGCGAGCTAATTGCGGAGGCCGATCTGCGCGGCACCGATACCCATGGGGTGTTCCGCCTGCCGCTCTACGTGCGGCGCATCAAGGCCGGCGGTATCAATCGGCGGCCGAACATCCGGATCGTGAGGGAGCGCGCTTCGACAGCCCTCGTCGATGGCGACAACGCCATGGGGCATCTGGCCATGCGTTTTGCCGCGGACGCCGCGATCGCCAAGGCCAAAGCGACGGGCGTCGGATGGGTCGGGGCGCGCATGAGCAACCATGCTGGGCCAGCGGCGCTCTACGCCATGATGCCGCTCGCGCACGACATGATCGGGCTCTATTTCGCGGTCGCCAGTAACAACCATCTGCCGCCGACCGGAAGCGCCGAGGCCCTTCTTGGCACCAACCCGATCGCAGTTGCGATCCCGGCCGACCGGGAGCCTGCCGTGGTGATGGACATGGCGCCAACGGTCGCGGCCTTCGGCAAGGTGCGGCTCAAGGCGGCACAAGGCGAGCCGATGCCGGTCGGCTGGATGATCGATCGCGCCGGCCACCCGCTGACCGATGCCAAGCGTGCCGGCGAAGGTTTCCTGCTGCCGATCGGTGACTACAAAGGCTATGCGTTGTCGTTGATCATCGGCCTCCTGGCCGGCACCCTCAATCAGGCGGCATTCGGCCGCGACATCGTGGACTTCCTCAAGCACCCGGATGCGGCACCGGGCAGTCGATTGTGGCCGTGAGGGTGGATGCTTTTTGCCCGATCGAAGTATTCAAGGGGACTGTGGATGCGGCGGTGCGCATGATACGGGACTCGCAGCGATTGCCGGGCGTCGAACGCGTGTGGCTCCCGGGGGAACAAAGCCATACCCGGCGGATGGAGCGCCTCCTGCAGGGCGTTCCGGTACCTGCAACGCTGCAAAGGAACCTGGACGAGCTGGCGCGGGAGCTGGGTATTGAGCCGATTTTATGAGCCGGATTGATTTACGATCGGTCTTACTCGTCGTCACTGGTTTGAAACAGGTGTCTGGTATCCGGCGCTGGTTTGTGAACTTCGTGAAGAGTCCCGGATTTCCACTTCCATACCAGCAGTCGATGGGCCGGTGCTACCCATCCCTGACTGACGGTGAACGTACCGGGCGCCCAAGACATTTGCCAGGGATAGGGTGGGATAATTTGATATCCTGCGAAATCGCCAAGGCTCACCTTGACTGCGGCGGTTATGTCCCACGATGCGCCAAAAACTGGTACTGATTCGCGCCGTTCTAATCCCGCGGAGAGGGGCACATCGCTCACAACCACATCGCCTGACATCAGTCTGTTTGAAAGCACCCCCACCCTTGAAAGCACGTCCTGTTGCATGCGCCGGGATTGAACCCAAGGCTCCGCAGCATTCCAGTAGACCGCAGCTGACAGAGATAGAACTACTGAGAATAGTGCAACTCCTAATATATCCCAAGATCGACCTGGGATTTGTGAGGGACTGAAAAAAATAGCCATACTCATCGCTGTCCAAAAAGTCGGAAATTGCGTAGTACGCGATTCTACTCCCCATACTTTGATGAGGTAACCTGCTGTCGCATAAAGCAATGCTGATAAACATATACCTAAAATATAAATTGAAGCCGCAGCAAATATTCGCAGCCGGTTATGTGATGCACGCAAGTAGGGCTCAATCAATGCCGAAATTAGTATCACAGATACAATGACCCAAAGAGAATAGTACACTCTTGCACCAAATTGCTCCTTACCAAATTCGAATATCGTTTTTAGATTTGCTACCGCACAACTAATTATATTAGGATCCAGCGTTTTTGGACTTGTGAATATCGAGTGTAACATCGCGCCTAATTGTACAGAAAAAAATAAAAATACTGGAATCCAAAGTCGCTTCAGTGACCTTCCCTCAAACAGTTCGACCATGCCGATTAATAACGCAAACAAAAATATCGATCCCCAACTTGACTGATAGAAAAATACCGATCCCGCAAAAAAGGCCGCAGATAATATCAATGTTACAGGCACGTTCCGCTCCCACCATTTTTTTAGAAAAAATGCCGAAATGCAAACAAAAAGAAGAGATATATTTAAGAATGCCGCAGTAGGCCAAAGTGTGTAACCAAGCGACCATGGTACGACAAGCCAATACGAGCCGGCCAAAATCGCTAAGGGAAGACTACGCCTGCCCAACAGGTCTTGATATGCGGTAATTACCAAAACAATGCTGCATGCCGTGGCCAAATTGATAACACTTTTGATGACATGAAAGCTCCATGTTTCTCCATTCCATAAATTTACAGTAATAAAACTAAATATCGCAAAACCTGGTCGGTCCCGATGAGCGCTCGTAAAAAAGTCAATAATATTTTGACCTTCCTGCAACAGCGCGTGTGGGAGAACAAAAAGCGACCAATCGTCGTGATAAAAACCAAGATAGAAAGGATGCCAAAGCTGGCTGCCGATCGCCAACAAAGCGGCAGCCACAGCAACAATTATCTTGATGTAATGCAATCTCAAACGCATGATTTCAACTGCCCCGGTTGAACGACGCGCATCTATTAAGGCATTGAGGCGACGAACGTCCTGAGTTTGTGAGCAGAGCGAGGGGGCTCTTCTAGCTTGCCGCATCTCGGCGCGCAAGAGCGCGCCGCCTCCCCGAAGACAGGAGGCGCGCCACGCCGATTCATCGGATAGATCGCTAATCCGGTCACCCCGCCTTAACCGCAGCCTGCTTGTCGCGGCGACGCTGCACGGAGGAGGGGATCCGCATCGCTTCGCGATATTTGGCGACGGTGCGGCGTGCAATGTTGATGCCCGCATTACGCAGTTGCTCCACGAGCGCGTCGTCCGACAGAATGTCCTGGGCGGACTCTGCGTCGATGAGCTGCTTAATGCGATGCCGTACGGCTTCTGCCGAGTGGGCTTCGCCGCCGTCCGCGGAGGCGATCGCGGAGGTGAAGAAGAATTTCATTTCGAAAGTGCCGCGAGCAGTCGCAATGTACTTATTGGCGGTGACGCGCGACACGGTCGATTCATGCATTTCGATCGCATCCGCGATGGTCTTGAGATTGAGCGGGCGCAGATATTGCACGCCGCTGGTGAAGAAGGCGTCCTGCTGGCGTACGATCTCGCTCGCCACCTTGAGTATGGTCTTGGCGCGTTGATCGAGTGCGCGTACAAGCCACGTGGCGGTCTGCAGGCATTCGGCCAGATAGGATTTATCGGTGTCCTTCTTGGCGGTCTTCGAGACCTTTGCATAGTAACCCTGGTTGACCAGCACCTTCGGCAGGGTGTCGTGGTTGAGTTCAACCAGCCAGGCGCCATCGGCGCCTCGCCGCACGAACACGTCGGGCACGATCGGCTGAAGCAGGACAGAACTGAAGGCAAGCCCCGGCTTCGGATTGAGGTGCTTGATCTCGCCGATCATATCCACGAGGTCTTCCTCATCGACGCCGCAGATTTTGCGCAGGGCCGGAAAGTCGCGCTTGGCAACCAGCTCGAGGTGGCCAAGCAGGGCCTCCATGGCGGGGTCCAGCCGGTCCCGCTCGCGCAGTTGAATGGCCAGGCATTCGGTAAGGCTGCGCGCACACACCCCAGGCGGATCGAAGGTCTGCAATTTGGCCAGCACCGTCTCAATCTGTAGCGGTGAAGCGCCGAGCTTGTCGGCTGCCTCGGCCAGGTCGCTCGGGATGTAGCCCGCATCATCCACGAGATCGACCAGGTATTGCGCGATCATCCGCTCAATCGGGTCCGTGAAGGTCATTGAAACCTGCTCGGCAAGATGTCCGGCAAGCGTCGTCTCCGCGGTCGCAAAGGCTTCCAAATTATATTCGCCGTCGCTGCGGCCGCCCGCGCCGACAGCACTCCAATCCGAATAGGCGCCGGGCTGGGATTCCGGTGTCCGCACCGATCCGGCGGCGCCGTCGTCGGGAAAGACATTATTGAGGTCGGTGTCTAGCCTCGCCTCGATCGACTGGCGACTCTCCAGCCGATCGTCCATCCAATCGGCGATGGCGGGTTCGTCTTCCCCGGCCGAGGACGCCTCGGCGGCGGGTTCGCTGTCGTTGCGGACCGAATCCTCCTCAACCGGTCGTTCCAGCAGCGGATTGCGCTCCAATTCCCCATCCACATAGGCTGCAAGGTCGAGATGAGACAACTGCAGCAGTTTGATGGCCTGCATCAGCTGCGGCGTCATCACCAGCGCCTGGGTCTGGCGGAGCAGAAGTTTTTGTATAAGCGCCATTGACTATAGGTAGAGTTGGTCCGGTTCTTGCTTACCCGGATTTTCGGCGCCTGTATATCCAACTAACGCCTAGTTCGCAGTCGGGTGGGCAAAGCAAAGCATGCCCACGTTGGGCCTTTCCACGTGGGCACGGCGCGAAGATGCGCCTTTGCCCAGTCTGCTACATGCGGAACTCTTCGCCCAAATAAAGGCGGCGGACGTCCGGATTGTTGACGATATCTTCGGGATCGCCCTCCATCAGGACCTCGCCCGAATAGATGATGTAGGCGCGGTCGGTCAGGCCCAGCGTCTCGCGTACATTGTGGTCGGTAATCAACACCCCGATGCCGCGCTGGGTGAGATGACGAACCAGCGCCTGTATATCGCCGACCGCAATCGGATCAATGCCGGCGAACGGCTCGTCGAGCAGCATATAATTCGGCCTCGTCGCCAGGGCGCGCGCAATCTCGACGCGTCTACGCTCGCCGCCCGACAGTGCGATGGTCGGGGTCTTGCGCAGGCGGGCGATATTGAACTCCTCCAGCAGGCTATCAAGCTCGGCTTCGCGCCGGCGCCTATTCGGCTCGATCATTTCGAGCACGGCGCGGATGTTTTCTTCCACGTTCAGGCCGCGAAAAATGGAGGGTTCCTGCGGCAAGTAGCCGATGCCGAGTCGGGCTCGCTGATACATGGGCAGCGCCGTGACATCGTAACCGTCCAGGTAAATCCGGCCCTGGTCAGCCTTTATGAGGCCGGTGATCATATAGAACACCGTGGTCTTGCCGGCGCCGTTGGGGCCCAGCAGGCCGACCGCCTCGCCGCGGCGGACATAAAGGCTTACCTCGCGGACCACCCTGCGGCCGGCAAAGCTTTTTTCGACACCATGGACCGCAAGATAACTGCGCGGCTGCTGACGATATTCGCCACTGCCGGGCGCGCGCCTGACTTGACCGGAGACCGAGCGCGCAGGCGCAACCGTTACATTGGCTCTTGGTCCGGAGACAACCTTATGTATGTATGCGGGCGCTTTAGGCCGCCGCACATCAAGGCGTTTGACGAGACCGAACAGATCGACCACAAGCGCCTCGATAGCACCGGTGAAAGGGATTTCTAGAGCATTTTTCGATTAGGTTGACACTCACTACGCCGTCATCGCCCACAATGTTGTCATCGCCCGGCTTGACCGGGTGATCCAGTAAACATCGACCAGTTGGATACTCGATTGTCCGGTCAAAGCCGGACAATGACACCGGTAGGGTGAACCCAATCGAAAAATGCCCAAAGGGTGATAGCCCGTGCATCCGCGGCTTTCAATCGCGCTCATGCCGGCGCCTCAATTGAGGCCCGACGGTTGCAAAGGTCGTTGCCGCGGCACCTCGCGGGGCGGAGCCGGAATGGCCTCCTGCCCTCGCCCTTCTGGCTTCATGGAACCCGGCTGGAACAAGCCTTGTACCCGGCATTTCTCCTGTGCCTTGCCGCATGCGATGCGTGAGACGCCGGTGGTCATATCGACCGTCAAGGTATCGCCCTTCACGGTGTTCTGCCCCTGGGAAATAACGACATTCCCCGTCAGAGTCACGGTATTCGCCTGCATGTCGAAAATGCCGCTTTCGCCGGTAGCAATTTGGTCCTTTTGCACCACGATCACGTTGCCCTTGGCCTCCACGCGTTTGATCTGCTGGTTCTGTTGAGGTCCGGCCTGGGTGGCGCCGGCGGGCCGTGTGGCCGGCTTTGATTCCGCGTCGCTATCATAAAAGACAACAAGCGTTTTGCTGCGCAGGGTCGTGTCGCCTTGGACCAGATGAACATCGCCGGCAAACGTAGCCACCTTGTCCTTGTCGCGTACCTCAAGCGTAGCGGAGTTGATCTTGATCGGCTTGTCGCGGTTTTGCGAGAACCCTTGCAGCGCGTTGGGTGGGCCGCTGGGTTGCTGCGCATGTAGCGTGGTAATGCCGACGGCCCCGGCGACGGCCAAAGCGGCAAACACGACCCTGTTCGGCACAGATACGATCGTCATGGTATCAACGCCCCCCGCGAAACCGAAATTTGGGCCGGAGCGGCCGAAGATTTTTGCGCATTGGGTTGTAATTGATCCGGGGCGAGCGTCACCTCGATACCACCGCCAAAGAGGATCAAGGATCCATTCTCCATCACTTCCAGTCGATTGGCGTTCAACAGGCCGTTAGGAAGTTTCACTTCCACCGGGCTTTCGGAAACGATATGGCCGCTACTCACATTGACGGATGCCTCCGACAAATGCCCCTCATAGCCGGAGGTCGAATTCAGAACGATATGGTCGTTGAGCTTCAAGAGCTCGCCCCTCGTGTCATAGACCCCGTTGATGGATTTGATCGTGATGCGCTGCCCGTCCTTGAGTTCCACATTGGCGCTGATGTCCCTCAACTCCAGAATTTCGGGCTTGGTGATGTCCTGGGCAGCGGCACGAGCGGTAAGTTCATAGGGCCGCGAGTCGGTGGTGAAACCATTGACCCGAGGTAGTTCCATGACAATCTTGGTGCCCGACAGCGAAATCTTGCCGGGATCGATCGGGAAGGCCGCGATCAGGCGAAATGGGTTGAGGAACGTTGCAAAGATGATGATGGCCACGGTTACCAGGATGCCAGCCGGAATGGTCCAGCGCAGGAGGCGGACAAAACGACTATGCCGCGCCGCGGCCCGAAACACGCGGTCGCCCTCGCTTCGCCGGATCTGACGCGGCGCGCGCGCGGGCGGTTGGGGAATCATCGACGAATAGCTCAGCCTGCCACCCCTGGGAATCGTTCAGCGAATCCAACTGCCATCATAGACGTCATCCGGTCCAAATGCCAAATGAGAACCAGACCACTCATCCAACAGTGCCCAGGTTGTACCGCTTCGGGTGCCCCGGTGCCCGCTTATGCCCATTGCCTTCCAACAGCGCTTTGCCCCCACCCCTGTCCTTCCATAGGAGTTAACTCAAGTCATGGTCGACCCGCCACGACTTCCCTCCCCTTGTGGGGAGGGCTTGGGGCGGGAAGTTATGGCAATGCAGCGCCGCCTCTCACGACCCCCACCACCAACCCCTGCCCACAAGGGGGAAGGGAGCATGACCCTGCCGCCCGAATATGGCTGCCGCAGGGCACGCTCAACTATGCGAGAAGATGTCTTCTGCCGCCCAACCGGCCAGATCGAGGCGAACCCGGTCTGGCAGGAACCGAAAACAGGCCGCCGCGAGTTCCTCCCGGCCCTCCCGTGCGAGCAGTGAATCAAGCTTGTCCTTCAGGGCATGCAAATGCAGCACGTCAGACGCCGCATAGGCGATCTGCGCGTCTGTCAGATTCCCGGCGCCCCAGTCGGTCAGCTGTTGTTGCTTGGAAACCTCGATGCCAAGCAAGTCACGGATCAAATCCTTAAGCCCGTGCTTGTCGGTGTAGGTGCGCGCCAGTCGCGAAGCGATCTTGGTGCAGTAAACCGGGCCCGGCATGACCCCGAAGCTTTGTTGCAAAACGCCCAAGTCAAATCTGGCGAAATGAAATATTTTCAAAACGTTATTGTCAACAAGCAACGCCCGCAGGTTAGCGGCCGGGGCGCCGCCGCGTGGAATTTGGACCACGTCGGCCGTGCCATCGCCAGGCGAAAGTTGGACCACGCAGAGCCGGTCGCGACGATGGTCGAGCCCCATTGTCTCGGTATCGACGGCTGCTGATTGCCGATAGCGGGACAAGTCGGGTAAGTCGCCCCGATGTAGGCGGATGCTCATGCTTTTTCTTCGACCTCGTCGTTTCCGTATTCAAAGACCGATAGCGGGTGACTAGTACCACAGACTCACATCAATTGCCGCAAGCATTTGAAGAAAAAAGGGTTTCATCCGCGTTCACACCGATGACGCTCACGTCGATGATAGGAATCACCCCAATCGGTCCCCCATGATTGTCGGCCGCATCGGTGTGTGCCAGAAACGGCTGCCAACAGGGGGATAAATCATGCGACGATGGCTTGTCATCCTCAGTTTCGTGGTGATGCAATGTCCGGATCTCGCCGCGGCATCGGCGCGATCGCCGGACGTTCCATTGTGGAAGAGACTGCTCACCGCGCTGACGCCGGCGGCAAGACCGGTGCACCATGAGCAAGCACGACCGTCCACATCCGGCGCGGCGCCGACTTCCCCGGCGCCGCCGTCCGGGCCGCCAATTCACGAACCGCAAACAAAATCAACCGGAGCCGACTCCGGTTGCAATGGCGGCCAGCGGGTCATTTCAGCCCATTATTGGCAGGGCCAGCACACCGCCAGCGGACAACCATTCGATCCCAACGGCCTGACCGCCGCACATCGCACGCTCCCCTTCGGCACCCGATTGACCGTAACAAACCCCAGGACCGGGCAATCGGTCACCGTGGTCGTCAATGACCGCGGTCCTTTCATATCGGGCGTGAGCCTCGATCTCAGTCTCGGCGCCGCCCGGGCTATCGGAATGCGGGGCGTCGGCGCCGTTTGCATCTCGTGAGCGATGGTTGGTGCCAGAAGAGGACTCGAACAGGCCAGCAAAACAGAGGCTTAGCTAAGAAGTGGGACAGTTGGCGCGCATAGATTTGCAAGGCTTTTTCCGCAATTGTCCCACCAATTCGCCACTCCCTCTGCAGACTTGATCAAGGAAGAGAGCCGGTGCTCAGCGGAAGGAGGCTGCGTATTTCGATTCGTGGAGTTCTCCTGAGGCACCAAAAGCCTACTATGCCGAATTACGCCGAATCCGTCGTGATGGGCCAATTGCTGCCATACCGAATCACGCTATCGACAGAGCGTTCCCTACACGACGGGCATACCCGCAATTATCGTACCAGCACCGAGGAACTGGTGCTGAAGATCAACGAAATGCCTGATGGGTCAAAGTAGCAACTCAGCCGCGCCGGGCGGCCGTGATCGCGGCGACGTCGATCTTCTTCATCCCCATCATCGCATCAAATGCACGTTTTGCTTCATCGCCGCCAGCGGCTAGCGCCGCGGTCAGCACGCGCGGCGTGATTTGCCAGGAAACACCCCACTTGTCTTTGCACCAGCCGCACGCGCTTTCCTGCCCGCCATTGCCGACGATGGCGTTCCAGTAGCGGTCGGTCTCGTCCTGATCGTCGGTGGCGATCTGGAACGAGAAGGCTTCGTTATGTTTGAACGCAGGACCACCGTTGAGACCGATACAAGGGACGCCGGCAACCGTGAATTCGACGACCAGCACATCACCGACCTTGCCGGATGGGTAGTCACTGGGTGCACGGTGGACTGCGTCCACTACGCTGTCGGGAAACGTCTCGGCGTAGAAGCGGGCAGCAGCCTCAGCGTCCTTATCGTACCACAGGCAAATCGTGTTCTTTGCCATTGCGAGTCCTTTCGATTTGAAGCCAACAGAACAGATCGGCGGCCTTTGCCGGCCCGATTAGCTGATCTCCGACTATGCGGCCGCCCTGAAATCATCAATCTGAGCATCCAGCGCTCGCTTGAAGGCAGGCCGAGCAGCACAGCGGTCGACGTAAGCGGCGAGGCGCTTCTGGCTTGTGACGATGTCGGTGTGTTTCAGAATCCGCAGCACGGTCGTCATCATCAAATCACCCGCAGTGAAGCGCTCCCCGTCGAGGTAGGGTTTGTCGCCGAGCGATTCGGAGAGGGCGGAGAGCCGCCTTTGTGCAAACTCCACCGCTCCTGGGCGGCGCAGCCTCGCCCATTCCTCATTCGCGTAAAAGAGATCGATCAGGGCGACGTTCATCACAAACGGCTCAATGGAATTGAGCGCCGCGATTAGCCATTGTGTCGCGCGTGCGCGTCCGGGCCCATCCTTCGGCAGGAGCGTTTCGCTGCGCTCGCCAATATACAACACGATGGCCCCGGATTCGAAGAGCACGCGCCCGTCTTCTTCCAGGATCGGCACCTGCCCGAAGGGCTGCAGCGCGCGATACTCCGGTTTGTCCTGATCGCCCAGCTC
>Ga0126383_10002007_pt1 | contig 12957 bp, 13 predicted proteins | sample PanSoiMetPlot_35_FD_96882 | JGI IMG/M metagenome (GOLD analysis project Ga0126383, IMG submission 96882) | Tropical forest soil microbial communities from Panama - MetaG Plot_35 | ecosystem: Environmental > Terrestrial > Soil > Tropical forest > Bulk soil | place: Panama | collected 2016-02-17
CAGACTCCCGGACTCCACCTTGGTGATGAGCACACCTTTACTCTCACGTAGCTTAAACTTTTCGGCTAATCCGGCCGTCAAATCCTGCACATCAAGTCCCAGCCTCACCTCGGTCCGCAGTTGCGGTAGCGACGCCACCACCGCGCTGTCGCGTCGCTCGGTCAATCCCACATCCAAGGTCAAGCGTACTTGATCACGGACGACTTCAACTTTGGCTGTAGCCCCAGGAACCAAGCCAGCTACGAGGCGTGAAAGGCGATTGGGCGTGTCGACAGGATTCCCATCGATCTTGGTAATGATATCGCCGGGCTTGATACCAGCTGAAGCCGCGGGATCCTTCTCAAATACTTCGTTGACCAGCACCCCTTCCCCTTCGCGGACACCGAACTTGCGCGCCAGTTCCGGTGTGAGCGGCTGAATGCCGACCCCCAGCCATCCGCGGACCACGCGTCCCTTAGCCAACAACTGTTGAATGACCTGTTTGGCCATATTTGACGGAATGGCAAATCCAATGCCTTGAGCAAAGTTGATGATAGCAGTGTTGATCCCGATGACCTCGCCATGGAGGTTGAACAGGGGACCGCCGGAGTTGCCTGGATTGATTGAGGCATCGGTTTGAATAAAATTTTCGTAGCGCGAGAGATTAATGTTTTCTCGCCCGATTCCACTAACCACCCCCAACGTAACCGTTCGGTCCAAGCCAAAGGGGTTGCCTACGGCCAGAACCCATTGGCCGACACGAACCAAGCTTGAATCCCCGAACTTGGCGTAGACGAGTGGATGCGCGGGCGTGACCTTGATGACTGCTAAATCGGTATCCGGGTCCTTCCCAATGACCTGTCCGATCAGAGTGGATTTATCCGAGAGGCGAACTTCGATTTCTGTGGCATCGCCAATCACATGGTTGTTTGTGACAATATGACCATCGGCATCAACAATCAGGCCGGAGCCTGATCCTGGGGAGTTAGGCATTCGTTCCTGAGGCAATTCTCGAGGGCGTCCCGGACCACTGAGGGGAAAGAGATTAACCACCGCAGGCTTGGCGGACTCCGCTAGTTCGGTGATGACGGTCTGGATCTCCTCCAACATTTGGAGCCCCGCCGCTGAGCGGTCGGCCGATCGGTCTGGCTCAGTGCCAGCCGAGACCGCGACTGCTGAGAGTGTCAGCAGCGTGGTGCCCAAGAGGGAAACGATTGTCCGCTCAATCATGGTCATCACGACTGTCTCTATTCTACACCGCGCGTGGTCTTGGTGCTCAAGCGTGGCAGAGCTAGGAGGATCGAACCTGGTGCGCCGCCGCCAACTGTGCTGCTATTTGCGCAAGATCAGTCTCCAGTCCAACCACGATCAGAACATCATCGGCACGAAGAATCAGATCATCACTCGGATTGATGAAAAATGGTCCACGGAGGATCGTCACGACACGACCCGACTCAGGAAAGCGGAGATCGCCGACCTTTTGCCCAATAACCGGAGATCCTTGTGGCAAGGGAAGGCGTTCAAGGGCGGCAGAGCGACGGCTCAGCTCCCGCTGAAGAGTCAGGAAATCTTCCTGCACCGTTTCGAGTTTCAAAGCCCGCACCTGGCTATCGACGGCGAAGAGTGTTTGCTTGAGTTGGCTGATTCGGGCAGTTGTCCGAACAAGTAGTTGGTTCAACTCCGTCGCAAGGGCGGCTTCGTGGCCCGGCAGCAATCTACGAGTCCAAAGGACCGTGATCTGGCGACCAAGGTCTGTATGCGCCGCATCGACCTGCGTGATAGCTAGAGAAGCCTGGCTATGGAGCCGGAGCAGCTCGACCTTTCGGTTTACTCGTTCGGCAATCGCAATAATAGTTTCATAGATGGCCTGTCCCGTAATGGAGAGTTCTTTTTGAAGCCGTGCGAGGAATTCCAGGAGCATAGAGGACCAACCGGAACGTCAGATAAGATCTATTATGTAAACTTCTAGCGGCATACCCTACGCCGATCATATCCTCGCCGCACTCCTCGATCAATGGCCAACTGTTCAAGCGTTTCCGGTGAGCCAACAACCCTAACGGATGGGTATGCGCTAGGACACGAAGGAATACTGAGATGTGACGCGTGAAGCCCCTGCCGTACCTCAAAACTCGCGTTCCTTTGTGAAGATGACTCGGGCGGGGCTTCCATGGACTTGGAGATTGCCCGTTTGCCATTTCGGAATGGGTGGCATGCTCTCATGGTCGCTCATCGATGGTCCGCTCGGTAGCTCGCCCAAGATCTTCCCGTGCTGGACTTTCACACTATCCCCGTTCACAAACGCGACTGCCCGTCCCCATCGATAGGACAACGACCTCGCCCCTGGCGGGACCTTAATTGCCACCCATCGATTGTCGGACCAAAAGACCACGTAGCCCCCCTCTTGTTGCGACTGGACGGCACAGGTGTCTTCCCTCACAAAGGCTCGACCATGGGGCAGCCAGTGGAATGAACCCTGAAGCAGGCACTCGGATCCATCTGTGAATGCCAAGACCAGCCATGCGCACGTCTCGATCACCGTCATCCCCACACCTCATTGCATCCGGATCAAGGAGCGAGAGGGTCCCTTCCTGAGCACCAGGAGCACTGGTGATTTAACCCTAGCACTCAGCCCCAGAATGTAAAGAAATGCGCGAAGAACAGGGAGCTTAATGCGTAGAAGCAGGGCGCCCCTCTCGGCCTGAGATGGCCTGCTGGTCGGCGTGGTAGGAACTGCGGACGAGCGGTCCCGATTCGACGTGGGTGAACCCGAGAGCCATTCCCTCCTCCTTCAACAGGACGAACTCGGAGGGGTCGTAGAAGCGGGCGACGGGAAGGTGAACTTTGGTCGGTTGAAGATACTGGCCGATGGTCATAATGTCGCATTCCGTCACCCGCAGGTCGCGCATGACTTCGCGAATTTCGTCCATCGTTTCGCCCATCCCGAGCATCAAGCCAGACTTCGTTCTCATGCCCATCCGCTTCGCTTTTTGGAGCAGCTCGATCGAGCGGTCATATTTCCCCTGTGGCCGGATCGCCGGGAAAAGCCGTCTGACGGTCTCGATGTTGTGGTTGAGAATATCCGGCTTCTCCGCCGTCACTGTCGCCAACGCCGCTTCGTTCCCTTCAAAATCTGGAATGAGCACTTCGATCGTGCACGCTGGAATCAGCCATCTGATGTGCTTGATCGTTTCGGCAAAGATTGCGGCCCCGCCGTCTTCCAACTCATCCCGGTTCACCGACGTAACGACTGCATGGCGCAGACCCAAGGCCTGAATGGCTTCGGCGACGCGACGCGGTTCCTCACGATCGAGTACGACCGGCCGGCCTGTGGTGACCGCACAGTAGTGACAGCGTCTCGTACAGATATCCCCGAGAATCAAAAAGGTTGCAGTGCGTGCGTTCCAACATTCCCAGACATTGGGACAACGAGCTTCTTCGCAGATCGTGTGGAGCTTGAGCCGTTCCATCGTGTGCTTGATGTCGAGATAGTCGGGGCCGGTTCTCGCTCGGATCTTGAACCAGGATGGCAAGCGTGGTCGGCCAATGCCAGATAGTTGGTGGTCCATCGCAGGGGGAGTTCGCGACGAGCGAACCTGGTCGATCGGGATAAAGCTCATTTGGCCGGTCCTGGTTGGACAAGCTCCTGCGGGTGCTCCATGATCCGTTTAAACGTCTTCAAAAATTCTGCCCCTTGTACGCCGTCCAGAGCCCGATGGTCGCAGGATAAGGTGACCTTCAGACGTCGGCCGATTGTCGCACGCCCCTTTCTCACAACCGGCACGTCCTGGATGGCTCCCACCGCTAACGAGGCTGCTTGCGGCGGGATGAGTATCGCGATAAAGCTCTCCACCTCGTACATTCCAAGATTGGAAATTGTGAACGTCGCGCCGGTGTACTCCTCCGGATGCAGCCGTTTCTGCTTAGCCCGGTCGATGAGTGTCCGGGCTTCAATGGAAATGTCTTCCAGCGTTTTCGCGCCACAATTTCGAATGACCGGGGTAACCAGACCATCCTCCATCCCGACGGCCACGCCTATATCTATCCTAGCATGCCGCCTGATGGCGTCTCCGGTGTAAGACACATTGATCTCCGGATGGCGACTGAGTGCAAGGGCCAACGCTTTAATGAGCAGATCGGTAATGGACGCATACCGCTGGCGGTTCTGGTTGATCTGACCACGGAACTGCTCGACCTGCTCCATATCAATCTCGACCGTGAGATAGAAGTGCGGAACGGGCGCTTTGCTCTGCATGGTGGCCTTGGCAATGGCCTTGCGCATCTGGCTCAGCGGGTAGTCTGTTCCAGCGAGGGGAGGTTTCATCTTAGGGGCAGCTTTCACGATGTCGTCCTCGACGATCCGCCCCCCCGGACCGGTCCCCGTGAGGGTGGAGAGGTCGATTCCTCGTTCGGCGGCCAGAGCTTTGGCCCGAGGCGAGGCCATGGGACGATGACTCTCCGGCACGATCGGCGTTTGCGGAAGAGGGCCACTGCTCGGCGTCGCGCTGGTCTTCGTGCTGCCTTGAGTGGCTGGCGCGACAGCGATGGGGTCGGTTAACGCCCCGGAAATGTCTTCATCTGGCTCGCCGATGACCCCGATTAAGGCACCGGAGGGAACGGTTTCTCCGCCCTGCACCAAGATCTTGCGTAAGATGCCGGATGCGAAGGCCTCAAGGTCCATGACGGCTTTATCGGTCTCAATCTCAGCAAGAACATCCCCTGCCTGCACCTGATCGCCTTCGTGCTTCTTCCAGGCAAGCAGGACGCCTTCCTCCATCGTGTCACTGAGTTTGGGCATGACGACTCGACTAGCCATGCGGTCCCTCTTCTTGCCGCCTGAACCAGCGGCGCAATGTTCCAAGCCAGCCATCCGATCGCTCGGGTCTACGCGCTGGGTCCGGATATTCGATCCAGGGCTCTTGAGACCCCCGGTACGCCCCGTTCCGAACGCTCAACTGGCTGCGCAGTTGCGAGTAGCCCTGGCTCTGGAGCGTCCGAATCAATTCCTCAAGCGCAGTCGCCTCGGTATCTCGGGCCTCCGTCATGACCCGTAGCGTCTCGTATCTTAGGACGGCTCGAACCCCTTCCCCCGATTGCTCGAACTCGACCGGTCGGCAGAAGCCTCGCTCACGCTCGTCGATGCCAGCCAGTTGATGTTTGTCCATTCTCCTGCTCTGCCTCACAGGGCTCGAAAAACTGCCAACAGATCGCTCAGTGCCATCGTCTTATTTTTCAAAACGGCTCGCTCTGTTTTCAAGCTCTCAAGCGCCGAGGCTTTCTCCGTTCCCCCTTTCAGGCACGCCGCTCCCAGGGACAAAACGCGATGACATTCCTGCTCTACCTTTGCCTTGACCACAGGATTGACCTGTAAGATTTCCATCATGCTGTCCCGAGTGGTCGAGAGATGGGTCTGGAGTTCGTGGTCCGGATAGGCCGTTCTGGCTGCTTCATCGAGGCAACGATCGAGGTATTGGGCCAGGAAAACATACAGCCGAACCAGTGTGGCCGTGATATCGATGAAGTTGGGAACCTGCTTGTGCGAGGACATGAGTGGCTATCCCTCCGTGGTTACCGACTCGCGCAGACCGACTTTACGGCTGCGATGACGCGCAGTTGATCGGGAATCGCAGCATCTTCCAGTGGGCGACTGTAAGGCATCGGCACATCTTCACCGGTTACGCGCAGAATCGGGGCATCGAGATAGTCGAACGCTGCCGAATACACGCTCTCGGCAATCTGCGCACCCAGTCCGCAGAACGGCCACCCTTCTTCGACGATCACCAAACGGCCCGTTTTCTTCACCGAGGAAACGATCGTCTGAAGATCCAGCGGTTTGAGGGTCCGAGGATCGACAACTTCTGCGTCGATGCCATCGCGACTCAGGTGCTCGGCTGCCGACAGTGCGAGCAGGAGCATCTTCGAATAGGCAACGAGCGTCAAATCATCTCCGGCGCGTTTCACCTCGGCAACACCGATAGGGATCGTGTACTCCCCTTCTCCAACTTCCCCCTTCGTAGCATAAAGTAGCTGCGCTTCAATAAAGATCACGGGGTTTATCTCTCGGATCGCACTCTTGAGCAGGCCCTTTGCATCGTGTGGAGTTGCCGGTGCGATTACTTTCAATCCCGGCACATGGCAGAACCATGCCTCTAGGCTCTGTGAATGTTGTGCGGCTAACTGATGGGCGGCGCTGCCTGGACCACGAATCACAAGCGGCGCCGAGAGCTGCCCCCCCGACATGTAGTGCAATTTGGCGGCATTGTTCACGATCTGATCCAGTGCGAGGATCCCGAAATTGAACGTCATGAGCTCGACGATGGGATGCAGCCCCGCCATCGCGGCGCCAATGGCTAGGCCCGTGAAACCGGCCTCGGTGATCGGCGTATCGATCACCCGTTGCGGGCCGAACTCTTCCACGAAACCCTTGCTCACTTTGAAGGCACCTTGGTAGTACCCCACCTCTTCCCCGATCAGAAAGATGCGCGAATCCCGACGCATCTCCTCCCGCATGGCTTGGTTGAGCGCTTCTCGGTAGGACACCACCATCGATCACTCATTCCTTCGCAAGCACGTCGTCGTGCAAATCCGAGGGCCCAGGGAAGGGACTTTCCTCTGCAAATTTGATGGCGGCTGTGACGACCTGACTAATGTCCCGTTCGAGCTGTTTGAAGTCTGCCTCAGTACCCAGGTTATGACTCAGGATCGTTCGCTTTAGGGACAGAAGTGGGTCTTGTTTGCGGTGCTCTTCGACCTCCTCTTTGGTTCGGTAATGTCCATGCGCCGGGTCGGCCATCGAGTGGCCCATGTAGCGATATGTCATCGCCTCGATGAAGTAGGGGGCCTGGTTCGCGCGAACCTGATCCACGACTTTTCGCATCATGGAGCGGACCGCAAGCACGTCCATGCCATCGATGCGTTCGGCTTCGATCCCATAGGAGCGGGCTGTCCCTGCGACATCGGCGTAGAGTGCGATGGCTCGTTCAGCCGGCGTGCCCATACCATACCGGTTGTTCTCGCAGACAAAGATCACGGGCAATTTCCACAAGGCCGCCAGATTGAACGCTTCGTGCGCCTGTCCGCTGGGCACTGCTCCTTCGCCAAAGAAACAGACCGTGACGAGATCAAGCTTCTGATACTTGGTCGCAAAAGCGAGGCCGGTTGCGAGCGGGATGTGTCCACCCACAATGGCGTAGCCTCCCATGAACCGGCGCGGGAGATCCACCAAATGCATGGAGCCGCCCTTGCCTTTGCACAGGCCTGTGATCCTGCCGAACAGTTCGGCCATCACCTGACCAGGGTCCGAGCCACGGGCTAGGCAGTATCCGTGGTCCCGGTAGCCGCTGATCACATAATCATCAGGTCGAAGTGCAGCAAGGGCGCCAACCGCGATGGCTTCTTCTCCGATATAGAGATGCAGGAATCCGGCAATCTTCGCGAGAGCATACATTTCCGCTGATTTTTCTTCGAACCGGCGGATCAGGAGCATGTCCCGATACAGAGAGAGCAGGTCGGCCCGGTCCATATCAGCATTATGCAGAGGCCAGTGAGCCGACTCAACCCTTATGTTGTGAGGTCAGAGAAGAACTTTGATGTCGGCGCCATCGACCTTCACTTCATAGCGGTCCACTTTTGCGGCGGGATTGTTCACACATCTACCGGTGGTCACATCGTACTCCCAGCCATGCCAGGGACAAGTGACGACGTTTCCAGTGAGGTCGCCTTCACCAAGCGGTCCACCTCGGTGGACACAGGTGTTGTCAATCACATAGAAACTCCCGTCCACGTTAAAGACCGCGAGAGTTTTGCCGTTCACTTCCGCGACGATGCCGTGGCCAGGATTCACATCTGCAGTGGCAGCCACTCGTACGAACTCGCCCATCGTTCCCCCTCTCTGCAAAGATCCGTTAGTTGCTCGTAAAGGGTTTCTTGATTTTCTTGAGCAGGCTTTCGATCGGGGTCTTTGTCTCCCCTCCTCCACCCAATTCATCGATGACTTTCTGCGCGATCGCGCGGAACGCCGCAGCCTGCGGGGAGGCTGGGTTGGCCACAACAATAGGATGGCCCGTATCACCCCCATCACGAATGGCCGGATCGATGGGAATCCGTCCGAGGAACGGCACGCCCAGTTTTTCCGCCGCGCGTTCGCCGCCTCCATAGGAAAAGATTTCAGTCCGTTCGCCACAATGGCCGCAAACGAAGTAACTCATGTTTTCGATGATGCCGAGGAGAGGGACATTCACTTTTTGAAACATAGCCATGCCCTTCCGGACATCGTAGAGCGCCACTTCTTGTGGTGTGGTCACGGTGACGGCGCCGGCCAGTGGAACCATTTGGGACAGGGAGAGTTGAACGTCGCCGGTACCGGGCGGCAAATCAATAAAGAGATAATCCAAGTCACCCCAGAGCACATCACGGAAGAACGCTTGCAAATATTGATGGACCATCGGTCCCCGCCACACGAGCGGGGCTTCTTCAGGAACGAGGAAACCCATGGAGATAAGTTTCACACTGTGAATTTCGACCGGCAGAATCTTGCCGTCTTTCTGTTCCGGCCCTGTCGTGCCTCCCATCATCATCGGAATGTTTGGGCCGTAAAGGTCCGCGTCTAACAGTCCGACCTTGGCACCAGTCAGCGCGACCGCACAGGCAAGGTTTGCCGCGACGGTTGATTTCCCGACACCGCCTTTGCCGCTGCTCACCGCGATGACGTGTTTCACACCGGGAATGAGGTTGTCTTTGCCCTGGGGTGGTTGAGCGTCATGTGCATGTTCTCCGGCCATAGGTTCCTCCCACCGTCTCGCCTATTCTGCGTATAAGTAGGTCAATCGACTTCGAGGTCAACACCTCCATCATAAGCTATGGAGGTCGCGAAAGAAAATGGGCCAGTTGGACCAGGCCGACATAGCTCAACTGGGCTAGCGGGCTGATGTTGCTCTGAGAAATCGGTGCGATCGAGTCGGCCCGGATTGGTGGCGAGGCCCAACAGCAAACCAGGCCACCTACGATCGTGGCGACGGCGGAACATAAGACGACGACCCCAGCACAACCCGATGTTCGACCAACGTCCTCATTATTCCTTCCCCCCCCTTCTCAGCAACACATTGCTTCATCGGACCATCACAGTGGAGAAGAGGCAGCACGGTTCGGATACCAGCGCTTGAGGAAAATTTCTCCGAAGAATCATGGCAGTGTATACTTAAAGCAGCCTCCGCGTCGCATGGTCAGGGGATATCCATGCAGCCAAGTCGCCCTACCCTTGAATCGGAAATTCGTCGTATCGGCGAGCAGCTCGCGCGTCTCTCTGCCGGTCAATCGCCAACCATGTTCAACCGCCGATGGTGGTCGCACGCGGCCATTAATCTCGCGCTCCATGACAGTGCATTCAAAACGCAACTGTTTCGCTTCATCGATGTCCTACCTTCCGTCGCCGACGATGCGCGTGTTGTGACCCTGGCACAGGAGTATTTAGGCGACGTGACCTCACAGATCTTCGGAGCTCAATGGGGGCTCCATGCAGTGGCCGCCACGCGCCTTGGCGCTCGGCTCACGGGAAAAGCCATCAGGAGCCAGGTTGAGCAGATGGCGAGGAGTTTTATTGCCGGCAGTACCATGGTCGAAGCAGAGCCGGTGTTGGCCGACCTGTGGGCACACGGACGGGCCTGGTCTGTGGATCTTCTCGGGGAAGCCACGATCAGCGACCACGAAGCCGACCGATATCGGGATCGGTGTGTAAAGGCGTTGCGCGAACTGACCCAGATTGCCTCGGAGTGGCCCTCCGTTCCCTTGCTGGAGCAGGATCATCTTGGTCCGGCTCCCCGCGTCCAGCTCTCGCTCAAGATCTCCGCGCTCTCGCCGCATCTTGACCCGATCGATCCAGATGGCAGTTACCGGTCTGTGGCAGCGCGGTTGCGTCCCATCCTCGATGTCGCGATGGTGTCCCCCGCATCCCTGATCTTCGATATGGAACAAGCTGAGACAAAAGATTTGCTGATCGAGATTTTTACCCGCCTATGTGCGGAGCCAGCATATCGCGCGTTTCCCCATGTGGGGCTCGCGCTCCAGGCCTATCATCGAGAGACACAGCACGACATAGATCATCTGTTCGCGTGGGTCCGCCAGCGGTCGGCTCCTATCACCATCCGCCTGGTGAAGGGGGCGTACTGGGATTCGGATACCATTCGCTTTCAGCAGCGAAGCTGGCCCGTTCCTCTCTTTGAACACAAAGCCGAGACCGACGCCAATTATGAAATGCTTGCCGAGATGTTGCTGACCCATTCCATGATGATTCGACCGGCATTCGGCACCCACAATCTTCGGACCCTGGCTCATATTGAGGCTTTGGCGGAATCACTCAAACTTTCTCCAGAAGCCTGGGAATACCAGATGATCTTTGGTATGGCCGAGCCGTTTCAACAGGCAGTCACACAACTAGGACGTCGTTTGCGAATCTATACTCCGGTCGGAGAGCTTCTCCCCGGGATGGCCTATCTCGTCCGTCGCTTGCTTGAAAACACCTCGAATGAATCGTTCCTCCGCAAGGAATATGTGGAATCGCAACCCCTCACGACGTTGCTCGCTCCTCCTTCTGTGGAGGGCGAAACTCAGGAGACGGCGGGAACGCATCAAAAAGCTGGGAAAGATGGATTTGAGAACGAGCCGACCCGCAACTTTGCAGAAGCCCACCGCCGAGGAGCAATGCAGGCCGCTCTCGAGACAGTTCAAGTGCAGTTGGGCCGCCAGTGGACGTGTTCCAGTGGAAGCTTCTCGCCTACCGGACCGGTCATCGAGTCCCGCAATCCCAGCCGTCCGGACGAAGTGATCGGATACGTGACGAGCGCACGGCCTGGCGAGGTTGACCAAGCCGTGCAGGGCGCCGTCAAAGGCTGGCCATCTTGGCACGAAACCGCCACGGGCGATCGAGTCGACATTCTGCGAGCAGCGGCATCGCTTATGCGGAAGCGCCGTGATGAGCTGACGGCCTGGGAAATTTTCGAGTGCGGCAAACCTTGGCGGGAGGCGGATGCGGATCTTGCCGAGGCAATCGATTTCCTAGAGTTTTATGCGATGGAATGGCAGCGACTTGCGCTTCCTACACGGTTGGGACACCAGCCAGGGGAACTGAATCGCCGTTGGTATCACCCTCGTGGCGTGACAGCGGTGATCGCCCCGTGGAACTTTCCGTTGGCGATTCCGACCGGCATGGTCTCGGCGGCCCTGGTGACGGGAAATCCTGTCGTCTTCAAGCCTTCTGAACGGTCATCCGTGTTGGGACAGCTTCTCACGGGGGTCCTTCGAGAAGCCGGTGTGCCGAATGAGGTCCTGTACTGCCTAGCCGGTGGGCCAGAGATTGGGCAAGTACTGGTGCAACACCGCGACGTGGCCACAATCGCATTTACCGGTTCGAAGGACGTCGGGCTGAGCATTATGAGAGACGCGGCAGTCGTTGCACCGGGACAAATAATGGTGAAGCGTGTCATAGCCGAGATGGGAGGCAAGAACGCAATCATCGTGGATGAGACGGCGGATCTCGACGAAGCCATTACCGGCGTGGTCGCGTCCTTTACGGGCTATGCCGGGCAGAAGTGCTCTGCTTGCTCTCGAGCGATCGTGCATGCCTCCATCTATGAACAGTTTCTGGAGCGCCTGAGAGAGGCGGTCTTCAGCCTGATCATAGGGAATCCGAATGAACCAGGGACGCAGATCGGACCGGTCATCGACAGCCGGGCCCAGGCGAAGATCAATGATTACATCGCACTGGGGAAGCGGGATGCGCGCTTGGTGGTCGAACAGGTCGTGGCTGGCCCTGCTGGGTGGTATGTGGGACCGACGGTGTTCGCCGATGTCGAACCCACGCACCGCCTTGCGCAGGAGGAAATCTTTGGGCCGGTGCTGTCCGTGATGAAAGCTGGGTCGTTTCAGGAGGCGTTGGCATTGGCCAACACCACGGCCTACGCGCTCACCGGCGGTGTCTATTCGCGAAGCCCCGTCAATCTAGCGCTCGCCCAACAGCAGTTCGATGTGGGGAACCTCTATCTTAACCGGCCGATTACCGGTGCAGTGGTAGGCCGGCAGCCCTTCGGTGGGCATCGGCTGTCAGGTGTTGGATCAAAGGCGGGGGGACACGAGTATCTGATGCAGTTCTTGGTGCCGCGAATCATTAGCGAAAATACCCTGCGGCGGGGTTTCGCTCCCATCGAATGATGTTTGCGCGGGCTTGAGCTCGTACGATTCTAATTCTTCTGTGATTTCCGTAACCACTCCACGATCCTGAATCGATGAGAGCTCCTGACGTTCCGCATATTTAATTAGTCCCACACCTCTGGCAAACCAGGCTGTCATGATATCGGTTCCAGTTGCGGACTTGTCGTTCCCCGAAAGATGAATGCGCATCGTCATGTGCGCTTCAACCTTCACGGCATCTTTGAACGTGCCGGCTGGAACTGTGATGGACTCCAGGCCAACAATGGTCGCATGGCCTCGGACGTCAGCCTTCTCGTTGGTACCGTCGCGATCCATGTCGGTACCGAAATCCAACCCCGACCGATCGAATTGTTGAAATGATGTGCCGACCTTCATCGGAAACCGGATGATCTGATAGGGAATCAGCTGCTTCTCCAGCGGGGTCCCGGGATCGGATCCGTAGTAGACAATCCCGACCACATCACGACGATAGAAGCTATCTGAGGGCCCATGATTGCCTGGATTCGTATCGTGGAAGACCGTCACCTTTAACCCCTTAATTGCCTTTGTTCCAGTGACGGATGACACGTTACTAAACACCTTTAGGTCGATTGTTTGGAGCGGACCTTCCGAGATTTGGCCACGATAGGTCCACCGGCTGCCCACTTCGTCGGGAAAGTATTGGTCCGAATGGGCGATGGTTCCGCTTTCTTCGGCATGGAGTGAGGGAAGCAATGCCGGGTTGCCGAGACTGAGTACAAATCCGATAACAACAATGGAACGAATCGCAAACGAGTCCAC
>Ga0126383_10002008_pt1 | contig 12954 bp, 10 predicted proteins | sample PanSoiMetPlot_35_FD_96882 | JGI IMG/M metagenome (GOLD analysis project Ga0126383, IMG submission 96882) | Tropical forest soil microbial communities from Panama - MetaG Plot_35 | ecosystem: Environmental > Terrestrial > Soil > Tropical forest > Bulk soil | place: Panama | collected 2016-02-17
ATCATCGGCAGAATTTCCAGATACTCGTCGGTGGGCTCGACCGCGGGATACACAATGATCTCCCGCTGCACCTGAATACGGCGCGTCTTGGAGAGAAACGCAAAAGGAAAGCGTGTGGAGAGTCCGAAACTTTCCTCACGATAGCGTCCGCGGCGAAGGAAGATCAGTTCCAGTTCCGAGGCCAGCTCGCCCTTTGCGGGAACATAGGGGAAGTAGGCGCAGCCCTGAAAAATCCCCGGGGCCGTGCCGTCGGCGACTCTCCGCAGCCTGCGGTCGGGCAAGCGCAGCCACTGTTTCTCGGGCGCGCGATGGGGAGGCCAGGCAAACTTCGCCGGCAACCAGCGCCAGCGGTTGTGGTGTTTCTTTTTTGTGAAACAAACCACATTCACGGAAAAGGAGGGCAGCCATCGCGCCCGGTTGCGCAACAGGAACCGGCCCTGCGCGCCGCGTCCGGCAAACACATGCTCAGGCATGCGAACGTCAAGTTCCAGATCGCGCAAAACCATTGCCGAGGCGATGCCCGAAACCAGAATCGCCGCCAGCATCGCTGCCACGATGATGTAGAGCAGATTATTGCCCGTATTCAAGGCGGCGACCCCGACCACCAGCACCACCAGGATGTAAACGATCCCGGCGCGGGTCACGTCGTAGTCCAGACAGTCGCGCACCCGCGCGGCCGTCACCCGCCGGGCCAGATACGGAACCGTTGTGAGACCGACCAAGGTTGCCAGGACCAGAGCCGCTGAGGCCAGAATCAGGGTCGCCCACAGGTTTCCCGATTCGCGCGAGACGGTCGAGAACAGGGCCGCGGCAAACGCCAGCACGAGTCCGACTAGCGCCAGCAGGAAACGCAACCAGATTTCGGGAATGTCCACGCGCAGCCAGCGTCCCAAAAGTTGTATGCGGGAAGTTCCTGCAAGAGATGGCGGGGAGGCTGGCATGAGGTTGGCTGAGTCGAGAGTAGCACCACGCGGAAGGAGGCGGCAATGTGACCGGAGTCATGGACCACAAACCACGTAGGCCGGGATCAGGGCTCCGTCAGAAAATAAGGTGGTATCATCGTCGCGTTCTTCCCCGGCAACAGGTTCGATCGACGCGTCCGTCAAGGAGTGCGGCCGTGTTGAAAAAACATTCCCGGAAAAGCAAGTCGAAGATTCAATTTGATCTTCAACCGACGAATCGCGAAGGAGTCTTCGCGTTTCGTCCCCCACCGGAGGGCTTCGATCCCCTCACCGCCAGTCCTGGCACCTTGCGGCAACGAGGAATCCTGCTGCGTCGGCCCGACCCCGCCAGGGAGCCGCACCTCTGTCAGCCGTGGGCGCGGATCGTGGGCAAAATGGCCATTCCCTCGGCGTACGACATCCCCGTGAAATTTGTGCCGCGGAGTCTGGGGTCCATCCCTGGGGGAGGCGGCCGGGGAATTTCCCACGGCGACAGCACCTGGGCCGGCGCTCAGGTGTCGGGCCACTGGGTTGGAGTCTTTGCCACCTGGCACATTCCGTCGGTGACGATTCCTGCTGCCCTCCACTGGCCCTCGAGCCCCCAGGAACTAAGAAGTTCATCCTGGGTGGGACTAAGCGGAGTTGGAGTTGGCCACGCTACGCCCATTCTGCAAGCGGGCGTTGATCACGTGATTGATGCCACTGGAAAGATCTCTTATCTCTCCTGGGTTGAGTGGTACCCAAACCTCTCGAATTATTTTGGTTTGCAGTGTCAGCCGGAGACCAGATCGCTGTCGCCATCCAGTTGGTGGCCAGCGAACGGGCGAATGTCGGCGCTCCGGCCCCGCCACCTGGGCCCTATCAATACGGCGGCGTGAATTTCGTCAACCTCACCACCGGAAAGGTGCAGACTCTCTATCTTCCGCCGCCACCACCGCCGGACCCTCCGGCAAGTCAGGCGTTTGTGGAGTTGAACGCGGAATGGATCGTGGAGATCATGACGTCATTTCTCACCAAGTTCACACCGATCACCTTCGACGCCTGCGGATCCTGCAATGTCGGTGGGACCGTCGTCGGCAAACCGTCCCAGGGCACCATTACGAATTTGGAATTCAACGGCGTCCCGCAAACCACAACGGCCGTGACGGACACAACCGTGACTATTATGGATCTCGAGCCCTAGCCGTACATGATCGTACGGCAATGTTTTGGCGGGGAAGCCTAGGCCGAGTTTGCAGGCTACCGTTTTCGGCGTCGCCGGAGCCAGATCATCACCACAACAACCCCGGCGGCCGCCAGCAGGCCGACGTTTACGTCCTTGACGACCTCCGTCAGCCGGTCCCAATGCTTGCCGAAAAAGTAGCCGACGCTCGAGATCACGGTCACCCACACGGCCGCCCCCAGGAAATTGCACAGGGCGAAGGTGCGCCAGTTCATGCGCATCACGCCGGCCAGCGGTCCGGCGATGACGCGCAGCCCGGCGATGAAGCGGGCCACCAGAATGGTCGCGGCGCCGTAGCGGGCGAACAGGTTTTCACCCTTGGCCATGCTCTCGGGAGAAACGTGCAGCGTCTTGCTGTAGCGCGCCAGCAGCGGACGCCCCCCGTGGAATCCGACCAGGAATCCGAGATTGTCCCCCAGCGTCGCGGCAATCACTCCGACCAGGATGATATAGGGCAGTGCGAGACGATGTTCGGAGTAGGCGAGGAAACTGGCGAGCAGCAGAATGGTCTCGCCGGGCAGGGGCAGGCCGGCGTTTTCGAGCAGGAGAGCCAGGGCCACAGTCCAGTAGCCATGCTCCACCAGTTGCGCGCGTATCAGGTCGAAAACGTACAGGGCCATGAGAAACGGAGACGGAACGCCTGCAGCGAGAGTATCAGAAACACAGCGGCACGCCTGATGCTGCACCCTTTCAAGCTACTCCGGCGGCGGAGCGATGAGGAAGTCGTTGACGATGCGGTTGAATTCGTCGGGCACTTCCTCGTAAGGGATGTGACCGATGCCATCCAGCATGATCAGGCGGCAGTGCCGGAAATTCTGCCGCAGCGGTTCGGCGGATTCGGGGATCACGGCGGCGTCGCGGTTTCCCCAGACGAGCAGCGTGGGGATGTGGGCGATGCGCGGCAACACCGCGCCCAGTTCATCGAGATCGCGGTTCCAGGTTTTGAGAATGCGCATCTCTTCGGCGAAGGATTTCGAGATCTTATAGGGAGCGGCATAACCTTCGAGCGTGCCCGGAAGAATGCGGCGGGGATCACCGTACAGGCGGCGGAGCAGATATCGCTGGAAGCTTTTCACTCTGGGCGCCACGCGCGCAAAGACGGGCGCGATCCCCGGGTGGCTCAACACCGGCGCAATGCCGCGGCCGTGGGGTGACCAGGGATTGATCGGCGAAACCAGGACCATTTGTTCCACATGCCGGGGAGCGAGCGCCGCGGCCCGCATTGTGATGCCTCCGCCGCGCGAGGAGCCGAGCAGCCGACAAGGCGATCCGGGAACCTCGTCGACAAAACGCAGGAGGCGTTCAGCGTTGCCGCGCAACGATTGATCGACGTGGGGATGGTCGGAGTATCCCGCCCCCAGCAGGTCGACGGCGTAGACGGTGAAGTGCTGGGCGAAGACCGGCATGGCGAAGCGCCAGGAGAACGCGTGGCCCATCAGCCCGTGCACCAGCACCAGGGGGGGACCTGAGCCAGCGCGCAGGTAACGCATGCGCGCGCCCTCGATGAGGAAATGATGTTTTTCTATGGCGACGTCGGTGGAGGAGGGCGAAGTCAAAATCTCACGATCTTTCTTGCACGCGGACAACTTTTCCTTCGTTCCTGGAGTCTATCTAAGTGATATCGCCTCTGTCGCTTCATTTCCGGGGAGTTTCGGCTCCCCGCTTTTTATGCGGCTTGGGTCACCGATCTGGATTTCGTCCTACCCAGCAGTCTCTTGAGCACCCGTAGGCCCTTGTCGACGTGCTTCTCTTCGAGCAGGAACGGAGGCAGAAAGCGCACCACCGTGTCCTGGGTGCTGTTCAACAAGACACCTTCACTGAGCGCTTGTTCAACGATGGGCCGGGCGGGAATTTCCAGCTGTAAACCTTGAATCATGCCGCGGCCGCGGGTTTCGACAACCCCGGCATATTTCCCGGCCAGCCCGCGCAATTGCTCCTGCAGGTAGGCGCCGACGCGGTTCACGTTGTCCAGCAGTTTTTCCTCTTCGAGGATGGCCAGATATTCAAGCGCCACGCGGCAGGCGAGCGGGCCTCCGCCGAAGGTGGTGCCGTGCTGCCCGGTTGAGATGGCGGACGCGAATTCTTCTTTGGCGAGAAAAGCTCCCAAGGGCAGGCCGGCGGCGATGGGCTTGGCGATCGCCACGATGTCGGGCGTGACCCCGAAAGACTGGAAGGCGAAGGTGGTTCCGGTGCGTCCCAGGCCGCACTGGATTTCATCGAAGATCAGGGCGGCGCGATGTTCGTCGGCCAGGCGGCGGCATTCCGCGAGAAATTCCACCGAGCACTCGCGCACTCCGCCCTCGCCGAAGATGGGCTCAAGCACGATGGCGCAGGTGCTGGCGTTGACGGTGGCACGGAGCGCAGCAAGATCGTTTTGGGGAACGAAGTCCACGTCTTCGAGCAGCGGCTCAAAGCCTTTGCGGTACTTGTCTTGCCCGGTGAGCGACATGGCGCCGAAGGTGCGCCCGTGATAGGAGCCGTCGAGGGCAACCAGCCTGAATTTCTCGGCGCCTCCCACACGGTGTCCCGCGAGCCGCGCCAGCTTGATGGAACCCTCGATCGCCTCGGTGCCGCTATTGGAGAAAAAAACGCGCTGCATTCCCGAGAGGCGGCAAAGCTTCTCGGCGAGCGCTCCCTGATACTGGTTGTAATAGAGGTTGGAGAGATGAATGACCTTGGCGGCTTGCTCGCGGATGGTTTTCACCACCCGAGGATGCGCGTGGCCCAGTGCGTTCACCCCGAGTCCGGCAACGAAGTCGAGGTACTTCTTTCCCTCGAGACCGTAGAGAAAGACCCCCTTGCCCCGCTCGATGACCAGGGGATAGCGGCTGTAGGTTTGCAACAGAAACTGACGCTCGCGCTGGATGATTTCTTCGCTGCTGTTCATGATGACCCGATTTTATCGAAGAGCGCCCGCGAGGAAGGAGCGCAAAAGATTGCACACGAAAAACCCGCCCGTTGGGGCGATTGATCATCAAATCCAGAAACCAGGATTCCGGTCGTAAGGTTTTCTCAGGTAAGCAGTTACCAAAACCCACAGAAACATTCTAAAATCCGTAGCAGTGGCATGTTCCAGCTTCTATAATCTTACAAGTCTTTGATTTGTGGCGCTTTGGCAGTGTCTTGTATGCCTCTGGCCGTGGCACCGAACGTGCACACTTTGGCGCGGGGTGGTTTGTCCCGTGCGCTCGACGTGTCGTCTGGGGCCATGAACAGGGATTTCCAAATTCGCTTTACCGCCGTTCTGCTAGCCCTGCTGACGGTGGCCGCGGCCTATCTTGCCTGGGTGAATTTCCAGAAAGAGCGTGAGTTCGCTGTGCCCAGCGACGGCGTGTTCTGGATGGAGCACGGCGGGGCGCTGGTCGCCGACCGGGTGGAGGCGATGGGTCCGGGCGACAAAAGCGGCATCCGCCCCGGCGACCGCTTGACGGCGGTCAATCGGCACAGCGTCAGCGATATGGCGGGGCTGACGCGCGAGATGTACCGCTCGGGCGCATGGTCGAAAACCACCTACTCGGTGGTACGTAACTCGGTGCCGCTCGACGCCGTCGTCATCCTGACTCCCACCGACAAGTCGTTGTACGACTGGCTGCGCTTCATCGCCTTGATTTACCTGGGAATCGGAATTTACGTCTTGCTGCGGCGCTGGACCGCGCCCGGTTCGACCCACTTCTACGTCTTCTGCCTGGTGTCATTCATCTTCTACGCCTTCCATTACACCGGGAAGTTCAACGGCTTCGACTGGGTGATCTTCTGGGGAAATGAAGTGGCCTGGCTGCTGCAGCCGGCGCTGTTCCTGCATTTTGTCCTCACGTTTCCCGAGAAGCGGCACTTCATTCGCCGGCACCGCTGGGTCATTCCGCTGATCTATTTGCCCGGGCTGTTGCTGCTGAGCGTATATCTGTTCGCGCTCGAAACGCTGCAGGCGAGCCAAGCCTTGCGCTGGAACCTGGACCGGCTGCAGATGGCCTACCTGGCGGTGTTCTTCGTCGCCGCCGCCGCGGTGTTGTGGGACAGCTACCGGCGGGCAAGCACTCCGATTCTGCGGCAACAGCTGAAGTGGGTGACGCGCGGGACGATCCTGGCGGTCGTGCCCTTCACGGTTTTTTATGTATTTCCCTACATGGCGGGCTGGCTGCCGGGCGGCGCCATGAAGGTTTCCGTGCTGTCGCTGGGCCTGCTGCCATTGACCTTCGGCTACGCGATCTTCCGCTACCGCCTGATGGACGTGGACCTGATCTTCAAGCGCGGGATGGTCTACACACTGGCGGCAGGTTTGATTGCCGGGACGTATTTCGCGGTGATTGCCGGGGTGGCCGAGCTGGTGCACGCCCAGATTCCGAGTTCCGGCCCGCTGGGGTTGATCCTGGCGATCGTAGTCACGGCACTGCTGTTCGACCCGGTGCGCAAGTGGGTGCAGGCGCGCATGGACCAGGTGTTCTACCGCACGCGTTACGACTATCGCCAGACACTGATCGAGTTCGCGCGCGAGCTGAGTTCGGAGACCGACCTCGACAAAATGCTCAGTTCGCTGGTCGATCGCCTGTCGCGGACGTTGCTGGTGGACCGCATGGCGGTGTTTCTCACCTCGAGCGAGCCTCCCCACCGCTTCCTGCTGGCCAAGTCGTTCGGGATTTCGCAGACCAGCGGCATTGATTTGAGCTTCTTGAGCGTGCCCCGTCCGGAAATGGAGGCCGGACACCTGTTCTTCGACAACACGCACCAGGTGCAGCGCGAAGACCCCAAGGCCCAGGAGGCGATCGGCAAGCTCGACCTGAACTATTACATCCCCTGCCGCGCGCAGAAGAGGGTGATCGCCGTGCTGGGATTGGGCAAGACGGTGGAAGGGGACTTCCTGACCAGCGAAGACGTGGAGCTGCTCGAAACCCTGGCCGGCTACCTGGGGATTGCGATTCAGAATGCGCGCCTGTATGCGTCGCTGGAGCAGAAGGTCGCCGAATACGAGCGCCTGAAAGACTTCAACGAGAACATCGTCGAATCCATCAACGTGGGCGTGCTGGCGGTCGACCTGGCGGACCGCATTGAGTCGTGGAATTCGCAGATGGAAGTGATGTACGCGCTGCCCCGCTGGCAGGCGTTGACGCGTCCCTTGAGCGAGGTGTTCCCGGCGGCATTCGTCGAGGAGTTTTACCGGGTGCGGCGAAACCCCGGGATTCACAACCTTTACAAGTTCCGCCTGGACACGCCGGCCGGGGAAGGACGCATTGTGAACGTAGCCATTGCGCCGCTGGTGACCAAAAAATTCAACGTGATCGGGCGTTTGATCATCATGGATGACATCACCGAGCGCGTGGAACTGGAGTCGCAGCTGTCCCAGGCCGACAAGCTCTCCTCGATCGGCTTGCTGGCCGCGGGTGTGGCGCACGAGGTGAATACCCCGCTGGCGGTGATTTCGTCATACGCGCAAATGCTGGCGAAGCAGTTGCAGGGTGATCCGCAGAAGAGCGCGCTGCTCGAAAAAGTGACACGGCAGACCTTCCGCGCTTCGGAAATTGTGAACAACCTGCTGAACTTCTCGCGCACCAGCGGAACCGAGTTTACCGAAGTGGATGTGAACAAGATCATTTCTGACACCCTGGCTCTGCTCGAACACCAATTCAAGACGACGCGAATCAGAGTCGAGGACGAGTTGTGCGAGCACCTGCCGACCATTCACGGCAACGCCGGGCGCCTGCAGCAGGTATTTCTGAATCTGTTCCTGAACGCGCGCGACGCCATGGCAAACGGCGGCACGTTGCGGGTAACCACCGCCAATGGCGAGGGCGTCAGTGTCAGCGTGTCTGACACCGGCACGGGAATCGCGCAGGAGCACATTCACCGCATTTACGACCCATTCTTCACGACCAAGGCGACGCCCCGGGAGGGACAGCAGAGTCGGGGAACGGGATTGGGGCTGTCGGTGACCTACGGCATCATCCAGGAACATGCGGGAAAGATTCGGGTGGAGAGCCGTCCCGGCGAAGGAACGACGTTTTATCTGGATTTCCCGCTGAGCAGGAAGGCGGTCAATGTCTGAAGCTGCAGTCATCTCCCGGCAAAATATGAATGATTCAGCGAGCACGGCGGGGTCGGTGCTGATCATTGACGACGAGGCGGCGATTCGCGAATCGCTCGAGACGTTGCTGGAGATGGAAGGCTACAGCGTGGAGTGTGCGGGCAGCGGGGAAGAGGGCCTGGCCCGGATCGGTGAACAGAGCTTCGATCTCATTCTCCTGGACCTGGCTCTCCCGGACCGTAACGGACTCGACCTTCTGATGGACCTGCGGCTGCAGGACCCGCAGCTCTCGATCATGATGATTACCGCCTACGGAACGGTGGAGAACGCGGTCAAGGCAATGCAGGGCGGGGCTGCAAACTTCATCCAGAAGCCCTGGGACAATGAAAAGCTGCTGGCCGACGTGCGGGCCGCGGTGGCGCGCCACCGGGCGGAAGAGGAGAATGTTCAGCTCAAGCGCGCGCTCAAGCAGCGCTACAACTTCGAGAACATTGTGGGCAAAAGCGAGCCCATGCTGAAGATCTTTGATCTGGTGGCACAGGTGGCGCCCAGCCGCTCGACCGTTCTGTTGCAGGGAGAGAGCGGCACCGGCAAGGAGCTGATCGCCAAGGCGATCCATTTGAACTCGGCACGCAGGGACCGACCCTTTGTGCCGGTGAATACGGGATCGATGCCGCCCGACCTGCTGGAGTCGACGCTGTTCGGGCACGTGAAAGGGGCGTTCACCAGCGCGATTGCCTCGAAGAAGGGGCTGTTCGAGATCGCCGACCGGGGCACGCTGTTCCTCGACGAGATCGGCACCATGAGCATGGACACGCAGAGCAAGATCCTGCGCGTGCTGCAGGACCGCAAGTTCATGCACCTGGGCGGAGTGCACGAGTTGCAGGTGGATGTGCGCATCATCGCTGCCACCAACGTGGACCTGAGGCAGCAGGTAAAGGATGGTAAGTTCCGTGAGGATCTTTTCTACCGCCTGAATGTCATCACCATTGACCTGCCGCCCCTGCGCCAGCGCAAGGAAGACATTCCCCTGCTAGTGGATTTCTTCCTGGATAAATATTCGCAGGAAAATGAGCGGCCGCGGCGGCGCATTAGCACCGAGGCGTTGCGTCCCCTGGTGGCGTATTCGTGGCCGGGAAATGTGCGTGAGCTGGAGAATGTGATGGAGCGGGCGGTGGTGTTGTCATCGGGAACCGACGTGGGAATCGAGCTGCTGCCGGATTCGCTTACCGGGAAAGGGACCGCCTTCCCCGTCCTTGAACACCGGGCGGACGCGTCGCTGTTCGACATCATGGAAGACTGCGAGCGGCACATCATCATCGACATGCTCGACAAGTGCAGCTGGAACCAGACCGAGGCGGCCGACCGCTTCCACGTTCCGCTTTCCACCCTGAATCAGAAAATCAAGCGGCTGAATATCGAGATCAAGAAGAAGAACCGGGAGTAGGGAGAGGCGGCCTAGCGGCGTCGCTCCGACAGGAATCCCGGGTGCCCAGGCTGCGATCTCTACCGATTGGGCTTACTCTGTTATAGTTCGGTCATTGGCGTCGGAGCCGCGGAATGGCAGAAGACGATTTCCTAACCATCGAATTGGTTTCTCCCCTGGAATTTGCGAAGAAGAAGATCGCGTCACTCCAGGAATACTCGCTGCTGGCGGCACAATCTGTCGCCAACCTGTTTCGCCGTCCGCTGTATGTGGCCGACACGGTGCAGCAGGCCGACCTGATTGGCTTTGGTTCCCTGCCCATCGTGCTGGCCTCGGTCTTCTTCACCGGAGCCGCACTCGCGCTGAACAGCGCCACCACGTTGAGCCGGTTTGGCGCGGAGACGGTGGTTGGCCAGTTGGTGTCGGTCGGGATTGTGCGCGAGCTGGGTCCGGTGCTGGCCGGCCTGGTGGTGGCGGGACGCAATGCGTCGGGAATGGCGAGCGAACTTGGGTCGATGATTGTGACCGAGCAGATTGACGCCATGCGCGCGCTGGGCACCGATCCCACCAAGAAGCTGGTGACGCCGCGGGTGGTGGCCACGGTGGTGATGCTGTTCTTCCTGACCATCCTCGGTGACTTCATGGGGCTGCTCGGCGGCAGCTTTGTGGCCAGTCTGCTGCTGGGGCTCGATTCGCACGAGTATTGGAGCAACGCCTGGCAGACGCTGGTGTACTCCGACGTGTTCATGGGATTGTCGAAACCGCTGGTGTTCGGTTTCATTGTGGCGACGGTCGGCTGTTACTACGGACTGTCGACCAAGGGCGGCACGCAGGGCGTGGGGCGGTCGACCACGGAGGCGGTGGTGGCGGCGATGATTCTGATTATCGTGGTGGATGTGTTTGTCACCCGGTTCCTGATGGTGGTTCTGGGTTCCTGATGGCAACTCCCTCCCTGCCCGCGGAAGCTCCGCTGGCGACGGGCCAGTCCGGCGCCAACGACGTGATCGCGTTCGAGGATGTCTCCATCGCCTTTGAAGACAAGGCGGTGCTTGAAGGCATTTCCTTCCGCCTCCCTCGCGGCGAAACCAAGGCGCTGTTCGGCGTAGCCGGATCAGGGAAAAGCACCGTTCTGAAGCTGGCGCTCGGTCTGCTCAAGCCGGACAGCGGGCGCATCCGGGTGCTCGGCCAGGACATCTCCGGGATGAGCGAGGAAGAGCTTTTCGAACTTCGCAGCAAGGTGGGGATCGTCTTCCAGGAGAGCGCGCTGTTTGACTCGCTCACGGTTCGCGAGAATGTGGCTTTTCGTCTGACCGAGGAGGGCGATATTTCCGAGGATGAGATCGAGAAGCGGGTGCGCGAGGCACTAAGCTTCGTCGAACTGAAGCACACGGTGGATCTGTATCCTGCGGAGCTTTCTGGCGGAATGCGGCGGCGCGTGGCTATCGCCCGGGCGATCATCACCCAGCCTGAGGTATTGCTTTATGACTCGCCCACCGGGGGGCTCGATCCTGTCACTTCCACAACCATTGTCGAGCTGCTTGTGAAGCAGCGTGATGTTTCGAAGACGAGCTCGCTGCTGGTAACGCACCGGTTGCAGGATGCGTTCATCATGGCCACGCACTACTTCGATCGCCAGACGAACCAGATGCAGCTCCTGCCGAAGGGCGCGCGCGGCGAAGTTCCCATGAGCTTCCTGATCCTGCGCGACGGAAAGATTCTCTTTGATGGCGACGCGCACCAACTGGCCCAGACCAGGGACGAGTACATCCGGGAATACATTTCCTGAAACCGTTGAACCACAAGGGACACGAGGGTTCACGAAGCTTGTGAACCCCGGTGCCCTTGCGATGGAAAACCAGGGCTTAGCTGGCTTTGGCGAGCGGTTCTTTCATGGCCTGTTTACGAGCCGCGACCCGGGCCTCGGTCTGTTTCAGAAATTCCTGCGCAGCGGGAGAGCTGTTGATCAGCGTCTCGACATTGCGGAACATGGTCGGGGCATTCATCTTTTCGCGCAGTTCCTTGAGGAATGGGCGGAATTTGGAGTAGAAGAAAAACATTTCGCCGCTGAAGCTGGGCTCGAGGAACAACTCAGCGCTCACCGTGCCGCGGACGGCCAGCGAGGCGGCCATTTCCCAATAGCCCCCGACCTGACGCAGCCAGTTGTTCTCCTGGCTTCCGAGGTTGGAACCGAGCTTGATGATGTCTTCCGCGCTCTCAGGCCAGAATTGGGTGAGCCACCAGTGGCGGGCCTTGCGCATTTCGGCTTCGCGGCGCAGATCGTACAGTTTGAGGATAATTTCAGCGTCAGCGGCAGTGGGCTTGTCAGCCATGAAGACCTCCAATGGAATCGTGAATTTTCTTGCGGAAAACGGACAGGAAATCACTGAATTCGATTTTGGGGGAGGGAAAACGGCTGCAAAATATTCTTGACCGGTCGACGGGGCGGCAGCCGGGGCAAGGCTGGTAAGACTTTCTCAGCCCGCGCTAACGGCTTCCGCCGGCGCCACGCGCTCATAATCGCACTCTTTGTTGGGGCAGGCGATCACCGTTCCCGACTTCAGCATTTTTTCCACCAAATACTCGTGCCCGCATTTGGGACACTTCTCGGCAATTGGTTTGTTGGCGGAGGTAAACTTGCACTTCGGGTAATTTGAGCACCCGTAGAAGGTATTGCCCTTGCGCGCCCGCTTCTCAACCAGTTCGCCGTCCTGGCAAAGCGGACATTTGACTCCGATGAAGTTTTGTTTCACGTACTTGCAATCCGGGTAACCGCTGCAGGCCGTGAACTCACCGTAACGTCCGTGGCGGATCATCAGGTTGCGGCCGCACTTGGGGCAGGGTTCATCGAGCGGGATGTCGGGAACCCTTTTGCCCTGGTCGAGGCGGCGCGTGGTTTTGCAGTCAGGATAGCCGGTGCAGGCCATAAACTGGCCGAAGCGGCCGCGCTTGAGAACCATCACCCGTCCGCAGTTCTCGCAGTATTCCTCCTGCGTGGTCTCCTGCACGTCAGCCGAGTCGAGGTCCGGCAGGTTGATGGGATTTTCCTTGGTGAAGGTGCAGCTTTCGGGATTGTCCTTGTCGTAGGTGCTGCAGGCGTAGAAGGAGCCGTGCTTGCCCCACTTGATGACCAGCGGCGCACCGCAGCGCTCGCACTTTTCGTCAGTGGGCTTCTCCATACGCTTGATGTTTTCCATGTGCTTTTCAGCGTATTTGAGGTCCTTGGCGAAGCGCTTGTAGAAGTCGCCGAGCGCGGCGGTCCACTTCTCTTTGCCGTCCTCGATTTCGTCGAGTTCTTCTTCCAGACGAGCGGTGTACTGCACGTCAAAAATGTCGCGGAAGTTTTCGACCA
>Ga0126383_10002009_pt1 | contig 12953 bp, 11 predicted proteins | sample PanSoiMetPlot_35_FD_96882 | JGI IMG/M metagenome (GOLD analysis project Ga0126383, IMG submission 96882) | Tropical forest soil microbial communities from Panama - MetaG Plot_35 | ecosystem: Environmental > Terrestrial > Soil > Tropical forest > Bulk soil | place: Panama | collected 2016-02-17
GGCGATTGATCTCCTGCACCGAGGTGCCCGATCCCGACGCGATGCGGCGCCGGCGTGAGCCGTTCAATAGCTTCGGGTTGCGCCGCTCGCCCTTGGTCATCGACGAGATGATCGCCTCCTGGCGCTTGATGATCCGCTCGTCGATATTGGCCTCGTCCAGCTGCTTCTTGATCTTGCCGATCCCGGGCAGCAGGTTGAGCATCCCGCCCATGCCGCCCATCCGTCGGATCTGCCGCAATTGCGCGGCGAGGTCGTCGAGATCGAACCGCCCTTTTTCCAATTTGGCGGCTAGCTTCTCGGCCTCCTCCTGGTCGACCGTTTCGGCGGCCTTCTCGACCAGGCTGACGACGTCGCCCATCCCAAGGATGCGGCCTGCGATCCGTTCGGGATGGAACGGCTCGAGCGCCTCGATCCGCTCTCCGACCCCCATCAGGACGATCGGCTTGCCGGTGATGGCACGCATTGACAACGCGGCGCCGCCGCGGGCGTCACCGTCGACGCGCGTCAGCACGATGCCCGTGATGCCGGCACGCTCGCCAAACGCTTTGGCGACATTGACGGCGTCCTGACCGGTCATCGCATCGGCGACCAGCAGTGTCTCATGCGGGGTCGCAACCTCGCGCACCGCAGCGACTTCGAGCATCAGCTCCTCGTTGACGTGGAGGCGGCCGGCGGTGTCCAGGATCACGACGTCGTAGCCCCCGGTCCGCCCAGTCTGCAGGGCCCGCCGGGTTATCGCGACCGCCCTCTCTCCGGACACGACCGGCAAGACAGCGACACCGATCTGGCGACCGAGAATCGCGAGCTGCTCCTGCGCTGCCGGCCGCTGTACGTCGAGCGAGGCGAGCAATACCTTCTTTCGATTTTGTGCCTTGAGCCGATTGGCGATTTTTGCGGCGGTCGTCGTTTTGCCGGAGCCCTGCAGCCCCACCAGCATGACGACAACCGGCGGCGGAGAGTTTAGATCGATGCCATTGATCCTGGCGGCGCCTTCGTCCCCCCCGAGCACGTCGACGAGATGGTCGTGGACTATCTTGACGACCATCTGCGCCGGGGTCACAGAACGTAGCACCTCTTGCCCGAGCGCCTTCTCGCGGACCGCGGCGACAAAGTCCCTGACCACGGGGAGCGCCACGTCGGCTTCGAGCAGAGCAACGCGGATCTCGCGCATCGCCGCCCCGACATCGTTCTCGGTCAGCGCTCCATGGCGACGTAACCGATCGAATACGTCGCCGAGGCGATCGCTCAGCCCGTCGAACATTCAACCCTCAAACCAAAAAGGCCAGTGCGCGAAACTCGCGGACTGGCGGCGCTCTGGCTGCGCCCAAGGATGCGACGCTCGCTTCCTCGCGAAGCCCAGAAGGAACCTAGTGGTGACCCGTTGCACTGTCAATTGCCTGCCGCATGAGCAGCGCGTTGATTTGTGGGCTGGCAAAAATTCTGTTAATTAAGGCTGAGCGGTGGGTCTCGCGATGATGATCGCCGGGCCTATCGAGCGTTTGTCGGTGGAAGGACGACGTGAGATACCGGCGAGCCTCTGCCAGGTAATCGAATTCTCCGCGCCAGCCGGTCAAGTATTGAAAGCCGCGTTACTTCGAAGTTCCATTGGCCCAGTGAGGGTACTTATTTGTCGCTTCCGACCAGAGCGTGGTTCAAGGCCCTAGGTGTTTTGCTATGCGTCCTCGTCGGCGCGGGTGTACCCGACCTCGCCTGGGGCCAGTACAGCAGCGGTGGGTACACTCGACCCGGTGGCGGCTTTTCCTCCGGCTACTCGGCCTCGACCCGCCGGATGCCGGTCACGAGCAGCGGCGGGTACAGCAGACGCTCGTACTCGGGAGGCGGATACACAACCAATTCGCTGGGCGATCGCGCCATGTCGCGCAGCACCTCGTACCAGGCACTGCGGGATTATCAGGCGGCGCAGCAATCCCGCGAAACATACGCCCGCCGGCCGCCTGCCTATACCGGCAGCTACGACTGGACTGACGAGGGTTCACGTCGGCCACCGATTTGGGGAGGGCAGCAGGCAGTCAGGGTGCCGAGAAGACCGGCGTTGCCCGGTTCAGGACCGTTGACCGCGGTGGCCTTGTGGGCGGCGTTGAATTCCTTATCGTCGCCCCCCTCCGTGCAATACTTCCATAACTATCAATACGATCCCGGCTACGTGCAATGGCGTCGGGAGGCTGATCGCGAGGCCGGTCACAATCCCGCCGTCGCCGCCAAGCTCGATCAACTCGACGCCCAGCTCGCCCAGATGGAGGGTCAGCCGCGCAACCCCGCTGCGGCACCCCCGGCGCAATCACCGTCCGCGCCGAGGAGTGGGTCGGGTTTTATCTGGCCCGTCCTTTTCGTCGGTATCGTCATCCTGCTGCTGCTCTGGTTGTGGCGCCGCCGCATCTCCCAGCCTTCTGCCGCCGCAGCCGCTCCCGGCCTTACCGGCAGCCCGGCGACGACGTTCCGTGTTGGTATGACCCTTCCCATCGATCCGTCCCCGTTTCTGCTGGCTGCCGGATTGACCAAAGTGCAGCCGCCCGAGGGCAGCGGCGTAATCAGCGTCGAGACGGTGGGCCTGCTGCGCGACGGCGCTGCCGTGTTCCATCGGCTCTACTTGCCGGGAGGCAAGGCATTCTTTCAGCTTCACCTCGGCGCCGACGGCCGACCAGACGAATGCCGCTATTTTTCGGTAATCGACGAGGTTACGCCGGCGGACGATCGGGAATGGGGATTTTGGCTGGATCCCGCTCAGGGGATGATCGGATGGCCGTCTTTTCAGACCAAGGACGGCAAAACTTATGGACGGGTTTGGGCTCCCGGCGATACTCGGATTTCGCCACGGAAAATCGAGGAAACACGACAGCATCTCGACCGCGTCGAGCAGCGCCAAATGCAGGCAATGCTCTACGGCGGCCCCACCGGCGGCGCACCTCCCGCTCCTGATACGGAATATGTTCTCGTCAGCGCCATAGAGGCCGCGGGCGAGGCATGGGTCGAAATCGATGCCGGTATCGACATCAACCCGGCCGCGCTGACATTGCCGAGCGTTCCCTTGGCTGCTTGAACGGAGCCGTAAATGGACCAAGCCGCAAATGGCTCTGCCGCCGCCATACTCGGTGCCCTCGGCACCGGTCTTCCGATGCTTTTACTGCAATTTGTGCTGGTGCTGTTGCTGCTGGGAGTTGGTATCTTCATCTACATGGCGGTTACCCCGTTTCAAGAGCGCGAGCTGGTGCGGAACGGCAATCCCGCCGCGGCGACGGTTCTCGGGGGTGCTCTCGTGGCGCTGGCCATTCCACTTGCCGCCCTGCTGGCAACGACCGGGTCGCTGCTCGATATTCTAGTATGGGGAGTAGTGGCACTCCTTCTGCAACTGTTGACGGTCACTATCGTATCGCATCTGATGCGCGGGATGCGTACGATGATCGAAGCAGGTCAAGTCGCGGCCGCAATTCCGCTCGTCGCGGCTCAATTGGCCATCGCTCTCCTCAATGCAGCTGCGATGGTCCCGGCCTGATCCACATACAACCGAGGAGGAGGCTCATGCTTTCGTTTTTCAGCAACCTGGTCGGTGTGAAGGCAGACAAGGCCGTGCAGGCCGGTGTCGAAGCTCTCGTCCGCTGGGATCCGCAATCGGCCAGCGAGGCCGAGCTGCGGACGATGGAGCAGCACCTCGACGATCTTGGCCGGCAAGTCGCGACCGCGCGGCAGAGTTACGATAAGGAGCAGAAAGAGGCCGAAGCGATCCAGGCACTATCGCATCAGCGCATGGTCGCGGCGGAGCAATTAGAGAAGCAGATCGCGGCAGAGCCCAATGCCGCTCGCAAGGCGGAGCTGGAGAAGAGCTTAGCGACTCTGGTCACGATGCTGGAGCAGATGACACCCGACATCGAACGCGAGAAGAAGGATGCCGTCGACGCTAAGGACTTTCTGGAAATGTTAGAAAAGACTTATGCGGAGGCGGGCGGAAAGCTGAGGCAAGGTCGTTCCGAGCTGGAACGCGCACGCCGTGATATGGCCCGTGCTGGGCAGCAGCGCCAAGTCGCCGAACAGCAAGCCGAGGCGGCGCGTCGCGCCGCGGGGTTGACCAGCGCGACCAGCAGCATGACTGTCGCGCTCAAGGCGATGCACGACGCGGCGAATAGAGACCTCGCTTCTGCCGATGCGGCAATGGCAAAGGCAAAGCTGCTACGGCCGACGCAGCCCGAGCAGGAGGATCCGAATATTGCAGCTGCCCTTGCCGCGGCGGCCGGCAAGTCGCCGGAGCCCCAAAGTCTCAGCGACCGGCTGGCGGCCCTGAGGGCGAGGGCAGGGGCCTAAACGCGGCATCCCGGCCGCCTGCGACTTCCCGGTTCGGGCTTGCGAGCCGAGGTAACGCGGGTTTTCGCGCGGCCCTTCCCGCTTAAACACGCCGGCTGGCGCGCAATCGCGTGCCGGCCGGGAACTTGCGCTATCGCGGCCCGAGCGGTCATCAAGGACGTTTTCATGCATTTCGATCTGGCCCGGCTTCCCACCACCGACGCGTATAAGCTCCTCGTCAGCACCGTGGTGCCGCGGCCGATCGCGCTGGCGACGACGGTCGACGGCTGCGGGCGCATCAATGCTGCGCCGTTCAGCTTTTTCAATGCGGTCAGCTCGGTGCCGCCGGTCGTCGTGCTAGGGATCAGCCCCGGCGCGGCGAGCGAGGACGGCTACAAGGACACCGAACGCAATATTCGCGACAGCGGCGAGTTCGTCGTGAACCTCGTCGACGAGGCGCTCGCTGAGCGGATGAATATCTGCGCCGTGGATTTTCCCATCGGGACCGGCGAACTCGACGAGGCCGAGCTCACGCCGCTGCCCTCGGTCGGAGTGCGCCCGCCACGGATCGCACAATCACCGGTCGCCTTCGAATGCCGCCGCATCACCGGCGTGTCGCTCGGACCCTGTTCGATGCTGGAGATCGGCAGGGTCATCCATATCCACATCCGTGATGATCTGGTCGACCGGGAAAAGATTTATGTGCACACCGAGCGAATGCGCCTGATCGGCCGCATGCACGGGCGCGGCTGGTACGCCCGGACCAGCGATCTGTTTCTGATGGATCGGCTCGACCTCGAAAGCTGGGAGGCCAACAAGCGGTGAAGAGCACCGTGAGTAGGGGTGATCGATTCTCTCGAAGCTCCAGGGTCCGGTACCTATTCCGGCAGCGGATTCCTCGGTACACAGGCGCGGATTAGCGTTCCCTCACTGTCCCGGGTATTGGAAAGAGGACAGTGGGGGGGACACTGCAATGCTGAAGCTGAGAGTGATTTTGTTAGCCGGCGCGCTCGCCGTCGCGACCGTCCCGGCGCTCGCTATCGATCTGCCCGACTACGGTTCGAAGAACTTCAGCCCGTCGGGCGACACGCCGAGCTACTTCGCCAACGAGGCTGCTCCGGTATCCGCCAGAACCACGGATACGACCCAGCATGATTGGTCGGCCGTCGACGAGCTGGCTGCGACGGAGCAGAACTTCGAAGGCACTCGCTCGGCCTACACCGATGGCGGACAGCACGGCAGATACTCTGTCGCGCATAGACGACCGAGCCGACACACTGCGGGCAAATACGGCGGCACTACGCGTTCTGTCCGTGCTTCAGCCGCAGGCGGCTATGCGGGCAAGACGGCTCACAACTCCGCCGCGCAGACCAGAAATGTCAGCGCAGCCAGGACGACGACCGCAAAACACGGTAAGCCGGGCGCCAGACACGCCAGTGCCGGCGGGGCGCATTACATTGTGAACTGACGAGCGGCGCAGGGCCTGCCCGGCTGGCACGAGGCGGTCATCGCGGTTGGACAGAGCCGCCCTTGCCGCATATAAGGCGGCGCCATGGGCAAGGTGACGTTTTTCAAAATGCACGGGCTCGGCAACGATTTTGTCGTGCTCGATTTTCGCCGCGGCGCAGTGCCTTTCGGTGCGGCTGCGGCCCGCAGGCTCGCCGACCGGCGGACCGGCATCGGGTGTGACCAGGTTATCCTGCTCGAGCCGCCGCGCCACGCCGCGGCCCAGGTTTTCATGCGCATCCGCAATGCGGATGGCGGCGAGGCCGAAGCGTGCGGGAATGCCACCCGCTGCGTCGCCGACCTAATCTATCGCGAGACCCGCGTCCCGCAAATGCGGATCGAAACCGCGGCCGGCTTGCTAGAGGCGAAAACGCTGGCCGACGGGTCCTTCGCCGTGGATATGGGGACGGCGCGGACAGCTTGGCACGAGATCCCGCTGGTACGTGCGATGGACACCGATCGGGTCGACTTGTCAGCGGGTGCGCTCAGAGAGGCGGTCTGCACCAATATTGGCAACCCGCACGCGACGTTTTTTGTCGAGAACCTCGAAGCCGTCGATCTCGCCGCGGTGGGACCTGCCCTCGAACATCACCCGATATTCCCCGAACGCGCCAATATCGGCGTCGCCGAGATCCGTGACGGCGGGTCAATCCGGCTAAGTGTGTGGGAGCGCGGCGCCGGGATCACCCCGGCCTGCGGGAGCGGCGCGTGCGCCGCGCTCGTTGCCGCGTACCGGCGGGGCCTCGCAGAGCGCCGCGCTGCCGTCGAGCTCGATGGCGGCACGCTCGATATAGCCTGGCGCGAGGACGGCCACGTGATCATGACGGGGCCGGCGACATTGAGTTTCGAGGGAACATTCGACTCCGACCTGCTGATGGTGGAGTGACCGGCATGGGTGACAACGAGGTCATCACTTTCGGCTGCCGGCTGAACGCGTTCGAATCCGAAATCATCCGACGTGCCGCCGCGGCTGCCGGGCTGACAGGCGCAGTCATAGTCAACACTTGCGCCGTCACCGCCGAGGCCGAGCGGCAGGCGTGCCAAGCCATCCGCGGTGCGCGCCGACGGCATCCCGGGGCAAAGATAATCGTCACGGGCTGTGCCGCGCACTTGGCACCGGAACGTTATGCAGCGTTGCCCGAAGTCGACCGCGTACTCGATAACCAGGCCAAGCTGCGGCCGGAGAGTTTTGTGCTCGACGACGCTAAGCTCTCCAATCCGGTCCCGGCGGCGGCGCGCCTCGTCGACGGCCTCGAAGGAAAGTGTCGCGCTTTTCTGGAGGTTCAGCAGGGCTGCGATCACCGCTGTACTTTTTGCATCATTCCCTACGCGCGGGGACCCGGTCGATCGGTGCCGATGGGGGTTATCGTCGAGCGCGCACGCCGACTGCTGGCAGCCGAATATCAGGAGATCGTGCTGACCGGCGTCGATCTGACGGCCTACGGCGCCGATCTGCCCGGAAACCCCAGCCTCGGACAGATGGTAAGGCGGCTTCTCGCCGCGATCCCCGAACTACAGCGTCTGCGCCTCTCGTCTCTCGACCCGGCGGAAATCGACGATGATCTTTGGCGCCTGCTTTCCGAGGAAGAGCGGCTTATGCCGCACCTTCATTTGTCGATGCAGGCTGGCGACGATCTTGTTTTGAAGCGGATGAAACGACGTCATTCCCGCCGCGAAGCCGTTGCTGTTACAAGGCGCGCCCGAGAATTGCGTCCCGAGGCAGCGCTCGGCGCCGACTTGATAGCCGGGTTTCCTACCGAGACCGAGGAGATGTTCCGCCACACACTCGATCTCATCGGGGAATGCGGGCTCGCTTTCGTCCATGTGTTTCCCTACAGCTTGCGGGCGGGGACACCCGCCGCCCGCATGCCCCAACTGCCCGGGGTGGTGATCAAGGAGCGTGCCGCGAGGCTGCGCGCGGCAGGGCAGGGGGCTCTCGCTGCCGACCTTTCCGCTCGGATCGGCACTGAAACGGACGTCTTAATCGAGCGTCCGGGTATGGGCCGCGCCGCTTTCTATGTCCCGGTGCGGTTTGCTGAGCCGGGGCGTGCGGGGTTGGTTCGGCGCATGCGCGTTGTCGGGAGCAACGGACACTATCTAATCGGAGTAGCCGCCACATGAGGTTCTGGCGACGCCAAGGCCCCGGAACCGGCCCCGGGCCTGACCCGGGGGCCGATACCTTCGAAGACACCGAGGCACGTCAGCCGGAAGAGGAGGCACCGGCCGTATCTCCGCAACCGGCGCCTTCGGAGACTGCTCCAGCGGAAGAGCAATCCCCCGAAGAAGCTCTATCGGGCGATGCGGAGAGGCTGGACCGCGGGCTGTGGAGCGGCGGTTTCCGGCGGCGCACCGCGCCGGCGTCATTGCCGGAACCGGACGAACCCGTTGTGCCGGTCGAACCCGGACCGGTCGAGGTCACGCCCGCCGCGCTCCCCGCCGAGACGAGCGAAACCCAGGAGCGCCGCGGTTGGCTCAGCCGCCTCAAGGCGGGCATGGCGCGCAGCTCGGCGCGGCTGACCGAAGGTATCAACACGATCTTCAACCGGCGCCGGCTCGACGATGCCGCGCTGCTCGAGCTCGAGGAGCTGTTGATAGCCAGCGATATGGGTGTCGGCATTGCCGCCGAAGTCACCGGGGAGTTGCGCCGAACCCGCTTCAACCAGGAGGTCTCTCCGGAGGAGGTCCGCGGTGCGCTCGCGGAAGAGGTGATCCGGCTCGTCGAGCCAGTGATGCTGCCCCTTCGGCTCGATCTCGCCTGCAAGCCGTTCGTCATTCTCGTCGTCGGCGTCAACGGCAGCGGTAAGACGACGACGATCGCCAAGCTCGCAAAGCAATACCGAGACGCCGGGCACGACGTGGTGCTCGCGGCTGGCGACACGTTCCGGGCGGCAGGCGTGGAGCAGCTGCAGGTCTGGGGCGAGCGGACGGGTTGCCGGGTCGTTGCCAGGCCCGCAGGCTCCGACGCGGCCGGGCTCGCCTTCGAGGCCCTCGAACAAGCCCGTGCCGAGGGCAGCGACGTCCTGCTGATCGATACCGCAGGGCGGCTGCACAACAAAGCCAATCTGATGTCGGAGCTGCAGAAGATCGTTCGCGTCCTCAAGAAGGTCGATCCGCAGGCGCCGCATTCGGTACTGCTCGTGCTCGACGCCACGACCGGCCAGAACGCCCACGCGCAGGCGGAAATCTTTCGCGAGATGGTCGGGGTCACCGGTATTGTGATGACCAAGCTGGACGGCACTGCGCGCGGTGGCGTCCTGGTATCCTTGGCCGAAAAATACGGGATTCCGATCCACGCCATCGGCGTCGGGGAAACTGCCGACGATCTGCGTCCGTTCGAGGCCCAGGCCTACGCCCGCAGCCTGGTCGGGCTGGATCCCTGATTCCCTCAGTCAAGGGCGGCCAGCATGTCGGCGCTGACCAGCGTCACTCCGCCCTCGCTGCGGTAGAACCGCTTCACATCCAGCTCCGGGTCTTCGCCGATCACCAAACTCTCCCTGATGTGGCAGCCGCGGTCGACTACCACCTTGTTCAGCCGCGCATGGCGGCCGACTTGCACATCGGGCAGAAGGACCGCTTCGCAGGTTTGGACGTAGGAGTTGACACGGCAATTCGAAAACAAGAGTGAGCGCCGGACCGTAGCCCCGGAAATGATGCAGCCGCCGGAAACCATCGAGTCGACCGCCATGCCGCGGCGATCGTCATCGTCAAAGAGGAACTTCGCCGGCGGCAGCTGCAGCTGATAGGTCCAGATCGGCCAGTTCGGGTCGTAGATGTCGAGCGACGGGGTCGGCATGACGAGATCGAGATTGGCCGCCCAATAGGCATCGATAGTGCCGACGTCACGCCAGTAGGCTTCGGCTTCGGGTGTAGTTTTGACGCAACTCTCCTCGAAGGAATGCGCAGCAGCGAGGCCGCGGCTGACTAAGTGGGGAACCACGTCCTTGCCGAAATCGTGACTCGACGTTGCGTCCCGGTGGTCGCGTTCGAGCTCGGCGTAAAGAAACTCGGCGGTGAACACGTAGACGCCCATGCTGGCGAGCGCGCGGCCGGGTTTGCCCGCCATCGCCGGAGGGTTCTTCGGCTTTTCGAGAAAGTCCGTAACGGTCATCGAACCGTCGACCGCCATGATGCCGAAATCGGAGGCCTGCTCGATCGGCACCTCGATGCAGGCCACCGTGCAATCGGCGCCTTTATCGATGTGATCGGCGAGCATGTTCGAGTAATCCATCTTATAAATGTGGTCACCCGCCAAGACGATGAAGTATTCGGGCCCGGCAGCGCGGAAGATGTCGAAATTCTGGTACACCGCGTCCGCAGTCCCGCGGTACCACGTCGCTTCGTCGAGGCGCTGCTGCGCGGGCAGCAAGTCGAGGAACTCGTTCATTTCCGGGCGCAGAAAAGACCAGCCCATCTGCAGGTGGCGCAAGAGGCTGTGCGCCTTATACTGGCTCAAAATTCCGATTCGCCGGACACCGGAATTGATGCAATTCGACAATGCAAAGTCGATGATGCGGAATTTGCCGCCAAAAAACACGGCCGGCTTGGCGCGCCGGTCGGTCAATTGTTTAAGTCTGCTGCCGCGACCGCCTGCAAGCACCAAGGCGATTGACCGCTGCGCCAATCTTTGTTGAATGCGAGCGCTGGACAGCATTTCCGCATCCCTTCTCCACTAGTGGGTTCGACGACGGACGGTGCTCGCGCCGACGGCTGACGTCAACGCCGACCGAAGAGCCGATAGGGGAGATGGATCAGCGCGCGATTTCAGCGAGCGCCTGCAACTCGGCCTGCAGGACATTTTGCTGGCGTTCGAGGCGGCGGAGTTCGACGAGCAGGGTGTCGCGTTCGGCGCCGGTAGCGCGCGCTACCTGCTCGCGCAGGCTCGGCAGATTCCCCTGAACGGTGTGCAGTTCCGCCTCGATCGCCCCGCGATCGAGTTCATCCGGAGCCATCGCCTCGTCTGCTAGAACAGTGCAGAGTTCCGGGGCCACTTCGGCGATGCCGCTGACGACAAAAATGCGGCGGGTGATCGCCTGGCCTGCGTAGATATCGATCGTTCCCGGTCGGATCGACGAGATGAGCGGCGCATGACCCGGCAGCACCCCGAAATTGCCCTCAGTGCCAGGGATGACCACCATCTCGACCATTTCCGAGAGCAACAAGCGCTCGGGCGTGGCCAACTCGAATTGCACACGGTCGGACACCCCATCCGTCCCGACGCTTACGCCGCCTCAGCAGCCAATTTGCGAGCCTTTTCGACTACTTCTTCGATTTTACCCACCATGTAAAACGAACTCTCCGGCAGATCGTCATAGTCGCCCCCCACGATCCCTTTAAACCCCTTGATCGTATCCTCGAGGTTGACGAAGGCGCCGGGAGTGCCCGTGAAAACTTCAGCTACGTGAAACGGCTGCGACAGGAAACGCTGGATCTTGCGCGCCCGGGCAACAGTCAGCTTGTCCTCTTCGGAGAGCTCGTCCATTCCAAGGATCGCGATGATGTCCTGCAGGGACTTATAAGTTTGCAACACACGCTGCACTTCGCGCGCGACTTGGTAATGGTCCTCGCCAATGATCCGTGCGTCGAGCATCCGGGAGGTCGAATCGAGCGGATCGACCGCTGGATAGATGCCGAGCTCGGCGATCTGTCGCGACAAAACGGTGGTCGCGTCGAGATGGGAAAAAGTCGTGGCCGGCGCCGGGTCGGTCAGATCGTCGGCGGGCACGTAAATCGCCTGAACGGAGGTGATCGACCCCTTCTTGGTGCTCGTGATGCGCTCTTCCAGTGTTCCCAGATCCGTCGCGAGGGTCGGCTGGTATCCGACCGCGGAAGGGATCCGGCCCAACAAGGCCGAAACCTCGGAGCCCGCCTGTGTAAAACGGAAGATATTGTCGACGAAGAACAGTACGTCCTGTCCTTCCTCGTCGCGGAAATATTCGGCTAGGGTCAGGCCGGACAGACCGACGCGAGCGCGAGCGCCCGGCGGTTCGTTCATCTGCCCGTAGACGAGCGCGGCCTTGGAACCCGGTCCGTTGACGTTGATGACCCCCGATTCCATCATTTCGTGGTAGAGGTCGTTGCCCTCGCGGGTGCGCTCGCCGACCCCAGCAAAGACCGAGTAGCCGCCATGCGCCTTGGCGATATTGTTGATCAATTCCATGATGATCACAGTCTTGCCGACCCCGGCGCCACCGAACAACCCGATCTTACCGCCCTTGGCGTAAGGCGTCAGGAGATCAACGACCTTGATCCCGGTGACCAGGATCTCCGCCTCGGTAGATTGGTCGATGAATTCGGGCGCGGGTTTGTGGATCGGCGACCGGCGGTTGGTCTGCACCGGGCCGCGTTCGTCGACCGGCTCGCCGACGACGTTGAGGATGCGGCCCAACGTCTCCGGACCGACCGGCATCGTAATCGGGCCGCCGCTGTCCACCACCTGAGTGCCGCGGACCAGCCCGTCGGTGGTGTCCATCGCGACCGTCCGCACGATGTTCTCGCCGAGCTGCTGCGCCACTTCAAGGACCAGTGTCCGGTCGCTTTGATCGACGTGCAACGCGGTCAAAATCTCCGGTAGTTCGCCGTCGAAGCGGACGTCGACGACCGCGCCGATGATCTGGGTAATCGTGCCGATGCTGTTCCTGGGCATGTCTTCGAAATTCCTGTGCCTCAAAGCGCCTCGGCGCCGGAGATGATCTCGATCAGCTCCTTGGTGATGGCGGCCTGGCGCGTGCGGTTGTAGTTGAGGGTGAGGCGGTCGATCATATCGCCGGCGTTGCGGGTAGCGTTGTCCATCGCGGTCATCCGCGCACCCTGCTCGCTCGCGCCGTTCTCGAGCAACGCAGTGTAGATTTGCACCGCGAGGTTTTTCGGCAGCAATTCGGCGAGGATCTCCTCCTCCGACGGCTCGAACTCGTAAACTGCACCCGCCCGCACGCCGACTTCCGGCTCGGCTTCGGCCCGACCCGGGACTGCTGGCGCAAAGGGGATCAATTGGTGCGCGGTGACGATCTGGGTCATGACGGATCGGAAACGATTGTAGATGATCGTGCAGACGTCGAAGCCGCCCTCTTGGTGGAGGACGAGGACGCGCTCAGCAATGTCGCGCGCTTCGTCGAAGGACAGCCGGCGTCGGCCGACTTCAGTCAGGCTGTTCCGTA
>Ga0126383_10002010_pt1 | contig 12952 bp, 9 predicted proteins | sample PanSoiMetPlot_35_FD_96882 | JGI IMG/M metagenome (GOLD analysis project Ga0126383, IMG submission 96882) | Tropical forest soil microbial communities from Panama - MetaG Plot_35 | ecosystem: Environmental > Terrestrial > Soil > Tropical forest > Bulk soil | place: Panama | collected 2016-02-17
ATTGGCGCTTCAGCACCAGGATTCGGAGCCGGTGGATCACCTCGCGCGTTGCCAGGAGCTGCGCCAGCTCGGCGACAAGCGGGGCGCGCTGATGGAAGCGCAGCGCGCTCTCTTCGATGATCCCGAGGACGCAGAGGCGCTGACCCTGATCGCCAAGCTGGCCGAGAGCACCGGAAAAAAAGAAGTCGCCGTCGATGCCCTGGAGCGATCGGCGAAACTGGACGAGGACGATGCTCGACCGCTGGAGCGCCAATCGCGGCTGCTCATCTCTCTTAACCGCTACGACGAGGCAGTGAAAGCCGGCCGCCGAGCCATCGCTCGGGACTCGGAGGACCCGGACGCTTATCAGGTCACCGGCCGCGCCCTGCTCGCGCAGCGAGAGCTGGCGCCAGCGATCCAGATGTTCGAACGGGTGATCGAGCTTTCCCACGACCACGGCTACGCCTGGAACAACCTCGGCTTCGCCCACCTGCTCGCCAGCCAGAACGAGGATGCGGTGGACGCGCTCACCCGTGCCGCGGAGCTGCTGCCGGACGTTGCCTACGTGCAAAACAACCTTGGCCTCGCCTTGGAGCGGGTGGGCCGGCTTGATGAAGCGATGAGGGCATTCGCAACCGCCACCGAGCTGTCGCCCAAGTACGTGAAGGCGAAGATCAACCTGCAGCGGCTCGAGCAGCTCGCCACCACGGGCGAAATGCCGGAGCAACCAGAGCTCGAAGACGAAAGCTCGCAGGCAATGGAAGCCGCCGCTCCGGAATAAAGTCGACCCCATCATGAGGGAGGCTTACAACAGCAGCGCCCGCACATGGCCCGGGCGCTGCTTTTTGCGCGGATTCAGAGCTAACCTTGTCAATCGCGGAAGGAAATGAAGCCCGCCCCAAAGATTGCCCCGCCCTCGCCCTCTCCGGTGCCGGTTGCGAGCGAGCCGCCTTCGCCAGGCGGTGAACGACTCCGACGGCGCGCCTGGCGCTGGCTCCGGCGGCTGATTGGAGCTTGCCTAGCGCTGTTGGTCTTCGCCGTCGCGCTCGCCGCTGGGGTCTATGCGTTCTTCGACCGCGATCTGCCCTCGGTGGAAGCCCTGCGGAGCTATCGGCCGCCGCAAGTGACGAAGGTCTACTGTTCCGACGGCACGCTTTGCGCCGAGTTCTTTCGAGAGCGGCGCACGCTGGTTCCAATCGACTCCCTTCCGTCCCACGTGAAGAACGCGTTCGTGGCCGCGGAGGATGCGGAATTCTACAAGCACGAGGGGCTCGACTACCTGGGAATGCTTCGGGCGGCGGCCAAGACGTTGCTCTTTGGCAGCCGGCCCACCGGCGCGTCGACCATCACCCAGCAGGCCTGTCGCAACATCCTGCTTTCGCAGGAGCGAACGCTGTCCCGAAAAATCAAGGAATGGATCCTCACCCCGCGGATGGAGAAGGCGCTCACCAAGGATCAAATCCTCGAGCTCTACTTGAATCAGATCAATTTCGGACACGGCCGATACGGGATCGAAGAGGCGTCGCTCTACTACTTCGGCAAGCACGCCAGAGATCTCTCGGTGGGCGAGGCATCGACGCTCGGCGGCATCCCTCAGCTTCCTGAACGCATCAACCCGATCACCAACATGGTCAAGGCAAAGAAGCGCCAGCGTTACGTGCTGGCGCAAATGGCGAAGCACGGCTTTTTGCCAAACGAGGTTGCCGAGCGCGAAGTGGACAAGCCGATCGTCCTCGCCCCGCGCCCACCTCCCCTCGTGGGACCCTACTACGCCGAGGAGATCCGCCGGATGGTGGTTGCGAGATACGGCGACGACGCAGTGCTCTCCGGCGGAATGCGCCTGGACATCGCAATGCAGCCCAAGCTTCAGGCGATCGCCGACGAATCGCTGCGCACCGGCCTCGAGGCGCTGGACCGCCGGATGGGTTATCGCGGCCCTTTGGGCAACATCGACGCCGCCCGATTCAATTCGCTCAGGCCGCTGATCGCTCGCCGGATTGAAGAAGCGGGCCGTCGGCTCAGCGAGGACGTTCTGGTGGCCGACTTAACTCGCCTGGTCGAAAACGCAGCCGCGCCCGCCGCGCCTTCCGAGGAAGATCGCTCGGAGCCCGGCGCCGAAAGCCCCGCGGAGGGCGAATCCCCGCCCACGCCCGACGAGGCGCTGGTGAACCGGGTGGCTCTCAAACCGCTCAAGGAGGGAGCGCGGGTCGCCGGGTGGGTTCGAAAGGTGGACGACGCTGCAAAGCGCGCTGAGATCGACCTCGTCTCGCGCACCGCGCAGATCTCCTTCTCCAGCCTCGGCTGGGCTCGGCCGCGCGGCATCGGCAAGTGGACGCCGACGCCGACGCGAATGTCCGAGGTGATGAAGCCTGGGGACGTAATCCTCATCCGGGTGTCCAAGCCGACCGCGGCGCCCAAGCCGCTTGAGGCCGCTCTGGATCAGATCCCCGAGGTCCAGGGCGCGCTGACAGCGATCGATCCTGCTTCGCGGCGCGTGGTGGCGATCAGCGGTGGGTACGATTTCGAAGTCTCTCCGTTCAACCGCGCCACCCAGGCACAGCGCCAACCCGGCTCGGCATTCAAGCCGTTCCTCTACGCCGCCGCCATGGCCAGTCAGAAGTTCACGCCAGTGACGGTAGTGAACGACGCTCCGGAGGCGGTGAGGGATCCGTACACCGGAAAGACCTGGAAGCCGCACAATTACGAGCGAGGCGGCTTCGAGGGGCCGATGACCCTGCGGCAGGCGCTGACGAAATCGAAGAATACCGTCTCCGTTCGCCTGATCGAGGCTCTCACCCCGGCGGTGGTGATCGATTTCGCGCGGCGGGCTGGAATCCATTCTCCGCTTCCAGACAACCTGACGCTGGCCCTGGGGACAGGCGAGGTGAGCCCGCTCGAGCTCGCCAATGCGTACACCACGCTCCATTCTCTTGGAAAATACGCTGACGCGATCAGCTTGATTCGCGTTACCGACGCCAAAGGGACGGTGCTGGAAGAGCACCAGGCTGCGTTCGAAGAGCGAATTCCTCCGCCGGTTGCTTACATCGTCACCTCTTTGATGCGAAGCGTGGTGGAAGAGGGCACCGCAGTTGCGGTGAAGGAGCTCAACCGCCCGGCGGCAGGAAAGACCGGTACGGCATCCGAGTTTCGCGACGCTTGGTTCTCTGGATACACCACCGACCTGGTTGCCACGGCGTGGGTTGGTTTCGACAACCACGAGAGCCTCGGCGCAGGCGAAACCGGCGGGCGCGCCGCGCTTCCGATCTGGCTCTCGTTCATGAGAGCGGCTCACGAGGGAATGCCCGAACGCGATTTCGAGGTTCCACCCGGCGTCGCATTGGTTCGAATCGATCCCTCGACGGGCTTGTTGGCGGGAACGTCTCTGCCGGGGCGGCTCGAACCCTTTGTGGAAGGAACCGCGCCGACCGCTCAGACGCCGCCGCCGGGTCAAGTCGACCCGAACCGCTTCTTGCTCGAGGACCAGCGGCGAGGGGGTTTGTGAGCATTCGCGCGGTCCGCGCTGCCGCTTGGCTCGCGGTGGCGATGGGGCCGATCGCGCTCGGGCGGCTGGCGCTTTCGGCGGATCCGCGGCCACCCGAGTCCACCGCTCTAGTGCGCGTGTCGAAATCGGTGTCGGCACAGCTGTCCGACGCCGAGCCGCCTCTCGCGGTTTACGTTGTCGCCGGCTCCGCCGAGCTCGCCCGCAGCTTCGCCACGCTGTTGATCTCCGAGCTGGCGGCGAGGAACTTGGCGCCCCTGGCGATCAGCGCGCCGTCCGCCGAGGCTGCGGAGGCAGGCGCCCGAAGCCGCGGCGCTCGATCACTGGTGAGGCTGCAGGTCGCGTTGAGCAACGGCGTCCTCCAGGCGCGCGGCGACCTCATCTCCACCTGGGTGAATTTCTGGTCAGGCCAAGCGGGCGCGCGAAGCGGCCGACCCGCGGCGGTGATTTACGCTTCCGTCGAAGCGGATGCGCAGGTGCTCGCGCTCGCAGCGGCCGCCGCGACGTCCGCTCCGTTGAAAGCGGGCGAGCTTCAGCTCGAGACCGCCAAGCTCGCCGACCTGCCGACGTGGACCGGCGCTTTGGCGGCAGGCGATCTGAACGGCGATGGGGCGGATGAAATCGTGGCGCTCACCAACGATGAGATCCTCGCCTTCTCGTCGGACGGGCGGCTGCTCGCGCGGCGCGACCATCGCGGGTTGGGCGATTCGCCGGTGCCCTGCCGCGAGCCGTTCGGGGCGATTTCAATTCAATCCCGGCGGATCGCTTATTTCTCCGCGGCAAGGCGCAAGGGAGAGGTCCTCTCCCTTGACGCCGCCGGCGGCGAATTTCGATCGCTTGGGGCGGTGAACGAAGTTCCGGTTGGCGCGCAGGGCCAGACTCAAATTTGGGGATCCTTCGTCCCGGGGCGCAGCGCATTTGCTCCGGAGCTTTGGAGCGCGGGGGGCGAGCGGTGGTCCGTTCCGGGTCCGTTCTGGATGCTCTCGTTTTTTTCCGTCCCCAATGGACCCCGAGCTCTGATCGCCTTCGCCGATGGAACCGCGAGTTGGGGCACCGGGCTCGGGGATCTGCGCCGTCGGGTTACCACCAACGCAGCCGCAGCAATGGCGCTGATCGACGTCGACGGAGATGGAGAGCCCGAGCTCGTCACCACGTCCTCGCGCTACCGCCCCGAGGCCGATGAGCTGCGCGTTCTCCCTGCACCGCCGCAGTCTTCGGCAAGGTCCGCGAGCACCCCTGACGGCGGCGCGCCAAGCCAAGAGCTTTGGCGCGGCACAATCCAGGGAGGCTGGGCCCTTCAGCTCGTGGGGGCCAGAGCAGGTGCCGGACGACCCGACCAGATTGTCGTCGCCGTGTGGATGCCTGATGGCTCGGCGCAGCTGCGGGTATTTCGAAGGGTCGCGCCGTGAATCGCGCCATGCTCGCGGTCATCGCCGCATCGAGCGCCCTTCCCTGCGACGATTCGCTCGCCGCATCCCGCGCTCGATACGGTGGAAACCTGCGCCTGGCCATCGCCGCTCGCCCGGCGGATGCGAATCCGTCGCTCGCCGATGCGCCGTGGGACGCGGCGCTGCTGTCGCTGACTGCCAAACCCATCTGCACCCTCGACGATGGGCGGCGAATTCATCCCGTCCTCGCGTCGGAGATTTCATGGCAGGGAGCGATCAAGCTTCAGATCGCGCTTCGGCCGGGGCTAAGATTTCACGACGACGCTGCGCTGAACGCCAAGGAGATCCTCGCCAGCTGGTCCCGACTGAGTCAGCCAAGCTCGAAATCGCCCTACCGCGCGCTCTTGTTCGCCGCGCGCCCAGAGGCGTTGCGCGTTGCGTCGGCCGGAGCGTCGCAGCAGCTTTTGGAGGTTCCACTTACCTTTGCCTGGCCCGACCTCGCTGCGTCGTTGTGCCATCCCGCGCTGGCGATCAAGGCGGCAGCGGAATCGCGGGCCGGCATCGGTCCGTTCAAGCCTTCCTCGAATGCGGGCGAGCTCGAAGCCAATCTCGGTTTTCCACTCGGACGTCCCTTCGTCGACAGGCTCAGCGTCGCCTTCACTGACGAGCGCGGCGCCGCGCGGCGGCTGGCGCTGCGGCAAGCGCAAGTCGTCTTTGGTACGGCCGGCCAGCGGCCTTCGGCCGACAGCCCACCAGCGTTGTATGCCACTTACCTCGCATTTAGAGCCGAGCGCGTGGGCGCGGATTTTCGGCAGGCATTCGACGCGTCGATCGATCGCGGCGACTTGACGCGGTTCTTCGTTCCCGCGCCTTCAGTCGCGATGAACGCCTTGCTTCCGCCGGCGCTGATGCCCCAGCCCGCCATTCAACGCCCACCCGTTCCCGCGCCCGGCGTCCGGCGCGCCCTGACGCTGACCTTTGACCAGTCGCTTCCCGAGCAGCGCCTCGTCGCTGAGCGGATCCAGGTGAAACTGCACGACCTGAAGTATGCCATCGCGCTCAGGCCAGTCCCTCGCGCGCAGCTGCGAGCAGCTTGGGCGAGCGGCGACTTCGATCTGATGCTCCATGCCGTGCTGCTACCGCCGTTCGCCGCTCCGGCGCTGGCGGTAGCGATCGAGCTCGCCGGCGCGCGAGAGCTGCTTTCGGCCGAGTTGCCCGCCATCGGCGCCCTCGTCGACGCCGGCGAACGGGAGCGAGCCGCACTGGAACGGGCCCGCGCGCTATTGCCTTCGCTTCCCTTGATTCCCCTCTACTCGCAGGCGATCGGCATCCAAGCCAGCAGCGAGGTCATTTCCCTCGGGCAGGACGGCTACGGTCTGCCCGCGCTCGATGACGCAATCCTGCTTCCGCAGTAGCCTTGAGGGGACGTCATGCGCCTGCGCACGCGGCTTGCCCTCGCCTTCGCCTTGCTCGCGGTCGTTCCGCTCGCGCTGGTGGTTCCGCGGGCGATCGGCGAGGTCCGCGGCATCCTCTCCAAAGACCTCGAATCGCGGCTGCAGAGCGTGCGCACCGTGGCGGAGACCGCCGTTCAAGAGACCGGCCGCGACGCGCTGCGGGCGGTCGAGGAGATCGCTGGAAGCGTAGCCCTGGAGGACTTCGCACGGGAGCTGCGGGCACAAGGCCCTTCGAATCAGCGGCTCGCCGTGGCAAAGCGGTTGATGGACGGCCGCAATCTTTCCGTGCTGTCGCTGTTCGACGCGGAGGGGAAGACCCTTTCGTCAGGGCACCTTCCCGCGCGGGTCGGCGATCCGGATCCGGCGCTGTTCGCGGCCACCCAAAATGCCACCCAAGGAGCTCTGCCGGTGCTCGTGGACCTGCGCGGCGAGGCTGGAGTGCACAGGTACCCGGCGTTGGTGGCAGCCCGATCCTTCGAGTACGGCGAGCTGGGGATCTGGGTCGTCGGTGGGCGCGTCCTGGATTCCAACTTCGCCGACCAGCTTTTCCAAATGACGGGCGCTCGGGTGGAGATCTCAGATGAAGACGGGCAAGTGGCCGCGGCAGGTGAGATCGCGCCCCCGCCGGTGGAGACCGCGCTGGCGCTCGGGCCCGCCGTTCGCATCGCTTTAAAGCTGAGCCGCGCCCCGGTGATCCACACCGAGACGGTGCTGGTCAGGGCATTCATCGCTTTGATCGCCTTCGGTCTCGCCTTGGCGGCAGTGCTCGGCTTTCTCTTCGCGCGCTTCATTACCCGGCCCATCGACGCGGTTGCCGAGGCGGCCACGAAAATCGCCGCCGGGGCGTTCGATCTCAAGGTGCCGGAGTCGTCTTCAGGCGAGGTGGGAGAGCTGGTTCGCGCCTTCAACCGGATGACCGCGGAGCTGCAGAGCACGACGCAGCAGCTGATCGCCTCCGAGCGCGTCGCCGCCTGGCAGGAGGTCGCGCGCAGGCTGGCCCATGAGATCAAAAATCCCCTCACGCCGATCAAGATGTCTCTCGAGACACTGCTCGCGGCGAGCGAGAGGCGCGAGCCGAGCTTCGATCAGCTGTTTAAAGACAGCGCCGCAGCGGTGCTGGAGGAAGTGGAGCGGCTGCGCCGGATCGTCGATGAGTTCTCCCAATTCGCGCGCCTTCCCAAACCGCAGCTCGCGCTGGTCAACCTCTCCGAGCTCTCGCAGCAGGTGCTCTCGCTGTACGCGCCGCCGCGGGAGGGAGTGGAAATCGGATCTCAAATCGCCCCGCGGGTGTGGGTTTCTGCGGACCGAGACCAGCTCACGCAACTGCTTCTCAACTTGATCAAAAACGCGGAAGAGGCGCTGGAGGGGAACGGCCGGATCGACGTTCGACTCAAGAACGCCGCTGGGCAAGCAGTGCTGGAGGTGGCGGACTCGGGCAAGGGCATCGCCCTTGAAGATCAAGCCCGCATCTTCGAGCCGTACTTCACCACCAAGCAGGGGGGCAGTGGACTGGGCCTGGCGATCGCGCGGCGAATCTCGCAGGAGCACGGCGGAAGTCTCGAAGTCGCCAGCTCGCCGGGCGCCGGAGCAGTCTTCACGCTCATCCTCCCCGCGGCGGCGGAGCCCGCAGCGTCGAACCATCGCGCCGACGACCGGGAGCAAGCTATGCCTTGATCGGCGTCGCCTTCAGCGCTGCCTTGCCTTCTTTCACGTAGACCTGGAAGCGAACGGTGCGGCAGTTGTATTTCTCGATCAACTGATCGCGGTTCTTGCGCAGCTTCTGCGCGAATCGATCATAGGTGAGGCCGTCGGCCGCTTCGCCGCACTTCTCGCGGGTGGCGAGGAACTCGCGGAAAACCTCCCGGAAATGTTGCTCGTCGTTCGGAGCCACGCCCAGCGCGACCGACGACGGCCTTGGCGCAGGTGGTGGGAGCTCCGCTTCGGGCCGAGCGCTGGCGCGAAGAAGCTCTTCTGGGATCTCCTGCACCCGAGTCGCATCAGGATACGACTCCGCGGCAACTGGCGGGGCGGAGGCGAAGGCGTCGTCGGGAACCAGCGGCGACGGATACGCCATCGTCGGCTGATTGTCTTCCACGAACGCGCCGTATCCGTCGGCGGCCTGCGGCTCGGCGGATGATTCCGGTGCGCTCTCTGGAAGCGCTCCATCGGCGCGCGGGTGCGCGTCGGGCGGTTCCCCGCTGAAGGCGGACGCCGGCGCCGCGGCATCGGCTTCTTCGGGGACGGGAGGCGGTTCCCCGGGCAAGCTCGAGGGCGCTGGCGCAGAGCGCGCGTACAACTGCCCGTGGTCGCCCGAATGCACCGGGGCGCGACTCAGGTCCTCCGGGGAGTGCTCCTCGTGCCGTTGGCCCCGAAGCGGAACGCGGTATCCCTTCGCGTCGATAAAAAGGCCGAAGGCCACCGAAACGCCCAGGAGCGTGAAAAAGAGCAGCACCGCAACCCGTTGATAGTTTGCGAGCGGCTCCATCACCGAGCGGGTGGAGGCGTATCCGATCACCTCGAACGGCGTCGATCGGATCGCCTGCCTGGAACCCACCCACAAGGGCGCCTTGCCCCCGAACGCGTCGCCGCTGGTGCCCAACGGGAAATGAAACATCGCCAGGCTGCTCACTGCGCCGCGAACCACGACGTCTGTCTTGCCTGGCCCGAGCGCACCGTCGACCTTGTCGGCGGGCGGCTTCTGTCCGCCGCTCGAGATCACCTTGCCGCCCTGGAGCAGGGCGATCGCTTCGAGCCCCGCCTCCTTCGCCGCGGCATCGAGTAGATTCTCGAGCTGCAGGGGGGCGCCAAGCACCAAGCTGCCGAGCAGCCTCGGCTCGCTGCGCTCGAAGACCGCCACCGGGAATGAGAAGAAGAGGTGCGGCAAACCGAACGCCTCCTGCCAGAGGCCCTCCGCGCCGGCCTGCCCCAGGGCGGCGACGTTGAGGTCCTTCGCGTCGGTCACCGGATCCCCAGAGCCCTTGGAATACACGCCACCGTGCTCGTTGGACAGCGCGACCACCAAGACCCCGCGGTAGGCATCGGGAACCGCCTCGAGCGCCGCGGCCTTGAGGGGAGCGAACTTGTCAGCCGCAGGAGGTTCCGCCCGACTGCGCAGGGCGGAAAGCGCGCTGGGAGAGCTCGCCACCTTCAACGCCGCGCGGTGGAATTCCCGCCGCCTTTCGTCGATCTTCACCGCGACCCCCGCCGATGCGCGCGCGGCCTGCGTCGATGCGGCAGCCTTCGCTCGCTCGCCCAACGCCGGCGCTAGCGCGTACAGGAGCCACAGCCATACCACCAGGACGGCGACCGCGAAGATCGCGAACTTGAGCCGCACCATGAGGCTTCATTTATATCGAAGATGCCCAGGCTCCGCGAATGCCGCTCCCGGGGCAGCGACGATCGCTCCCAACGCCGCCGCTTTTGGCTTAGAACGTTCACCGCAGAGGCAACGGAGGAGGCACGACCATGAAATACTGCTCAAGCTGCGGCTCGGAGTACCGCGACGAGGTGACCGCCTGCGCAGATTGCGGTGGCATCCAGCTGATCACCGCCGAAGACACGCATCGGCGTGACAGGCCTGTGTCGGGACAGGAGGACAGAAGAAAGTTCGTTCGCGTGGGCAGCGCGGAAGATCCGCTTACCTCCGAGCACCTCACCGGAGTCCTCCAGTCAGCGCACATCCCGATACTCGCCCGCTCTCACGGCAGCGTGATGGATCCAATCACCAGCCCGGCCGGACCCTGGTGGGAAATCCTCGTCCCTGAAGAATTCGCCGCCAAAGCCTCGGAGCTGATCGACCGCGAGCGCGCTCGAATGGCGGCAGCCGCGGACGATGCAGCGCGAGCCGCCGAGGAAGAAGAAGCGGAGACGGAGAAGTCGCCAGAGCGCAGCAAGTGACGCCTTAGGGGTGTGCGACGTTCGCAGGCGCGGTGTGCGCGCCCGACGCAGGTTGGGAAACCTCGAAGAGGCTGACGCCGACGACTTTCCAGCGATCGTACTTTGCATTGCGGTCGAGGAAGCTTCGCAGCTCTTCGTCGACCACTTTCCCAAATGTCCGCGTCGCGTGTCGCAGGTAGGTACGACTGCCCTTTTGAATCACGAACCCGACATGGCTGATGCGCGTCACGCTGAACGGTCGATCTTCGCGTACCACGGCCAGGACGGTACCCGATTCGACCTTGGGCGCGATGGCAAGCACCTCAGCGAGGGGAATGATGGTCAGCGCGAACTTCCCCGTCGGGCGGTCGCTCCCGGCGAGCCCCAAGCTCTTGGATGATTTCGAAGCCCAGGTCCGCCCGGTGATCTCCTTCCAGACCTCGCGCGCCCCCTCGCCGCCGTAGCGGCGCGTGGCGCTCGTCAAAAGACCTTTACGCGCGTTGTTGGGAATCCACTGGGCCTCCATCAGGTGGTTTCGTTTCTCGTAGGTGACCTGATCGAAGTATCGAACTTGAGTGAGAATGCGCACCACCTCGTCCCAGGATGCGGCCAGGGCCAGCGCCATCGTCTCCTCGACAAACGTGAGGCAGTCCACCGCGTCAAAGCGAATCAGCGGGTCGGGGTCCGGCCCGCTTCCCTCCCCGAGGGGAGAAGCGAGGTACGGCGTGCCCAAGAATCGCTCGCTGGCGCCGATCAAACGACGGCGCAGCGGCGCATCCCCGGCGCTTACCTGCTCGAGCAGCGCCCGCCTCTCCTCTGAGCTCAAGTCCATCCAGCGCTTCGAGGGAGCCGTCTGCGGCTGACGCCGCGGGGATGTTGGAGAAGACGCAGCCGCCGTGCTCCCCCAGACCGCGATCGAGCACACCGCCAAAAGCCAGCAACGCAAGAGGCAGAAGAAAATCACCGCAACCAGAGAATCTCAGGACTGCGCGCGGGGCGCAAAGACCGAGCCCCACGACGCGAGCGAACGAGCGACTGCTGGGTCTGGGCAATGGTTACTTGACCGCCCCCAACGCCGCTGGTAGCAGTTTGCATTCTCGTGCGCATCTCCCCCGGTCAGGGCAGGGCCTTGATTCGCGCTCTGGTCGCTGCCGTCGCTCTGGGCGCGCTGCTCGGATGCGGACCGGTGCAATCCACCGCTTATCTGCTCGACGCCGAGGCTCAGCTGGAATCCGCGCGGTCGGCTGGGGCGGAAAAGTACGCCCCCTACGAGTGGACCGCAGCGCAGTTGTACCTGCACAAAGCGCGCGAGTAGGCAGGGAAATCCGCTTACCAGGAGGCGATCGACTTCGCGGACAAGGCGTCCAAGTACGCAAGCCGGGCGCGCGCCGCCGCGCAAATCGCTTCTAAGGCCGAGCCCGGCAAGGACGCTGCGGTTCGCCCGTGAGCGCAGCGCGGACCAGTCTGGCTGCGCTGCTCGCGGCGGTCCTCACCGCCTGCGCAAGCAGCTCGAAAATTCGATCCGACGCGGAGGTGATCGCCGGCAACATCGACGTGGCGCGACGGGCGGGGGCGATGCGCTGCGCTCCGCGCGAGTTGGCCACCGCCGAAGCGAATCTCGAGTTCGCGCGGGCAGAAGTCTCGGCGGGTGAAAGCGTCCGGGCGGCGGAGCATCTGCGCGATGCGGAGCACGCGGCGAGCAAAGCTCTCGAGCTGTCGAAGGACTGCTCGGCGAAGCCTAAGCAGCCGCTGGTGGTCAAGATCGACGGCAGTGATCGAGATGGCGACGGAATCCCCGACAGCGCCGATCGCTGCCCGGACGAGCCCGAGGACTATGACGGCTTCCAGGACGACGACGGCTGCCCCGACCTCGACAACGACAACGACGGGGTACCGGATGCGCAGGACCGCTGTCCGAATACGCCCGGGCCGGCGTCGAACGCCGGCTGTCCGGTCCTGGAGCCGAGCTTGGACAGCGATGGGGGCGGCGTGCCGGTGGAGTACAAGCGGGTGGTGGTGAAGAGCGACCGGATCGAAATCAAGCAGCAGATCCGGTTCAAGACCGGCAGCGCGCGGATCAGCGGCAAAGAAAGCTTTGAGGTGCTGAAGGAGGTCGCACAGGCGCTGCGCGACAACGTGCGAATCCGAAAGCTGCGCATCGAGGGCCACACCGACTCGGTGGGGGTGGACGCCGCCAACATCAACCTCTCCCAGATGCGCGCCAACGCGGTGATGGCGGAGCTGGTCAAGAATGGCGTCGAGCCCTCCCGAATGGAGGCCGTCGGTTATGGGAGAAGCCGGCCGGTCGCCTCGAACACCACTGCCTCGGGGCGCGCGCAAAATCGGCGCACCGAGTTCAACATCATCGAGCAGTAGCCGCGCCGTCGGGAACCTACATCGTCGCGTGGCCTTGCGCGTGCCAAGCCGCGTAGAATCCAACCGCATCCCCAAGATGGCCAAGGTTCTTCGATGACGAGCTCGCCTCCGCCGCGGACGCCGCCAGTGAGGTTGCATGCCCAGGTTTGAGGTCCACATTCCCGCGGCGGCCCCCTCGGGGATCAGCGTGACGCTGCGGGTGGATGCCGAGCATTGGATGGCAGCGCTACGCACCGGGTTGTACAAGCTCGGCGAGCAAGGCTCCTCGGTGCAGAACGTGCTCGTCGACGTTCAGGGCGACGGCTCGGTTCACGTGACCGAGTCGCGCACGGGTCGGGTGTTTGCAATCCGGGAATTGACCGATGCACCGGAAGCAGCGG
>Ga0126383_10002012_pt1 | contig 12946 bp, 7 predicted proteins | sample PanSoiMetPlot_35_FD_96882 | JGI IMG/M metagenome (GOLD analysis project Ga0126383, IMG submission 96882) | Tropical forest soil microbial communities from Panama - MetaG Plot_35 | ecosystem: Environmental > Terrestrial > Soil > Tropical forest > Bulk soil | place: Panama | collected 2016-02-17
CCCACGCGGCTCAGATCCATGTAAGTATGCGTGGCCGCCAGGCGTTCCAAAGCAACTTTCTTATCCGGTAAGCCGTAATCGCGCAAATTTCCGTACCCATAGCTGTCGTACCATTTGTCGCGCTGCGGGCTTCCGCCGCGGTTGCCTACCTCGACGACGATGAATCCCAGTTGCGCCAGCGGTACGTTGGGGCTTTTCGGCGAAAACGCTTTGGTCACCTGTTCCACCTGCGGCCCCGGATACACAAACTCGATTACCGGATACTTCCGGCTCGCATCAAAATCAAACGGCTTGTAAATCACGCCATAAAGATCGGTCACGCCGTCATCCGCTTTCACTTTGAACATCTCGGGATACTTGAACCCCGCGGCGATCAATTGCGAAACGTCCGTCGTTTCCAGCTCACTGAGTGGCGCTCCTTGTCCATCCAGAAGCACGGATTTTGGCGCCGCATCCACCCTTGAATAGGTGTCCACGAAATACCTTCCCGAATCTGGCCAGCCCATTGCGTGCGAAAAGTTCCCGGGCGTCAGCAGTTTCAATCCGTTCCCATCGAGCCCCACGCGATACAAGTGCGTGTAATAAGGATCTTCTCCCGCCTCTCGTCCGTTCGCCGTGAAATACAGCGTTCGCGTCTTCTCATCCACCGACGCGATTTGATCGGTCACGTATTCGCCCGAAGTAATCTGGCTCTTCAGCTTTCCCGTCCCGTCATACAAATAAAAGTGCCCCCATCCGTCCCTCTCCGACCACCACACCATTTCCTTCCCGTTTTCCACCAGCCGCAGCGGTTTTTGCGTCATCCACACGTTCGAGCGTTCTGCAATCAGCTTCTGCACTTTGCCTGTCGCGCTGTCCGCGACGTCCACCTCCACTTGTCGGAAATCGCGGCTCCGGCTGGTGAAGTACAGCTTGTCCGAAGTGTCCGCCACCCACTTCGGGTTCTGGCGCGTGAGCGGCGCAGGATTCAGGCGGTTTTCCTCTTGATCTTCCCTCTGTTCCTCCCGGTCGCGTTCCGTCTGCGCGGCATCTTCGATAGTCAGCGTTTCATCCACAAAGCTCTTGGGCTGCACCACCACGCGCTGCTTGCTCGCCACGTCAAAAATATTGATTTCGTCGATCGGGACGCTCATCTCGCCAGGCAATGGATAGCTGCGGGCCTCCAGAATCGGCCGCGGATTCGTCAGCGAATGAAGCACCCAGTAGTCACCTACCTTGCGGTTGTCATTCCGCTCCAGCGCAAACTTCTTGGAGTCCTTCGACCAGTGAATCGTCACCGGCGTCGTCCGCTGCCCCGCCTTGTTCGTGTCGCCTTTATCTTGCTTTTTCAGTTGCTCTTCTTGTTCCGGTAGCAGCACACGCGCGTAGCTGTATTTCTCCACTCCGTCGGTCGTCACCTGCGTTTCCACTACGCTCGCATCGCCCGGCTTTTTCAACGCTTTTGCATAATTCTCGGCATCCATCATGTAGAGGTTGTGTCCCCGCGCGAACACCACCGTTTTTTCGTCCGGCGACACAGAAGCCCACAGCGGTTTTTTCTTTGGTGCTTCAAAATTGTCCAGCCGCGTCACTTTTCCCGTCGCAATGTCATACTCAAAATAAATCGTGCGCGTTTCTTCCGGTTTCTCTCCGGGCGAGCCAGTTGCCGCTTGCCCTTGCTGCTCTCCCTGCTTCATCTCTCCTTCTTTACCTTGCTCTTCGATGTCTTCCTGGCTCTTTTCCTTCTTCGGCTCATTCGGCACCACGGCGTTCTTGCGAATCTCCACCTCAAACCGCATCTTCGTGTCCTTCTCCACCAGCTTCAGCCGCTTGACCGGCAAGTGCTGCGCGTCGTAGGGGAAATTCGTGAGCCTGGAAAGCTCCGCAGCCACTTTGGCGTTGTCCCACAGCGGCGCTTTGGACTTTCTTACCGGGTCCACGATGTAGTATCGCGTCCCGTCCGTCGTCTGGTAGCTGTACCAGAAGCGGTCGGACTCCCTGAACCAGTGCGGCGTCACCGCCAGATCAAACACCAGCTTGTTGACCGCATCCGGCAGGAACCGCTCTTCGAGCGCGTAATTGGGCGCAACCCGCGCTGAGGCATCGGCCGAGCCGCCTTCTGCCTTGGCCCCCGTCGAAGCGCCGTCCGGATCAGCCCATGCCCGCACAACGAGCAAACTCGCCACCACCACTCCCGCGTAGAGCCCCAACCGCGTCATCCGCTTCAGACTTGCCGCTCTCATTTCAAAATTCCTCCACGCCGACACACTTCCCCCATCCAAAGGCCGCACATTATAGACCCTTTCCCATCGCAGCGCGTTTCAGGAAGCGCTTCCCAGCGTTACCCGCCGTTGGCACCGCCACACCCCTAGCTGCAAATCCTTCCTTGGCCGGAGCTTTGTTGACTTCTTGCTTTGAGCGGGCAACCGCCCAAGCTTGTCATCCCGAACCCAGTCCCGCGGGTTTTGCCCGCGGTAAGCGGGCAAAAAGGTTGTCGCGGGAATGGAGGTGAGGGATCTGCTTTTTGTTTTCGCGGAGGCTTGCTCGGGATAAGAGCAAAGCCCGTTTTCAGGGAATATTTCCAGCTTTTCGCTGGTTCCTAGAAACAAAGCCAAGGTGTATTGCGTTTAAGCTCCAAGGGTCAACGGGACATCCCTATGATGAAACGCGCGCTTATCGTTGCCGTGCTTCTAATAGCCGCTGCTGCAGCGCCTCCGCTCGCTCACCAGGTGCACAAGTCTCAGGTCGCCCATATGTCCCTCAGGGTGGGCGATCCCGCCCCCGACTTCACCCTTCTCACCGACGACTGGAAAACCGTCAAGCTCAGCGAATACCGCGGCAAGAAAAACGTCTTCCTCGCCGTCTACGTCCTGGCGTTTTCCGAGGGCTGCACTCAGCAAATGCGCGCCGTACAGGCCGGCATCGACTCGGGGCAAATCCCCACGTCCGACACCGCCGTCTTTGGTGTAAGCATGGACAGCCCAGCCGCCAACGCCGCCTTCGCCGAGAAGAATGACCTCAACTTTCCTCTGCTCAGCGACATGAACCACAAGATGCTCACTTCTTACGGCATCCTGAAGACCTACAGCGTCGAAAACGAGGACTATCAGTGGGCTCTCCGCGCCAACATCGTCGTTGATAAGCAGGGCATCATCCGCCTCATCGACGAAGGCGACAACGCCGTCGACCCCAACACCGCCCTCACCCTCTGCACCACTCTCCACAAGCAGCCATCGACTGACGATTGAGCGGGAAAGCGTCTCAAGGAAGTTCGCGGTATTCTGGGCCTCGTAACCCCCCGCCCTGTCATTCCGAGCAGAGTCTGCGAAAGCGAGAAATCTCTCTTCGCTTCTTCCAACTTCTTTCGTATCGCCGCCATCTTGCCAGCTCCTACCGTTTACATTCGGCCTTGGTTCGGAGGAATGCAGGCGCTAGCCATCACAGCTAGCGTTGCTAGGTCGGCGCTATAGTAACCGCGGGGGAATCGACGGGAAGATTCAAGCGGCGCAGCAAATCCTGGAAGCGCGGGTCCCTCCGCAGTGGGTCAAGACGCGGTTCCGACTTGCTATAGACCAGCCAAGTGGAACGGTCCGCCACCGCCCTGTTCAACCAGGCGAAGGCGGTGTCCTTGTCGCCCAACGCGGTATAGACCAAGGCAATATCAAAAGGCGAAGCATAGGACTGCTTCGCGCGTGCGAGAAGAGTTTGAAGAACTCCTTGCGCATCGCTCTTCTGGCCCGCCGACGCGTAAGCATGACCAAGTGCGCCGAGAAGGAACGTGTACATCAGGCTTTCTTTTGGAGTTGCGTCCACGGCTTTTTTGAACTCCGCGATGGCTTCCGCGTTCCTGTGCTTTTGTTCGTAGTCCCAGGCAAGAATCGTCGTTTCCCAAGGATCGCCGGGCTGCCGTTTCAAAACCTCCAGCGCTAACTGGATGGAGCTTTCATACTGACGGGCCGCATAACTGTGCCAGCAGAGACACTCGGTCAGTCCGTCATCGACCGGATCGAGATCGACGGCGCGCCTGCTCGCGGCCGCAGATTCATCCATGCGCCCCATCGTCATCAGGTAGTGGGCAAAATCGTGGAGCGTGTCTGCGTTGCTGGGGTTCAACTGCAGTGCCCTCTTGAATTCCTGCTCGGCGCCCGCAAAATCCCAGTCATAATGCAGTTTCGCCAGGGCCAGCGCGTCGTGCCCCTCTGGCAGTCGATCATCTTTCGACGTCGCGAGCAAAGCAGCTTCTTTCACTTTGCCCCAGGCTTGTGAAGGTGGCATGGCGCTAAAAAAGCCCAAGAAGAAATAAGAACGGGCCATGTGCGCGTAAGCTGGGGCATAGTCGGGAGCAAGCTTGATGGCTTGGTTGTAATAGTCGATGCTCTTTTGCAAATCAAACTGGTCTAGGTAAGAGTTCGCTTTCAAGTAGTTTTCGTAAGCTTCAGGGCTGATGGGCTTGGACCTTGCAATAGGCACTGGCTCCGGCCCGCCCAGCTTGAACTGGATTTGCTTGGCGATGGAAGAGGCTACGTCATCCTGAAGAGCGAGGATGTCGCGGAAGTCGCGTTCGTACTTGTCCGCCCAGAGGTGCTTGTCAGTGTCCGCGCGAACCAACTGTGCCGTGACTTGCACACGATTCCCGGAGCGCTGCACGGAACCTTCAACGACAGCGTCAGCGTGAAGTTCCTTGGCCATCTCCGGCAGTTTCTTCTTCGATCCTTTGTAACCCATGGTCGAACTTCGGGAAATGACCTGCAGACTCTCCATGCGCGCCAGTTCCGTAGTCAGTGCCTCGGTCATTCCGTCGGCAAAGTATTCCTGTGACGCATCGCCGGTAAGGTTGAGCAACGGGAGCACGGCAATGCTCCGGACGGGCCGCGCCGACCCCGCGAACCATCGCGAGCGCCAGTCTCCTGGGTTCGCCAGAGCCAGGGCCGTTGCCGCGATGGCCAAAACGATTGCGGCAGCCCAGACGATTTGCTGCCGAGAAAACCGGCGCGACAATACAGCCACGGGCGCCGTGGTTGTTGCAGGAGCGACGCGGCGCAGGTCGACGGCAAGCTCCTTGGCCGACTGGTAGCGGTTCCCCTGCTCTTTTTCGAGGCACTTGAGGATGATGTCTTCGAGGCGAACGGAAATTGCGGAGTTCAACTGGCGCGGCGGACGCGGCGGTTGATGCAGAATGGCTTCGACCAGCACGGTCGGAAGCTGATTGTAGAAGGGCGCCTGACCGGTGGCCATCTCATACAAGATCGAACCGACAGCATAAATGTCGGTGCGCGCGTCGATGGTCTGCGCAAGGAGTTGTTCCGGGGCCATGTAGCGCAATGTACCTTTGACCGTCCCCGTCTCGGCCACGCTCGCGGTGGAAATATCCGCTCCGGTGATTAGGGCGGATTTCGCTAGACCGAAGTCCAGGATTTTTAGCCAACCTTCCGGCGTCACGCGCAGGTTCCCCGGTTTCAGATCGCGGTGAATCACGCCGTGCTCGTGAGCGGCCTCGATTCCCTCCGTCAATTGCAGGCCCAGGCGCAGCACGTCCTTCTCCGGAAGAGGACCAGCCGCCAGCTTGTCGCTGAGCGTGACGCCTCGGATGTACTCCATGACCAGAAGATCTTTGCCTTGCTGCTTCTCGAAGTCATAAACCGTGGCAATGTTTGGATGACTCAGCTTGCTTAGGATTTCCGCTTCGCGCCGGAACCGGCTGCGCGCGCTTTCGTCCTGGAGGGCGCCTGGTGGGAGCACTTTGATGGCGACTTCGCGGCCCAGACGCGTGTCCTGCGCCAGATAGACTTCGCCCATTCCCCCGGCACCGATTTTGCCGGTAATGCGATAGCGGCCGAGCGCTTGTTCCTCACTTGAATCCTGGACCGGAGCGATGAAGCGATAACCGCGGCGCGGAAGAGTCTCAATGTAGCGGGGAACATCGGCATCATCATCGAGGGCCGCGCGAATCTGCTGGATGCAGAGATTCAGCCCATGCTCAAAATCGACGAAGGTCTCCTGACCCCAGATTTGGTCCTTCAGTTCCTCGCGGGTAACTAACTCCTGGGGCCTGACTACCAGAGCGGTCAAAACCTTAGCGGCCTGGGGCCGCAGCCGGATTGTCCTGCCGGATTTACGAAGCTCGCCCGTTTGCGTATCGAGTTCAAACACGCCGAAGCGCAGAACAGGGTTTCCTCCGGAAGGACCGGTGGCCACGGGCGCTGGGCCTCCAAAGCTGCGCGGATTATACACCTAAATTTCAAGACGTATACCTGGCGCTATAACCCTTTCTCTCACAGCAGCTTGGCCGCTAATAAACAACTAACCCGCCGAGAATTGATTGACTCCGGGCCGCCGCGCTAGGTTCGGCGCCAGATTCCGGACGCCTTCACGTCCCTGCGCAAAGACGTCGCGGAAACATTCGTCTCATGGAGGTGCAAAATGTATCGACACACACTCAGGTTCGTTTTCGCGGTGTCTTGCGGAGTGCTGTTTTTCACCACAAAAGCTGCGGCCCAGTCTTTCACCTTCAGCACAATTAATGTCCCCTGTGCCGCCTGCCCGGGAGGCATCGCCCGTTCAACTACCGCTCAGGGAATTAATCCGGCAGGCGACATCGTCGGCGGGTACCGCGACGCTGTCGGCGCGGCGCACGGGTTCGTACTGAGCAGCGGGCAGTTCACGTCCATCGAAGTGCCCGGCGCCATTGCGGGCGCTGCGGGAATTTTGCCAACTACCGCTAGAGGGATCAATCCAGGGGGAGACATCGTTGGCAACTACACCACGCCGCTGAACGCCTCGGCTCCTTCGGATTCACCTGCTTACTGCCCAGCAACCGGTTCAGTTGCCTGCATCAAAGGCTTTCTTTACAGCGGTGGCAAGTTCTCGACCGTTCTGGTCCCGGACCATCCAGGCGCTATCCCGCAGCGCATTTCTCCGGACGGAGACATCTACGGCTGCCTTCATGACTTTGATCTGATGGGTTCCATGTTTGGGTTTGGCCGCTCACGCTTCGGCTACATCAGCCTCAAACCCAGCGGCGGCGAACTGGCTGATTCTTCCAAGTCGGTGCCAGACTCCATGAACAACAGTGCGACTCCCGATGGTCACACGGTTGTTGGCCTCTGGACCGACATGACGACGGGACACAGCCACGGATATATCGTGCAGGACGGCAGTTTCAACTCCTACGACGTGCCGGGTAGCCTCGGCACCAACATTTGGGACATCAACCCGTCCGGTGCATTCGTCGGAGTTTACACCGACAGCAGCAAGAAAGTTCACGGCTTCCTGCAGCTCCCCGACGGATCAGCGCCCATCACGATTAATTTTCCAAATGCTGTCAGCACCGCCGCGTTCGGCATCAATCCCGGTGGAGCAATCGTCGGTCAGTACACCGACACCAGCGGCCATACCCACGGCTTCCTCGCTACGCCAACGGGCGAATGAACCGACGCCGCATTTTGTGAGCCGCTTTTCCTAATTTTTACGATTTATGAAGTAAAGAACGATTTCAGGAGAACTACCATGACCCAGCTACGCAGGATTCTTTGGTTTGTAACTTTTGCCGCGGCGCTTCTGCTCACTGCGCAGGCTCGCGCCCAGAATGGTTCGTTGAAAGTGACTTCGTTCCCTGTCGGCGCCAATGTTTCGTTGGATGGCGTGGACACTGGCAAAGTCACACCCATGACCATGAGCCTGGCCGTGGGCACGCACACCGTAGTAGTTTCCATCCCGAACTCTGGATGGAACGTAGACACGCGCTCCGTGGAAGTGGTGGCCGGCAACAACGACCTCAGCGTAACGCTGCTGCCCGCCGTCACTACGGGCCCGGCTGGACCTCCAGGGCCTCCGGGCGCGCCCGGCGCGCAAGGCTTACAGGGACCGCAAGGACCGGCTGGCTCAGCCGGACCGGCAGGTGCGCCAGGTACTCAAGGCCCCCCGGGACCAAAGGGCGAAACAGGAGCGACGGGAGTGCCAGGTGCAGCAGGGTCGCCGGGAGCACCGGGTGATCAAGGGTCAGCAGGACCGCAGGGCCCAGCAGGACCGCAAGGACCGGCCGGCGGAGTTTCTTTGATTCAACAAAAAGCCGCGTTTCTGCGCTGGTATCGGCAAGACTTCGCAGTGGGAACCGCGCCCGTGGGAATAGCCTTCGACGGGGCGAACGTCTGGGTGGCAAACGCTAGCGACAACACTGTCACCAAGGTAAGGGCCAGCGACGGAGTTCCCCTGGGCACATTCGCAGTTGGAAGTTCTCCCAAGGGGATGGTCTTTGACGGGTCCAATATTTGGGTGGCGAATAGTGGCAGCAGCAGCGTCACGAAGCTACAGGCTAGCGACGGGACAAACGTAGGTACCTTCGCGGTCCCGGGGGGCCACAAGGAATAGCCTTTGATGGTACGAACATCTGGATTACCAGTCCAAGTTCCAACTCACTCACGAAACTGCGGGCCAGCGACGGGACTTTCCTCATCCAGACAGGAGGGGCCCTCGGCATCGGCCCGGGAGTAGCCTTCGACGGGACGAGCATCTGGGTGATTGATGGCGGCCAAGTGAACAGACTTCGCGCCAACGACGCTACTCTCCAAAGTACGGTCGTGATCGGATCCGGCCTCGTCGCACTAGCCTTCGATGGAGAGAACATGTGGGTGGTGATGAGTGGCAGAATCCAGGGTACGGTTGCCAAACTGCGGGCCAGCGACAGCGCTCTCCTTGGTACCTTCGCAGTAGGGGCGTTTCCTCAGGGAATAGCGTTCGACGGAGCGAACATTTGGGTGGCAAATAGCCAAGACGGCAATGTAACCAAACTCCGTGCCAGCGACGGGGCCAGCCTAGGCACGTTCACGGTTGGAGGAGCTCCGCAGGAAGTAGCCTTCGACGGAGCAAACATCTGGGTGACGAATTCCAACATCGGAACGGTTTCGAGGTTCTGAACGCGACGAGAGAATTGCGCGCAGCGCCGTGAACATTTCCTGCAGACCAAGGCCTCGTATGGCTCGGCAGAGTTTAGCGGTAGCCGCGCCAGAAGAAAACAATCGTCATGGCCGCCCCCACGGAAATGACGAAGCCTTTCACCCAGGACTGGACGGGTGGCCCGGACTGAAATCAGGAGAGGGATGGGTGCCCCAGGTTCGCTTTTTGAACCTGGGTCTTACATCTATCTTCGTTCCGATCACCGCCCGACAGAAACACGGGACGACGGGACGTTTTCTGTTCCGCTATCCTTCAGCAAACCGCGTATCCGACAAGGATACGAGTCCTGCCTGCCCTGTTCCTGGCGGCGAGAGAGCGCAGCGAGTTGCGCTTTCTGCATCCCGGATGCCTTTTCGGGACGAAGGACCTCTCTTCCAACTTCAACTATTTACGAGACTTAGCGATTCCTTGACAGAACCTGAAAACGGGAAAAGATTTGCCATTCTAACCTCCTGCATCCAAACCACTTATTCAGCACTAGACAAATAGTTTACTTTGTGGTAGAGTGTCTTTGGCCGTTGGGGCACTGCACCCGCTGAGGTGAACCGCTTATGTGTGCCCAACACTTAATCGCTAATAACCCTCCTCCGACACCGCGCCCATTCATCCTGCTTGGCTCGCTTCTAACCTCTAACATCCAACCTCTAACCTCTGCTTTTCCGTGTGCCCCTTTGACCCAGGCGCTCGCTCTCGATTCTTGCTTTTCCCACCAGTCACCAGCTTGCCCTGAGCATCAGCGAAGGGTCACGGCTCACCAGTCACACGCTGCTTTGTCCCTTTTCGCCGGGGGGTGGGTTGCGATTTTCCAATTTCGATTTTCGAGTTTCCAATCCATAAGTCCTTTAGAATGCGCAGTCGAGCATCCGATGAAGGATGCGAGTCCTGCTTGCCCAGAGCCCAGGCGAAGGGAGGGAGTATCGCGACCGAAGGATCTCAACGTTCATGTAAGTCTATTAGAATGCGCAGTTACGCAAAATGCCGTGCTAACTCCTTTAGAATGCGCAGTTGCAAAAATGCGCCCTTGCAACCCCTTTAGAATGCGCAGTTACAAAAAAACAGGGGGGAGGGGGGTGTGCCCTTCTTGATGTTCGATTTTCCAACTTCGAGTTTCGATTTCCAAGCGAGGCTAGTTCGAGGTGCCGGTGGCGGCGTACGAATCTTTGGCGGCGTCGCCGTACAGGTGCAGGAGTTGCGACGCGCGTTTCAGCAAATCCGAAGGCATGTCTCCCGGCTGGTAGTCCACCCAACCCGTGGTGTACGCCAGCGAAATCCTTTTTCCGGCGCATTCCAGGTCCATCGAGCCCATGCGGTTCAACACCTGCGTCACTTCGCCAACATTGCACTTCGGCAGGACGAGCACAAAGTCGTCGTTGGCCAGCCGCACCGCATAATCCGAGCCGCGGCTCACTTCCTTCAGCCGTCTGGCAAACTCTTTCAGCGCCTGGTCCACCGCCGTCTTCCCGTATTGCTGGGTCAAGTCTGCCAAATCTTCCAGGTGGATGGTTGCCAGACTCAACGCCGAATTCTGCCTCTTCGCGCGCGCAATCTCTTTTCCAAGGTGCAGCAGTGCCGAAGTACGCGTGTACAAGCCCGTCACCGGATCGATTGCGGCGGATTCATCTATCGCAGCTCCGTTATCTTCCGCTCCAGCGCTCGGGGAGGTCGCCTGCTTGCGTATTTTGCGAAACACACGCTGCCGGTACAGCATCCAGCCGTTGAAAAGGAGGAGCAAACACAGAATTGCCCAGCGCGCCTGCTCAGGGTTCATTTCGTAAAAATGTTCTTTGTTGCGGAACAGCCGGGAAAACGCGGTCAGCAGCAATGCCGCCGCAGAAAGAACCGTCACGGTGAGCGCGGCGAACCACAGGTACCATTCGCGGCGTCCCAGCCGTTTCAGGTCGATTCCCGCGGCCTGCCCGTAGTAGCTTGCGGGCCCTTCCAGCGGGGAGGGCTTGGAACTTATGCTCAGTCGGTTTCCAAGTATTGAGGACATGGTTGGTCAGGCGTTACGCCATTCCGAACGTACCTTCAATCTTGGCCGCTGCTGCAGAATGAGGCAACCTCAAAAAAGTACAGGCCCTCCTTTCAGGAACCTGCACCAAAGTACGGTTTTCTCATTATCTGGGCCTGAGATTCGCCCTGCTAGGGCTTGCTCGGGAGCTTGCCAGACCGAGTCCAATCGTCCGTGGGAGGATACAGTTCGAGTCCGATTTCGTAGGAGCCATCGCGCCGCGTTTCGCAGTGCGCCACGCGGCCACGGGAAGGGAGGCTTCCACGGATTGGCTGAACCAAAAGATCGTGGTTTGTATGCCAAGAATTCTTGGTGACCACGCGCGCGCCGTGGCAGCTCACATCAATCGTCGAGGTAATCTCGAACGCGCCCGTCACCGGGTCAGAAATCTTGACAAACATCTTCAAAGCGATGCGGCTTTCCGCTCGGCGCAGAAGAGGAGCGTCCACGAACATGATCCTGTACAAACGTATTATTGAGGGGAAATCAGGCAGGGCTTGCTGTCACCGCCATGTTCCTTCCCGTTCGTGGCCGCCGTCAATAGTACTTTCCGCTTTTTTTCGCTGGCTTCGCCGCCTTGAGCGGCTTCTGGGTGAAGCAGGAATTCAGGTCTAGAAGCCGGTGCGCTGCATGTTGGCCTTGAGCGCCTCATCGATCCGAGCGACGGATTCGCTGAGGTGCGCCTTGGTCTCCACATTCATCTTGATGCCCGGCTTGCCCAACGCGCTTTGCAACTGGCCTCGCAGGGTTATCAGTCCTTGCCGTGAAAGTGTCTGCGCGTCTTCGGGCACGGAAGAATCGTGCAAAACCATTCCCACCATCTTGCGCAGATGTGCCCGCTGTAGCGACCTGCGGTAGCTGCTGATGTTCAGCAAATCGCCGGGTGCTTTCGTCTCTGCCCAGACGGAGTCCTGAATTCCGGTGAACAGCACTGCCAGGCTAAACGGCTCTGTTGACGGAGGGACTTTCACTTCGGAATCAAGGATGCGGCTCAGAACGAGAGGATGGAACAGGCGGTCCATCACCTGGTTTTGCAGGGAAAGGACCATGTCGTGAATCGGCATGTCGAAGCGCGTGCGCATGGCGAGGAAGTTTGTGAAGTCCGAGTGGCGTGGGCTGGCCAGCTTGTTCAGTAGTTGCGGCGGAAACTGGAACGCTTTTGGAGAGAACAAATGCTCGCGCAGCAGATCCAGAGCTTCTTTTTGTTTTGCAGCAGGCACCGGGTCAAACGGTAAACGGTTTCCCGGATCGCCTACGTGCGAGCGGTAGTGGTAGACCCCTCCAATGTATTTGGAGGCGAGAAACAGTGAATATCCTTCCTGGCCAAAAGCGACGTTAAAGCTTCGACGCAGGACCTGATAGCCTTCGCCGGGTTTCTCGAGTTTCTTCTCCATACTGCCGCGGACCTCGTCTGCCAGCTTTACGCGCAGTGCATAAAACTTCAGCGGATCCGTGCCGAAGTCGAAACGGTTCACTACCGGATCCATGTCGAAGGGTCCGCCGCCGATTCCCGCGTCTTCATCGGTGTCGTAGGCAAGCTGAGGTTCCGCCGCCCGCGAAGCGATCTTTGCTAACTCCGGCAACTCTTCATCTGGAGTATTTGCGGCAATCGGCTTATACGCGTATTCGACGGCCCAGTAGTCGTAAGGACCGAGAGTTGTCTGGTGGTATTGGCCCTGTTTTTGTCCCGGCGCCGCAATATTTGTGGGGATGTAATCCATCACAGACCCGGTCAGTCCTTCCTTCGCTGTCAGCGCTGCATCTTGCGCCTGCTCCAAAGTGTGGATGGTGCTGGCGCGGAAATTGTGGCGCAGGCCGAGCGTGTGCCCAACCTCGTGCGCGGCAATTTCCACCAGATAGTCGTGAATGAACTGGTTGGCTTCGGGGCTCTGCGGGTCCATTCCTCGCGCGTTGAGTAAATCAAAGGCGAACTCGGCTTCGCGAACCGCGCCGCGCGCCAGATCGCAGAATTCGGTGGGGCCGTTGTGCCACGGCGCCAGGAAC
>Ga0126383_10002015_pt1 | contig 12943 bp, 11 predicted proteins | sample PanSoiMetPlot_35_FD_96882 | JGI IMG/M metagenome (GOLD analysis project Ga0126383, IMG submission 96882) | Tropical forest soil microbial communities from Panama - MetaG Plot_35 | ecosystem: Environmental > Terrestrial > Soil > Tropical forest > Bulk soil | place: Panama | collected 2016-02-17
GCAGAACCCACAACCAACACAGGAAGACCGGGAGCGAAAATCGGGGCTTGCCATCACCGTTGTCGATCAGCAGGGAGCAGTTCTTCCGCATGCCGAGGTAATTTTGACCGGGCCAAAGACTAAACCCGGGCCGCAGACCACAGGCGTTACGGACGGCATGGGCAAAGTGGAATTTCCCAGCCTTGCTCCAGGAGAATACACAGTCACCGTGGACGCAAAATATTTCATCACTGAACGTCAATCTGGGATTCAGCTGGCCGCGGGCAAACTATCCAGTCTTGTAATCACGATGAAGATTGATCCCAAGGCTGCGGCGACGGTAGAGGTAGGCATCGTGTCAGAGGCACCGCTAATGCAAAGAGATGCTCAGGTAAGCCACACGTTTGAGATGGATTGACACGAAGCACAAAAATGCGGGCCATTGCAGCCCGCATTTTCAGAATCGTGGTTTGCAATCAGGCTGCTCTTCCGGCAGCGATCTTGTGGACCGTGGGGGTTTCCACGTGAGCTACCGCTCATTCCGCATCGTGATAAACGATGCCCAGCGTGTGGCGCAGTCCCCGCGTAATCGCGCTCACGCCATGGCGTATGTTCACGCGATAATAACCTCTGCTTCCCTGCACCGGACGCCAGCGCGTGGTGAAGATCACAGCCTCTCCCTGCCGTGGTGAGGTCACATGCGCTGCCGACTGCGCCCGCGGACGCTGCTCCACCAGCACAAATTCTCCGCCGCTGAAATCCAGCTCCGGCCGGTCGAGCATGAAGACGGTTTGCAATGGAAAATAAACCGCGCCATAGAGGTCCTGATGGAGACAGTTGTAGCCGCCGCTCTCATAGCGCAGCATCAGTGGCGTTGGGCGGGTTTGTCCGCCGGCATGGCATAGCTTGATGAACTCCTGATGCGTGCTGGGATAGTGAGATTTGCCTCCCAGTTTGCTCTCCCAGTCATTGGCGACCGCAGCTAACCGCGCGTACAGCGACTCACGCAGATCAGCCACAAGACGAGGCAGCGGATAAGCAAAATATTTGTATTCACCCAGCCCAAAGCGATGTCGCGCCATGACCACCCGGCTGCGGAACAGATTGTCATTCGAATACAAGGCACGCAGCTCGTCGCATTCCTGCGGCGTCAGGATTTCGCCGGTACAGGCCCAGCCGGACTCATGCAAGCTGGCCGAGATGCGCGGCCAGTCGAGCGAGTCAATTCGCGAACGAATATTGCGCGGCGTATTGCCGATCGTCACGGGGCCAGGTTTCGGACCGTTAATCACTGGTACTTGATTTTTTGCTGCTGACATATCCTCTCCAGAGATGGATGGTGGCAAAGCTGCGGTAAGGGCTCCACTGGCTGAAAGCCCGTTCCAGTCCAGCCACGGTAATCATCGTCTTCTTGCGGCTCAGTGCTTTGCGCAAGACCAGATCGCCTTCAGGCCAATGGTCGTGGCCGTCGCCGCTCCGCATCAAAATGTAGCCGGCGGTCCATTTGCCGATTCCCTTGATGGCAAGCAGGCGCGCTTCCACGTCCGCCAGCGCTATGCATTCGTCGCCATGTTCAGCAAAGAAAGCAGCCAGTGATTTCACCGTTTCCAAACGGCTTGCAGGAACGCCCAGCCCGCTCAGTTTGCATTTCAAAACCGCCTCCGGCGCGGGAAACAGCCAGTCAGTTTCCGACAAACGGGTCCCTGCCAGGCGCACAAGGCGCCCCATCAGTGTGGTTGCGGCGGGCACTGAGACTTGCTGCCCCAGAATGGCCCGCACGGCAATTTCAAAAGCGGACCAGCCGCCGGGAACGCGCAAGCCCGGCTGTCGCGCAACAATCTCTGCCAACCATTTGTCGCGCCGGAGCGATGTTTCAATCGGCAGGGTGCTCACGTCCGGCTTGAATATCTGTTTCGCCCGGCGCTCAACTACGCTGCGCCTGCCGTCATCGCCCGAATACGCAATCCGCAAACACGCGCACGCCGGATCATAAGTTACGGAAAGCGTTTGCGGCGCGGCGCCGTCAGTCATCGTGCGTGTGTAAACTCGCTCCGTCACCGTTTCCACGCCCGGCGTGGCACGTACGCGCATGAACGCCAGCAGAGATTCCCAGTCAAAAGGCATTTGAACGGGAAGCGCGAAGCTGTGCATCGAAGCCATCTCAACTTTATATATGCTTCGCTGGAGAATTTCGCGCTCCGAATCTTGCTGTGAAATTCGGTGTCTATTCCGCCTTCCGACCTTGGCTGTTCTCCGTGTCTCGGTGCCTCCGTGGTAGGTTTTGCCTTTTTCCGATCAGCGGCGATCAGCGTTCATCAGCGGTAAGAAGTTCCCGCGTCAGTCCTGGCTGGGCTTTTTCGGCTTCAGATCGCAGTCCGCGTGCACGCGGTTCAAGTCCAGGCCGCCCGGCGAGAATTCCGCAATTTCCGGGCCCCTCCGTCCAGGGATTTGCACTTTAAAAATGCGTGCGCCAATCAGCTCGCGCGCGGTGCCTTTGTCCATGGAGAGGGAGCGGCCGCTCATCCAGTTCCATCCGTGATAGTGATGAGTATTGTCTACGCGGACCATCACTTCAATCTGCGGTTGCCCCCAGAAACCAGGACGGTTCGGCGGACCCAACGGAATTCCGGGATTGAAGTCGGCATACGTGTATTTACGATTGGTGCAGACCAGCTCGACGCGCGGCTTGTAGTCCGGGCTCACGCTCAGGTAGTTGTCGGACTGCAGTTCGAAGCGCGCTATCTTGTGGCCGGTCATCTTGTCTTCTGAACGAAACTCCACCCACTTGCCGCCCACCATCTCGCCGTCCCGTTCTCCCTGGTAAGGGCTCATCACGGTGTTTTGGGCGATGGTACGTGTTCCGCTCTGGGCGTGGACCGCCAGCGCCACGCAAACCACGACCAGGCCGGCAGCGCAGGCTTTCACCGCCACGGCGCCACGATTACCTGCAAAAGTTGGTCTTATGGATCTCAAGATGCCTTTCAAGAATTGCGAACCCTTCAAGGTCGCCTCCGAAGAAGATTATGGCTCAAGCTGAATCGTCCAATAGACAGAGTTGAGCACCATAGTAATGCACGTATCGGGCCATCTTCCTCCGCAATATGTGCTGATTTTACTTGGCGTTAGGAGCCCATCGGCAAAAATTGGTGGTTTTCAACCAGCCGGAATGGCTGATTTTGGCCAGAAGCCATGCCCGAAGCGACCTCAGCGGCAAAGCAGAGCTCACCACTGATTAACACTGATGACACTGATCAGGATTTTGGGCACGTTAGGGTTTGCGGGTTCGATGGGCAGCCACGGCTTCCCGCAGCAATAGTTCCCTCCATCACGGCGATTGCTCTCGGACCTGTTTTTGAACTAACGTTTCAGGGCCTGTACGAGTCAGATGTTCCGGAGGGGTGCCATGAATTTTCGAGATCTGGCAGTAGCAGCTCGTGTGTTGCGCAAGAGCCCGGTATTTACCCTGACGGCGGCCCTGACCATTGCTCTGGGAGTTGGGGCCAGTACCGCCATCTTCAGCGTGACCAATGCCGTGCTGCTGCGGCCGCTGCCATACCGCGATCCCGGCAGCCTGGTGGTTGCGTGCAGCGACCTGCGCAAACGCAATGTGCGCGATTTCCCTCTTTCGAACGCCGACTTCATCGATCTGCGCGAGGGGACAAAATCGTCATTCGATGATCTTGCCGGTGTTTTCACCTTTCCGCTCACGATGCAACGTGAGGATGGCACTCCTGAGCAGGCGAAAGGTGCGGTCGTAACGACTAACTTCTTCCGCTTGCTCGGCGGAGGCATCGCTTATGGCCGTGACTTTAACGATGAAGATGCCGTCCCCAATCCTCCCCCTCCGCCCCCTGGCACGCAGACCCAGGGACCTCCACCGGCGCCTCTGCCCATCCACGCAATTCTGAGCTACGAGTACTTCCAGCAACGGTATGGCGGCGATCCCTCGATAATCGGGCGCTCCACGTCGTTTGCCGGAGGGCCACAGGCGCCCAAGCCAATCATTGTGGGCGTGCTCCAGCCGCGCTTCAAACTATATTTTCCGCCCGACACCCAGGTGCTTCCCGCGCCCGACATCTGGATCGCCAACCGCCTGCGTTACAACGCAGATCAGCGTGGCAACGTTTCAATACGCGCGGTCGGCAGACTCCGGCCCGGAGCTTCGCTGCAGCAGGCGCAGGCAGAAGCTGAGAAAGTGGCTGCTTCCGACCGCGAACAATTTCCCATTTGGAGGACGGCCGACTACCACCTCCGCGTCGAACCAATGCGCCAACACATGGTTGCCGAGGCCCGCCCGGCAATCCTCGCGCTGATGGGATCGGTCATCTTCCTGCTGTTGGTCGCATGCGCCAATGTCGCTAACCTGCTGCTGGTCCGCGCCTCGCTGCGCAATCGCGAACTCGCAGTCCGGGCCGCGCTCGGCGCTAGTCGCTGGAAACTCATGGCGCCGATCCTGGCTGAATCCGCATGGCTCGCTGCCTTGGGAACGCTTGGGGGAATCGTGCTTGCATGGGCAGGGATCAAGGAACTGCGCTCACTCGCTCCCGCCGACCTGCCGCGCCTCGATACCATCACCATCGACCCATCAGTGCTGGCCTTCACCGCGCTTGCGGGACTGGCCGCGGCTATTCTATTCGGCATGACTCCGGCACTGCGCGCTTCGCGCCCGCGGTTGATGAACGTGTTGGGAGGCGCGAGCCGAAACTCCGGACTCGGCAGCGGCAGTCTCATGCGCAACACCGTTGTCGCAGTTGAGGTCGCGCTCTCGTTCGTGTTGCTGGTGGGCTCGGGGCTGATGTTCCGCAGCTTCTTCGAATTGCAGCGCATCAACCCGGGCTTTGAGTCGCACAAACTGCTCACCTTTGTTTTAAACGGCAACAACAACGCCACCACGCCGGCGGGCGCGGCCGCGTTCGTCCGCCAGGTCGAAGACCGGCTGCGTTCAATTCCGGGCGTCGAGAGCGTCACCGGTTCTATTCCTTTTCCACTTGCGGGTGGCTATAGTCCCATTCGTTGGGGCTTGGGTGAAGCTCTGGCGGACTCGAGCAAGTATCAGGCAACGGACTTTCAGATCGTTCTGCCTGGCTATTTTGAGACCATGCATACTCCGCTGCTGGCCGGGCGTACCTTCACCGACGCCGACAACGCGCCTGATCGCCGATTGATCATTGTCGATGAATCTCTTGCCAGGAAAGCTTTTCCTGGAGAGCCCGCGATAGGCAAGCGCATCCTCATCCGGCTGAAAACGCCGGAGCCGGAGTGGATGGAAATTATCGGCGTGGTGGGGCACGTGCGGCAGACCTCGCTGGCGGCGCCTGGACGCGAGCAAGTGTACTTTACCGACGGATATGGCGGACCCGGCGCTGTGAACTCATGGGCTCTGCGCGTCGCAGGGAATCCTACGGACTACGCGAACCAGGTGCGCGCCGCGATCAAGGATTTGAGCCAGCGCCTGCTTGTTGCGAACCTTCAACCTGCCGATGAGCTGGTGAGCCTTTCCCAGTCGCAGACCAAGTTCTCATTGCTGTTGATCGGCGTCTTTGCTGTTGTCGCTGGAGCGCTCGCCGGGGTCGGGCTCTACGGCGTGCTTTCTACTGCCGTGCGGCAACGCACACCTGAAATCGGGGTGCGCATGGCCCTGGGCGCTGGAAAACTGAGCATCTTCCGTCTCATCGTTGGCCAGGGGCTTGGCTTGAGCGCTATTGGACTGGTCTTCGGCCTCATCTCCGCGCTGTTGCTCACGCGGTTGATGACGACGATGCTTGTCGGCGTGAAGCCCACCGATCCGCTTACATTTGTGATCATGGTGCTGCTCTTTCTCGCCATTGCAACAGCATCGTCCTGGGTCCCGGCAAGTCGCGCAGCTGGAATTGACCCAAACAAGGCACTGAGAGAGGAATAGGGTTTTTCGCCGTTTGCGTCCAACCAAAACTTTAGCGTCGCAGCAGCGGCAATGGTGTTGCTTCGCTCGCGACGCTACATTTCTGTTAACGCAATAAATGGGTAGTAGTCTCAAAACGGGAATCCAGCTCTGCTCACAGAGCGTTTTCGCAACCGCATGCGCTGTGCTTGGAGCTAGAATTCTTGTGTTCTTGGGAAGGACACTGTATATGCGAAAAATATTGCTCGCAGTTCTTCTTTTGTCAGCGGTGGCTGCCGTTGCCGCCACTCCTGACTCCAGCTCCCAGGCTGTAACAACTGCTCCTGTCATCCGGCACTACCTGATGCCGGACCACTCGATCAAGAGCGTGTTCCCGGACCTTCTGCCTCAGACTGAGACCCTGGTATCAGCGCCGGATGGGCTGGCCGCCGCTCCGGCCACGAAGTCTGGTTTCTGCCAATGTGGTTGTGGTATTCGATGCACCACATCCGCCGACTGCGGAGGCGCAGCCTGCCGGCCGTTCATCACCTGCTGTGCGCGTAAAACACAAGACCCGGAAGTCGACTGGTTTACCCGGAGCTTTGAATCTTCTTCACACCAAACTTCCCTGCCTGATGCCATCCTCAAGGAAGTCCTCAAGGCGGAGTGCAAATAGCTTCGCCGCTTTCCGGCGGGTGAGAGATTGCCCGCCGGACCTACCTTAATTGCCCGTGAAACGTTGCGCGTCGACATCGCGCAGGCGAGGGGCGCCTGAGCTTCTGACTATCGCAAGCGCGTGCGGATAGATCCCTACTTGCCTTCTATCTGCTCCTTTAAGTGCTTGGCGCAGGCTTCCGCGGTACTGCGTTTGCCGTGAGCCGAGCTCTGCTTGTTGACCGAATAGGCAAAAACCACCTCGCCGCTTTTGTGCTCACTTACGGTTATGCTGGCTTGTTCATTCGAGTGCCAGTTCCACATGACGACTTTTTTCGCCACACCGGCTTTTTCCGTCTCCGATGTTCCCGAGATTTCATAGTCCGCCTGGTCCTTGTCCGTCACCAGCACCACCGGAACTTTCTTCTTTTGGATGGCGGTTTTCAACTCATCTTCAAAGCCGCCCATCGGGGCCAGAAAGACCTTGGAATTGGCTGGGATTTTCTTGTTTGTCAGCGGGGTGCTGGTGGTTTTTGTTTCCGCAGGCTTTGCCTCCTGGCCCTTTGCGTCTTTGTTCTGCGTGTCCTGGGCGACGGCCGCCAGGCTGAAGGCAATTGCCAGAAGTAGAATCGTTGTTTTTCGCATATAAGCTCCTTAATCCTTCCCGATTGCTTCATTCAAGTGCTTGCCAATGGCTTCTCCGGCGCTCTGCTTGCCTTTGTAGGAGTTCATTTTGTTCACCGAATAGGCAAAGACAACGGCGCCGGTCTTGATCTCCGTTACCTGAATGCTGGCCTGCTCATTGGTCTGGTCCGATTTCATGAACACGATCTTGGCCCATCCGGCCTTTTGTGTTTCTGCCGAACCATTGATCTCGTAGTCGGCCTTTTCGCGGGCGGCCACAATCGAAACCGGGACCTTTTTCTTCAGGATTCCAGCCACAACGTAGTTTTCGAAGCCGCCCATTGGCGCAACGTATATTTTCGAACCCGAGGGGATCTTGGTGGAATTCAGTGAAGTTTGCTTCGGCGAATCCGCAGGCGTGGTGGCGGCGGGCTCAGCGGTATCGTCTTTCGGCTTGGCCGCTGGGTCATTCTTTGCCGTAGTCTGCGGACTTGCCGCTGCCGGTTGCTGCCCGGCGGCCGGCGGATTCTGCGGGCTGCTTTGTGCCACGGCATACCCCATGGCCAGGCAATAAACTGCAAGGATCGCGGCTCTTCTATACATACGGAGTCCTCCAAACAAGATAAGGGTGATTTAGGGGGTTGCCCGTAGCCTACTCCAGCCAGCTACTCTGATCAAGCAATATGTTTATAGGCTGGTTACCGTCGGTGGACCGGCAGTTCAGCACATTCGTGATAGTTGCTTGTGCCTAAGCCTATAGAGCTTTTTAGAAGACCATAGATCCGCGGACTGAGGGCGCCCCACGATCCTAGAGCACTTCCAGAGGTGCTGTGTCCCGGTGAGGGTGGAGCAGGCCTTTATGCCGGGCATTTATGCCTGCGGTATGCCGCTACAAATGACCGGCTTTAGCCGCTGAGGTAAAGCTCTGCGGGATACACCAATACGCCAATTTTAGAATTCCTATAATAAGTACCACGGCTCTCTCGCCTGCATTTCAGTTATCGCAATTGCCGGTGAAACGTTATCGGATCACCATCACCCACGCGCTCACCTGCCAGCGGAAAGCCGGGTGAATCAATCTTCAGCAATGAAGTGTGCATATCCACCATGGCGAATGAAATATGCGCTCCAGGCGACGACCGCATGGCAAAGCTGTTGTCATCCTGTTTGAGCAGGCGCTCCGGCGGCTCGCCCAGCGGCTGGATCATGAGGCGTCCGTTTTCGTCAAAGACCCGATAGGTTCGGCGGTACTGCGCGAACGAATCATGCAGGTTTGCCCCGACCTTGTCGAGCTTCAACACAAACGTTCCGTCAAACTGCTTGCGTTCATCGGCGGAGACCGGCTTATCGGCCAAGGCGGATTCAGCCGCGGGCTTCGCATCAGGCAGCGGCGGAAGCCCAAGAATCGCGCGGCCCAGGGCGCGTGTGATGGCGTAAGCGTTTTGATCTTCAGTATTGGTCAGGACAACGATTGTGAGCTGGTCCTCAGGGAAGTCATAAAGGCTGCCGCTGTAGCCCATCAGCGATCCATGCTGTCCGATCCGTCGATGATCCTCTTCGTGGTTCAGGATCATGGCAAATCCGTACTGCGCTTTGGGGTCCTGCGCGGACATGTGCGCCGCCGCGCCTTCAGCGGTCGTCATCTGCTGGAACGTTTCCGGGCGGACAAGGTTCTGGGCTTTGATCGCCCGCCACAACTTCAAAAGATCGCCCACCGTGGAGCAGAAGCGCAGGTCGGAGTTGTAAGCCATGTCATTTTCACGGGCCTCAACGTAGACGGTATTCGCGCCGGCGCCCATCTTTCGATACGCGTGGCTGAGCCCGCGCGTAAGCGTGAAATCGTCACAATACGTCGTAGACTTCACGTCCGCGGGCTTGAAGATGTTCTGCTGCACATAGTCCGGGAAACTCTGGCCGGTCACGCGCTCCACAATCGTTACCAGCAGCTGAAATCCTGAGATCGACCAGTCCCACTTCGTGCCCGGCTCGTTGACCCAGTTTTTGCCGGCGTAAAGCGCCATTACTTCGTCCAGCGCTTTGGGCAGGCGGCTGGTGGCTTCAATGGGATCACCCAGGTAATGGTAGTCAACGATGCCGGAAGTATGGTTGAGCAACTGCCGCACCGTCACATGGTGCCCTTGCAGCGGAAATTCCGCGATGAATTTTGAAATGTCGTCGTCGAGCGACAGCTTGCCGCGCTCCACCTGCTGCATCACGGCAATGCCGGTAAAAGGCAGCATAGGGCCCACAATGTGATAGACAGTTTCATCTTTCACCGGCGCTTCCAGACCAAGATCGGCGAAGCCATAGCCTTTGTGCAGCAGGATGCGGTCGCCTCTGGCCACCAGCACTGAAGCGCCAACCACGCGCTCCCGGGCGATGACGCGCTGCACGATCGCATCAAGATCGGCGGCGGAATTTGTTTGTGCCTTGGCGGCGGAAAATAGAAGCAAGGCAAGACTCAGAAGGATTGGCGTGCGCATGGCTGGAGATTATAGACGTGAACGATGTCAATTGCTTCGCACAAAAATCTCACCACGGATGACGCGGATTTGGAAAGTAAAATCTCTTGATCCGTGTAAATCCGTCTAATCAGTGCTATCTGTGGTGAGTTTTGATCTTTAGGTTTAACGGTTTTGAGACTGTGATGATTTAGAATTGAGCGTTCCCCATGAACTCATTCGACGCACTGCTAATCGTCTCTTTCGGCGGGCCGGAGAAGCATGAAGACGTGCTCCCATTTCTGGAGAACGTATTGCGCGGCAAGAACGTCCCGCGCGAACGCATGCTGGAAGTGGCCGAGCACTATTACCACTTTGACGGTCGTAGCCCCATCAATGAGCAGACCAAAGAGTTGATTGCCGCCGTGGAAAAGGAGTTCAGAGACCACGGCGTGAAGCTGCCGGTTTACTGGGGAAATCGCAACTGGCATCCGTTCTTGGCGGAGACGCTCAAGCAGATGCAGGCAGATGGCATTCGCCACGCGGCGGCGCTGGCCACATCGGCGTTCGGCTCGTACTCAGGATGCAGGCAGTATCGTGAGGATATCGCGCGGGCGCTGCAGGCCGCCGGGACGGAAGACCTGTTGATTGAGAAGCTGCCAAACTTCTGCGATCGCGAAGAGTTCACCGCCGTCATGGTGGACCGCGTAAAAACAGCCATGCAGCAATGGCCCACGCCCGAACAAATCATCTTTACCGCGCATAGCATTCCCTTGAGCATGGCGGAATCATCTCCGTATGTCCGCCAGCTCAAAGAAGCCAGCGCGCGTGTGGCTGCCGCGTGCGGCGTGAGCAATTGGCAATTGGTCTACCAGAGCCGCAGCGGCCCGCCGCAACAACCGTGGCTGGCGCCCGACATTTGCGACTACCTGCGCGAGCAGCACGCCGCCGGCGTCCGCAGCGTAATTATCTGTCCCATCGGTTTTATCTCAGACCATATGGAAGTGCTCTATGATCTCGACACTGAAGCGCGAGCGCTGTGCGACCAGCTTGGAATCAAGATGGTGCGCGCCGGCACAGCAGGATCGCACCCAAAATTGATCAGCATGCTTCGCGATATGGTGTTGAATTCCGCCACGTTCCCGGTGCTTGGATATTGCGAAGCTGGTTGCTGTTTCACGCTGCAGCGGCCCGCGGTGGCCAGGCCATCTGCCGGAAGTTAAGTGCGGCCGGCAATTCCGGATCAGCGTTATCAGTGTGAATCGGTTTTCTCTTGCTTCCGCCTAGTTCGTCTTCTCCAGCGTTGCCGACAGATTCACTTCCGAGCCCGACATCACCGTCATCTCTCGCGTCCAATCCTTGTATCCGGACATCGATACCTTGATGGTATGCTTGCCCGCCTTCAGCCTGAGTTTGGCCGGAGCGTTGCCCATAAAAGCCTCGTCAATCGTCACGTCCGCGCCAGCAGGATTTGAAACCAGGGCAATCATGGCATCGGCTTCCGCGGCAGTCAGGCCGGCGGCAACCGCGGTTCCCTGCGGGCGGTCCGTATCCTGAAACTTCGTCTTATCCAGCGGAATGTTTCCTGCTATGTAAGCCGTAATCTCCGTGCCCTTGGGAATGTTGATGTCTTTGCCGTGCATAAAAAGGAATAGCGGCGCCGCCGGAAAGAAAACGATTCCCGTCGCCACCATGGCGCCGGTCATCGCGCCTACGTGTCCTCCGCCTTTGTTTTCCTTCACAGCGCGCAAGGCCACTTTCTCGCCGTCCTTGAGCCGCACGTTATCGATGTTTACGTCCAGCTTGCCGCCGCGTGCCATGCGCCGCTTAGGCTGGGCTTCAGTGATCGTGGCCCAGGCCGTGCTGCCGCGCGGGATCACCAGAACGCCGCTTACGTTGAGATCTTCCACCACTTCAAAGTCAACCGTGTCGCCCTTTTTGTCGCTGGCCGATGACAGATTGCGCGTCAGCCGTAGCTTTACCGGCGTGCCATCTTCCAGGCCAAACCCGGTAAGCGCTGGCGTTACTTGCGGTGCGGCGCCAGTCGGCTGTTTTGTATCGCCGCCCGGCTGCGTTCCCGATTGCGATTGCGACCCGGCTGCAGCTTGCCCTTCCTGTGGCTTCGTCTCTGGCGACTGCTGACCGGCAGCGTTCTCCGGCTTTGCGGTCGCATCCGGCTTGGCTGCATTTTGGTCGGCCGGGGCAGTGGGTTGCTGCGCGGCAGGCGGCTGCTCTGCGCTCGGCGTGGACTGGTTCTGGGCAGCGGCGAATTGCAGGCACAACAAGACGCAAATAGCGGCGCGTAAGACTGGCATGGGTTGACCTTCCCTTAAATCAGGAACTCTGGATAGCCCGCACTCTAGCAAATGTACCTTCTGCTAGCAAGGAAAGATTGGTAAAGGTATCTGCAGAAAGTATGAGCCTATCCTCCGAGCTAGACCTACAGAAACCAGGCTAGCTCTTCACGGCTACGGCCAGCCCATCGCGCAGCGGTAGGATCGTCGTAAAAAAGTCCTTCATCGCGTAGAGGCGCTGGTTGAATTCCTGGATGGCCCGCGTGGATTCTTCTTTCGGATCTTTCTCCGTCACTCGACCGTACCAAAGGACGTTATCTGTAATGAAGAGGCCGCCGCGACGCAGGTGGTTGGGGACTAAGTCAAGCACACGCGGATAAAACTCCTTGTCCACGTCGTTAAAGATGATGTCAAATTCCCGCTGCCTGGTTGCGAGCTGCTCCAGGGCATCGCCCACGCCAATGTGTATCCGTTCCGATACGCCGGCACGGCGAAAGTAGCCGCGCGCTTCATCGGCATTATTGGGATCGCCATCGGTATAGAAGACTTCTCCGCCTTCGCCCACGGCCCGGGCAAACCACAGCGTTGAGTACCCGATGGCGGAACCAAGCTCAAAGACTTTTTTGGCATTGATCAACCGTGCGTACTGGTACAGCACGCGGCCCACTGCCGGCCCCACAATGGAGATATCGCGCTTGGCGGCCTGCGATTCCATCTCCTGCATCACGGAATCGCGCGGCGGCAGGATGTCAAGCATGTATTGATCGACTGCGGACTCAGTGATTCCAGGCATGGCTGCGGACCTTCTACACTCTCAACGTAGAGACGTAGCATTGCTACGTCTCTTTTCATTCTGCTTCGCTCCAAAACCTCTGGCCCACGAGGTGGAACTGCAGTCGGGGACTGCTGGACGGCCGGCTTTAGCCGCTGAGGTATTCGGATGCGAGACACCCAATGAAAGTGATCTCAGGATAACCTCAGCCGGCGAAACACCGTCGATACTATGAAATGGTCTCACCCGGCTTCATGGTGATCAACTCTGTTGTCACGCCGCGCGCTTTCAGTTCTTTCTGGAACGCTTCCGGCGTGCC
>Ga0126383_10002018_pt1 | contig 12931 bp, 10 predicted proteins | sample PanSoiMetPlot_35_FD_96882 | JGI IMG/M metagenome (GOLD analysis project Ga0126383, IMG submission 96882) | Tropical forest soil microbial communities from Panama - MetaG Plot_35 | ecosystem: Environmental > Terrestrial > Soil > Tropical forest > Bulk soil | place: Panama | collected 2016-02-17
CCGGACCGGCGCTCATGGCGCGATCCGGTTTCTCGTGGGATCGGTCTCAGACAGGGTGGTGCGGCACGCCAACCGGCCAGTGATGGTGGTGCGCTGATACAGCGCTGCCAGATGGGTGAGCCGCCTTCCTGATGCAATCGTGTTGCTGCCGGCGGTCCCGATGACTACCCCAGCGCCACTCGCCCGCTGATGTCGACGCGATACGGCGACGCCTGGCGGACCCGGAGAGACCGGTCGGCCGATCCCAGCCGCGAGCCGGGACGGATAGATCTCCGCCGCTACGACCTGCAGACGCCTTTCTCGGGCATCCCCACCTTTATGCAGGTGCCGATCTGCCTCACCCAGGAGGACCTGAAGGCGGCCGCGGCCGAGGTTGCAATAGTGGGAGCGCCGATGGACAGCGGTGGCGGCCATCGCGGAGCTTCGTGGGGGCCGCGCGCCATACGGGGCGCCGAGCGCTACCTACCCGCACCGGCGGTGCTGATGAACCATCTCCACGTGCGCGTGGAGCCGTTTGAAGTCCTGACCGTCGTCGACTACGGAGACGCCGCGGTGGACCCCTTCAGCATCGAAGCTTCGATGCCGACCATCCGCGAGCTGGTGCGCGAGGTCGCCGAAACCGGGGCCACACCGGTCGTGCTGGGGGGTGACCACTCGATCCTCTGGCCGGACGCCGCTGCCTGTGCCGATGTTTACGGAGCAGGCAAAGTGGGCGTGGTGCACTTCGACGCCCATGCGGACTGCAGCAAGTCCTACATGGGCCACACCGTCACCCACGGCACTCCCATTCGCCGCCTCATCGAAGACGAGCACATCCCAGGACGAAACTTCGTTCAGGTCGGGCTGCGCGGTTACTATCCTGACAACGAGCTTCTCGACTGGATGCGCGAACAGGGGATGCGTTCCCACTTCATGGCCGAGGTCGAGCTTCATGGCCTCGAGCGCGTCGTAGAGCAGGCGATCAGTGAGGCGCTGGATGGCCCCGAGTTCCTCTATCTCTCGTTTGACATCGACGCCCTCGACCCCGCTTACGCCCCCGGTACCGGCACACCGGAGCCAGGCGGCTTCACGACCCGCGAGGTCTTCCCGGTGATCCGGCGGCTCTGCCATGAAGCCCACGTGGTCGGCTTCGAAGTGGTGGAGGTCGCTCCTGGCATCGATCCTGGCTACACGACGGCGCTGAACGCGAACCGCGTCGTCATCGAGGCGCTGACCGGACTGGCGATGCGGAAGCTGGGTCTACCTGGACCGCGCTACCTGGACAGGGCGACCGCGGGCGAGGAGCCGTTTCCACGGGACGGCCCGCCCGGCCCCTAGCGCCTAGGAGCGTGGCGGCGGGCGACAATTCGCTCGATGGAAGAATCCTCCCTGTTGAAGCTGCTCGTCGAACGGCGGGGCCCCGTGACCGTCGTCACACTCAACCGCGCCGAGGTGCATAACAGCGTCGACGCCAAGATGGCGGTCGCGCTCGCTGGAGCCATCGAGGCCTTTGCCGGCGACGCGGCGGCCAGCGTGCTCGTGATCACGGGCGCCGGTGACAGAGCCTTTTGCGCCGGGGCCAACCTCAAGGGAATCGATGACCTCGTGAGGCACCGGTATGCAGGCAAGGCGGGGCCCATGGGCTTCTCTCGCCTGGATCCGGGCAAGCCCACGATTGCCGCGGTCAACGGGTACTGTTTTGCGGGCGGGATGGAGCTTGCGTGCTGGTGCGACTTTCGAATTGCCGCCCAGAACGCAGAGTTCGGAGCCCTCAACCGCAGGTGGGGTGTGCCGTTCACCGATGGCGGTACCCAGCGCTTCCCACGCATCGTTGGTCAGGGCAACGCGCTGTGGCTGATCCAGACGGGCATCCGCCTGGACGCCCATCGAGCCCTGTCGATAGGGCTCGTTCAGGAGGTGGTGCCTGTAGGACAGGCTCTGCTCCGCGCCATCGAGCTGGCCGAGCACATCTCGCAGTATCCACAGGCCAGCCTGAGAAGCGATCGAGCGGCTGCGCTTGCAACCTTCGGTCTGTCGCTGGACGAGGGATTGCTGCTGGAGGCCAAACTCGGTCGTGCCGCCGCCACCGATCCAGGGATGTGGGCGGGCCTGCGGCGCTTCGCGGCCGGCGATCGGCCAGAGCCTCCCTCCCTGGTGAATTGAAGCTTCAGTCCCTCTTCAAGCCGAAGGTGGGCAGTCTGAAGGGGGATCGGGCCGCATGAGCGGCTCGCAGCGGCGCCCCTACGCTGTGCAGGAAGTCGAGAAGCTCCCGATACGACTGCAGCACCGACGTCTCGTAGTAGGGCACGCCCGTCTGCTTGCAGAACTCCCTGACGATGACGTTTGCCTCACGCATCCGGTTTCGCGGCATTGACGGGAAGAGGTGGTGCTCGATCTGGTAGTTGAGCGAGCCGAACATCAGATCTGTCCACCCGCTTCCACGGATATTCCGGGACGTCAGCACCTGTCCGCGAAGGAAGTCGAGGCTGCTCTCATCGTCAGTCTGCAGCATCCCTTTGTGATTGGGCGCGAACACTGAAGCCAGGTAGAAGCCACCCACAGCCTTATGAACCAGGATCACGAGCAGCGCCGACCAGGGGCCCATCAAATACACCATCAGCCCGATATAGAGGGCCGCGTGTGCCAGCAGGGTGGGGACCTCGAGCCAGCGATAACGAGATCTCCGGCTGACCAGAAAGGCGGCGCCCGCAGCGTGCATGCTCCAGGCGAGCATTCCGAGCAGTGGGAAGAACAGATAGGCCTGGTAGCGAGCCAGCAGTCGAAGCGGGCCTCTACGTCGCAGCGCCTGCTCCTGGGTGTACACGATGGCCGGGTTGTTGATGTCCGGGTCGAGGTCGACGTGATTGGGATTGGCGTGGTGGCGATTGTGCTTCTGCACCCACCAGCCATAGCTCATTCCAAGCAGCAGGTCCGCCGTGAGGAAGCCGACCAGCGTGTTCTTCCACTTGCGCGCGAACATCTGATGATGTCCCGCGTCGTGGAGCTGGAACCCGAGCTGGGCTGAGATCGCCGCCAGCACCACCGCGTTAAGTGCCTGCAGCCACGGACTGTCCAGGACTGCGAATCCCCGATGCACAGCGCGAACAGCGCGGTGTTGATCCCGATCACCAGGACGTAGAAGCGAGGCTGCTTCTGGAGGAGTCCCGCCCCCGCGATCAGTCGCTTGAGCCTGACGTAGTCGTTCCCCTCGTGACCGGACCGAGGCCCTGTCCTGGATGCACCTTCCACGGCCGTCTGAAGCCCAGCTACGTCAGGCGTATGCGGCGAGCAGGAGAGACTTCCTCACTCACCCATGAGCGGATCGAATCGATCGACGCGGCCTTGACCAGAACGAACGTGCATAGGGCGCCGTCACTCTAACAGAACTCAGGATCAAGGCAGGCGCGCGCCCTGCTCGGGCTTCGGTCGGACGTCCCTGTCGAGCCGCCTGGGCATCCCACTGAACTCAGCCTGGCACGAGCACAAGCTTGCCGGTCGTGCGCCGGCCCTGCAGATCCTCGTGGGCCTTGCGCGCGTCGCTCAGAGCGTATCGCCCACCGATCCGGACGTTGAGCCGGCCGGCCGCCACCCAGTCGAATACCGCCTGCGCTCGGGCGAGCAGCTCGTCGCGCGTGGCTGTGTAGTGTGCGAGGGTCGGGCGGGTGAGGAAGACCGACCCGGCCATCAAGCGTAGGGGGTCCAAGGGCGGGACCGGCCCGCTCGCAGCGCCGTAGAGCACCAGCAGCCCCCGCCGGCGAAGACTCGCCAGGCTGCCGTCGAAAGTTGTCCGTCCGACGCCGTCGTACACGACCTCGACACCAGCATCTGCGGTGAGCAGGCGCACCTCCGCGGCGAAGTCGACCTGGTCGTACCGGATCACCTCGTCGGCGCCCGCAGCCCTCGCCAGCGCCGCCTTCTCCTCCGACGAAACGGTGGCGATCACGCGCGCGCCGCGCAGTTTTCCGACCATCTGCGTGAGCAGCAGGCCGACGCCACCTGCTGCTGCGTGGACCAGGGCCGTGTCACCGGCCTGCACCGGGTACGTCGACGTGCACAAGTAGTGGGCTGTGAGCCCCTGCAAGAGCACGGCCGCCGCGACCTCGAGGGCCACGCCCTCGGGCACGGGGATCGCCTTGTCGGCGGGCAACAGCACCTGCTCGGCGTAGCTGCCCGGGGCGGCCACCCAGCCCACGCGGTCGCCGACCTCGAGGTCGGTGACGCCGTCGCCGAGCGCGGCAACGATGCCCGCACCTTCGACGCCCGATAGGAACGGCAGGGGAACCTGGTACGTCCCGGCTCGCTGATAGGTGTCCACGTAGTTGACGCCGCTCGCGGCTACGTCTACGAGTACCTGGCCGGGACCCGGGTGCAGTGGCTCGAGGTCGTGGACCTGGAGCACTTCTGGACCGCCGTACCTCTCGACGCGGATGGCTCGCATGTCTCACTCCTCTCCAGTGCTCCGGGCGAATTCTCGGCGACCTCCAGGGTGGGGTGGAGGCGGTCACGTAATCGTATGGACATGCCTTAGGTCACGCGAGCGGTCGTGACACCGGAATCGAGCGACTTCGACCGGCACGAGGCCGGAGATCGGTGCGGGCCAGCTTGAGGGAGACGAAAGTGCTCACCATCGACCGCATTCGCTGCGACGGCCACGGCCGCTGTGCTGCTTCCAGAGCTCATGCCGGGTACTCTCCTGGATGGCGACCCCCCTCCCCCGGCTTCGCCGGGTACTCCCCCGGGGTGGCGACCCCCCTCCCCCGACTTCGCGGGGCCCCCCTCCCCCGGCTTCGCCGGGTACTCCCCCGACTTCGCGGGGGAGAGTCTGGCTGGTGATCCTCTCAGGACGTCCCCAATGTTCTTTGAGCAAATTCCCAGGAAGCGGCGCCACCATGGCTGCTGTGAACCAGAATGGGCCCCGAGTCCTCGTGGTTGATGACGAGCCGAACATCACCGAACTCGTCGCCCTGGCCCTGAGGTACGAGGGTTTCACGGTGCAGACCGCGGCGACCGGACGCGCCGCGGTTGCGACGGTAGCCGAGTTCAAACCGGCGCTCGTGATCCTGGACATCATGTTGCCCGACATCGATGGCCTGGAGGTCCTCAAACGCCTTGGCGCCGCCGGCCAGCGAGTGCCGGTGATCTTCCTCACCGCCAAGGACGCGACCGAAGACAAGGTCCGCGGTCTGACGGTGGGCGGAGACGACTACGTGACCAAGCCGTTCAGCATCGAAGAGCTGGTCGCGCGAGTTCGCGTGGTCCTGAGGCGGCACGGGGGAGCCGGAGCGGGCAGCCAGGTCTTCGACCTCGGCGACCTCGAGCTGGACGATGAGGCGCACGAGGTGCGGCGGGCGGGGCAGGCAATCGAGCTCACACCAACCGAGTACCGGCTGCTGCGCTATCTCCTGGTCAACGCCGGCCGCGTCCTTACTCGTACCCAGATTCTGGACCACGTTTGGGACTACGACTTCGGCGGCGACGCGAGCGTGCTCGAGACGTACATCAGCTACCTGCGCCGGAAGGTGGACCGGTTCGCACCGCCGCTGATCCAGACCGTGCGCGGGGTCGGCTACGTGCTGCGCCCGCCCAGGGAGTGACCGTGTCGCTACGGGCGCGGCTGCTGGTGGGGTTGGTCGTGCTTCTCGGCGCCGGGCTGCTCGTGGCGGATGTCGCGACCTACTGGTCCCTGCAGTCGGTCCAGATGGATCGCATCGACAAGCAGCTGAGGGGCAGCGTGAACATGGCGATAGGGGCCCTGTTCAGGGTCTCCTCACCTGAAAGGGGAGGGCGAGGTCCGGTGCCCCCGGGCGTGACTTACACCGCCCTCTACTCGGTGGACGGCTCCTTTCTGCAGGGCCTGCCGTTCGGGCTCGGTGCCTCGGCGTCGTCGGCCCGTCCGGTGCTCCCGTCACCGCTGCCGAACGCAGGTCCGGACACGCCCACCGTCATGACCGTCGCCGGCACCGGCGGCGTATCCCAGTTCCGCGTGCTCATCGAGTCAGTGACCGGGGCGGGGGGTGACTTCGTGGTGCTCGCCATCCCTCTCAACGACGTTCAGTCCACCCTGAATCAGCTGCTCATCCTGGAGGCGTCGATCAGCCTGGCTGTGCTGCTCGGGGTGACGGGGCTTGCCTGGTGGATCATCAAGATAGGGCTGCGCCCGCTGGAACGCATGGGCGGCACCGCCGCAGCGATTGCAGCAGGCGACCTCAGCCGCCGCGTCGAACCGACCACTCAGCGGACCGAGATCGGCCGGCTGGGCCTGGCACTCAACGCGATGCTGAGCCAGATAGAGAGCGAGGTCGCCGAACGGACCCGGTCCGAGCAGCGGCTCAGGAACTTCCTTGCCGCCGCCTCGCACGAGCTGAGGACGCCCCTGACCTCGATCCGCGGCTACGCGGAGCTGCTGCGGCGGGGCGCCGATCGGAAGCCCGAGGACGCTGCCCTGGCCAGGCGCCGCATCGAGGACGAGTCGGTCCGCATGAGCGCCCTCGTCGACGACATGCTGCTCCTGGCCAGGCTCGACCAGGGGCGGCCGCTTGCGCGGGCTCCCGTGGACCTGGCGGCGATCGCCCGCGACGCCTGCCTCGACGCCGGGGCGGTCGCCCCCAACCGCGCCATCACGCTTGACGCGCCGGCTGAGGTCGTCGTCGCCGGAGATGAGATGCGCCTGCGGCAGGTGGTCGGCAACCTGATGAGGAATGCGCTGGTGCACACGCCGTCCGGGACGCCCATCGACGTCGCCGTGGCGCTTCACAACGGGTCGGCGATCCTGACAGTCGCCGATCACGGGCCAGGCCTCAAGCCGGACGACGCAACCAGGGTGTTCGACGCCTTCTATCGGGCCGACCCCGGTCGCAGCCGGGATCGGGGGGGCTCCGGTCTGGGGCTGTCCATCGTGGCGGCCGTGGTGGCTTCACACGGCGGGGACGTGAAGGCACGGGAGACCGATGGTGGCGGCGCGACATTCCGTGTCGAGCTCCCACTGGCATCCTCGTGACGCGAGCACTTCCAAGCAAACCCTCAGCCGTCACACAGGTCGGGCTGAGGTGGCGAAGCGATCGTAGTTGGCATGAGCTCCATCGCCGCCCGCGCCGCCCACACGCTCTGCTACGTCTTGCTCTACTCGTTTGTGGGCGGCCTGACGTCGATGGCGGTTGCGAACGCCGTCTTGCTCGGATTGACCACGGTCACGAGAACGGCGGCGAACCCGTAGGCTCCATTGCTCTGATTCTTCACGTCTCCTGGGGGTGAAAATTCGTTGCGGAAACAGACTGTCATCGGCCTGGCTGCGGTCGCGCTCATCGTCGTGGTGGGCGCGGCGGGTGGCTACGCCTACTTCTTCTCGGGGCTGCGGACCGCGCCAAAGCCACTCGCGCTCTCGTCTCCCGCCGCCTCACCCTCAGCACTGGCCGCGTCAGCGGCTCCGGCGGGCGGTGGGCTCTCAGGACGCTGGAGTGTGAGCCAGGGGTCACAGGTCGGCTACCGCGTCAAGGAGCAGTTCGCCGGCCAACCGTCGACACACGAAGCGGTCGCTCGCACCTCGGGGGTCACGGGCGGATTCACCGTGCAGCAGGACTCCGGCGGCTGGGTGGCCAGTGCGATCAGCTTCACGGCGCAGCTCGGGGGCCTCCAGAGCGTCGACCAGGTCCTGGGCCGTGACGTCAGTCAGCGGGACTTCTTCGTCAGCCGCACCCTGTCCGTGCAGCAGTATCCGGACGCGACCTTCCAGGCCCAGTCGGTGACGGTGCCGGCCACATTAGAGAGCGGCGGCACCGTGGACGTGACAGTGCCTGGTCAGCTCACGATTCACGGCACCACACGCAACGCGGACGCGACCGTGCAGCTGCGCCTCACCGGCGGCCAGCTGCAGGCCGCGGGATCGACTGCACTCACCATGACCGACTTCGGCATCACGCCTCCCCAGGTCCCGTTCACGACGTCCGATTCGCACGTCACGATCGAGTTTCAGCTGGTGCTTGTCAAGGCGTCGTGACAAGGCGTGTCTCGATGCTGGCGTTCTTGCTGACCCTGGTGCTGGGGCTGGCAGGCTGTGCGCCGGCATCCCCGCCGGCCGGCTCGCAGGCGCGCTCTTCCACGCCGGCACCCGCCGCCGCCTCGACCCCGGGTGCATCGCCGAGCACGCAGGCACCAGGTGCTGCGGGGTCCTGCTCGGGCCGGCCTACCCCCGCCGAGACGGAGGGGCCGTACTTCAAGGCAGGATCGCCCGAGCGCACCTCGCTGGTCGACCCCGGCATGCCAGGAACGCGGGTTGTGGTCAGCGGGCGGGTGCTGACCCTGGACTGCCGCTCAGTCGCCGGCGTCATCCTCGACTTCTGGCAGGCTGACGCGTCGGGTGCCTACGACAACGCCGGCTACCGCTTGCGCGGGCACCTGACCACCGACGGCGACGGCCGCTACTGGCTCCAGACGATCGTGCCTGGTGACTACCCGGGTCGCACTCAGCACATCCACGTCAAGGTCGAGGCACCGGGAAGGCCGGTCCTCACGACCCAGCTCTACTTCCCGGGCTCGGCGCGAAACCAGCAGGACCCACTGTTCCACCCGGAGCTCCTGATGGAGGTGGTGGATGCCGGGGACGGCAAAGCAGCTATCTTCGACTTCGTCTTGAACTTCCGCTGAGGCGGCGTGCAGGCCCGCAGACGCGGCCTGTCACAGCGCTCAGAAACCGCCCGCCCCGTCCGGAGTGCCCAGGCCGGTCGGGCCGTCCCACCCTGGAGCCGCGTTGCACAGGACGGTGCCGCAGCGGCCGTTGCCACCGGATGTTATGTCGAACAGCGACGAGCTGTGGGCGTACGGGATGGATGCCGAGTAGGTGGTAACCCCGCCCGCCAGCGCGAACACCGAGGCGATGATCGGTGATGCGACGCTCGTCCCTCCGAATACCAGCCACCCTCTGCTGCCGTGGAAGTTGAAGCTGTCGAAGACAGAAACGCCCGTGCTCGGGTCGGCCACAGCTGACACGTCGGCGGTAGCCCGCTCCGGGCAGACACCGGTGATGCTGGGATTGTTCGCCTGCCAGATCGGGGGTGGCTCGAAAGCGCTGCAGCCGCTCCCGGTGCCGCTCCAGACGGTCTCGGACCATCCACGCGGATCGGCAGGGTTGGTGGTCAGGCTGGTTCCACCCACGGCGGTCACATACCGCGAGGCCGCCGGGTACTGCACCCCGAACCCGGCGTCGCCTGAGCTTGCGGTTATCGCGATGCCTGGCCGGTTGAAGTGGCCGTCGAAGCTCGTCTCGCCGCTGAACTCGGCAGCGCCGTAGCTGTTGCTGATCACCGTCGCGCCCAGGGCGGCCGCCTCGTCGACCGCCGCCAGCAGGTCCGTGAGACTGGCGGTGTTGGCCTCGACCAGGATGATGTGACAGTTCCGGCAGACCGCCGAGACCATGTCCAGATCAAGCGAGATCTCCTGCGCCCAGCCTCCGTTGGGTCGTGGGAAGTTGGTGCTTCCATCCTGGGCAACCTTCCTGAAGCAGCCGTTGGCCGTCGTGCAGGCTGGGAGACCGAACTGGGATCGGTATACCGCGAGGTCACTCTCCGCCGCTGGATCGTCGAAGGCGTCCACGATCGCCACAGTCTGGCCGGCGCCGGCGCTGTTTAAGGGCAGCCTGTACGCGTGCTGCAGGTCGTCCGGGTTGTATCCGGTTGGCACCGGACTGACGAAGGTGGGCTTACCTGCCGGCCTGGTCAGAATGGCGTGACAGCGCGCGTAGCCGGCGGCCACGCTGTCGCACGCACGGATTCGCTCCTGCGCGGCTCCAGCCGCCGGCGCGGGCTCGGGCCGAGCCTGGCTGCCGGACGCCGATGAAAAGGCACCGGCGGTGGCTACGCTGAGCGCCGGGCCTCGAGCGGGCGAAGAGCTTCGCTTGGTGTCCGACGGGCCGCCGCCGCCGCTGGTGCTCTGCGCGGTCCCCGCTGTCACATTGCTGAGCGCGGCCACGTGTGCCAGGCCTGACAGGGCTGAGCCCGGGTGCGCAGGTTGGGCCACCCCGACCAGGAATCCCCCGAGCCCGGCGGCAGTGAGCGCGATCGTCATTGCCGCAAAGAGCCGCCCTGTATTCCGTTTCACGCGTTCCTTCCCCCGTCTCGAAGTCCGAGGCCCTCGACATGGCGTCTGCTGGCCGGCTGGCAGCGCCGGCGCTGTCACAGGAAGGAACGCGCAGCTTCGGGCGAGTACCCGATAGGGACGAGCGATGAGACAGTGGCGGCTGGCCGGCGCCGCCGCAGCTGACCTGTGTTGTGCGCCACAGATGGACGCTTTTCAGCTGTCGAGTTCAGATTTGCTTCGAGTGATCTAGCAGACGCAGCATTGCTTACTGGCATATCGGGGTAATGCGGGGAGCGCCTGGCCATCGTATGTACGGGTCGTCCCCTTTGGCTTGTGGGATTCGAGCAGGAGAAGATCAATGGGACAGAGACGCACGTCGCCGCCGGGTACCACCAGCCGCCGCTCGTTCCTACTTGCGGTAGGAGCCGGAGCCGTCGGCACGGGGCTCCTGACCGAAGCGGTACCGGCATTCGCCGACTCCGAAAGTCCCGGTCTTACACGAGGGGACGCCGCCATTCTGAGGTTTCTGGCTGCTGCCGAAATCCTCGAGACCGACGCGTGGCAGCAGTACAACGAACTCGGCGGGATCCAGGACGCCGAGGTTCCCGGGGGGACCGGGAGTGCAACGTACAGGGCCGCCCTCGAAGTGCTGGATTCGGACATGCCCCAGTACATCCACGACAACACCGAGGATGAGTTCACGCACTTCACGTTCATCAACGCGTATCTGGCATCGAAGGGCAAGGAAACCGTCAGTCTCGATCGGTTTCGCACGTTGCCAAGCAGTAATGCATCAGGCGCCCAGCAAATGGGTCGGCTTACAAATCTCATGCAGCTCACGGTTGACACAAGTTGGTGGACGCGGTACCGGAGTCGCACGCAAAACCCCGACTTCGGCGACACTTTCCCTCAGGCAGTCCCGGGTTTGAAACAGGGCAAGTTCCCGGGCATCCCACGCAGTGACGCCGACCTCAGCCCCCCGGACCACATCCAGGCCATCGCCAACACGGCTGGATTCCATTTCGCGTTCATCGAGCAGGGCGGTACCAGCCTTTACCCATCGCTGGCTCAGCGCGTCACTCACCCGGAAGTTCTGCGCATCCTGCTAAGCATCGGCCCCACCGAGACAATGCACTTTCAGACGTGGCAGGACAAGGCGGGCAACGCGCCCCCTCTGACGGACCCCAACAATGGGCTGGTGTTCCCCGACCTCAATTCCCCTCCGTTCGGCGGGGAGGACTTCGAGACCAGCCTGATCATGCCTGAGCCGACCATCTTCCTCGATCGAAAATTCCCCGTCTGCTCCATCATTCGCCCCACCCAGACATCCGGGGCCGCAATGGGTGCGGTCAACGCCCTGACGGCCAATGGACTGTTCCGCGGTCAATCCGCGGAGTTCTTCGGCGTCCTGCACGATCTGGCGGAGGCAGCCGATGCAGCCCGGCACGGGCGTTAGAAGGAGCGGCTGATCGGCGCCTCAGCGGCCGGCGCGACCCCGCAGGAGGAGAAAGCCTGTAACGACGGCGACCAGGAGGACTCCAACCGACCAGCCTAACGACGGTCCGAAGGGGTCCAGGGGCGACAGGTCGATGACAACGGAGAGGACCGCCACACCGGCCAGGGTGACCCAGCCGGCGACGGCCAGGATCCGCAAGGGGTTTCGCGCGGCGGCCGCGGTGGACAGAAGGCGATGGCCCAGTGATGGACCGGGGGCTACCGAGACCGGGTTCGTCGCCTCCCGTACGTGGCGCCGGCCGACCCGGACCCGCTGCGCGTAGCCCTGTCCGATGCGCTCGTAGGGCGAAGGAACGTAGTGGTGCAGGTGCGGAGCCGGCGGTGCCGACAGCGGCTGCCAGAACGACCGCCGGCAGCGCAGCCGGTATCCGACGAAGATCAGGACGCCCACGCTCAGCCAGCCCACATAGATGACCGTCGACCCCTGGATGTTCTGGAAGAACAGCTGGGTGAAGACGGCTCCGATCGCGAGGGCGCCTATCACCGACAACACGGGGATGCTGGACCTGCCGAAGGGGATGTTGAGCGGCATCTGGAAGGGCCGCCGCAGCTCCGGCTCAACGAAGCGCAGACGCATCACCGCCAGATGGGCTGTCGCGAAGGCGAACGTCGCCGCCAGCGCGTACACGGATGCCATGAGGTCGATCTGGGCCGGAAGGATGAGCAGAGCGGCCACGATCCCGAACACGATGATCGAGACGAACGGAGTTCGGAACCTGGGATGGAGCCGCGCGAACACCGACGGAAACAGCTTGTTCGCAGCCATCGAGTAGCTGAGCCGCGATATGCCGATGAGACCGGCGTTGGTGGCGATGACGAGGATCGTGAAGGCCAGGATGGCGACCCAGACGCCGGCCCAGAACGCCAGAGCCTCGGGACGGAAAAAGGTGACGATGCCGGCGACCGGATTGTCTTTCCACGTGGTTGCCAGGCTGGTCGTGAAGCCGCCGTGGCCGTCCGGATGGACGGGGAAGACGCTCATACCGATCGTGGGCAGGAAGGCTGAAACGAACAGCACGGCGGCGATGACGGCGAACGTGGCCCTGGGCACAGACCGGCCCGGGTTCTTGGCCTCCTCGGACATGTTCGAGATCGTCTCGATCCCGGTGTAGGTGACCATGGCGATCGAAACGCTGGCCAGGAAGTTGCCCCAGGTCGGCGCCACGCCCAGGTGGACGTTGTGCAGGACGGTGTTGAAGTTAAGCAGCAGCCAGACGCCGAGCACGACCAGCGCCACCTGCGTCATCAGGTCCAGCAGGGCCAGCACCAGGTTCACAAAGCTCGACTCCTGGATGCCGATCACGTTGACCAGCATCAGAAGCCCGGTCAGCCCGACGGCCGCAAGGGCGTGGTACTGGGGTTGTGTGAG
>Ga0126383_10002020_pt1 | contig 12928 bp, 11 predicted proteins | sample PanSoiMetPlot_35_FD_96882 | JGI IMG/M metagenome (GOLD analysis project Ga0126383, IMG submission 96882) | Tropical forest soil microbial communities from Panama - MetaG Plot_35 | ecosystem: Environmental > Terrestrial > Soil > Tropical forest > Bulk soil | place: Panama | collected 2016-02-17
AACACCAAGTCCACAATCGAGATCATTCGCGCGCTCGAACCTTACCGCCTGTTCTTTTATGAAGAAGCGGTTCCGCCGGAGAACGTCGCGGCGATGGTCGAAGTGCAGCGGTCGGTCAATGTCCCGCTGGCCACGGGCGAGCGCATCTTCAGCCGGCACGGGTTTCGCGAGTTGCTGGAACGCCAGGCCGTGCGCATCATTCAACCGGACATCGCCCGAACGGGGGGCATCACGGAGTTCAAGAAGATCGCCGCGATGGCCGACACTTATTACGTTCCGGTCGCGCCTCACAACCCGAACGGCCCCATCTGCACCATCGCCTCAATCCACGCTTGTCTCTCTATCCCGAATTTCCTGATCCTGGAATTCTTCGAGCCAGACGAGGCGGTCTTCCGCGAAATCGTCACAGGCGGTTTGCGCAGAGACCAGGAAGCGGTCTATCCAGTCACCGCCCCTGGATTGGGCGTCAACATCACCGAGGATTTTCTGCGCAAGTATCGTTTCGATGAGAAAAAAACAGAGGAAATGGAGATCCGTACATTTGGCACAGTGAAATAAACAAAACACCTGGGAGCGCACGCGGCTCGCGTGCGGGACTTGATGATGAGTTTCAAAACCTTATTGATCTGCCTTTGTTTGCTATTGGCCTGCGGCGGCTTCGCGGCTTTCGCGCCCTTCGCAATGGACGAGCCGCCGGTCGAATGGGTCGACCCCGCGACAGGCCATCGCGTCATCCGGCTCTCGCGCGAGCCTGGCAGCGCGAGTCTCTACTTTCATCAGAACGCCTATTCGCCCGACGGCCAGAAGTTGGTCATCACCACGTCGACCGGCCTCTCGACCATCAACCTCAAGACCCGCGCTATTGAAAAGGTCGTCGACGGCCGTGTGGGGGTGATCGTCACGGGCCGTCGCAGTGGGCTGGTCTACTACTCCAAACGCGAAGGCGGAGAAACGGTCATCTATGCGACCCACCTCGACACCAAGGCGACCAAACGCATCGCCGCATTACCACGCGGGAATGTCTCTTCAGTCAACGCCGACGAAACGCTGCTGCTCGGCTCTTACGCCGAAGGCGCCGCGGAGTCTGGAGCGCCGCCTTCAGGCGGCGGGGCTGCGGCTCAAGGCGAAATGAAAGGCCCTGACGGCAAGCCGCTGACCTTCGCCGAACAAAAAGAGGTCCGTCTCAACCAGCGGCTCGAACAGCGCATCCCGATGGCGATGTTCACCGTCAATACCGCAACGGGCGAGATCAAAGTCATCCACCGCGCGACCGACTGGCTCAACCACCTGCAATTCTCGCCGACCGACCCGCAGCTGATTATGTTTTGCCACGAAGGTCCCTGGCACAAGGTTGACCGCATCTGGACGATCCGCGCCGACGGATCAGATCTGCGCAAGGTTCACACCCGCACGATGAACATGGAGATCGCCGGCCACGAATTCTTCAGCGCCGACGGCCGTATCATCTGGTACGACTTGCAGACGCCGCGCGGCGAAGACTTCTGGCTCGCGGGCTACGAACTCGCCACGGGGGATCGCGCCTGGTACCACCTGCAACGCGACGAGTGGTCGGTGCATTTCAACGTCTCGGCGGACGGCAAGCTCATCGCGGGAGACGGTGGCGACAACGAGATGGTGGCTCATGCGCAGGACGGCAAATGGATCTACCTCTTCCGCCCCGAAGGCATTCCGGATGTGGCCGGGATCAAGGCGCCGAACGCGCGTGAACTGATCCGTCCCGGCTTCTTCAAATCGGAGCGACTGGTGAACATGGCGAAGCACGATTACCGATTGGAGCCGAACGTGACCTTCACGCCCGACGGCAAATGGATCGTCTTCCGCTCGAACATGCACGGTGTGACGCACGTCTACGCGGTCGAGATTGAGAAGGCGTCGAAGTAATGATCACTGAGTGGTTACTTTTATGAACAAAATACTGGGAATACTTACAGCCCTGCTGGTGTTTAGTGGCGCCAGCAATCCCGGGCAAACCGTAACGTCCGCCGGAGCGAAGGCATTTGTCGGCGCGCGGATCATTGACGGCCCCGGGAAGCCCGCCATCGAAAACGCCACGCTGATCGTGCGCGATGGCAGAGTGGAAGCGGTGGGGCCGGCCTCAGCGGTAAAGCCGCCCGCCGGAGCTCAAACGATCAACCTGGCCGGCAAGTTCATCATCCCCGGGCTGATTTCGACGCACGTACACGTCTCCGACGTTCAAGGCTTGCGGCCTCCCGCCTACACCGACGAGAACACTCTGCGCCAGCTCGGCGTCTTCGCGCGCTACGGCGTCACGACCGTCTTGAGCCTGGGCGGCGAGAAGGAACCGGCCTTCAAGGCGCGTGACGCGCAGAACACGCCCTCTCTGGATCGGGCGCGAATCTATCTGGCGGGAGACGTCATCACAGGCGGGACGCCGCAGGAAGCCCGCCAAATGGCGGCTCGTGTCGCCGCAATGAAACCCGACATCATCAAGATTCGCGTGGACGATAATCTCGGCTCAACGCCCAAGATGCCGCCTGAGGTCTATCGCGCGGTTATTGATGAAGCCCATCAGCGAGGGCTTCGCGTCGCGGCTCACATTTTCTATCTCGAAGACGCGAAGGATTTGCTCCGCGCCGGAGCCGACATCATCGCCCACAGCGTGCGCGACAAGGAGATTGACGACGAATTCATCTCGCTGATGAAGAAGCGCGACATACCATATTGTCCCACTTTGACGCGCGAGATCTCGACTTTCATCTATGAATCAAAGCCGGCGTTCTTCTCGGACCCTTTCTTCCTGCGCGAGGCCGACCGCGAGGTCGTAGCTCAGTTGCAGGAGCCTCAACGTCAGGAAGCGATGCGAAAATCAGCGACCGCTCAACGCTACAAAGAGGCGCTCGCGGTCGCGAAACGGAATCTCAAGAAAGCGATTGACGCCGGACTCCTCGTCGCGATGGGCACTGACGCCGGGCCTTTCGCGAACCGATTCCAGGGCTACTTCGAGCACCTTGAACTGGAAATGATGGCTGAATCAGGACTCACGCCGGCGCAAATCATTCGCTCAGCAACCAGCGACGCCGCCCGCGCGATGAAAGTTGACGGAATCGGCGCGCTCAAGAAAGGGGCCTGGGCCGATTTCGTCGTTCTGGAGCGAGACCCGTTGAAAGACATCCGCAACACCCGTAGCATCGCTTCAGTCTGGATCGCAGGCAACCAGGTGAAAAGAAACGCGCCACAAACGGAGATCGCAAAATAAATGATGCGTGTGCAAATTAAGGTTGGGTACAATCAACTGCTAGAAATGGCGACAGCCTTTGGAGTGCGCGTAGCTTGGTACCGCTTTGGTAATCCCTTCTTTACTGCGGCAACGATCGGAAACTTGCCCACTGCGTCTTTTGTACCCGAAGTATGCGGGAATTGGAGACGACTACCAAAGCGGTACCAAGCTACGCGCACTCCAAAGGCTCCGCAATCCGATTTATACACAGATTTCGAAATAAAGAGTGAAGTTACGATGTCTACCGACCATGCTCTGCTCACAAACGTTTACAACGCTTTCAACGCCCGCGACATTGACGCTGTCCTAGCTTTCATGAACAAAGATGTTGATTGGCCGAATGGTTGGGAAGGCGGGCGTGTATATGGACATCAGGGTGTTCGAGATTACTGGTCGCGCCAATGGGCGGCGATTGATCCACACGTCGAACCGGTCGGCTTCGACACCGATGAGACGGGACGCGTTGTCGTTAAGGTCTATCAGGTGGTCCGCGACCTGGACGGGAATGTTATCTCGGAGGGCATGGTCGAGCATATCTACCTGATAGAGTGCGGCTTGATCAAGAGCATGGAGATCAGAAAGTCATAAGCGCGACTCGGCGCCGGTGAGAGGGCGGATCGCTGCCGAACATAGCCCCTTTTGTATGAACCATTCAGTCGATGAGTTAAAACGGAAATTGCGGCGGCTCAAAAAGCTTGAGATCACTATTCGGTTCAAGGGCGCTCCAGTTACCGGAAAGCCAAAGCTGATTTGGGATGTCTTCTTCTCTACCAAGGCTGAGGACGACCATTCAGTGAAGTATTCCCTCAGTCGAATGCTGGAGATGGATCATGAAAAGCTGAAGGCGGTCTTCGAGGAGTACTTCTACCGGATTTATTTCCAGAACTATAAAGAGAATGGCATAACCCTGGCGGATGTGCATGACCCGAACTTGTTAGAGCTATTGGGACTGCCCCCGAATGCAGGCGCCCGAGATATCAAAAGCAGGTTTCGGCAATTGGCGATGCGATATCACCCTGACCGTGGCGGAGACAGCGACAGGTTCATTGAGCTGGTAGACATCTACGAAAAACTCAAAGGTGAGCAGGATTCTTAACGGAATTGGTCGAGGAGGAACTGGAAGGCGCCCAACAAGCGCATCCGGCGGAGCGATGATTGTGGTAATCAACGGCTCGTTCGGAGTAGGTAAAACTACGATAGCGAAACTGCTGCGCGGCTCTCTTCCTGGGAGCGCTATTTATGACCCTGAATGGGCGGGGTTCGTTTTGAAGCGCTTACCAAAGTGGATCAAATTAAATGGGTCTGGATCTGATGACTACCAGGACATTGTCTTGTGGCGCAGGTCCGCAATCGCAGGCGTCAGGCTGTTCCGCCTTTTCGCTCCGGGGCCCGTTATCGTTCCAATGGCTTTCAGCCGTCGCGACTATTTTGATGAAGTTGTCAGGGCGATCGAGCAGCTCGATTCCGAGCTTCGCGTGTTTTGCCTGAAGGCCAGTTTACCAACCGTAAAAAAGCGACTGATAGAACGCGGGACAGAAATCGAAGGGCCGGGGGCGGAGTGGATCGCGCGTCGAATAATCGAATGCGCAGAGGCTCATGTCGATCCCCATTTTGGCGAGCCTGTTGATACCGAAGATCGCTCCGCCCGTGAGGTCGCCGAAGAGATCATCAATAGATTGCGGTGAAATGGCCAACCCGGACCCACGCTGCTTGCCTCTCGTCGAGGTCGAGCTTGATCAGATTCAAGCGTTGCTCTCTCCCGCGCTGAACGGCGCCGCGATCGCCGGCGTCGAGCGCATGGAGGGCGGTCTCATCAACACGCTCTATCGGGTCACACCTCGGTAACTCCGATTTCTCCTATCCATATCTGGTCTACCGATGGATCGAAGGGATCACGCTCAACGAGTTTCGCAGGCAAGCGCCGCCTGCCGCATTACTGTCTGTAGCGGAGCCGCTGGGCCGGCTATCGGCAGGAGTGGCTAGCTTCTCGTTCGCAGACGTCCCCAACGGCGAACCGAACGACGTTCACTCCGGGCTGTCGCCGATGGAGGCGTTGCTCTCGGTCAACGAGAAGATGCTCATGCATGGCCTGGCGCGCAAACGCCTCGGCCCCTTGCTGGCGGACGCTCTGTGGCGGCGGTTGGAGGCGAGCGCCGTCAGCCTGTGTAGGCTTGACAGCGTCGCTCGCCTGGTTCACGGCGACTTCAGCGGACGAAACATCCTCGTAGCGCCTGCTGAGGACGGCTGCTGGCGCGTAAGCGGACTGGTTGACTGGGAAGGCGCCTTTTCCGGCTCGGCGCTCTGGGACGTAGGGAGCCTGTTTCGTTACCCCGGGCGTTACTCCGAGGCCTTCCGCCAGCGATTCGAGCGAGGCTATCGCGACGCCGGCGGAGCGCTGCCGGAAGATTGGCGCCGGACCTCTCGGCTCCTGGATTCGACGCCGAGACTGCGCGCTCCCAAGCGGCGCGTACCCAGGCTCGCGGCGCACAGTGTTGATTGCAAAGAGTTTTTATATGAAAGACAAAGCGCCCGAAGAACAACTCGTCGGCTTCATCGCCAAGTACACGCCGGAAATCGGCGCCTTGGCCCGCGCGGCGCTCGCCAAGTTGCGGGCGCGTCTCCCCGGCGCCATCGAGTTGGTTTACGACAATTACAACGCGCTCGCCATCGGCTTCGGCCCGACAGAGCGCACATCAGACGCGATCTTTTCAATCGCGGTGTACCCGCGATGGGTCAGCCTGTTTTTCTTCCCTGGCGTCGACCTTCCCGATCCGGAGAAGTTGTTGAAAGGCAGTGGCAAAGTTACCCGCCATATTGTTCTGAAAGACGCGGCGGATTTGGACAAACCGGCCATCAAGGCGTTGATGAAGCATGCGCTCGAACGCGCCGCCAAGCCAATGGATAAAAAGAGTCCCGGCCGGATTATTATCAAGTCCATTTCGGCGAAGCAGCGTCCGCGACGCCCATGATAACCCAATTTGGATGCAGGTCTCTTGAGGCGACAAATAAGCGTTGGAAAACGCGGAACACGCGGAAATAGCGGTACACGCGGAATGAGATCGAACGACTATTTTGGTCTTTCTGCGTGTTCCGTTTTTTCCGTTTGTTCCGCGTTTTCCAATCGTTCTAACTGAGTTACGCTCAGAGGATTGACTCAAACAATTTGGGTCCGGAGCGAGGAGATAACTAATGGAAACTCTGCGACAGGATCTGTCTTACGGCGTTCGCGCGCTGCTCAAGAACCGCGGCTTCATGGCGGTGGCTGTGTTGTCGCTGGCCATCGGCATCGGCGCCAACGGCGCGATCTTCAGCGTGATCAACGCCCTGTTGCTGCGCCCGCTGGCTTATCAAGAGGCTGATCGCCTGGTCATTCTCTGGCAACGCTCTCCCGGATTGAACGTGGCGCAGGATTGGTTTTCGCCCGGACAATACCTGGACGTAAAAGCTGAGAATCAGGTCTTCGAGAGGGTGGCTGTTACAATCGGGGCAAGCTTTAACCTGACTGGGCAGGGGGGCCCTGAACACGTGGATGGAGCGCGCGTCTCCTCTTCGCTCTTTCCGCTGCTGGGCGCGAAGGCGCTGCTGGGCCGAGTCCTCTTGCCTGAAGAAGACTCGCCGGGGAAGGCCGCGACGGTGATTTTGAGTTACGGATTCTGGAGGCGCCGATTCGGCGGATCCCCTGATGTAATCGGCAAAACGCTGATTCTGAGCGGTAACAGCTTCGAGATCATCGGAGTGATGCCGCCGGGATTCTCACTGACCAAAGAGGTCATGCTCACCGTCAACGCGATTGAGAAGGCGGACCTGTTGCTGCCTCTGCCGATGGCCGAAAGCGCCCGCGCGAATCGTGGGAATGAAGACTTCAACATCTTCGCCAAATTGAAGCCGGGAGTCACGGTCGCCGAGGCGCAGGCGGAAATGGATTTGATCGCCGCTCGCATGAAACAGCGATACCCGGAGAATTATCCGCCGCACGGCGGACTGAGCATCAGCGTCGTGCCGTTGCTCAAACAGGTCGTCGGCGAGATTGACCTGGCGCTCTACGTGTTTCTTGGAACGGTCGGCCTTGTGTTGCTGATCGCCTGCGCCAACGTGGCCAACCTGTTGCTTTCGCGCGCCACAGTTCGGCAAAAGGAGATTGCGATTCGAGCGGCGCTCGGCGCTAGTCGCGTTCGCATCATCCGTCAACTGCTGACCGAAAGCGCGTTGCTGGCGTTGATGGGCGGCCTGCTGGGAATGTTTATCGCGTCATGGGCTGTCGCGGGGTTGCGCAGGTTCGGCCCGGAAAACATTCCCCGGCTGAGTGAAGTCGGTGTGGATGGTCGGGTGGTGGCGTTTACCTTCCTTGTCTCCTTGCTGACCGGCATGGTCTTCGGACTGGCGCCGGCGCTGCGGGCGTCGCGGGTTGATCTGAATGAGAGCCTCAAGGAAGGCGGGCGCAGCGCAGGCGGAGTGAGCGCTTCAGGTCGCGGTCATCATCTGACCCGAAAACTGCTGGTGGTCTTCGAGGTCGCTCTGTCGTTGATTGTTCTGATTTGCGCGGGCTTGTTGATTCGCAGTTATCAACGCGTCATGAACGCCCATCCCGGATTCGATTCGCGCAACGTTCATGCCATGCGGTTGTCGCTGCCCGCATCCAAATACGCCACGCCTGAATCCATTGTTGGCTTCTTCCGGCAGGTTGGCGAAAGATTGAGACAGTCGCCTGGCGTCGAATCTGTCGGGACGAGCTATTCGCTGCCGATGAGTACGGTGGCGTTCGCCTGGGAGCCAATCACCATTGAGGGGTACACGCCTGCGACGGCGCAGGACACGATCATTTCCAACGTACGGATTGTCAACCCGGGCTATTTCGCGACGATGCGCATCCCACTCGCTGAAGGGCGATATTTCACCGAACAGGACATCAAGGGCGCGCAGGAAACCGTCATCGTCAACGAAGCGCTGGCTGCGCGTTTTTGGCCGAATGAGTATCCGATTGGCAAACGATTGCAGCGTGGAAAATCAGGCCCCTGGCGAACAGTCGTAGGAATCATCCGCGACGCCAAAGATTACAGCGCCGAAAAGGAACCGCCAATCGCCGTTTACTATCCGGCGGATCAGGTAATTGCCAGGAGCATGTACCTGGTCATTCGGACGACTTCCGATCCGGTTCCAATGACGGCGGCGCTCATCAAAAAGATTCAAGCCGTGGATCCGGAAATGCCTGTTTATGATGTCAGTTCAATGGATCAACGGTTATACGGATCGCTGGCGCGCCAACGTTTCTCGATGTTCCTGCTGGGAGTGTTTGCCTTAATCGCTTTGACCCTGGCCGCGATCGGCATCTATGGCGTGATGGCTTATTCGGTAAATCAACGGACGCATGAAATCGGCGTCCGCATGGCATTGGGAGCGCAACCGCGCGCCATCCTGAGACTCGTCATCCGTCAGGCGTTGATCTTGGCGTCTTTAGGCGTGGCTGCCGGACTGATCGGCGCATTCGCTTTGACGCGGGTCATGTCTAGTATGCTTTTCGGTATTGGCGCCAGGGATCTTTTCACGTTCGTCGTCACTCCATTATTGCTGGGAACCATTGCATTGATGGCCAGCTATATTCCAGCCCGTCGGGCGGCGAAGGTGGATCCGATGATCGCATTAAGACATGAGTAAAACTCTTGTAAAGGACCAATTCCTACAACGCCTGAGCTAGAGCGTATCAAGCGTCGTTACTCGAGTAGATCAGGCTGACGGAAAATTCATAAATGTTCGTGCCGAGACCGAGTAGGAGTGGGGGCAAATCTAGCGCGCCCTGGGTACGCGCCGCCTACAGTGTTGATTGCAAAGAGTTTTTATTTGCGCAGACTTCAGTCATTTGACTGTCTCGCGCAGTAACTTTTTGTCCGGATGTGAGTAGCGTTCCCCGCTGTTTTACTCGACGGCCTGTGTCTGAATTGGGAAATATAATAAATAATTCTTCGCTTTCACGGCTTCTGCAAAAAGCCCAGGTCGCCCAGCCACTCCTCAAATCGCGCGGGCCATTTGCCGACGGCCTTGGTGTTGTTGTCGCGCACGCCGAAGCCGTGACCTGCGCTCGCATAAATGTGCAGTTCCGCCGGAATGCCCACCTGCTTGAACTTCAAGTAGACTTCTGCCATCCCCTGTGAGATGTCGGGCCGGTCGCCATATCCGCACACGATGAAAGCCGGCGGCGAGTCTTTGGTCGGAACGAACCGCCGCGAACTGCCGGGATAGATCAACGCCTGGAAGTCCGGTCTGGAGCTCTCGCGCTCTATCGCGTCGGCGGCCTCCTTGTTTCCGCCGTCGAAGCGCATGCTCGCGAGCGCCGCCAACTCGCCGCCCGCCGAAAACCCCATCACCCCGATGCGCGACGGATTGACGTTCCACTCCCTCGCGCGGCTGCGCACGAGACGGATGGCGCGCTGTGTGTCGGCCAGCGCGTGGTCGTCCACGGTGTAAGTCGAGTTGGCCTCGCGCGCGAGGCGATATTTGAGCACGAAGGCCGCGACGCCGCGCGCGCTCAAGTAACGGGCGATGTTATGACCTTCGTGGTCAGCCCACAGTTCTCGATGCCCGCCGCCAGGCGCGATGATGACTGCGGCGCCTGTGGCCTTCTCTTTCGGCGGCAGATAAGGCGTGAGCGAAGGCTGGTGAACGTTCGACACGACGCGCTCGCCGCTCTCGGTCACTCGCACGGATTCCGGCCCGGCCTTGCCTTCGGAGCCGGGCGCGCCATTCGGCCAGAGTCGAATCTCCTTCGGCTGGTTCGCCGACAAGACCGTCACGGGCAATAGTGACAATGCGAGAATAATGTGTCGGAGGAGAAGTCTATTCTGCATATTTTTTTCAATGACGTTTTGTCTATCGCAAGGGGCGTCAGTCTTTATAGGGGTTCGAGAGTTGATAGTTCGATCAATCCCTTTACCTGGATAAAATCGCGACGCCCCAGGGACGGTCACCGACTTTGATTTTTGCGGTCACTTTTAGTGTGGCGACGTCTACGACCGAAACATCGTTTGCGGGGCCGTTGGCGGTGTATAGCGTCTTTCCGTCCGGCGTGATCGCGATGCCCCACGGGCGGCCACCCACGTCAACGGATCCGGTGACTTGATCGGTCGAAGTATCGATGGCGAAGACCTTGCCGAAACGTCCCGTGGTGACATAGATCTTTTTACCGTCCGGGGCGACCGCAATGCCCATCGGTTTCACGCCCTCTCCTTCAAACCGAATGGTTCGTAACACGGCGGGCTTTGTCGTATCGATCACCGCCACCATCGAATCGTTTTCAGCGGTCACATAGGCGCGCGAACCATCCGGCAATAACTTGACGGTGCGTGGACGTCGTCCGACTTTTAAACTGGTCACTAGAGTATTGTCTTTGGTATCGATCATCGATACTGTGCCGTCGTTTTCCGAAGTCACATAGACCACTTTGCCGTCCGGGCTGATTCCCATGCCTTCCGGTTCCTTGCCTACCTCCAGGGTTTTGATGACCTGGCCGTTGGAAATATCGACTACGCTGGCCAACCCGACATCCTCGTTGGCGACGTAGAGTTTGGCGCCGTCATGGCTGATCACAAATTGTTCCGGGTCTGATCCTACGGGCATCAGTCTGAGAAACGCGTTCCGGTCCACATCGACGATCCCAATGCCGTCAGCCGTTTTATCAGGAGGCGGCAGCGAATCTTCGTCAACGCCGGGGCCGGCGATCGGAGACCCACTCAGAGCTACGAATAGATTCTTGCGGTCAGGAGTGATCTGGATGCCTCTTGGACGTTTTCCAAGAGACAAGGTGGCGAACACCTCGTTGTTGGCGGCGTCAATTACGCTCAGGTCGCCGGAGGCTTCATTAGTGACATAGACGGTAACAGCGGGTTTCCGTGAAGGAACGGTAGAGCCGCTGTTGCAAGATAGAGAAATGAACGCGCAAGCAATGCTTGTGAATAAGAGCAGAATTGTTTTCATAACACACCGCAGGAGGTATTCCATTTGTCATTTGAGACGCCCGAATTGAATCGTACACGAACCCAATACGCAATGGTAAATCTCAAATCTCAAATGACGATTGGAAAATGCCTTTCCCCGTCACTTACCATCCACCGTGAAAGCCAGCAGCAGGTTGCCGGGATAACCGATTATCCGGCCGTACCCGGAATTTGTATAGAGTATGCCATTAGCTATCGTCGGCCCGCCGCCATCCAGCGTGCCGCCCTTCGCCTCCCCGGCGTTGACTGTGTTGATCGGCTGAGCCGTATCAACGTCCCAGATGATCGCGCCGTCTTTGGTCGAATAGGCGCGCAGGTGTCCATCCGCCGTGCCGGAAAAGACCACACCCGGAATGACCGTCGCCGCCGCCGATTGAGAGTTGTTGCAGCGCGTCGGTCCCCAACTGCACTTCGCCGATGGCGCGGGGATTTGCCAGAGCTGCTCCCCGTTGGCGATCTTCAGCGCAGTCAGGCCGGGTTTGCGCGCCGATCCGCCGGGGTCGGCGATCGGGATATAGACATTCTCCGCATCGGCCGCGAATCCCCATTCGATGCCTCCGAGCGCGCCACCACTACCTACTTTGACCTGCCACAGAGCCTTGCCGTTGTCGTCCGGGTCGAAGGCCCACATCACCCCCGATTTCTGGCCGCCCAGCAAAATCTGCTTGCCATTTGCGAGCGTGCGCAAGACCGGCGAGCTGCCGAAGTCGTGATCGGGCCCCCCCTGATCAGGACAGTTGCCTACGCCCGGTTGACGGCAAGCCACCAGGAAGTTGTCTTTGGCGGTGGCCTGATTCACCCATTTGATCTTTCCCGTCTCCATCTCGAACGCAATGATCGCGTCGGTGTGCCCGGTCTCGATGTCGGTGTAGGAATTGCCGGTGCCGACGTAGATCAATTTGCGCTTCAGATCGATCGTCGGGGCCGACCAGATCGCGCCGCCGGCAGGGCCATACATTTGCGTCCCGGCGGAATTCTTCTTGAAAGGCTTCGGTTCATTCTGAACCGTGAAACTCTTCCAGAGGATCTTGCCGGTATATGCGTCGAGCGCGACCAGACTACCGCGAAAGGTGCAGCATTCATACTTGGCGTCGCGTCCGGCGGTCTCTTCGAACGAAGAGACCGGCGCATAAATCCGATTGCGATAGAGAACTGGCGCGCCCGTGATCCGCGAGAGAAAATGATCTTCGACCTTCGTTTTCCACAGCAGCTTGCCAGTGTCGGCGTCCAACGCCTGGATGTTTGATTTCTCGTCGCCGAAATAGACCGCGAACTTGGCTTTCGATCCGGCAGGCATCGGGCCCACACTGATGGCCGCGCGCACCGCGGCGCCCGGCTGCATCGCCCAATATGCGCAGCCTGTTTGCGCGTTGAGGCAAACGATCATCCCGGCTTCGATGGTCAGGTAGAGGCGGTCGCCAATAATCGTAGGTTGCCCGGTAGCCATCGGCCCCGGATGCGCCCATGCCCATTTAACCTTCAACTTCGGAACATCCTCGGCTTTGATCCCCGGCTTAGGTTGGAAGCGCGAATTGTCAAGATCGAAGCCCCAGCCGTTCCATTGCGGTCCTTTCAAGTTGATCGGCGGAGGAACGCCCGCGCAACGGTTCGCTCCCAGGTTCGCTTCGATCGGAGGCCCCGGTTGCTTTCCGGTCAGGTGAATCGCAAGAGCGCGAATCTGCTC
>Ga0126383_10002024_pt1 | contig 12914 bp, 10 predicted proteins | sample PanSoiMetPlot_35_FD_96882 | JGI IMG/M metagenome (GOLD analysis project Ga0126383, IMG submission 96882) | Tropical forest soil microbial communities from Panama - MetaG Plot_35 | ecosystem: Environmental > Terrestrial > Soil > Tropical forest > Bulk soil | place: Panama | collected 2016-02-17
CCACTTCAATCCCCAGTTCGGAGCGGGTGCGCAAGCCGTTCACCAGGCGCTGCGCGCGATCGCCGGTTCCGAGCACGTAAACGCGTTCCCTCAGATACGGCTGCTGAGAGAGCCAGGCGTAAGCCGTACGCCAGCCGAACAGCGCCACGGTGAGAATCACCAATCCGGTCAAGGCCGAGTTGTTGCCCGGCAGGAACCGCGGAAACAAATAGCCCATGCCGGCCAGCGCCAGCGCCACCAGGCCGAGCACCAGCAGCAGGCGGAATACCTGGTCCCAGCGCGCGTTGAAACTCGAGGGATCGTAGAGATCGAACCAGTGGGAAAACACCAGCACGATGATGGTGACCACCAGGATCTTGTAATACCCGTACTCAAAATTCAGCACCAGGTAGCTGTCCTCGCGGAACTGCAGGACCGTCCCCAGCAGGAACGAGGTCCAGACAATCAAGGCCTCGCCCACCAGCAGGATCAAGGTGCGGATCGGGTAATAGACGTTGAAGAGGCGGATCACGGGTTACCTCTGTGGGACTCCCCTGCCATCCTGTTTTCCGTACGCACCGTAGTAATACCGGTTGTAGTTGGCGGAATTCACGTCGATGCCGTTCAGCACCACTCCCACCAGGTGCGAATCGCGAAACTCCGTCCGCGCCTTGCGGGCGATGTCGAACGGCGTCGCATTGGAACGCACGACCATCAGCACCCCGTCGCAGTAATTCGCCAGCAAACTGGCGTCCGACACCGGGACCGCGGGCGGCGAATCGATCACAATCCAGTCAAACAGGGCCTCAACCCGGTTCAGCAGGAACTTCAGGCGCCCGTTGGCCACCAGTTCGGCAGGATTCGAGATCTCGCGCCCCGAGGGAATGAAGAACAGATTCTCCATGGGGCCGCGCTGGATAATGCCAAATTCGTCCGCCTCTCCCATCAGATATTCCGCCAGGCCGGGCGTGGCGTTGGTTCCCAGGGCGGAGTGCAGGCGCGCGCCCCGCAAATCGCCATCGATCAACAGCGCGCGCCGCCCGTGCTGCCGCACCATCACCTGTGCCAGGTTGGCGGCGACGAACGACTTGCCTTCCTTGGGCAAGGAACTCGTAACCAGAATCTTCTTCAACGGTTGCCGCTCGCGCATCTGGTACAGGCGCGAACGCAGAGTGCGGAATTCCTCGGTTCCGAATCCCTGTTCTTCGGAGTTGAAGAACAGCATGGTTTTCAGATCGGGAGTCCAGTTCGTCTGTACGCAGCGCGCCAGCAGGGTATCGAAGGTGAAAGGCGTACCCAGCGAAGGCATGGCGGCCTGCACGCTGGCCGGAGCGTGCTCGACCACCGGAGTCGCGGGGAATCCTTCGGTGGTGATGGCGGAACTGGTTACCGGGGCCTCGCTTTGACCTCCCTGGCCTGCGCTGCGTTCCTGTTCAGCCCTCTTCAATGCTTCGTGAATTCGGCTCATAGTTTCCTTTCCTTGGGGAGGTCGGATTCTGACTCGCGTAAGCGTTCGGCGAGAGTGGCAAGAGTCTTCAGTGCTTCTACCAAATCGAACTTGTCGGGGGACGCGGTTGGCGGGCCGACGGTCATAGCCGCCGATGAGGTACTGTCGCTCAAGTCAAAATCCCGTGCCACCGTGTCCACGACACTTGCGGTGATGACCTTCTGCTGATCGACGAAGGCGCTGACCAGGCAGTGTTCGCAGACCAGGTTGACCACACGCGGAATGCCGTATGCATAGCGATGGATCGCGACCAGGGCCTCAGGATCGAAAATCTGCTGTCCATTTGATCCCGCGATGCGCAGCCGCTGGGTCACATAAGCTTTGGTCTCCTCGAGCGAAAGCGGATGGGTCTTGGCTCGCAGTGTGAGCCGCTGCCGCAGTTGCCGCAACTGGGGCTGCTTCAGCTTCTGCTCCAGTTCCGGCTGGCCTACCAGCACGATCTGCAGCAGCTTCTCGGTAAAGGTCTCAAGGTTGGTCATCATGCGAATCTCTTCGAGCACTTCATCGGAGAGATTCTGGGCCTCGTCCACGATGAGCACTGCTGTCTCGCCCGCGCGATAGCGATCGAGCAGCCAGTTGTAAAGCCGCAACAGGATCTGGCTCTTCGCCCGTGACTCGCAGGGAATCCCGAAGTCTGCCATCATGTAGTCGAGGAACTGGGGCACATTCATCTTCGAGTTGAAGACAAAGGCGGTGGCCACCTGCTGCAGGCGCAGCCACTCCAGCAGCTTGTTGATGAGAGTGGTCTTGCCCGTTCCCACCTCGCCCGTGAGCAGCACAAAACCTTTGCGGCTTTGGATGCCATAGGTCAGGCACGCCAACGCTTCCTCGGTGTGCCGCGTAAGAAACAGGTAACGCGGGTCCGGGTTGACGTTGAACGGATTTGCCCTGAGTCCGAAGAATTCCTTGTACATGGAGTCTTACACCTCTACCTTTTCCGACTTCTCCTCGGGGATCCGCTTTCCGTTCCTGCCGTTTACGGTCTCGGTTCCAATCCAGGGAACTGCCACCAGGGTCGGCAACTCGAGAATGGCCACGACGTCACCCTCGGTGCGGATGGCCTTGTCGCGCAACTCCAGCCACAGGGCCAGACCCAACCCGATGGCCAGCCCGCCACCGGCGCCGCCGGCGGCAAACATCCAGCGCACCGGGAAGCTGGGCGAATCCGGCATGCTCGCCGGGTTCAGAAGCCGCATCTGCTCGCCTTGCTGCCGGCGTTCCATGTCCGTCTGCATTTCCGACTCGCTCTTCTTGGCCAGCAGATCGTTGTAGAACTTCTGCGCCGTGTCGTAGTCGCGATTCAGGGCCTTGTATTGCTCTTCGATGGCGGGACTGAGCGCCACCCGTCCCTGGTAGAGGCTGATTTGCTCTTTGATCCGATTCTGTTCACGCGTGGCCTGGGCGATGGCGGTGTCGTACTGGTGAACCTGCAAACGAAGCTGACGAATCTCCGGCGGTTCGGCGACCCCCGCCTTGTCGCTTGTGTCTTTGTCGGCTTGCGAACTTGCCGCGTTGTTCATTTCGTCGAGCTTGCGCTTGACCTCGGCAATATCGGCCTTGGCCTTGACCACGTCGGGATAGTCATCGGTGTAGCGCGCCTGCAGGGTGATCAACTGACTCTGCAGCGCGGCCAGCTGCTGCTGCAGGGTCTGGGGATTGGTCGAGTTCTGCGAGGACTTCCACGCCGCCACTTGCTGCGCCAGCAGCGACTCGGTGTAGGTCTTGTCCTGCTGGGCGCGGTTCAAGGTCTGGGTATTGGCGTCGAGCTGCGAATTCAGACCCATGAGCAGCTTCAGGTTGTTTTCTTCGTCTCCCGGAAGCTGTCCCATGTATTGCTTCTTGAAGACCGCCATTTTGGCGTCGAGGTCATCGAGATTCTTCTTTGCCGAATCCAGCTGCGCGGAAAGAAACTCGGTGGTGCCCTGGGCGACGCCTTCCCGGATCTTCAGGTTCTCTTCGAGCATCATGCTGGTGAGCTGGCTGCAGATCTGTTGCGCGTCGTGGGGATTATCCGCGGTGTAGTTCACATAGAAGCCGGGCAGGTCGGTGCCTTGTCCGGGCTTCTTCTTGGTGGACGCGGTGATGTCGGGCTGGACCGGCTCGATGGTCAGGTTGGCACGGATGTCATCGATCATGTCATCCAGGCTCTTGCTGCTCTTCAGCTGCAGGTTCTGAATCATGGGCTTGAGCCGATTGCGGCTGAGCACCTGCTGCTGCATGGTGGCGATGCGCTGCGTGATGTCCTCGGTGACCACCGACTTGACATAGCCGTCCGGCACCTTCTGCGCCTCCACCAGCACCAGCGACTGCGAGGTGTACTTGGGAGGAAAGGCGTAGGAGATCAGGAATCCAGCCAGAGGCGCCAGCAGCGTCGGAATGAGGATGACTTTCAGCCTCCGGCGCAACATGGCCAGATAATCGTCCATGGTTAAATCGCGATTCTCAATCATGCTGTTCCCGTTCTGGTCCTCCCTGATGGAGTGACCGCAAACAAATTAGTCAAGCCGGATCGGACGAGGAGTCCAATCCAAACCAAGCAGGATTACCTGCCGATCCGAAGTACGATGGCAACCGCTCACGTTCGCGCAGAACGACGAGTCGAAATTCAGATTGTTGAACTGATAGGCGGCGAAGCCTTCAAATTCACGCCCGATGTGCCGGTGCACCGATGCTCCCGCGTAGAAGTAGTTAAACGACTGTCCCGGAACTGTCCCTGTGGTGGCCGGCAGAATGCGTGTGTTCGTGGTGTAGCCCACGTCGGCGGTTGCCGACCAGAGGCGTCCGAACGGCCGGGTCGCGATGAACCGGAACAGGTTCGTCTTGGCTCCCCCGTAAAACCCGGAGCCGTTGGAATTGTAGCGGTCATAAGTCACAGACACGCTGGTCAGCGGGAAGCGGTATCGCAAGGAAGCCTGCCCGCTCACATTGAGCGTGCTGGTACTGCCGAAACTCAGGTTGTTGATGTGGGTGAGCTGCGGCCCGCCACCTAACACCAGATCCATGCGTCCCGAAATACGGTGCCCGTAGAGCACGTGGAAGATATGCGTGCGAAAGTCCCCGGCGACGGAGGTCGGGTAGTGAAACGACTGATAACCGTAGAGAAACCCAATCTGATCGCTACGGGTAATTTGATAGTTGTATCCCGCCTGCCCATTGGCCGCTTGACTGTTAATAAAGGTAACCGGAACACCATTCACTATTTGCGTCGAAGTAGTATCAAGGAAATGGACCAGGCCAAATGATCCCGCCAGGGTGAACGAGGAGCGCGGCGAAAGGGCCTGGACGATATCGGCGATGGCCGTGTTGGTGATGCGGGGATCCTGTCCTAACGACGCTAACTGCGCGCTCCCGCCAAGCAGACTACCGCCGGGGCCGAGTCCCACTCCGGTGAGACCGCCCTCGCCCCCCAGGCCGCCGACGCCCGCCAACGCGCCGCTGCCGCCATAGGCGCCATAGCCGAAGGCTCCTTCGGGGAGATAGCTGAATCTATCCCGTAAAGCGAATTGCCCGGTGCGCCACAGATAGCGCTGATCCGCGTCAAGACTATGGAATTGCGTCCACCCGATATTGCTGCCACCGTAATACGCTCCACCGCCAACATATTGGAGGCCCAGGTTATAGTTTCTCCAGAGCTTTTGCAGGGCCAAGCTGCCCAAGGCTCGTGTGACCCCGTGGAAGGAAGTGCTGTTTCCCAGCTGATTGCTGATGTTGGAGTCGAGCGCCTCGCTGACGTGAATACCCGGCACAAGAAAGCTGCGCGAGCTGGCATTGGGATCGAGATTCGGCAAATCCAATCCCGAGAGGGGCGGATTATCGACATTCTGTTGCGGCGCCGGGCCCTCCTGGCCGAAAGCCGGTGACGGCGTGCTGTTGACCGGCGGGTTGTTGTTCTCGGGAGACTGCGGCGCGTTCTCATCCTGAGCTACGGCCGCCGCCAGCAAGCCCGTCAGCAGCATGAAAAAGAAAATGTAGTCGCGAAGTTTCATCGCCCAATTCCTTACGGGACCACGATGGTGTCGCCAGGGTGCAGCACAACGTTCTGCTCCATGGACTCGCCCTTCACCACCTGCTTGTAGTTAAAAGGCAGTTTCTGCTGTTTGCCGCCTTCGGTGCGCAGCACATAAATTCCCTTGGTATTGGCAAACTGTGTGAAGCCGGCGCTGGCCACCGCCTGCAGCACGGTCATATTGGGCGTCAGCGCCATGGCGCCGGTGTGCGTGACTTCGCCGGTGATGTAAACCTTCTGGCTGTTCATTTGCGTAACCACTACGGTCACGCGGGGATCGGAAATGTACTTCTTCAGTTTGTCGGTGAGCGAATTCGCCAGCTGCATGGGCGTCAGACCTGCAGCCTGCACATCATCGAGCAGCGGCATGGAAATTTTCCCGTCAGGCCGGACCGGCAGCGTGTTGGTCAAGTCGTTTTCCTTCCACACCGAGATGTGCAGAACATCCTCGGGACCGATCACATAGTCGGGTCCCGCGGATGGGGCACTGGATCCACCGCTTGACGAGTACGGCTTTTTTGTGTCTTTGGTGCTGCTCTGCGCCCACACCGCGGTGCCGGTGAGCGCCAGCAACAACCCCGTCACGATTACCAACTTTTTCATTCGCTTCTCCTGGGTGGTTACGTCGCCCCGTACTCCCCGTAGCCAATCTGTTTGAGTTTGTAGAGCAGGGCCTTATAGCTGATCTGCAGTTCCTGAGCGGCGCGACGCCGGTTCCAGCGAGTGCGGGTCAACACCTTCAAGATCAATTGCTTCTCGGCTTCGCGGGAGGCCGCGCGCGCCGCCTGTTTCAGGGAAACCGTTCCCCCGTTGCCGCCGCGCTCTGATTTCATCAGCAGGGAGCGAAGCCCCCCCATGGCCACCGCTTCGTCACCCAGCGCGACGATAGCCTTGGCCGCATCCTCCAGTTCGCGAATGTTGCCCGGCCAGGCGTAGTCCAGGAACAGTTGACGGGTTTCGAGGCTTAGATCCGGCTTTGGCCGCCGGAAGTCCCGCGCGTATTTCGTCAGAAAGAACTCCATTAGGTGGAGCACATCTTCCCGTCGCTGGCGCAGAGGAGGCAGGCGCAAGCAGACCCCGCTGATGCGGTAATACAAATCTTCCCGGAATTTTCCCGCACGTACTTCCGTCTCAAGATCGCGGGCACTGCCGCAAATCAGACGCGCGCGCATACCGGTTTTCCCATTTTCGTCCGACTTGGGCAGCGCTTCCAAGAGCTTCTGCTGCGAGGCAGTACCTAAGTCACCAATCTCCTCCAGGTAGGTCGTGCCCTCGTGGAACAGGATTTCCATTCCCTGACTTTCGAAGCTATCGGGCGCCATCTCGCGGCAAAGAACCATGTGGAACTCTTCGGCCTTGTGCGCCGATGCCTGATGGATCTGTCGGGCTACCGTCCGCTTTCCGGCTCCGGCTTCGGCCAGCAACAGAACCGGAACTTCGTTGTGAGCCAGCTCCCGGACAACCACCTCGAGAGGCAACATGCTAGGGCTGATCCCGGGAAGGAACCCGTCATCGCCGGAATCTTGACTCGCGGCGAGAGCTCTCGCGTCGCCTGTTTTCAAGAAAGCTTGTTCCATGATTGACCTTGCCGGACTTAGGGGGGATGGAACTGCGCCGGAACAACGCCCTGGCTCCGTACAGGAAGCACGGCCAATGCCATCTTCCCGCCTTGGGCCTAACACCAGTCACCAAGCGAAATGATTCATTATCAACCGCTTAATCAGTCGCGTTGAAGCGCCGCGGTCGCACTTGTTCATCTAGACTAACTCATTTGGACAGAAAATGGAAAACTTTTACTCATTTTAAGGTAACTAATTCCCTGGTAACCCCGTGCTTACCAGGGTAATGTTTGCCGTAATCAGTTCTCAGCATTGAAGATAACGATACTCTGATGGCACTTCTCGGGTTGAGGCTGCCTGGGCTGAAGGGAAAATTTCTACCCTTCCTGGCCGTTTCCCCGCCTGGCGTTCCCGGGCGGCTTCGGGAAACAAGTCCTCAAAGCACCGAGTTACGATGGTTTGAGCCTCGATTTGCGTGTGCATTCAAGTTCGCTTATGCTCGATAACATCCCCCTGAATCGCTGTGAATCCGATCACACAAGCCGCGCCTGTCTCTGAGCGCACGCGGACACCGGTTCCGCGGTCCTTCCCCTGGCAGTTGATGATCCTGGCCGGATTATTGGGATGGCTGTACTTACCTATCCTGAGCCGATTGTTCGCGCAGTGGTGGAGCGATCCAAATTTCTCGCATGGCTTTTTCGTTCCCGCTTTCTCCTTGTTCGTTCTCTGGCAGAATCGCAGGAGCCTCGAGGAGGCGACCATCCGCCCATCCGGCTGGGGGTTGGTAATCACGGCGCTCGGTCTGGCGGTGCTGGTGGTCGGAGTCCTGGGGGCGGAACTGTTCTTGTCGCGCTTTTCGCTTCTGGTGGTCATCGCCGGACTGGTGATTTTTTTCCGGGGCTGGGGATGGTTTCGCGCGATCTTATTTCCCTGGGCTCTGCTGATCCTGATGATCCCCATTCCGGCGATCATCTTTAATCAGATTACCTTCCCGTTGCAGATCCTGGCATCGAAAGCCGCAGCCTTCGCGCTCCCTCTGGCCGGGGTTCCTGTCCTGCGTGAAGGCAACGTGATCAACCTGCCGGCAATGCCGCTCGAAGTGGCACAGGCCTGCAGCGGTATCCGCTCCTTGTTGTCCCTCGGAACGCTGGCCATCATCTATGGATACCTGATGGAGTCGCGGAACTCGGTGCGCGTGGTGCTGGCGCTGGCCTCGATTCCCATCGCTGTGATCGCGAACAGTTTGCGGATCATCGGCACGGGGCTGCTGGTCCAGTATTGGGACCCAGACAAGGCAGAAGGCTTCTTTCACGCTTTTTCCGGCTGGCTGATCTTTGTCGTTTCTCTGGGCATGCTGTTCCTTCTTCATCACCTTTTGCGGCTGATTTGGCCGGGACAGGAGAAGGCGGCATGAGAGCCCACTGGCGTTTCGCGGCAGCGGCTCTAGTGCTGGCGGTGACAGCGATTTTTTTGCAGGCGCGCACTTCCAAGGAAGTGCCGCCGGCGCGGGAGGCCCTGGCCTCCCTACCGCATCAGCTTGGCCCCTGGGTCGGCACCGACATTGCGATCCCCCAGGATACTCTCGACATTCTGGGCGCAGGGGATTTTCTGCTGCGTGTGTACCGCAACCCCGACACTCCGCAGCCTTATGTCGACCTGTTTATCGCCTACTTTCCCAGCCAGCGCAGCGGAGACAGCATTCACTCCCCCAAGAATTGCCTGCCGGGAGCGGGATGGTCGCCGGTGGAATCCGAGCGGGTGGCGCTCACCCTCCCCGGGCACGCGACGTTCCCCGCCAACCGCTACGTGATTTCGAAGGGGGACGAGCGCATGTTGGTGCTGTATTGGTATCTGGCGCATGACCGGGCTATAGCCAGCGAATACTGGGCTAAGTTCTATCTGGTTGCCGATGCCATGCGCCTGAACCGCAGCGACGGCTCACTGATCCGGGTGACCACACCTTTGCGCCGCGGAGAAAACATCGATAGCGCGCAACAGCGTTTGCAGTCGCTGGCGGGAAACCTCACTCCCCTGATCGATCGCTATGTTCCGCGGTAGGCGGCACTGACGCGTGTGAATGAGAACTATGCGGCAGAACTTGTGGCCGCGGGCAGTAACGTTACTGAGTTGGAGAACATATTAAGATGGTTTGGACTTCGCGCTTCACATGGGGAGAAACGGCAATGAGGCCTTATCAAGCAGCACGTCTGATCGTTATTCTCGGGCTGGTGGCGGCGCTCGCCGTCGGCTGCTCGCGTGACCCCAATGTGCGCAAGCAAAAGTACATGGAAAGCGGCCAGCGCTACTTCGACAAGGGGAAATTTCGCGAGGCCGCGATCCAGTTCAGCAACGCCGTGCAGGTGGACCCGCGCTACGGTGACGGCCATTACAAACTGGCGCTGACCTATCTGAAATTGCAGGAGTGGACGCGGGCATATCAGGAACTGAGCCGGACGCTCGAGCTGCAGCCGGAAAACTACCAGGCGCACATTGACATCGCCAACCTGCTCATCGCGGGACGCGATCTGAAGCAAGCTCAGGAACACATCGATCTTCTGCTCTCCAAACAGCCGCATAATCCGCAATCGCAGGTGGCGTACGCCAACCTCCTGGCGGCGCAGGACAATCTTCCCGCCGCAATCCAGGAGATGCAGAAAGCGATTACTCTCGGGCCCGACCTCTACGAATCCTATCTGAATCTCGGATTTCTCCAGATGAGGGTCAACCAGCCCGACGCCGCCGAGGCCAATTTCAAGAAGGCGGTCGAGATCAACCCCAAGGCAATGAACGCACAGCTCGCGCTGGGCAGCTACTACCAGGCCCGCAATCGCTTTCCTGAGGCCGAACACACCTTCCGACACGCCATCGATGTGGATCCCAAGAGTCCCGACCCGCGCGCCGCGCTGGTGCGCCTGTACATGGCCGAAGGCAAGCGCGCAGAAGCGGAAGAATTCCTGAAGCAGGTCAAGCGGGATCTGGCCGACAACCCGGTGGGATACCGCATGCTGGGTGATTTCTACTTCGCCACCGGGGACCTGGACAGGGCCACTTCCGAATATGCCTCGATTTACCAGAATCACTCAAATGACCTGCAGGCAAAGAAGAACTACATCCAGCTGCTCATTCTAAAAAACCGCCTGGATGAGGCTCGCAAGCTGAACGATGAAATTCTGAAATCCAACCCCAATGACACCGAGTCCCTGATTTACCGCGGCCAGATTCAAGTCCGCGACGGGCACGTGAATGACGCAGTCAACACGCTGGAGAATGCGCTGAAGAACGACCCCGACAATGGAATTGCGCACTATCACCTGGGAATTGCCTTTGATCAGATGGGAGACCTGGCACGCGCCGAGAACGAATGGCGGAGCGCTGTCCGCTCGCGTCCCGATCTGGCAGAGGCCCACCGCGCCCTGGCTGCGGTCGCCCTGCGCAAGGGCGACATGCCCGCCCTTGAACAGTCGGCGACTCAAATCATCAGCTTGCAGCCCGGCTCCCCTGATGGCTACGCGCTGCGCGCCGCCTCGTTCATTAACCGCAGTCAGTTCCCGCAGGCCGAGCAGGATGCCAGGAAAGCCATCGATGTCGCTCCACAGAACGCCATCGGCTATGTCCAGCTGGGCAACCTCCGGCTGGCGGAGAGACAATTCCCCGACGCGGAAAAAGCCTTCCAGGCGGGTCTCGACAAGGAGCCGTCTTCCACGGATTCGCTCAGCGGCCTGATGAATACCTACCTCGCCGAGAAACAGCCCGACAAGGCCATCGCCGCTGCCCATGCCCAGATCGCCAAGATTCCCAACAGCAGCGGGTTCTATGACCTGCTCGGCACCGCTCTTTTCCAGAGCAAGAAAGACAACGATGGCGCCGAGGCTGCCTTCCGCAAGTCCGCCGAGCTCGACAAGAGCAACTCCGACGCGCTGTTGAAGCTCGGACAGGTGCAGGTTGCCAAGGGATCGACCGACGAGGCAATCGCCACCTATCAGGCGTCCATCAAGGACAACCCGCACGAGGTGAGCTTCTACATCTTGATGGGAGAACTTTATGAGTCCAAGCAGGACTGGACCAGCGCCAAGGCCGCGTACCAGAAAGCGTTGGACCTCAAGCCCGACAACCCGCTGGCTTCGAATAACCTGGCGTATGTGCTGCTGCAGAGTGGAGGAAATGTTGACGTAGCCTTATCGCTCGCGCAGACCGGGCGTCGCGGGATGCCCGATTCCCCCAACGCGGCCGATACTCTGGGCTGGGTCTACTACCAGAAGGGCGCGTACAAATCCGCGATCGACTTGTTCCAGGAGTCGCTGAAGCTGGCGGAGAAGAACAAGTCCCCCGAGGATCCTACGGTTCATTACCATCTTGGCCTGGCTTATGAGAAGGACGATCAGCCGACCCTGGCGCGCCAGCACCTGGAACGCGTCCTGAAGATCGATCCTAATTACTCTGCCGCAGCCGACGTAAGAAAAGCGCTGGCCCAGCTCAAGTCGTAGCGCGTCGGGTTCCAGCCTTAGTGCAGCAAATAGCGACCCACCGCGTAGAGGGTCTCGCCAAACATGGCCGCCAGAGTTATAACCGACAAAACTATGATGGCAAGATGAGTTACTTTCTTGGACATCAAGGGCCTCCGACAGCAGTCTGACGCCACTACAGTCTAGACAGGCTTTATTACGCGCCGGTTAACATGGAATTAAAATTCGCGGTTTCCTGCGGCAGGGATCAGCAAGAAACAGGCCAGCCGTTGTTGTCGACGGCCGGCCTGCGGAGAGCGCTGGCGCGCATCTTCCCCCGATCACCCGGGATGCAAACCCTGGAAACACGGAAGTGCATGGGCGCTGTAGGTCGCGCTCGTGGCCTTGACCAAAGTAATCGGCCCGGTGACCGGCGGAGTTTTCAGCGTGCTAAAATCTTGAAGAATCTCACAGATTTTCATCATGACAACTCCTTCCGTACCTGCCACTCTGTTTTCGGAATTGAAAAGCAAGATTGCGGCACGCCAGGCGCGTGTGGCCGTCATCGGCCTGGGTTACGTCGGCCTGCCTCTGACCCTGCTCTATACCGAGCAGAAGTTTCCCGTCACCGGCTTCGACATTGACGAGCGGAAAGTGGCCGCGCTCGCCAAGGGCGAGTCATACATCTACCGGATTCCGGCCACCGAGATTCAGCAGGCGCGAGCCCAGGGTTTTTCGGCCACGTCCGACTATTCGCGCATTCGCGAAATGGATGCCGTCATCATCTGCGTACCCACTCCGCTGAACGAGTATCACGAACCGGATCTCAGCTTCATCACCAACACCGCCGCCGCCATAGCTCCCCATCTGCGCGCGGGTCAACTGATTGTGCTCGAAAGCACGACTTATCCGGGCACCACCGAAGAAGTCATGGTGCCGATTCTCGAGAAAGGCAACCCCAGGGGGCTGAAGGCGGCGCGGAACGGCGCCCCGGGCGGGCAGGAATTTTATGTGGCCTTTTCGCCCGAGCGCGAGGACCCGGGCAACCAGACCGTGGCTCGGCGCGCCATTCCCAAAGTTGTCGGCGGACTCGACACGCAGGCCTCCGAACTGGGCGCGGCGCTCTATGGTTCGATCTTTAACCGCGTGGTTCCGGTCTCGTCTCCCGCTGCTGCGGAGATAACCAAGCTGCTGGAGAATATCTACCGCTGCGTGAACATCGCTCTGGTGAACGAACTCAAGCTGCTCTCGCTGCGCATGGGTCTGGACATCTGGGAAGTCATCGAAGCCGCGTCGACCAAACCCTTCGGCTTTCATCCCTTCTATCCCGGCCCCGGCCTCGGCGGACACTGCATCCCGGTAGATCCCTTTTATCTCTCCTGGAAAGCCAAGGAATGGGACTTCCGCACGCGCTTCATCGA
>Ga0126383_10002026_pt1 | contig 12909 bp, 11 predicted proteins | sample PanSoiMetPlot_35_FD_96882 | JGI IMG/M metagenome (GOLD analysis project Ga0126383, IMG submission 96882) | Tropical forest soil microbial communities from Panama - MetaG Plot_35 | ecosystem: Environmental > Terrestrial > Soil > Tropical forest > Bulk soil | place: Panama | collected 2016-02-17
CCATGTCAGTTCCTGCCGAGACTCCGGCGGAGGTCACGTACTTTCCGGCATCGACCCAACGTGAAACGTTGTCCCACAAAACCAGCGGCCCAAATGACGCTACCCAGCCAAACGCCGCGTGATTGGTTGCCGCCGGTTTCCCGTCAAGCAGTCCCGTAGCCGCGAGCACGGCCGCGCCGGTGCAAACCGAGGTGGTAAGTTTGCAGCGCTGGTCCATCGCTCTTACCCAATCAAGCAACGCTTTCATCTGCGCCGGTTGTTTGGCGTCGAGCAGCACCTCGGTCTTCCCCCCGGGAATCATGAACAGGTCAAACTCAACCTTCAACGCATCGTCGCGGAACATGTCAGGCGCCACTGCCGGCCCATTCTGGCAATGGACCGGAGCGGGGACGGCGTTGGTCCCACCTTTCGGCCTCACTTCATTAGAGATGAGCCGCACGCTGAACGGATAAGGCGGCGGGCTTTCATAACCGGTACCAATGAAACGTGAAGTCACAAACGCTTCCGTAAAGCCCCAAACATCGATGGGTTCGAATCCTTCGTAGATGAGAATACCGATCTGGATGGTGGGCGGAAAATTCGTTTTGGTCTTTGCCATGATGTCTCCTTGTGCGATGGGTGAGTGATCTTAGAAGTTCGTTTTCAATGCGATCGGAATCGTGCGCAAGTGATAGGCAGAGGACTTGCCTCAAAAGTCTCTATGATGACGATTCCGAAGCATCAGACTGAATCATCAGCGAGATATTTATAGCAACAACTGCCTGGTGGTGGCACAGTTTGGTTCCCGATGTATCACTACTTAATTAGCGTTGTGGTTCGTTTGAGAGAATCTCTCATTCACGCCGTCGCTTTAGCGCGGCGAATTGGCTGAGCTAGAAGCCGGAAACCGTTTAAACGGTAAATATATACTTGACTAACCGCGCTTAGTTCCGCAGCGTTGGCATTGCCAGTACCTGTTTGGAAACCAAACAATGTAGACCCAGACAGTTTCCCGCCCGCATTTACCGCAATATCTTGTTTCCCTGTCGCCATCGTTTGCCATGCAGTTGAGCGTCTTGTGGGTTATTGACGCGGCTTTGGGTTTGCGGCGAGATAATCGTTCGCGAGTGCATCGACCATGCGATCAATCTCGTCGGTTACCGGGCGGTATTCGTTCTTTAGCGCGAGAATAGAACTCTCGGTTAACCATGCAGTTGCCATTAGGCGACGATTTGGTTCACCGACAGGTGACACGGCTATATTGCCCTCCATTCGTATGAGGCAAAACATCGTCCGGTCGCCTGTAGGGATCGGCACGACCTTAACGTAAATCTGAGGAAGGCAGAGAGTGTCAGTCGCACACTGTTTTACAAGTATACCAGCGCGTCTCAGCCTGAGTTCTATTTGCACACGCAGTTGTTCGTCTGTAACCACCGTCTTGTCGAGGCTATCGACGGAAACGTAGAGTGAAGACAATCCGCGAAGCGCATCTTGTTGCTTGCCCATCTGTGATAGCGAGGACAGCGCCATTAGGTGAAGACAAGCCGCCGCGCAAACAAGTTTTCGTTTCATGCCGCCTTCCGTTTCTTGGCTTCTTTCTTCCGGTCGCGCTGATATTCGGCTTCTCGCTTGTCCAGTTCGCTCTTAGGCACCGACACAACTTGCCGGACAAGCGATTCAAAGCGTTGGTATTCTTCGCTTGTGCTTTTCGACGGTGGTTTGTTTCTCTTCATACGTCCTCGTCAAGACTAATGGCTCGCGCCTTTGGTTCTGTTTCTTTTTCAACAAGTTCGGCCTGTTTTTCTTTCGGGAACGGCAGTTCCCAACTAGACACGGGTTCGATGCCCAGCGCCTTTGCAAAGGTGTTCAGGGTTTTATCGTCTGAATAGATCGCCTTCGCGCCATGCACTTTGGCAACCGCGACAATCTGACGATCAAAGTTCACCTTCGCCCAAGTAGCTTCGGATTTGCCGTGCACGCGCTTTCGTTGCCGATTTGACATTGCGCCAATATGAATTGCCGCCAACTCTACGGCGGCGCGTTCGTCAAAACTCTCAATCTTGAAATAACGCGAACCGTGAATCTTAGCGAGATAGTCTGAGGCTTCGTGATGCGCAAGGATCATGAATTGCGAGAGTGCGGGTGTCGGAATGATGATTGTCTCGCCGTCCGTCTCCCACCTCTCGATTAGTTCTTCGAGGCGGTCTGGTAGCCTCTCAATCGGCTTGCCAGTTTTGGGATCATTCGGGGGCTTGCCTTTTGGGTGAAGCAAAAGCTCTAAGAAACTTTGGTCTATCGCTAACATTCGTGAGTGCCCTAATTCGCGTGGCGGATTTTCATCAACTCGCCGTAAGGATCATCCAGCTCTTTCCATTTTGCGGGAATTGCGCGCAAGTCTTCAATCGTTTCTTTCAGCGTTCGCTTGTCTAGCAAGCTAAAAGATTTAATGGTGAACTGTTCCATGTGCCAATCGCCGTTTCGCTGCCGAATCCAACGACCTCTGCCTTCGGCGCGAAGGTAATCACCAAACAGATAGGGCGCAAGCTCTCTTGCAATGCTGTGCGTCGCATAGCAGTTGTAAACTTCGCCTTCTCTATTGCGCAGATGCACGGGCACTTCGTGCGATTGTATGCCGCCAATCATCACCAACTCTCCGTCTATCGTACCTGGTTCGCTGAATGGCCCGTACTGAACGAGCCGATTTAGATCACGTCCGCGGAACTCCAATACCTTTTTGTTGACCGGATCGATAACAACCGCTTTCGCGTTATCACGTCTTAGTCGTTCATCAATGGATTTGGCTGCGCGCATTGCTTCGGGTGGTGCTTCATTCGCAGTCACAAGTTTGAGACGTTCGCGCACCTTTGTTTCTGCCTCGCGTTCAATTCGCAAAACTGGCACGGTGCTGCCCTGCTCGATTGTGATTAGATGAACGCTCTGGTTCTCACCAAATAGATCGGCCAAGTCCCTTAGATATTCAGTGAGTCGACTGAGGGGCATCGTCTCAGGGGAATAGGCATCAATTTTGAAACGGTACTCACGCACCGTTGTACGTGTCTGGCGTTTTGTCTTGGGTCTAGGCATTGGCGCACCTCCGGTGATACACTGCGAGTGCGCCGCCCGCGTATGGTGCGCAGGTAGCTAGCCAGTCCAACCCAACCAGCAATCTTATCGAAGGCCGTGAGGTGGTGCTCATGGCCTTCAACATTTCTTGGTCATTCGTTTTCCGCGTCCCTGTCGGGATCGCGCAAGGTCAACACGAGGGTTGACCGATAAGTTCCTTATACTCCAAACGCTTCCCGAATACCATGCTCAGGACGGTCTCAAACCGTTCGGAGTCCGTCATTTTTCGCTTGTTGAATCGGAACGCCTGTTCATCCAAATAACGGAACAAGTGGAACGGCTCGACTGACACATACGTGCCCTTGAGCGCACGCTTTAAGAGCGACCAGAAGTTTTCGATCCCGTTCGTGTGAACATTGCCGCGCACATATTCAACCGCGTGATTGATGACGTTGTGGATATATTCTTCGCTTAGCTCGTTGTACGAACGAAGCGCGTCAGTGTAGACGGTCGATCCGGTTTCGACGTGCTTGCTTACTTCGCTGTGAAGGTGACGCCGCTTTGTTCCGCCGACAACCATCGTTCGCACTTCGCCGCTGTGACGATCCAACAAGCCCATGACCGCGACCTTGCCCGTGGTCTGGTTTCGCCCAGTGCGCCCGCTCGGACTGGCGAATTGAGCAATGCGCTTCGCCAGTACAGCTTTGTGCATGTTGCGCGCTTTGCCACCAATGAAGGTTTCGTCAACTTCGACATGACCCGACATCTTGGTAATCGATCCGTTTTGCATAGCAAGCCTAACGCGATGGAGAACGTGCCACGCGCTCTTTTGAGTGATGCCCAGATGCCGCGCCAGTTCGCACGAGCTAATGCCATTCTTCGCGTTGGCAATTAGCCACATGGCCGTAAACCACTTGTCGAGTCCAAGGGGCGAGTCCTCGAAGATTGTTCCGACCTTAAGAGAGAATTGCGGCTTAGGATGTTTGCCGTAGCATTTCCAACGGCTCTGCTTGGCGAGATAGATCACGTTCTCAGAGCCGCATCGAGGGCAAGTCAACTTGCCGTCCGGCCAGCGCATTGCGATCATGAAGTTCTGGACGTTCTCTGGCTGCGAGAAGTAGATTACCGCTTGCTGTAAAGTCTTGGGCGTTTCCATGCTGTGAGAATAGCAAAGAACGCATGGTTAGTCAAGTATATACTTACCGTTTAAACGGTTTCCGATCCTTTATTGTGCTCGGCACACCGGGCTAAAGCCGCGGTGTGAATCAGAAACGTCAAACTGTACCACTACCAACTGCCTCGTCATTATTCAGCAGAAGACACGGACCGGGCTGCCATCTATAAACATCAAGTGCCTGTGGCACGTTTCCTATCCGGTCACGAGCGCCAGCCGCTAAAACCGTTGGGGCGCGCCGGTCACCACGCGCACGGTGTCACGGGCGATTAGCAGTTCCTCATTTGTCGGAATGACGTAGACAGCTATTGGTGATTTTACGGTCGTGATCCTACCTTCGCGCCGGCCCGTCATCATCGAGTTGCGGTTTGCGTCTAATTCAATTCCCAGCGACGACAGCTCGCCGCAGATACGGCTGCGAATATCAGCCGAGTTTTCGCCGATGCCGCCGGTAAACACAATCGCATCCGCGCCGTTCATGGCCGCCAGATAGGCGCCGATGTACTTACGTGCCCGATAGCAAAAAATTTCGATCGCCAGGCGCGCGCGCCGGTCATCATGCTCATCCGCTTCCGCCAGCAGCTCGCGCAGATCATGAGTCAGTCCGGAAATTCCCAGCAACCCGGATTGTTTGTTGAGCAGGCTTTCGACCTCGCGCGAGCTCAAACCTTCTTTGCTGGCGATGAACTCAACTACCGATGCGTCGACGTCACCCGAGCGGGTGCCCATCACTAAACCTTCGAGCGGAGTGAATCCCATCGACGTATCGACTGAGTCTCCCCCACGGATGGCGGCAATCGAGCAGCCGTTACCGAGATGCAGCGTGATGACATTTGTCTGCTCGCGCTCAACTCCGACCAGGGTCCGGAAACGGTAAGCGACATAGCGATGCGACGTACCATGAAACCCGTAGCGCCGGATCCGATGACGGCGATAGAGCTGATATGGCAGGGCGTAGAGATAGGCATGCTCCGGCAGCGTTTGATGGAACGCGGTATCAAACACGGCGACCTGTGGCACGCCGTCGCCCAGGCTGGCGCGCGCCGCGACTATGCCCTGAATATTTGCCGGGTTATGCAAGGGGGCGAGTTCGATACAGTCTTCGATTTCGCGCAGTACCTCGTCAGTAATCAGCGCTGAGCGGGTGAATCGTTCGCCGCCATGCACCACGCGATGACCGACGGCGTTAATCTCGGCCACGCTGCTGACTTGCGCCAGCCCGGAATCCGGCGCTAACGCCCAACGCAGGATGAGATCAACTGCCGCCCGCGTATCGCGGATGGGTTCGGCAGTGCGACGGGGCACTTGTCCTTCGGCGGTAAAGGTGACGACGCCCGCCCCACCAATGCGCTCGAGCAGGCCATGCGCCAGTCTTTGATCCGCATTTTGTTCGATGCGCTCAAGATCGGTCGCGATAATCTGAAATTTGACCGACGAGCTTCCGCAGTTAAGTACCAGTACGTTCATCTATGATGTCGTTTCTAATCGAGTCCCCACCATCAGGCGGACTTCAGATCAAATGCTAACCAGCGGCAGGCTGCGGTATCGCTTGCCGGTAAGCCTATTCAAAGCATTGACGACCGCCGGCGATATCACCGGCACCGGCGGCTCGCCGCATCCGCTCGGGGCTTCGGCGCTGGGCACAATGTGGACGTCAACAGCTGCGGGAGCATCGACGATGTATGGCGGCGTGTAGCCGTCGAAGTTTCTTTGTTCGACGCGGCCGTCTTTGAAAGTGATTGCTCCCTGCGACATCAATTGGGTCACCCCGAATCCCAGGCCGGCTTGAAACTGGCTTTCGATGGTCAGCGGATTTACTGCCAATCCGCAATTTACTGCCACGGTGGCGCGATGAATTCTGGGGCGGTTGTTTTCAATTGAAACATCAACGGCGCACGCGACCGCCGTGTCGAAACACTCGTGACAGGAAACCCCCAGCGCATGACCTTTCGGCAGCAGGGTCGACTGGCGGCCCAGTTTCGCCTCCAACAGATCCAGCGCGGCCAGCAGCTTCTTCGCTTCGGGTTTAAGTAATCTGCGGCGATAGGCGATCGGGTCCACTTTGGCTCGCGTGGCCAATTCATCCATCAGCGTCTCCATCACAAACGCGGTGTGGGTGTGCCCGACGGAGCGCCACCACAATACCGGAACATTGACCGTGGGGTTGTGCGCCGACAGGTGAAAATTCGAGATGTTGTAGCTGGTGTCGGCCGCGCCTTCGACCGTAGTTTCGTCCACCCCATTCTTAATCAGCATCGCGGCGAAGGGAGTTCCGGCAACCAATGACTGGCCCACGACGACATGACGCCAGGCGGCGGGCAGGCCATCTGCTCCAATGCCGATTTCAACTCGATGCGCGTGCATCGGCCGGTAATAGCCGCCGCGCACGTCGTCTTCGCGCGTCCAAATCAACTTGACGGCCGTGCCGCGCAATCGTTTGGCGATCAGCGCCGCTTCGCGCGGCACATGCGAATCGATGACGGCGCGCCGGCCAAAGCCGCCGCCGGCAAACTCGGTGTGAAACGTGACTTGCTCCGGCTTGAGTCCCAGCACTTCGCCGACGGTCAGCTGATCCATCGTCTGAAACTGCGATGGCACCCAGGCCTCAGCTGTGTCGCCATTGAAGCGCACCGTCGCATTGAGCGGCTCCATCGGCGCGTGCGCCAGGTAGGGAAATTCATATTCAGCTATGATTCGATTCGCCTGCGGAATTTTTTCCAGCGCCTTTTCGTCACCTCGCGTGACCGCGACATTTCCGGGCGTGCGCGCGAGTTCCTTGTATTTCGTCCACAATTGCGCACTGTCCGGGCGCTCAACGCCTGCCAAATCCCAGTCGACCCGCAGACGATCGCGCGCCTGCTTTGCCGCCCAGAAGCGATCGGCGACGATGGCCACGCCGCTGCCTCTTACCAGCGGGATTTCAAACACGTCGCGCACTCCATCAATCGCGCGCGCATCCTTATCGTCGAAGCTTTTCACTCGCCCGCCAAACACCGGCGGGTGCGCAACCACCGCAATCTTCATCCCCGGAAGATCGAGGTCGAGGCCGAACTTTTGTGAGCCGTCGCATTTCGCCTGGCCATCCAGCCGGCGAATCCGCTTGCCGATCAGGCGAAAGTCTGACGGATTCTTGAGCTGCACTTTATCGGGCGCCGGTTTTCCCGCGGCGTCTTTCGCCAACTCTGCATAGCGGGCCGAACGGTTTGCTGGTCCATAGACGACGCTGTTCTCGGTACGGCATTGATCGGGAGAGACATGCCAGCGATCAGCCGCGGCGGCCACCAACATGGCGCGCGTCTTCGCGCCCAATTCGCGATATTGCTGGAACGAGTGGGCAATCGAACCGGACCCGCCGACCATCTGGATACCAAATACCGGGTCCTTGTAGACCTCAGCCGCCGGCGCCAACTCGCCAATCACTTGCGACCAGTCGGCATCCATCTCATCAGCCAGGATCATCGGCAACGCGGTCTGCACACCCTGACCAAACTCGAGACGGTTCACCGTGATCACGATCTTCCCGTCCGGGCGGATGTGGACGAACGCATCGGGTGGATAGATTTTCGGCGGTTGCGCCTGATTTGCCTCGCCGGCTGATGCGGGAAGATTGAGGTAGAGTGAAACCAGCAGCCCGCCCGTCGCCGCGGTGGAAACACTCAAAAAGCTACGCCGATCAATTCGCAAATCTTTCTTCAACCGAGAGGTGCTTCGCATGGTCATTCCCTTTAACAAAAAGCTACTTCTTATTCAGTACCCAGCCTTGATGGAGCGCGGGCATCCCTGCCCGCATGAGCGCGAAGCGCGACCAGCTTTGCGCTTGCAGCGCAAGCTTGCGGACACGAATGCCCGCGCTCCGGTCAAAGCTTTTGCGCGGCGCTCTTGATGGCTTCGCGAATGCGAACATAGGTCGCACAGCGACAGAGATTCCCGCCCATCGATTCTTCAATATTCGCCTCAGTCGGCTTGGAAGTGGCTTTTAGCAGCGCCACCGCACTCATGATCTGTCCGCTTTGACAGTAGCCGCACTGCACTACATCTTTGTCGACCCAGGCCTCCTGCACGGCCCGTCCTACCGGATCTTGCGCGATGCCTTCGATGGTAATAATCGGGCCACCCACCAAGGACATCGGCAGGACGCATGAACGGGTGGCGACGCCGTCAACGTGCACGGTACACGCGCCGCAGGCACTGATGCCGCAGCCGTACTTGGTGCCCGTCATCTTCAGCTCTTCACGCAAAACCCAAAGCAGCGGAGTCGATGGATCGACATTCACCTCTTTGCGCTGACCATTCACGGTAAGTTTGTAGACTGCCATATCGCCTCTCCTCACTATTTTCCTTTGGGCTATTTTCCTTTGGGACAGGGCGTACCAGCGGCGACCCAAAGGCGAGTTGCAGCCATAAATTCTGCATGTGTCAATGGCGGCAACGTGCGCGTGCTGCCGTCCGGCCGGGTGCCTGGATTCCAGGCCCAGAGCACGAGTTCGGCCTGCTCGTGATGCTTCAACAACGCCTGGCCGTCCATGTTTTCATTGGTTGAGCGGTCTGTAACTGAGCGGCATACGGCGGCGCTCGACAAAGGCCGGTTGCTAAGATCCTGCCAATGCATTGACAGCGGGGCCAGATGCCAATCGGGACCGCCAGGCACGCCGGTGCTTTCGGCATTCGCCTCGTGATGACAGCTCACGCAATTCAATCCGGGGACGCCTTTTCCTTCCGGACCACGGATGACATTGGCAAAGTGCCGGTGGCGATCGTCTCCCTGATGAGGATAGTTTGTGGCCGTGTGACAGTTGAGGCAGCGCGGACTAGTCAGCACTGAATAGATTTGCTCCCACGCCGCCAGACCGTCAGCCGGATTTGCGGCAGGATGTTCCGGGTTGCCAACATGGCCAAACGCTCCATAGACGAGCATCCAGGCGGCGATGATGCCAAGGAATAAAGGAGTCAGAAGCAAGCCAGCGCGGTGACCCAGCATGGTAACCTCCCGATAAGCTCTTCAGGCAGCTTAAGATGGTTATTGCCAATAGAGAATGTGCAAATCGATTTAGTGCAATCAAACTATCTGACCATGAGATCCCGTTGTCAAGATTCCCGAGCGCAGGGCAGTGGCACATTTTGGTTACGACATATCACTACTGATTTAGAATTAGTGGTTCGTCTGAGAGAACCTTTTCATTCACGCCGCCGCTTTAGCGCGGCGAGTTAGCCGGGCTCGAAGCTGGAAACCGTTTAAACGGTTTCCGATCCCGTTATGGTGCCCGGCACACCGGGCTAAAGCCGCGGTGTGAATAAGAAACGTCAACCGGTACCATTACCGAGCGCACGGCATTGGCCTGGACTTGTAACGCAAACTGTCAGTTTGCGACGCAATCTAACAGATCGGGTTACCGGACCTCGAAGGCGGGGCGCCGGCCTCCCTGCCGGCCGCGCAGCTGATAGTAGCTGAGCTGTTGGGCGAGACTCTCCACCGCCGCCAGCACTTCCCTCGACGGCGGCGCGCCGATTTCGAAGCAACGGCCTTCGATCCCGTAGATGCGAATCTGTTGCGGCAGACGGTTGAGGATGCGGGCCAATTCAATTGCCTGAGCAACCCCAAGACCGTGCGTCGAAGTTTCGCCGCCCTCCAGAGTGGCTACTGCGTCCGGGCCAACCTCACGACATCTGATGGTGCCGGGAGTCGCCCCGGTAATTACCGCATCAACTATGATCAGATCATTGGTTTGACCGAAGCTCTCGATCAATGACAAAGGGTCGCCGCTTTCCGCCGCCGACTCGACACCCAGCTCGCGCAAGCGCCGGGCGACCAGCAAGCCGGCGGCATCGTCGCCGCGATCTGCATTGCCCAAACCGACGATGCGCGCGCCCTCAGTCATTCTCGTTCAATCTTCAGGCGCAAGAAGTGAGTTGCGCAGGAAATGCAGGGATCGTAATTGCGAATGGCCTGCTCACACTTCCATTGCGCTTCGTCCACCGGCCATGCGACCACCTGCGCTGCAAATTCGCGCAGATCGTCTTCAATCCGTTTCTGATTCTGTGAGGTCGGCGGCACAATCTTCGCCGCCACGATCCGGCCATCGTCGTCCAGAGCATAACGGTGATAGAGAATGCCGCGCGGCGCTTCCGTGATCGCCTGACCGACGCCGGCGCGAGCGACCGGTTCGACCCGCGCCTGTTGAGGTGGTTCGTACTCTCCAACGATCCGCAGCGCCTCAGCGCAGGCAAACACCAGCTCGACGGCGCGCACAATGATGCTGCGAAATGGATTCTGGACCGGCGGAGTCAGCCCGGCAGCGTTGGCGGCTTCCCTGGCCACCTGAGGAAGCTGGTCGAAATTCAGATTGAACCGCGCCAGCGGACCAACCAGATAAGAACCACGCCCGCGAATAATCGAATGCAACGCGTTTGAATGCTTCACGTGTTGTTCGATGAAGTGGTCTTCATACTCAGCGGCGTCGAGATTCAGCCCGCGATTGGAAATCAGCCGGCCTTCATTCAGCGGATACTCGTCCGCATGCGATAAGGCGACAAACTCATAGTCCTGCTCGAACTCAGGAAATTCGAAACCGGAAACCACCTTGACGGTTTGCAGCGAGGCATCAAGGGCCCATTTCAAATCGTCTGCCAGCGCTTTCAAATCGCGCGGCGCGGGATTCTTATAAAAGCCGCCAACCTTCGCCGAGATCGGATGAATCTCGCGCCCTCCCAGCAGCTGCACGAGCCGATTGCCGATCTTCTTGAGGCGCAAAGCCTGCTCAACCAACGCGCGATGATTGCCCGCCATTTGAATCGCATCTTCATAGCCCAGGAAATCCGGCGCATGCAGCATGTAAACGTGCAGCGCGTGACTCTCGATCCATTCGCCGCAGTAGAACAACCTTCGCAAGAGACGCACGGCCGGATCGACGCGCACCCCCAGCGCTCGTTCGATTGCGTGGATGGCGCTCATTTGATAAGCGATCGGGCAAATGCCGCAAATGCGCGCGGTGATATCGGGCACTTCCGAGTAATGACGGCCCCGCAGGAAAGCTTCAAAGAACCGCGGCGGTTCGTAGATGCTCAACTTCACATCGGTCACCTGCTCGCCGCGAAGTTTGATGTGCAGGGCGCCCTCGCCTTCGACCCGGGCGAGTGTTCCCACTTTGATGGTTCGAGTTTGTCCACTCATAACCTTTCGGCCTCCTCGCTCGCGCGGCGAAACTGCCACGCCCAGGCATTGAAGCTGCGAAAATCACGAGCGATCTCAGCGTCGTTGCGGCCCAGCGCGCGCAGCTGGTCAGAGAGCGAACCGGTGTTCGGACTCTCCATGGGTCCGTAGCAACCAAAGCAGCCGCGATCGAACGCCGGGCACAGCGCGCCGCAGCCCGCCTGGGTTACCGGTCCGAGACACGCCGTCCCCTGCGCCACGGCCACACAAACATTCGACCGCCGCTTGCACTCGAGACAGACACTGTAGGTGGGAATATTCGGTTTGCGCCCGGCCAGCGTGGCGGTGATCAATTCGATCAACTGATATTTGTTAATCGGGCAGCCGCGCAATTCGAAGTCCACCGGAACATGTTCGCCAATGGGCGTGGAGAGATTCAGCGTGCTGATGAACTGCGGCGTCGCATAAACCACGCGAATGAAGTCGTTGACGTTTTGCCAATTGCGCAACGCCTGGATGCCGCCGGCAGTCGCACAGGCGCCGATAGTGATCAGGGTTTTGGCCTGGCTACGTATTTGCTGAATACGCTCGGCGTCATGATGCGTGGTGATTGAGCCTTCCACCAGCGCGATATCATACGGGCCTTTCCTCATGGCCCGGCTGGCTTCCGGAAAATATGCGATGTCTATTTGGCCGGCGACCGCCAGCAGCTCATCTTCGGCGTCGAGCAGACTGAGTTGGCACCCGTCGCACGAAGCGAACTTGAATACTCCAAGTCGCGGCTTTTGTCCTTTAGAGTTCATACTTATCCAAGAGTGGGGCGATGTCCTGATAAGAAAACACCGGACCATCTTTGCAAATGAAGTGCGGCCCCCACTGGCAATGGCCACAGAAGCCCACCGCGCATTTCATGTTTCGCTCCATCGAAAGATGGATGCTTTCAGCCGGCAAGCCTCGGTTAATCAGTTCCCGGCCCACGACCCGCATCATGATTTCCGGGCCGCACATCATCGCGACCGTCTGCAGCGGTTGCAGACGCGCATAGCGCAAAAGCCTGGTCACCACTCCCACGTGTCCGCGCCAGTTCATCCCCGCGTAGTCAACGGTCGAGAGCACCTGGCAATCTTTCTGTTTGCCCCAGGCGGCGAGTTCTTTGCGATACAAGAGGTCACGGGGATTCCGGGCGCCGTACAAAAGCACCAGCCGCCCATACTCTTCACGATGGCGCAAGACGTGATAGATGACCGGCCGCAACGGCGCCAGGCCAATGCCGCCGGCGATCACCAGGACGTCCTGACCGCGCGCCGACTCAACCGGCCAGCCCTTGCCAAAAGGTCCGCGCACGCCAATCTGTTGGCCCGGCGCAACTGAGACCAGGGCCTTGGTCGCCTCACCTACCGACCGCACCGTGTAAGTCAGTTTGCCTTCGGCCGCCGGGTCACCGCTGATCGAGATTGGCAGTTCACCCACTCCAAACATCCAAAGCATGCTGAACTGGCCTGGTTGAAATTCGCGATGCGTCTTCCGGCCGAGGGGCTGTAAAGAC
>Ga0126383_10002028_pt1 | contig 12904 bp, 9 predicted proteins | sample PanSoiMetPlot_35_FD_96882 | JGI IMG/M metagenome (GOLD analysis project Ga0126383, IMG submission 96882) | Tropical forest soil microbial communities from Panama - MetaG Plot_35 | ecosystem: Environmental > Terrestrial > Soil > Tropical forest > Bulk soil | place: Panama | collected 2016-02-17
CCGGCCACGCCTGCCGCCGCACGCGTCTCGCATGGCGATGCGTGGGCCCGGCAGAAGTTCACTGCTGCCGAGCGCATGCGAGAGGCCCTCAATGGCCGTCCTCGCGCCGACCGTACCCGTCGCGACTATCAGAACGTAATCGACGCCTATCGCCGGATCTACTACGGCGCGCCAACCTCCAGCAAGGCCGACGCCAGCGTGGTTGCGGTTGCCGAGCTCCAGGTGGAGATGGGCCGCCGTTTTGACGACCGCAGTATTCTGCGTTCGGCCATCGCGGAGTACCAGTTCCTGAGGCGGGAGTATCCGGGAAGCAAGTACCGGGTCGACGCCCTGTTTACCATGGGCGAGATTTACAGGGACGATCTCGACGATGTCGCGAAGGCTCGCGCCACCTTCCAGGAATTTCTCAAGCGCTATCCCCACAGCCACCTGGCGGACGATGCGCGAGCGGCCCTGGAAGAACCCGTACAGCGGGCGACATTGACCTCGAAAAGCGAACGACTCGCCGGTCGCGAGAGGACTTCGGCGAAAACAGTGGTCGACGATTCGTCGGCAGAAGAAGAGGACTCCGGCGAAAAACCCCCAACTTCAGAGGACGCGAAGGAGCACGGAGGAAGCACGCTCGCCCGGGTGACCGGCATCCGCCATTGGTCCACGCCCGATTACACCCGCGTGGCGATTGATCTTGAACAGGATGTGAAGTTCGAATCGCAGCGCATCAGCCATCCCGACCGCATCTTCTTCGATCTGCTGAATACGCGCATGGCTTCCACCCTGGTAGGCAAGTCGTTTGATGTCGATGACGGCTTCCTGCACAAGATTCGCGTGGCCCAATTCGCCCCCGGTAAAACCCGGGTGGTCCTTGAGGTGGATGAGCTTTCCGATTACGAAGTCTTTCTGCTGCCCAATCCCTCGCGGCTGATCATCGACATTCACGGCAAGGACACGCACGCCAGGCGCCAGGCCAAAGTCGCCGACCAGGGCGCGAAAGCCGAGCCCAGGTTCAAGACCAGCAGGCCGTCGCCTACGACGCTGGTCGTCAAGTCGGAGGACGAAGACGCCCAGGCGGGCGAGGTCGAGAAAAAGACCGGGCCGGAATCCAGGGTGGCCGAAACAACGAGACCGGCCACGAGCGGTGTTTCCAAGAGAATTGTGGAAGCCGACGAGGATGATGACGGCACCACTGTTGCCAAGCTCGACCCCCCGGAAGCCCAGCCCGCGGCCCCGTCCACCACTGCTCGCCGAAAAACGGCCGCGAGGGGCAAGAGCAAGACCGCGGCGCCCGATATGGACGTTCGGGAAGCGCAGCCCACGGCTGACGGCGACCGCTCGCTGATTCGCGCGCTGGGACTGAAGATTGGAAAGATCGTGATTGATGCCGGTCACGGCGGGCACGATACCGGCACGATCGGTGCCAACGGGCTTGAGGAAAAAGATCTGGTGCTCGACGTCGCCAAGCGGCTGGGCAAACAACTCGAACGACTGGGCGCGCAGGTGGTTTACACGCGTACCGACGATACGTTCATTCCCCTCGAGACGCGCACGGCGATTGCGAACCAGGAGCAGGCGGACTTGTTTGTCTCCATTCATGCGAACTCCAGCCACGATGCCGACGCTCGCGGGGTGGAAACCTATTACCTGAACTTCACTTCTTCGAGCGATGCGCTGGAAGTGGCTGCCCGGGAAAACGCGGTCTCGGAGAAGTCCATTCACGAACTGCAGGACCTGGTGAAGAAGATCGCGCTCAAGGAAAAAATCGAAGAGTCGCACGAATTTGCGACCGATGTGCAGCAGGCGCTCTACAGTGGGCTGGCAGCGCGTAATGCCGGCATCCGCGACCGTGGGGTGAAGAAGGCGCCCTTTATCGTGCTGATCGGAGCGAACATGCCCTCGATTCTGGCCGAGATATCCTTTGTCAGTAACCCCGACGATGAGCGCAAGCTGCAGACTCCCCTATACCGCCAACGAATCGCGGATTCGCTTTACCGGGGGATCTCGAAGTACGTGAATGGGCTGAGCGGTGTCAAAGTAGCGAGCAAAATTGACGAATAGCCTTGAGCATCGAGTAATGAGTACCTTCGGTATCCTGCCTCCCGAATAAAAGAGGCTTCAGCGCCGGCTAAGTTTGCCCGTCGGTGCGGGACTTCATGCTCCCGCCTCATGAGCGCTCCTGGAAACTTTCCCGGCCAACCTGTAGTCTAATTCCTGGGGTGTTGCGCACCGGATGCGCGTTTTCGTGAGGGTTTTCAGACTTCTTTCGGCGATCTACGTTGTTGGTTTCGCGCTGGCCGCGTTCGCGGGCGAGGGCGGCCGCGCCGCGTCGCCGTCCATGCTGCCCAGGCAGTTTGGAGGCTGGCAGGCTGCCGGCGCTGTGAAGTCGAGTGTCGATCCCATGGCCGCGGATCCCGTTGATCCTGCCCTCCTCAAGGAGTATGGCTTCACTGACCTTGAGTCCGCCACGTACACGCGCGAGGATGGACGCAAGCTGACGATTAAGGCCGCGCGCTTCAGCGACGCCAGCGGCGCATACGGCGCTTTCACCCACTACCGCATGCCGCAGATGATCATGGAACAGATCGGAGACCAGGGAGCATCGCTGAATGAGCGGGTGTTGTTCCGGCGTGGCAACATCCTGGTGGATGCGGTGTTCGGCAAGTTGAGCGCAATGTCGGCCGCAGAGTTGCGTGAGCTGGCGAGCGATCTTCCCCTGCCTTCGGGGAACGCCGCCAATCTTCCGAATCTGCCTGCATATCTGCCTCGGCAATCGCTCGAGGCAAATTCCATCAAGTACGCGACGGGCCCGGTGGCCCTTGAAAAGCTAAGTGCTCCCCTTCCCGCCAGCCTCGTCGATTTCAATGCCGGCGCGGAAGTGGTCGTGGGCAACTACGTGAGCTCGGGTGGCGAGGCGACCCTGCTGGTGATCTCCTACCCTACGCCGCAGATTGCAGCCGAACACTTGCGACGCATAGACGCGGCCCGCACGGGGACCAACACAGCTGCCTTATACACCCGCCGAAGCGGCCCGATCGTTGCGGTCGTTTCCGGACCGCTTTCACAAAGCGAGGCGAAGTCGTTGCTGGCATCCGTGAACTACGATGCCGACGTCACCTGGAATGAGAACACGCATTTCACCAAGAAAGACAATCTTGCCAGCCTGCTGGTGAACATCATCATCCTGTGCGGCATTATTCTCGGCTTCGCGTTGGTCGCTGGACTCGCATTTGGCGGCCTCCGCTTGCTCGCGCAACGCCTGTGGCCGAATCGCGTGTTCGATCGACCAGAACGGATAGACTTCATCTCCCTGCATCTCACCGAGAACCCGAGGCAATCTGCTGAATCCAGGGTAAGTTCATCAATCAAAGTCGGTTAAGAGTCCGGTCGGGGAATGACGTCTCAATTTGAGTCAAATCCGAAGACTGTTAACCTATTTCGTAAGTTATTGAAAACACTGATATTTATTTCACAGAAATTTCTTGACACCCCCCTTTTTCGGCTCATAAGATTTCGCCAGAAAGTTTTGACGGCTTTGCCTCCGTTAGAACTATTCTCCCTTGAAAGAAAAGGCCGCCTTTTGCCGGGTGGCCTTTTCGTTTGGTGTTCAGTCGTCCGTTGCAATCAAACACAAACGAACAAGAAACGGTGACGAGCGAGTCCGTTCACGGACAACGTTTGCACAACCTTCGGACCGGACGCGCAATCGACAGATCGTCTGCAGCATTCGTGCCGAGGCTGAGAAGCAGCAGAGATGCGGCGCTAGATTCCTGGTCGCGACGAAAGAAGCCGCGGCAGAACGGCGTTTCCGCTGGAAGGGGCGCCGGAGCGAGCATGATAAAATCAAGAAACTTCACCAGGCCGACGTAGCTCAGTTGGTAGAGCAGCCGATTCGTAATCGGCAGGTCATCGGTTCAAGTCCGATCGTCGGCTCCATGTTCTCAACGAATTACCCTCCCTCTACCGCATGCGTGTTGCCTATCTCTACGAGCTGAAGGTTCCAACCTGTTCGGCGCGTCAGAGACAGATGAGAAAAGGTGTATCGTGTTTTGAGCTTGCGATCATTCCCGAAGAGCAGAACAATCTGCATGTCGTACCCACAAGGAAACTGGAAGGCCTCGTTTGCAAACGGCTCACGAGAACCGTGTCACCGGACTGTGCCGTGATCGTTGCCTCTGGGTTTTATAGGATCCTTCGACATGCGCATCGACCAGAACCCCGCCCACCTCAATTTCCCGCATGATCTCCTGCCCGATTCGATCCGATTTCGGAAGGACCCCAGGATTTGCGGTCGTCACAAGTCGGCGTTTCGAGACCGGGTCTTGGGGCTGATCTTTAGGCAGAAAAAACCGCCCGACGATTCGAGCGGCCATGTTGGGCGATAAGCCCAGTCCTAGAGTGATCCAATGATCTTTCGATAGTCGGCTTCGGGAAATGCTTTCAAGGTTTCGGTTGAAATGTTTCCGAGCGAACCCGCCGACAGCGCGAACTTGGCACACGCTTCATCGCTGGGGAACTCGGTAATCAAGACAGCGTCATACCGCCCCATCGTCAAGTACCACGCCTGAATTTTTCCCTTTTCTTTCTCAGCGGCTTTCTTAGCAGCGTCGAGGCGCGAAGGACTGTCCTTGATCTTCGAGATTCCTTGCTGTGTGTAGCGCACGAGCGTCACATAGTGTGGCATCGAGGGTTCCTCCTCAAGACGCAAACATTAGGCGACCGAAATGCGCCAAGTCAAGGTCGGCAAGTGGAGCAGGATTTCCATAACGCTCTGGTAGCACCTTGTAAATGCGGCATGAAACGGTTGGAAGCGAGAATGGCGGCTGAAAACGAAGGTGTGTTGTACTTCTGTAATCTTTCGCCCGAAGAACGAATCATAATGGAATCTGAGTCATGGCAATACTGGAGAACATCGGTAGCAGACGATCACCTGTTAACCTGGGTTACGGGATTTTTGCATACAAGCGAAACGGACATTGGTTGTACCGTGACTCCGAAAGCCGCAGGTTCAAAGAGGTAACCGATGCGGAATTGATCTTAGAACTTGATAAGCGTGGCTATAAAGTTCGGTATCCGGCCCATGAATGTGTGGATCGCCCTAATCTGCCATGTCCAGCTTGTGAGCGAGACTCACTCCGAGCCTTGGGGCTGAAGGTTTGCGGTTGATGGCCGTGCTCAGAATCCCGTCTAGCAGGGTTGAAGACTGGCATCGTCAGGATGCTCCTCCTGCCCACAATCAATGGTTTCGGGCGATCAAAACATGCCTCTTGCAGCCATGAAAAATCAAGTGCTTGCACCCTTGCTTATTCCGGTCTTGCGAGTAATCTCGGCCCACGAACGCCTCTGACAGCGCAGGGAAGCGATTCTGGAGGGCGGGTGCCCGGGTTCATTTTACGCGGCCTCTTGCTGAGCCGTCATTGCGGTTCCCCATCACGCCAAGTCGTAATCCGTGTCAGATGCCTAAGCAACGCCCGATGACTCTTTGACGGGTACAACTATCAAATCTCCTAGTTTCCATTCCCCTGCGCAGATGAAATAGTTCGTTCTCTCTTTGAAGAGGAGTTAAGCTAGAGCGCTTGGACTCGCGATTAGCACTAGCCAGTCAACAACGGGGACAACGAAGCACTCAAATATTGGCCTGGTACTCGACGGCTGCGGCCCGCCAGGCTTGGCTAACATGGGTGTCATTAGGTGATAAACAAGACGCCTGGAATAGGTCAACAGACTTTGCGTAACTTTGACCGACCTGGAGGGGACCACATGAATCCAGTTGCGGTCGAGACTGGTTCCGGACTCAAACACTCAGCCCTTGACGCCGCCAACACACTTCGAGCGGGCGTATCGACCGTTGCGGATACAGCCGAGGGTCGCCGACTCTTGGAAACGCATGCTAAGCCGCTTCTGTGGCGCCGTTGGGGTCCCTACGTCAGCGAACGTTCATGGGGGACAGTTAGGGAGGACTATAGCCCGAACGGAGCAGCCTGGGATTTCCTTTCCCACGACATGGCCCGGAGCAAGGCTTATCGATGGGGCGAGGATGGCTTGGCCGCCATCTGTGATCGCTATCAGCTTCTCGTGTTCAGCCTGGCCCTATGGAACGGCAGGGATCCAATTCTCAAAGAGCGGGCCTTTGGAGTGACCCCTGGCGAGGGTAATCATGGCGAAGATGTGAAGGAGTATTACTTCTATCTTGACAGCACTCCTACCCACTCCTACCTGAAGTATCTGTACAAGTACCCACAGGCGGAATACCCCTACGGGCGCTTGCTGGATGAGAACCGAAAACGTGGCGGTCACGGGCTCGAATTCGAACTTCTCGACACCGACATATTCAGCAACAATCGCTATTTTGATGTCTTCGTGGAATATGGCAAGGTCTCCAGCGAGGACCTTTGCGTTCGCATCGAAGCGGTAAATCGTGGAGACGAGCCTGCTCCCCTGCACATTCTCCCGCATCTCTGGTTCAGGAACACGTGGGGCTGGACTGACCCTCCTGGCCCGCCACCTGTAATCTGTGAGGGCCCTGAGACCGGGGAAACAATTTGCCTGATTGCTGATGACACTTACGCAGATCGTCTCAAGAACCTCCAGTTCGAATACCGGCTAGGCAGACGGTATCTTTATGCGCAAGCGGGAGGCCTGTCTTTATTCACCGAAAACGAAACGAATGCTCGACGGCTCTACGGCGTTCCCAACGCCCATCGCTACTGCAAGGATGCCTTCCACCGCGCGGTTGTTAATGGCGAGCAAGAAGCCGTCAATCCTGATCGCACGGGAACAAAGGCATGTCTCGACTATCAATACACAATTCCCGCTGGTGGTTCAGTCGTCATGCGTCTGCGGCTGGCGCCTGAGCCCCTTAATGCCCCACTGCAGGACGTCGATCAGATCATCGCACGGCGTCGTCTGGAAGCCGACGAATTCTACGCTGCCATACATCCACCGAAGGCCACGGAAGACGAAAGGCTTGTGCAGCGGCAGGCGTTTGCCGGGTTACTCTGGAGCAAGCAAATCTATCTGTTTGACGTGAACGGGTGGCTGGAGGGTGACAACCCCAAGGATCCCCCGCCGGCCTCACGGTTACGGATGCGAAACACGCGCTGGCGGCACCTGAACTCGATGCGCGTGTTATCCATGCCCGATAAGTGGGAATACCCGTGGTTCGCGGCTTGGGACCTCGCGTTCCAAACGATCCCTTTCGCTCTCATTGATCCCGAGTTCGCAAAGGAGCAGCTTTTTCTCATGCTGTTTGAGCAGTTCCAACATCCCAGCGGCCAGATCCCCGCTTATGAATGGGAGTTCTCCGACCTAAACCCCCCAGTGCATGCCTGGGCTGTGTGGCGCGTATACAACATGGACAAGTCACGCCGAGGCATAGCAGACCGGGACTTCCTGGAAAAGTGCTTCCATAAGCTGCTCATCAACTTCGCCTGGTGGGTTAACAAGGTTGACAACGCGGGAAACAACGTGTTCGAGGGCGGCTTCCTCGGCCTTGACAACATCACCGTTATCGACCGCAGCGAGAAGCTGCCCGGTGGCGCGGTGCTGGAGCAATCCGACGCCACCGGCTGGATGGGCATGTTCTGCCTCAACTTGATGCGCATCGCTTTGGAACTGGCCAAAGAGAACAAAGCCTATGAGAGCCTCGCCCTGAAATTCTTCGAGCACTATATTTACATAGGAGCCGCCATGAAGAATATGGGCGGTCAAAAGTATTCCCTCTGGGACGAAGGCGATGGCTTCTTCTACGATGTGCTCCGCTTTCCGGATGGGAATTTCCAAAAATTTAGGGTGCGCTCCCTGGTCGGCATCATCCCGCTGTACGCCGCAGAAACGCTGAGGCTTGACGATGTTGAGCCCTTCGAGGAGTTTCGCAACAACTTTTTATGGTTCGTCAAGAACCGTCAGCAGCTCACGGAAAGTTGCTGCCATTACCTGGAAGGAAAGAAGCAGTACGAACTGACCATTGTGGACCAACAGCAATTGCGTCGCATGTTGGAGCGACTTCTTAGCCCTGCGGAATTCTTCTCAGACTACGGTATCCGCAGCATGTCCAAATATCACCAACAATGTCCATTCGTTTTCGGACAAAACGAGGTGCGCTACGACCCCGCCGAGTCTGACAACAAGATCAAAGGCGGCAACTCCAACTGGCGCGGCCCTATCTGGTTTCCTACAACGTTTCTGATCATCGAGTCGCTCCGCACGCTTGGCGAAGGCTATGGCGACGATTTCAAGGTCTCGGTTCCGGGCCAACCTCACGACGGCAGGAACCTGCGGGAGAATGCGGGTGAGATTGCCAACCGGATGATCCGCATCTTCACTCGCAATGATCGCGGACAGAGACCGGTTTACGGTGGCACCAAAATGTTCCAGGAAGACCCTTACTGGAAGGACTTGATATTGTTCTATGAGTTCTATCACGGCGATAGTGGCGCCGGTCTGGGGGCGTCACACCAGACCGGTTGGAGTGCGCTGGTGGCTGCCCTGATCGACGACTGGAGGCGGTGAAGCGGTCTGGGAGGGAAGCCCCGAGACCCTTGATGCCGTGCAAACGCACATTTTCAACGACGTGATGTGGCCCGATTTCGTCGCCCTCTCTGAGAACATGCCTGCGTATCTGCGCCTCTGCCCTCTCCAAGCGGAAGTCGCCGTGGAGGCGGATGGCCTTCGAATAACTCCTGTTTGGGTCGGCCACGTAGTCCCGCCCTTCGGTTATGTCGTCAGCGACGGTGAGAGCGCGGTCATCGTTGCCGGCGATTCTGGCCCTACCACCCGATTGTGGGAAGTCGCTCATCGGACAGCCGGTCTTCGGGCAATTTTCCTGGAAGCCTGCTTTCCGAACGCAATGAACCGGTTAGCTGAAATGTCTCTTCACCTTACGCCCGAAATGTTCCATGGCGAAGTTGCTAAGATGCCCGCAGGAATCAAAGTGGTCGCTATACATATCAAAGTACGTTATCGCGAACGGGTCGTCCGGGAATTGGGCGCACTCGGGATCTCCACTCTTGAAATCGGGGAATGCGAGAAGGAGTACGATCTCTGAAGCCGAGCGCAATCCGCAACGCAATCCGTGTGCTCCAGCATACCTTGTGCCAAATAATGGGTATGGAGTACTTGCGAGGTGCTTCTGCCTTCTTTCAAGGTCACCGAATCCATCACCATGAGGAACCTATGTATGGGTGTGCGCTTCTCCTCTTGCTGGCTTCCCTTCCAATGTGGAGTCAGACTGGCTCAGGTGCCGGAATACAGTCGATCGGTGATGCGGTAAAGAATGAGGACAAGATCAACCATTCGCAGCCGATCTATGTGGTCTATGTTCATGGAATTAACCAGGTGGGTCCGGGAGACTCACTCCCACTCCGCAAGGGCATTTGTAAGTATCTGGGCGAATGTAATCTGACCTACTTGGGACGTGTTTACGCTGACGCCGGGCCTTTTGCGATAGATCAGCATCCGCCGAGGATCACGTACATGGGGATGCCGGTCTGGAGAACACAACAAGAGTGGAACGCGTCCTCGCCATTCATCGACCGTTACCGGATAGCCGGTCGCGGCCATGTACCAATCGTCGTGGACGAATACAACTGGTGGCCACTTGTCTATCCCTCGAAGTGTAAGTGGCTTGTACCGAACGATGCCTCACTCACCGGACCCGCGAAAATCTGGATCGATGTCTGCTCGGTTCCTGGAGGCAACCGCCCGGACCCTGACCACCCCGGCCGTTACTTGGCCTACAGCTGGATCGGGTCTCCCGAGGGGGCACATCTAGAGCACATGCCCCGTCACGCGGCATTGGCCAATCGATCACTGAAGAATGGCCTAATGGACTGGGGTATCGGAGATGCGATTATGGCTCTCGGGTCAATGCAGGAGATTCTAACGGCCGGAATTAGGCAACTGCTCAGAAAGACGATAGAGAGCGCAGGTGTCGACTTGCAGACGATGAAACCCACAGACGCTGGCCCGGAGTTCTTTGTTATAACCCACAGCCTGGGCAGCTATCTTGCGTTGGCCGCGATCGACTCGGATTGGCTTGGCCCTCAAAATCCGGCCCTTGCGGAATTCTCGGTGTCCCCCGAAGATAGACTCACGATCGACTATTTCTCTGCACACGCAACCGGCTTCTACTTCCTCGCTAACCAGCTGCGGTTGCTGGAACTCGCGGGGCTTTCGGCACCAACACAACCACCTAACGACTCACTTTCCGCTGCAGAGTCAACCGGCACCAAGCCCGTTTCTATTACTCACTGGGTAGATGAGAGGCAAGCTTTCCTACAACACCATTCTTCCACTGTTCCTAAGCCCCAGATCATTGCATGGAGCGACCCAAATGACTTGCTTTCCTGGGACGTTCCAGATATCGAGGGTGTCAATGTGGTGAACCTTCATGTGCGAAATTCAGGTTTCACGATTGCTCCGTTCATCGTCTCGCCTACCAGCGCACACGCCAACTATGCCAAGAATCAGAAGATCTTACGCCGTATTTTCAAACCAAGCCCGAAACCCTAAAACAGTTTAACGTCGACTGATGTGAGTTTCACACGTTCCACAAATGAGGACCACCGCGGCAACCGGACACCCGGAACACACTCGGCACAACTCTGCGTTCTACCACCCTTCGTGTGCGGGAGCTATCGCTTGGTTCTGTATCCCTTGCCCCAAACAAAGTCGTATTTCACAGTGAAGCCGGTGTAGGCGGTGCCATTGCGATGCACCAGCGCCTTGGCAAACTGGAAGACGAGTGAGTGCTCGGAATTGAGGGCAAGATTCACTTCGCTGCCAATGATGAAATTCTGCTGCGAGGCATGTTGGTCAACGCCGTTGATTGAGGTGTCACCGCGAAGAGAATAGCGGGTATCGAGAGCGGCCCAGAGCTTGTCGTTCAAGGAATAGCTTATGTGTCCTTCCAATCCGGGCAGCGGCTGTGCGCTCAGGATCTCGGTTCCGCGGTACGAAACGTTGTCCGTGTAAAACTCGCAGTTGGCGTAAGTGTCGAGTTGCCACTTTTGCTCTGGCCCAAACGGATGTGACAACGCGATCTCCGGCCTGAACAACCAGCGATTGGAACCCAGATTCAGTATCTTGTTGCCATTGTATTGGCCGCTGGGCGCGGCGATACTGAAGCTCACTCCTACGATGGTTTCCGGCTTGTAGTTGTCGAAGTCAGCCACTCTGAGCGCGGGACCTCCCTTGAGCAGCGCAGCCACCTGGTAGCTGGAGTCGGCGATCCCATTGATGGAACCACGGATGTTCGTGCCAGTGACCGAACCGCTAAGACCGGCGATGGGAACAGCCCCATTCACCCACATCAAGTGGTTCGCCAATCCGAAATAGCGCGAGTAGTCGATGGTTCCCGCATTCAGGTTAAACTTGGCGCCTGCGATAACCAGCCCAGTATTGATGGAAGCGTTGGAGCGAGCGTATGTATATGCAAGTTCGACCTGATTGGTGCCCACCGGCGTGTTGTCGTAGTTGCGCGGATCTGTGAACTGCGCGCGTGCCTGGTCTGGGAGGTGAAGAACGGCTACAGCTAGGCTGGCGAGGAGCAGCTGTTTCGTAATCATTTTAGCGGTCCCGGTTCGGCTTCCGCTTCGTACACCGCTCCATGAGAGCAGAACCGTTATCGGGAATGTTATAGCATTGATTGCGTCAGAATCTTTTGGCCAGAGCAGAGTCAATGCGTGGAGATATTTCAACAGTCGCTCCTGATTGCACTCAATGCCCTTGGTCTTGAGAAACATTTCTCAGCTCACTGACTATGATTTGCATTGGAGCGAAGGGTCGGGTAGATCGTGATTGCGTGTCAGGAGGGGAGCCATGTCTCTAGGCAACCTGTGCTTCTTCACCATGGTGGCCACCCTTGTTGCCTTCTCGGCGGTGAGAAAGTTAGAGGTCGAGGTCAGGCAATCCAACACACGGACAGCGAACTTACCCAAAATCGAAATGCCGGCAGCCGTTTTTCTTCCAGTTCAATCCAGGAACCCCGGGGATCTCGGTCCGGGAAAGTTGCTAGTGGCGAGTCGTGAGCTCGAGGATCCCAATTTCGCTGAAACCGTGATCTTGCTGGTCCACTACGATACCGACGGCGTGGTCGGATTGATGCTCAACCGGCGCACGGATCTTCCGATTTCACGAGTTTTTGCGCAGCTCCAGGCAGCCAAAGATCTTTCCGACCCGGTTTACCTGGGAGGGCCGGTCGAGACTCCTACCGTGTTTGCCTTGCTCCAGTCGACGGACAAGCTTGAAGGGGCCGAGCACGTTTTTGGCGGCGTTTACTGGATTTCTACCAGGACCGCGTTGGAAAAAGCCATCTCGTCTCATCCCCACCCTGGTGTTTTTCATGTTTATCTTGGCTACGCGGGATGGACCACCGAGCAACTCAGAAACGAGGTACTACTAGGTGGGTGGTTCATTTTTCAAGCGGACAAGCAAGCCATCTTCCACACGAATCCAGATTACTTGTGGCGTCAAATGATTAAGAAAACGGAGCTCCAAATGGCTGTGTGCCCACACTACAGCCGGCCCCGCAAGCGCTGCCAGCCCATCGCTGCCCGATAGAAGCGATGCAACCATGCCGGCCTCGCGATCTCCAACCCCGTGCAATACAACGAATACCGGCTTTGGCATGAAACTGGCCTATTCCCTCCGGCCGTGAGCCTCCAGTGCCGACTGCAGCTTCCTCACCCGCTGGTACGTCGTGTCGCGCTCGGCCCAGGGAACCAGGATATCGGGAGTGATTCCGCTTACCTCATTGGATCCGTCGGCGCGGAAGCGGGCGCAGTCGGGCACTTTGACATAGGCACCTGAATTCTTAAGTTTGGTGGGAATGCCTCCGTTCGTATAGCCGCAGCCGGCGCCGCCCGTGAGCTCACCGATGATCGTCGCCGCGTGATTGTCTTGCAGCAGAACA
>Ga0126383_10002029_pt1 | contig 12903 bp, 4 predicted proteins | sample PanSoiMetPlot_35_FD_96882 | JGI IMG/M metagenome (GOLD analysis project Ga0126383, IMG submission 96882) | Tropical forest soil microbial communities from Panama - MetaG Plot_35 | ecosystem: Environmental > Terrestrial > Soil > Tropical forest > Bulk soil | place: Panama | collected 2016-02-17
CGCCTTTGTCGAACGCGAGAAACCGGTGAATCGATTCTTCACGCGTTTTGGTTTGCCCCGAGATCACGACTTCGCTCGCGACATTTTTGGATCCCTCTTCCACAGAATAGATCAAACGCGCCTGGTCGTTCGGCAAATCGACGACTTCGGTCGTGACCACGGCGTCGAGATATCCCTGGTCGGCGTAGAATTTTTTGATATTCGTAACGCCCGATCGAATCAGCGTGGGCGAGAACGCCTGGTTGTCCTTAAAAGGCGCCGCTTTCCGTAACTCGGCGACTGTGAGGACGGAATTTCCCCGGAACATAACATCCGCGATGGTGGAGCGAGGCCCCTCTTCAACATTGAAGATCACAGTCAGGTCTTCGCTTTCGGGGCTAAAGGCGAGGCGCGGTTCGACGCGGGCCGACCGATATCCCAAATCGGCCATATGTCGTCGCACGACCTCGCGGTCGTGCAGCAATCGGTCATTGCTCGTGATCCCGCGGGCCAGTCCGCCGACCAGCGGCAGATTCTTCAAAAACGGAACACTTCCGACCGCGCTCTTAGATTTCGTTTGGAACTCCCCGCTGACGTCGCCGAGGCTGATCAGTTCAGTGCCATCTAGGCGAATCCGTTCCAGGTCCAGGCGTTGTCCCGGTTCAACGTCATAAAAGACTTTTAGATCCGGACCGTTGCATACGACCGGCTGGCAACGCGATCGAACGGTCGCGAAAAAGTATCCGTGTTCCTGCAAATAATTGGTCAGGTTGCGCTCGCCCAGTCGGGCCAGCGGCAGGGAAAAACCTTCTTTCATAACCGGCAACAGCTCTCGTAATCGCTTATCGCTCAGTTTCAAGCTTTCGGGTTTTACTATTGAGACCTCGGCGCGCGGCAGCGGTTCGCGTTCGCGCCTCGGCGGGGCCGCGCCGGCCCGAAGTGGGTTGGAAGCGAGCGGATCAGTCGATTCGAAGCCTAGAGAAAATCGCCTGCGCCCGCGGAATTCGATGGTGAAATCGCTGTCGTTCTTCCCCCCTCGCGTCGAAGCCCCGCCTTGTGTATACGACGCGATTCCGGAAAACCTGTTCGTGAGTGTGTACTCAGTCAAAGCTGTCCGATCCTGCTCTGACCCTAAGTTGGTCGAATAGGTGAAGGTGAGGTTACGCGCCAATTGCCGGCCAATTGTCAGGCGCGCGGCCGGGTTCGAATTTGGGCGGAATATCGGATCGATCTGAAACCTGCTCAGACCCAGCAGCGATTCTGTGGGTTTCGAAATGAATTCCTGGGTAAGCAAAGAGGCTGCTGTGCCTACTCCAGACCGAAACAGGTCTTCGCTCCCCAGCGTATCTGAGTCGGCGCGTCCGGTCGTGACCAGCGAGAGCACTTCCGACCGCGGCAATTCCGGCTCGGACCGCAGCGTCACATCCATGTCGTTGATCGGCCCTGTCAGGCCGACATAAACGTGGTACCCGCTAACATCACCTTCGGTCAGAAAATTGACCTGTGGCGACATGCCCGCGCCGGGCGGAAAATCGACCGTCCCGGCCGTGATTTCATATCGTTGAGAACGGAATTTAATCGTGCCGCCCTCGAAAGTCACTCGCCCTGTGATAAAGGGGTCGGCCAGCAAACCGGCGACTCTGAGCGAGGCCGACCCGACCGTATTGACCTGCTCGTTTCTGATCAGGAGCGAATCGTTGGCCTCAACCCGGATGTCCAGATTGGTGCGAGGCAGCCAAGATCCGCCGCCTCCGCTTCCTCCGACAAAGCTCAATTCCCCACCCGATGAGGTCAATCGCTCTAAATCGAAATCCCTCACATATTCCGCCTGCGGAATCGAAATGAAACCCGTAAGTGATTGTCCCTGGGGATCACCCCTCAGCGTGACGTCGCCATAGAGCATGATCTGTGCGCCCTGGTAATAAACGAGCGCATAGTTGGTAGACATATCCAATCGCCATTCTTTTGGCTGGAGTCGATCGAGAGTGAGGACCCCCGTCGCATTGAGCGTTCCGTCGTTCGCGGTGGCGGTGAAATATTCGAGCGTAACTTTCTCTCCCGCCATGACAACCCGTCCGTAGCCGTGTTCCAGGTTGTATTGCAGATCGATTGTTGAGAACGATACATCGTCTAAACGAATCTGGCCCCCGAGTTGAGGCGCGCTCGCCGGTCCTGTCAATTGAACATCTACCGTCGCCTTGCCGCCCATGAAATAATCGGAATTCAATCGCCCGATCGCTTCCAGATCCGCAGTCCCGTTGATTGTGAAATTAAGCTTTGCCTCCTCGCTCATTCCCAGAGTTCCACCCATAGCCAGATCGATCCCGTCGCCGGTAATGCGCGTGCGTTCGAGCGTGAGCTCCGGTCCGTTCATCGTGACTGTCAACGGCGTTTGGATCGTTACCGGTCGTCCTGAAACCTCGAGCGAAATGGAGGCCAGCGAAAGACTTCCTTTTAACCCGTTGATTGTCGCGGCGCCTTTGTCGTTGACCGTCGGACCGGTGAGCCGGAGCTTGCCGTCGATATTTCCGGCAATGGAGGAAGAGAGATTAGGCGCGAATACGGTCAGCAGTGGCGCCAGGTCCAGGGCCGTCAGGTCAGCGCTGACCTCGACGGGGCGGCCTGGTTTTCGCAGTTCTCTTGAACCATGCGCCGTTTGTGGTTTTCCTGCAATCCCGGTGATCAGATCGACGTTCAGACGGCCATTCTGACCGGTTCGCGCCGTCAAGCTCAACTGACCCGCCTGCCGTCCGTTGATCGTCACATTTTGCCCCTGTGCGGCGCCTTCGAGATTAAGCTGTTCGATATCCTTGACGTTGCCGCTCGCCTGAATGTCGGCGTTGACAGTTCCGGTCGCCGCCAGATTGGGGGTCTCGGAGGCGTTGACGAGGGCGGCCAAATCTAGATTCTCGACGCGCCCCTTCACTTGAAAGGCATAGCTGTTCAGATCCATAGCGCCGTCCGCCGTAAGCCTTCCTTGCGGCAGGCGCGCCTCGGCGCGATTGAGTCGCATGCTATTTCCATCAAACACCAGGCTGGCGGCGGCCAGTTCCGCGGTCTGTCCGCCGATCCTCCCATTGATCAGGTTGATTGTCGCTGTTCCTTTCGGAGCGCTCGGCAAGCCCGTCAAATGAGATTCGCCCGATAAGTCGCCGGATAAAAACTTCTGTCCGGGTGGCAGCCCCGCGGCTGCGATCAGGGTGTCGGCAGAGATGCGCTCGACCGTGGCGTCCAAACGCCCCTCGGCGCCCAGCGCGTCTCGCGGCGCCGAGTAAGTGAATTTCGCAGAGCCACCGTTGGCCGCCGCAAGCGCTCCATTCTCGAATTTCACCTCTGTGGGAGAGAACAATAGATGACCGCTGATCGCGCCGAGCGGTTCGTCGTGAAGCAATACGTCCGATGCATTGAGGTCCCCTTCGAGCGTCGGGTCCTTGAAGGGTCCTTGCAGTCGGCCTTCGAATTTAAAATCGCCCAGAATTTGCGGCTCGAAGGCCTCGACCGATTTCCGGACCTCTTCGATCGAATAGGCGATGGTTTGCAATTGCTCGGCGGTTTTGGAGGTGAGCGAAAAACGAAGATCGGATGTTCCGTCTCGTGAGAACTGCCCGCTCGCCTGGATCTGAGAGGCGTCCGTGTTGAGCAGGAATTGTTCGACGTCAAATACGCCGCCACGCGCGCGAAGGCTCAGGTCGCCGTTGACTGGAATGGCGTCAACGGTTTGGGTTGTCTCGGCCTTTAAGTGGATGTTAACGGCGCCGCTCGCGGCCATAAAATCCATTCCCGGCCAGCTCAGCTCGGCGGCGCCGCCGAAGCGTCCGGCAAGAGGCGCGCGGTTAGTCGAGGCGACCGCGAAAACGTCGTTCGTCTTGAGCCCATCGAAAGTCGCCTTTAAGCGGGAATCGCCGCCGCGTTCGAGGTTCACGGCGACATCGCCCGACGCGTTTCCGCCGAAGAGCGAAGCCTTGAATTCGTTCAGCGAAACAGAGACGTTATCGGCGACCAAGTCTCCGTCGAGTGGCCCGACGGACGCGCCGCTGACGACGCCGTCCTTGATGGCCAATCTCCCCGTTGCTCGATAGCGCCCATGTTCGAGTTCAGCGTCGACGGTTTTCAAACTGATTCCCGAAATCCGCCCTTGCGCAAGTTCGATTTTATCCACCGTCGCTTGTGGAGCGCTTGCGTGAATGCGACCCCCTGAAGATTCGCCGCGGATTGCGCCCGCCGATAAATCAATTAACCGGGCGCCCTGCGCGATGGCCGTTTGGGCATAGGCTCGCCTGGTTTCAAAACCGATCTTGGCGCCATCGTCTTCGACCTTGATCCCATCGATCTTCACCCCGTGAATCTGCGCGCTTGACGCGACGACTTCGTTCGAACTCAAGTCAGCGGCGACCTTGTAATGTCTCCCTTCGCCCTCAACTTGTCCCTGGCCGAGCGCGCCTTTGATCCGGGCGCCGTACGCGGCCAAATCGTCCGAACTCAGCTTGACGTCGATTTTGTAGCCATTTCCTTCTCCTTCAATCTTCGCATCGGCCGTCGCCGCGCCCCGCAGACCGGCGTGCGGCTCCAACATTCTTTCAATCTCCTCGAGCGTTACTTGTGAATGAAGGCAAAAGTTATATCGTGGAGCCTTCCAGTCGTCGATCCGGCCTGAGACCGAGGCCTGCATGACAGGAGTGCGAAGCGCAAACTGCTCGATCTGGGCGCCCGTCGCTCCGCCAGTTGCGAGAAGATCCGAACCCTCCAACGAAATCTCCCTCCCCTCATAACGAAGCCGGCCGCCACGAGTCGTCAGTCGCGCCTTGACCGTCTCTACTCCCGGCAGTGGTTGCGCACTGAGCTCTAAATTTCCCAGATTCCCCTCGATTTTTCGGGATCGATCACTGAAATGCGCTTCGCCCCCTCTAAGGGCGACAACCAGGCTTGATAAATCGAAGCTGAGGCGGCTGGGCGCCTGGGGAGGCGCCGGGTGCAATCCCCGCAGATTTGAGCGCCCCTGCTCGTCGACGTCGATTCGCAAATTCAGATTCGTCAACTCCAGGCGCTTAAAAATGATCTCGCGACGTAATTGCAATGCGAACGGTTCGCGGATCTGGACCTTCATTTCGGCCCGGTCGACTGTTGCGATCAATTGCCCGGTTTGTTGATTATAGATCTTGACGCCGCCGATCTTCGCTGTCTGGATGCCCCAGGCGATGTTGAAATTCCCAATCTCGGCGCGCAGCCCATACTCACGGAGCGCCTCGACCACCTGGCTAGAGATGAAGCGATTGAGCCTGCCGGTGCGAACGTATAGCAGTCCCGCGAGAACTAGAAAGGCGAGTAAGGAGAAAACGCCGAATCCGGTCCAGAGCAGGCGTTTACGACGCGCGTACCAAGGTTGTTCAATGGAAGGCGTCTCCCGTGTCTGATCCATCATAAGCTCCCCACTAAATAGTCAGATATTCGGGGGATTCCATTCGATACTTGGGGGATTCCATTCGATACTTGGGGGATTCCGTCCAAGAAGTAAGTGTGTGGAAATAGAGCAGGCGCCAGATGCTAGCACAGCCTGCCTGATGAGAAAAGTTGTCCAGGTCAGGCCGCGATGTCGCAATATCTGCAACCGGAATTGTTAATATATCGTTTCTGTTTACTGTTTACAGTATAAAGATTCAACAAATGAAATTGCAGGCGCGCTTATGAGATTTCTGGAAGGCGTAAAGATCGCGCTCGCGTCGCTGCGGGCGCATAAATTGAGGACGTTCCTGACGCTGCTCGGCGTAATCTTCGGCGTGATGACTGTGGTCGCCGTAGCCGCGGTGATTGAAGGTTTCTTCCGTTACATTGACCGCACGGTGACCGCCGATCTTGGCGCCAACACGGTGATCCTGGACAAATTCGGGCTGATCACCAGCTTCGAGGAATTCATCAACGCCAGCCGTCGCAATAAAGACATCACGCTGGCCGACGCCGAATACCTGCGCGAGCGGATGACGCTGGCCCAACACATCGGCGCGCAGGGATTTTCGAGCGCGGAAATCAGATCGCCTCGCGAGAAAATGACCAACGTCACCGTCAAAGGCAACACGCCGAACATGGTCAACATTGATTCCACTCAGCCGGAGTTCGGGCGATACATCAGCGAGGCGGACAATGAACACCGCCGCAACGTGGTTATGATCGGTTCGGAGATCGCCGACAAACTCTTCGGCTCGCGCGAAGCCGTCGGGCGCGAGATGAAGATTAACGGCCTGCCGTTCGAGGTCGTTGGCGTCGCGAAAGAGCAGGGAACGTTCTTCGGCCAGTCGCGAGACGATTTCGTCATTATTCCGCTCTCGGCCTTCCAGAAACTCTTCGGGACCCGCCAGAGCCTGACGATCTCCGTCAGGGGACGCGACAACGTCAAACTCGAAGACGTGCAGGATCAGGCGAAGATGCTGATGCGCGCGCGCCACAAGCTTGCTTACAATGACAAGGATACTTTCGGCGTCATCACCTCGGACGCGATCAATAATTTCGTTCAGGCGGTCTTCGGGCTGATTGCGGCGGTCGCTTTGGGCGTGGTCTCGATCTCGCTGGTGGTCGGCGGGATCGTAATCATGAACATCATGCTCGTAACAGTGACCGAACGGACGCGGGAGATCGGCATTCGCAAAAGCCTCGGCGCGAGACGCAAAGACATTTTGGCGCAGTTCCTGGTCGAATCAACGACACTCTCCCTGATCGGCGGATTGATCGGATTGAGCATCGCGTATGGCATCTCGATGCTCCTGGTCAAATTCACGCCGATTCCGGCTGAACTGCCGTTGTGGGCCGCGGCGCTGGCGATTGGGGTTTCGAGCGGCGTCGGGCTGATCTTCGGAATCTATCCGGCATGGAAGGCGGCGAAGCTCGATCCGATTGTGGCGTTGAGGGCAGAGTGAGAGTGTGAGGGTCAGTCGAATCAAGCAGCGTCGAGGGACCATTCGATTACTGCGCTAAAAGCAGAATGAATTTGGAGGAGCGACTCGATGTTTTGTCCCGATTGTGGACAGCCTGATCAAGTAATGGGCAAGCATTGCAAAGGTTGCGGGAAATATTTGCCCGATACCTCTTTCAGCTCGCCCAATCGGTATTCGCCGCAAAGCACGGCGGGCTGGATCGTCGCATTGAATTGTTTAGGTTTAGTGATGTTTTTTATCGCCTACGTCCTCTTTGCTACGGATTCTTCCCGACTTCTGGCAATATTCTTAGCCAGTGGAGCATGGGGCATGATGCTTGGAAATACTGCTAACGCAATCATGCTGTATCGCAGGTTGAGGCGCGTTCGCGATCGGAAGGTTGAAACTCCATCGGAGATGAAACCAACGCAGGCTCATCCTTTGCCGGCGGCGGCCGATACTTCGCAGATTGTGAATATGAAAAGCGTAACGGAAGAGACGACGGCGTTGTTGCAGGTGGGGCGAGACACGCAGCGCGACAGATAGGAATCAATACGTTTTATGCTCAAGCAACAGGCAAAAGAGCTTCTCACTCAGTCGATGGCCACGTTGTGGTCGCACAAATTCCGATCGTTCCTGACGGTGCTCGGCGTGGTGATCGGAACCGCTACCGTGATTGGTGTGGCCTCGCTGGCGAAGGGACTCGAAGCGGGAATGAAGGAACAGATCGAGCAGTTCGGAAGCAATGTGGCTTTTGTCAGCCGATGGGGCGGCGGCCCGCGGCACAGCGATTTCACCGAAGAGGAGCGCAAGCGCAAGCCGATTACGCTCGAAGACGCCGTCGAGTTGAGCAAACTGCCTTCAGCAATGGCCGCGTCTCCGATCCTGCGCCCGCCCGGAATGCCGCCGGCGATCAAATTCCGCAACAACGAAGTTCGCACGCCTCAGCTTCGCGGCGTTTGGGCCAGTTACGCGAATACTCGCGAAGTGACTATTTCGCGCGGACGCTTCTTTACCGAAACCGAGGATCAACACAACATCGAGGTCGCCGTCATCGGCTCTGAGATTCAGGATAAGCTCTTCCCCGGGTACGAGCCGCTCGACAAAGAGATTCAGATCGGCAACAAGGTTTTCCGCGTCGTCGGCGTCCTCGAAAAATCGAAAAGCCCGTTCGGCAGCGGAGGCCCGCCCGTGGACAGCCTGGTCTTCATTCCGTACAACGCGATGCATGCGATGTTTCCGATGCAGGACGACCACTGGGTGGCGTTAGGCGCGAGGCAGGGACAGCTTGATAAACTGGTTGACGAAGCGACGGAGCTGATGCGCCGCCGCCGTCAGGTTCCGTTCGACAAACCGAACAGCTTCGAAATCAACACGCCGAGCGGGATGCTTGAAAGTTTCAACAGCATGCTGGCGATGGTGGCGCTGGTCGTCATCCCGATTGTCGGCGTGGCGCTGCTGATCGGCGGCATCGGCGTGATGAACATTATGCTCGTCTCGGTGACCGAACGGACGAAAGAGATCGGCGTGCGCCGCGCGATTGGCGCGCGCCGCGTGGACATCATTTTGCAGTTCCTGCTCGAAGCCAGCATGTTGACCGGCATGGGCGGTATCATCGGTATCATCGTCGGATTCTTGATCAGCCAATTGCTCAACGTGCTGAAGATGCCTTCGCAGGTCCCGCTGCTCTGGGTCTTCGTGGGATTCAGCGTTTCGGTCGCGATTGGGTTGATCGCGGGAATCTATCCGGCGTTCAAGGCGTCGAGGCTGGATCCGATTGAAGCGTTGAGGTATGAGTAGATGAGAATCGATCCTCAATCTTCGATCTTCAATCTTCGATCCTCGATCCTCGATCCTCAACCCTTGCCGTGGACGCGATGTAGCAGATCAATAAATCTGGGGTCTTCACACAATCGATCGAACCGCGGTTCCACCTGAAGAAATACCAGCCAGTGTGTCCTGTCTTCATATGCGCGCTCCAGCCAGGCGAAGGTATTATCCGAATCATTCAGCCCGGCGTAGATGAGCGCGAAAGCGTAGGGCGAGATGTGGCCTCGCGTCGCGCGCTCGCGCAACTCGGCGATCACCAGATTGGCCTCGTCAATTCGGCCGGCGCGGGCATAGGCGTGGCCCAGGCCGGTGATTTCCGGCCCGCCTCCGTGCAACTCCATCGCCAGGCGGAACTCACTGATCGCGGCCTCGAAGGCGCCAATCTGCTCATACGCCCAGCCCAGATAAACGTGCGCGCGATAAAAATTCGGCGTCATCTCGATCGTCTTCCGGCACTCGGCGATCGCTTCGTCGTAACGGCGCGACGCGTAAAGCGCCCAGGCCACGTTTGCGCCGATGATCGGTGAGAAGGGATCGAGTTGCTGAGCGCAGCGCAATTCAATCAACGCTTCTTCCAGGCGACCCCTCCAGGCGAGGAGCAAACCATACCAGTGGCGCGCGGTCGCATGCGCCGGATTGATCTCCAGCGCCCGCAGGTAGGCGCGCTCGGCCCCCACCCAATCCCAGTCGTAGAGCGCGAGCGTGAGCGCCAGCGCCGTGTGCGCCTCGGCAAGTTGTTCATCCAGCTCCAACGCCGCTTGCGCCGCCGCTTTCGCTTGCGGCATCGCCTCGCGCGGCGGGAGCTCGCCGTGCACACATCCCAACAACGCAAAGGACTCAGCCAGCCCGATGTGAGCCGGAGCGAGCTGCGGATCGAGCGCGATGGCTTGATTGAAGCAGGTAATGGCTTGTTTCAAACCTTCGGCGGTTCGTTGATTCCAGTAGTAATTTCCCCGCAGATAATGTTGATAAGCTTCGCGGTTTTCGGCGCCGCGCCCGGGCGCAGGCTTTTGCCCCTGGTCCATCAATCGCAGCATGAGCGAGTTCGCCACGCGCTCGGAGATGTAATCTTCAACGGCGAAGATGTCGGTCAGCCGCTCATCGAATTTTTCGGCCCACAGCGGAGCCCCGCTCGCGACGCTCACCAATTGCACGGTCACGCGGATCCGCTCGCCGGCGCATTGAACGCCGCCTTCCAGGATCAATTCCACATTCAGCTCGCGGCCCACCGCCTGCGGGTCCCGCTCCAACCCTGTGTAGCGGCTCACGGCGCTGGTGGGGCGCACGATCAGGCGCGGCAGAGAGCTCAGTCGTGTAATCAAGGCGTTGGCCAGCCCCAATCCCAGCCAGGCTTCGCTCGTCGCGTCGCCGAACAACTTGAACGGCAAAACCGCCAGCGATCTGCTCGCCGCGCCATGGCCCGATAATTTAGCTTCGCTTACTTCCCGCACATTCGCGGCGAAGCGATACCCGCGCCGCGGCACGGTCGCAATGTAAGACTCGCCGTCGCGCTCTCCGGCTCCGAGCGCCTTGCGCAGCATGAATATGTTCGAATTGAGATTGCCTTCGACCACGAAGCTGTCGGGCCAGACCGCTTTGATCAGTTCCTGGCGTCCGACCAGTTCTCCGCGGCGCTCAACCAGCGCCAAAAGCGTGTCATACGCTTTCGGTGTGAGCGGCACTATGTCCGCGCTGCGCAATAACACGCGCGATTGAAGGTCCATCCTAAACTGGCCGAACTCGTAGTAGCGATTTTCTGGGCGGCTCATTGCTCCTCCGATTAGTCTTCAATAAATCAACAATAACTTCTGAAGAAATTTTTGTGTGATTTTCAACAGGTTACAGCGATCTTCGTCGAATGGATTCCCCGTAGTGTGAGGCTGAGCGATGATCCTGAAAATGATGAAAATGTGGAAGGCGGGCGCCGGGGCTACAGACCAGGATCAACAAGCGTGGGGCCGCCTTTTAATTCTCATCGCGGTCTCGTCTCTAACCGACAGCAAAATAAACACAGGGAGAAGTTATTACGAAGGTTGCTGGCCAACTGGATGTTGGCCGGACGCTTCAAGTCTAATTTTTTGATGTTGATTTCAATTGACGAAATCGTATTGCCCCGCTCAACACCGGCCCCGCCGTGATCAAGCATACGCCCTTGGGGCGCCTTCTTAATAAGCGCGGCAGCGACACAACGAATAACACATGTAGCTGCCGTTGAGGAAGCCGGGGTAATTCCAGCGGGATAGTCATAGGGGATAGGATGCGTCCCGCTTTTACCCCAGCGTGGAACTGTCAGCGGACTGCGGGTCGAAGGCTTCGCCGTGACGGCGTCGTTACCGGGGACAAACGGTCGAAGCTGCGAGCGCGATTCGCGGTTCGCTGACAGTCCAATTCAGACAGTGGGAAAGAGGGGACAAGGGGACAAGCAGATGAGGAGAGGGAGAGACACTAAAACAAACTGCTTCTGTCCTCTTGTCCCCTTGTCCCCTTGTCTCCCTCCTTTCGTCCTTCCCGGTCTTGCGCCATCAGCAAAACTCGGCCACAATGCGCCTTCCTTTTCGCGCCACTAACACTACTCACACAAACATTTCAGTGACAAAACATTAACCGGGCCGCAGGGTCCTTTTGCCGGGAATTTGCCTATGTCATTCGATCCGAAACATCTGAGTCATATCATCACGAATGGCCGGGACCGCGCTCCGGCGCGCTCGATGCTCAAAGCCATCGGCTTCACCGATGAAGACCTGGCCAAACCGATCATCGGCGTCGCGCACATGTGGATTGAGACCATGCCGTGCAATTTCAACCACCGCGACCTGGCCCTAAAGGTCAAAGAAGGAATCCGCGCCGCAGGCTGTACGCCGATGGAATTCAACACCATCTCGATCAGCGATGGCGTGACAATGGGCACCGAAGGGATGAAGGCCTCGCTCATCAGCCGTGATCTGATCGCCGATTCGATCGAGCTGGTCGCGCGCGGTTATATGTTCGACGCCATCGTAGCTCTGGTCGGATGCGACAAAACGATTCCTGGCGCGGCGATGGGACTGATCCGATTGAACATTCCGGGAATACTTCTCTATTGCGGCTCCATCGCGCCGGGCAAGTTTCGAGGGCGCGATGTAACGATCCAGGATGTTTTTGAAGCCGTCGGCGCGAACGCCGCAGGCAAGATGTCCGACGCTGATCTGCTCGAAATCGAAAACGTGGCTTGTCCCGGCGCGGGCGCGTGTGGCGGACAATACACCGCGAATACGATGGCGATGGTCATAGAATTCATCGGGTTGGCGGTGATGGGCACGGGCAGCGTTTCGGCTACCGACCCGCTGAAAGAGAAGACGGCCGTGGAAGTGGGTAAATACGTGGTTGATCTGCTGCGTCAGAGGGGGCGTCCGAAAGACATACTCACGCGAAAATCTTTCGAGAACGCGATCGCCGGCGTGGCGGCGACCGGCGGCTCGACCAACGCCGTCCTCCACCTGCTGGCGATGGCGCGCGAGGCGGGCGTTGATTTGAAGATCGAGGATTTCGACGAGATCAGCAACCGCACACCGATGATCGCCGACCTCAAGCCCGGCGGGAAATATACGGCGATTGATCTTGGGCGCGCGGGCGGAATAGCTCTGGTAGCCCGCAGGCTGGTCGAAAAAGGCTATCTGGACGGCAACCAATTAACCGTCAGCGGGCTGACCATCGGCGAAGAATCAGGGCTTGCCAATGAGACTCCGGGGCAGGATGTGGTCTACCCCACCGACAACCCGATCAAACCGCACGGCGGGCTTGTGATTTTGAAGGGCAACCTCGCGCCCGAAGGCTCGGTCGTCAAAGTCGCCGGACACGAACGCCCCTACCATCGCGGCCCAGCGCGAATCTACGAGCGCGAAGAAGATGCGATGAACGCCGTAACCAGCAAACAGATCAAAGATGGCGATGTCATAGTGATCCGTTACGAAGGACCGAAAGGCGGCCCTGGAATGCGGGAAATGCTGGGCGTGACTGCGGCCATCGTCGGCGAAGGGCTGGGCGATAGCGTGGCGTTGATGACCGACGGACGATTCAGCGGCGCCACGCGCGGGTTGATGATCGGCCACGTCGCGCCCGAGGCGGCGGTCGGTGGCCCCATCGCCGCATTGCGCGAAGGCGACATTATCGTGATTGACATCGAAAATCGGAAGCTGGGTGTCGAGCTTTCCGA
>Ga0126383_10002031_pt1 | contig 12903 bp, 11 predicted proteins | sample PanSoiMetPlot_35_FD_96882 | JGI IMG/M metagenome (GOLD analysis project Ga0126383, IMG submission 96882) | Tropical forest soil microbial communities from Panama - MetaG Plot_35 | ecosystem: Environmental > Terrestrial > Soil > Tropical forest > Bulk soil | place: Panama | collected 2016-02-17
CGTGCGAGGCCCGCCACCATCTCGTATCGGATCTCCGGCTTATGCAAGCTGAATGGCGACGAGCTTAGATTGACGATGATCTCCGCACCTTGCTCCACCAAGCTGCGCACCGGTTCACAATCGTACAGCGGCCGTGGCAGGTAATGTTCTGTCCAAATATCTTCGCAAATCGTTACGCCGATTTTTCTCCCGTGAACAAGAAACGGCTCGACGGACTCGGCCGGCTGAAAATAACGCTCCTCGTCAAAGACGTCGTAAGTCGGCAGCAGCGATTTGTAAGTTTTGCGGATCGGCTTGCCGCGCTCGAGCAACGCGGCGGCGTTCCGAAACGGTTTGCCGCGTCCTTCGTTGCGATCAACAAACCCGACGAGCAACGCCGCGTCTCCGACGCAAGCGTGCAGTTTATCAAGGATCGCAAGGTTCTCCGGAACAAACCGCGATTTGAGAACCAGATCCTGCGGCGGGTATCCGGTGATCGCCAACTCCGGTGTCAGGACGAGTTCTGCGCCCGCCGCCGCGAGCCGATCGTATGCGCGGGCGATCAGTTCGCAGTTTCCCCTCAAATCTCCAACGGTGGGATTAATTTGAGCGAAACCAATCTTCATGCCGCTACAGCAGGTTATGCGCAACGCATCAGGCGGCAATGTCCTTTTGCTTAATTGGACTCGGGGATGGCGTCCGGGTGTTCCGACGTTCGCGCTAGCGATAGTCAGTGGGGTAACTTGACCGACTCAGCTTTATTGGTTCGTGCTTTCGCCATCTCTTGAGCGAATCGCAAATTGTTGCGAGCCAATTCGAAATCAGGTTTGTAGCGCAGCGCCTGTTCGCATGCCGCCGCGGCTTGCTCGTAGCGACCGAGCTTGTTATAAGCCGCGCAGATATTGTTCCATGCTTCGGCGTAGGCTGGTTTCAGTTTCAATGCCGCCTCACAGGCGGCGATCGTTTCGGCGTAGCGTCCCTGCTGATAATGTTCGAGACTCGCGGCGAGATACGATTCCGGTGTTTCACTAGCTGTTCCTGCATCAGCTTTGGCGAGGAGATCGCGCGCGGTCACATCGGTCGGGCTTAACTTGAGTGCAGTCTCGAGCAGCGCGCGTGCCTCCTCGGCGCGCGAGTGCGACAGTAAGTAGCGTGCATAGTAGGTGTAGCTATCGGGAGAGGACGGGGGGAGTCGCAAGGCGTCCTTGAAGTGCTGTTCGGCTGCTGTGTCCTGCTTCGTGGCATCCTCCGCAATGGCCAGGTTGATCAGTAACACGGGATACTGCGGGGAGATCGATTGGGCCCGGTGAAAATAATCGAGCGCCCCTTTGTAATCGCCTTTTGCCATGAGCGTGTTGCCATAATTCATTAGCCCGCGCGGATTGCGCGGACTTTTCACCGACACATCGCGCCAGAGTGTTTCCTCGCTCTGCCAAACCTTGTTCCGTTCGAACGTGACGTAGCCGTTTCCGCAAAGAATCAGCAGAATTGCAAACCACAGCGCGACTTTTACGATCGCGTTTTGCGCGACTCGGACTTGAGACAGCAGCGAGATCAAACCGGCGAGCGCGATCACGAGTCCTATGTATGGAAGAAATGTGCGGTGGTCATTCATTACTTCGGCGAGTGGAAAGAGGGAAGTCGGCAAGAGCGCGATGAGAAACCAGAGCAGACCGAAGCAGATCACGCGTGTTTTTTTAAAACGGGCGGCTAAGAGCGACATCGTTACAAATAGGGCGACAAATCCAAAACCTGCCCAGAACCGCGGATCATCTGTTGTCGTAAATGGATTGAGATCATAATCGGCGGACAGACCGCTCGGCCAGAAGAACGTCTTGAAGTAAAGCAAGGCGACGTACGGTTGCGTGATCAGGTAATTGTGCGCGTTGGCTGCGCCGGCGATCCAATTCCGCGGCGTCATATGTTGGACGAAAAGCAACATCGCGCCGCAAATCACGAACGGTGCGATAACCTCTGCAATCTGCTGTAGCCGCGTCTCTGCTTGCCACGCCGAAGTATTACGAAGGCGGGTGAGACGCGCATTCTTTCGCGGAAACAACAGCTTATAAATCGCGAAGAGCACGGCGAAGATCGCCGCGGGCGGCTTGGCCAGGATCGCGATCGCTGCCGGAAGAACGTAGAGATAGTAGTGACGCAGCTGCGGGAAGGCGAAGTAAACGGCAAACGATGCGATCACTCCGAGCGTCGAGATTACTTCGGACGATGAGATGATGTAGTTGACGGTGTCGGCGTTGGCGGGGTGCAGTCCGTACCACGCCGCGGCGACTCCGGCGATCCACAGGTTCGGCGACGACAGGTCGGCGGTTTCGAGAACGCGATAAATGATAAACGCCAGCAGCAGCGTCAGCGCGAAGAAGAGCGCAAAGATCGAGGCGTGAAACCAAAGCGGATCTAAGCCGCCGAGTCGGTAATCGATCGCTAGCAACGTTGAAACGAGTGGCCGATACGATTGGTTGCTTGGGAGCGAACTGAAAGTCGTCGCGTCCCGGAAGAATAGCGGAATGTTTCGCAGGTCCCGAATGGCTCCGTTGGTTACGATCGTGTGCGCGTCGTCAAAGTGGAAGCTGTTGTGAAAATGGTTCGCGTAAGCGGCGCCGATTACCAAGGTAATCAACAACAGCGGCCCGATACTCGATGAAAGTTCGATCGTCCGCGACTGTTTTTCAGACATTAGCGCAGCGTCCAATTAAAGGGCCGGCCAAAGCGAATTCGACCACGCGTCGGCGTTTCTCCCCTCATGTGCAGCGAAGCTAATCAGGGTTTCCACAGCCTTACCAGACCAGAAGTCTTGATGCCGCGGTCGTAGGTTAGCACCGGTACGTCCAGCGCGCGGGCGGTGGCAACAATAATGCGGTCGGCCGGATCGCGAGGAAATTTTTTAGGGAAGCGGAAAAGTTCTTCTACCACAGCCCGCGTGATTTGAGTCAGCCGCACCGTCTCGGGATGAACGGCTTGCTCCAGCCAGGCGGACGGATTGGGTCTGAGCTCGATGGCGCCAGCTTCGACCAGAATCGATAATTCCCAGAGACTGGCCACGCTCAGCAGCGGGCGTTCCCGGGCATCATCCAGGGCTGCCATGATCCGGGAGGGAAGGCGGGGCAGGCGAGTGAGCCACCAGATCCAGACGTGCGTATCAATGAGCGGCGCCATGCAGATGCCGAGCCTCGCCCTTGAGCCATTTGGCGATTTGCTTGTCCGATAAAGCTGGGCGGACAATGTCGGCCTTGATTTTTGCTGCCCCTTTGAGCGCCAGCCATGGCTTTTTCGCGCCCGAGGGCGGCGGCACGAGCTGCGCGATCGGCTGGCCGTGCTTGGTAATAAGGATGGATTCGTGCTTCTTCCCGACCTCACTCATCAGCCGCAGGCACTTGGCTTTAAACTCAGATGCAGTGACCTTCATGTGACCAGTTAATATGACCAGTCATAACCTGTCAACTCGTTTTCAGACCCCGGCAGATCACTATAACCGCTTCTCCGCACCGATTCGGCAACGAGCTACCGCCGCCGAATCCCGACCAAATATTGCAGCTCGAGTCAGACGTTCTTTAGAAAATTGCGCACGTGATTGTGGTTGCCAGCAGTTAGGAAAAGCAAAAGCCCCCGATCGGCGCGAAAGACCAGCCGAAGTTGAAGACTCACCCGGCATTCGAAGTAATTCCGGCGCAGCCGCCGAATGCCTAACCCCGAATGAAGATGAGGCGAGCCGAAGCCGTCGCGCGCGGCGTTGATGGCGCGAGCGACGTCGCGTCGGCGCGTTTTCGGCAGCCGACGAACAGCGCTCCGAAACGGCTCTGACAGATCAATCTGCAATGTCGGCTTCCAAATCGCCCGTGAAGCGCTTGATTCTGCCAGCCTTGCGCGCGCGGGCAATTTGTTTGTCCATCCGCTTAACGAAACGATCGAGTTCTCTTTCGGTCACACCATACTCCTGAAGCGCATAATCATCGGAGTGAACGGTGACTGGCCGAAGCGCGATGACCTTGTCGCCATGGAGAATGCCGATGTCTTCACCATTGGCGGCCCGCTTCAACAACGAGGTCAGATTGGCGCGGGCACGGGTAGGCGAGAGCGTTGTCATGAGTCGATATTAAGACGATATGGAGAGCAGCTCAACTACCAAAATCATTACCTCGTCGCATCGCGGAAGAACTGTGGAATGTTTCGCAGATCCCGGATGGCCGCGTTGGTTTCGATGGTGTGCGCGTCGTCGAAATGGAAGCTGTTGTGAAAATGATTCGCGTAAGTCGCGGACGCCACGAGGTTAATCATCACCGCTAATCGTGAGTGACGCAGTGCCGGCCTCTTTCCCGGGTCGCGGAAGTCACGCCAGCGATTGAAAGCTATTGAAACTCGAAACGGTTTTCGTACACGAGCTGTTCGAGGCAGATTGTGGGAGTGTAGTGCCCGTTAATGTGCACTCACAGTCAACGGCAGTGCGACCGGAACTGAAAATGGCAGACTTGCCGTCACCGTGGTAACAGTTATAGGGCCGATGCTGCTGCCACCGATCTGATAACCCTGACTGACACACTGAGATTTGTTACCGTCATAGTAAGACCCAGAGATCGTAGGATAAGGCAACGGACTCCCGGCACTGGTCAGTGTGACAAGATTTGAACCGTACCGCCACACCGTCTGTGAATCTAAATATCCGGACGTACTCCCGTAGGCTTGGCCTGAACAGTCCGTGCTGGTGAAGTACAAGAACACTCCCTGGACGTTGCCAGATTGATCATACGCAAAGGGAACGATCAAATCCAACGATGGGATATAGACGGTCGGCCCGCGATCTATGAGGAACCCAAGAAATTGGCCGTTTGCGTCGTGAACATTGAGCGAACCAGCTGCGCCAGTCGCGCCTGTTGCACCAGTGGCCCCGGTCGCTCCTGCGAGACCTGTTGCTCCCATAGGCCCGGTTGGGCCGGTCGCACCAGTGGCCCCATTAGTTCCATTAGTTCCCGGAGCACCGGTCGCGCCAGTAGCGCCCGTAGGACCAGTTGGGCCTGTTGGACCAATGAGGCCCGTGGGATTGCCGACCCAATTGCCATTAGCATCGATGACAAGATTACCCGATACGGCTACGTTGCCATTCACATCGAGTAATGCGGCTGGCGTTATGGTCCCGATACCAACATTGCCGGCGGTGTCGATGAGCAGACGAGTGGTTCCTGAACCGCTTGTTCCGGTATACCCGTTGATTCCGGCGTGGGGATTGGGGTCATTCACGGCGTATCCGATGGAAAACTTGCCGTTTTGCCCACCGCCGATATTCCATTGATACATATTTGCGCTGCCGTCGTAATCCCAGAGAGCCAGCGTGGAACCATGATTCGAATTGCCGTTGGATCGGATGAGCACGTTGGGATAACTCCCTTCTGCCAAAAGCGTCGGCCGATTGGTGTCGTCCGTAATGTAGCCTGTTCCGGGGACGGAATTGCCCTTGACATGAACGACCGGCCCGCTGGTCCCCAGCACAGATGGTGCGGTCGTCCCGATACCAACGCTGCCGTCATTATAGTAAGCAGACGTGCCGTTGAGAGAAAAAGGAGATGCACCGGTCGCCCCAGTCGGGCCCGTAGCACCGGTCGCTCCTGCCAAGCCTGTCGCGCCAGTGGGTCCAGTTGGGCCGGTTGCTCCATTGGTGCCGTTGGTTCCCGTAGCACCAGTGGCGCCGGTGGGTCCGGTTGCGCCGGTCGCCCCTGCCAGGCCTGTCGCGCCAGTAGAGCCAGTCGCTCCTGTAGGTCCCGTCGGTCCGGTGTCGCCGATCGTGACATCAAACGTTCCAGTTGAGGGCGTGCCGGTGGTTGTGGTCACCGAAAGAAGGTACGAGGCAGCGGGGATAACTGGGAGCGTGGCCACGATGTTGGTGGACGAGTTGCTAATGACAGTCAGCGGCACAGTGTTGAGCTTAACGGTTGGAACGGTGCTACCAAAATTCTTTCCAGTGATGGTGATTTGGTTCGTTACCAGGTTGGCCGTCGCACTGTTGATGACGACCTGGTTCGACGCGGCGTGCACTCGCGCCGGAGCGCCTGCCAGTGTCAGAGCGACCACTGCAAAAACTAGTATGATTTTGGAGTGCGATTTAAGCGTTGAATTTCCTATGCGTGGAATCGTCGCGTTCTGGAGCTGAATCGGTTTGTACATATTGGTTTTCATAATCTTAGGGGTTGGTAGTGGGCTCACTGATGTTCTTCGGGATCTGCGAGGCGAAGTTCTTGAAAATCTTTCCGCAACTTGTGGAAAGATTGCGGTTCTGGGGGGTTCGGCATTTGAAGCAACGTGCAAACAACCAGCGTGCCGCTGGCGATAAGGGTTGGTTTGATGTCGTTACTCTGGTTGTGCGAACGAGCCGTTCGCTCGCGATAAACCCTGCGGAAAGAGGGTCAGGTGGAGCTCTTGGGAGGCGCCTAACGGACTTAACGCGCGGGCATCTTGGCGTCCCCGCCACACAGTGTCGAGATATTTGCGTGTAGGACATTGCCCTACACGTGGACAATCGCTTATGAGAATTGCAACGTAATCGCGAACAGTGGTGCACGGTTTCGCTGCGGATTTTTTGCTTTTGCTGAACCCGTGCCAGGAGTAATAAGTGTTAATTCGCAAGATTGTGCACCTTACCGTGTTTGACAGGGTTAGAGTCAACCTGCGGAATTTTCGGCAGTTTAGATTTTCTCGCAGCTCTTTGGCGATCGTCTGCCTGGTTGTCACGGGTGTCGTAGGATATGCGGATTACGCAACAGGATACGAGCGCTCACTGCTTTTGTTTTATCTTCTACCTATTTCGTTGGCGGCGTGGTATGGCAGCTTCGGCTTCAGTCTTGCAATAGCTGCCGTCTGCATCCTGGCATGGGTGCTTTCAGACTTGGCGGCTGGAGTCCCAACGATTGAATTCTGGAACGTTGGAACAGCTTTTGCCTCGTTTGCGCTCTTTGCTGGTGTCCTTTCGAAGTTAGCAACGCTTGTTCGGGAACTCGATCAGCGCGTGAATGAACGGACGGCGGCGCTCGAACGCGAGATGGCTGAGCGACGCCGGCTCGATCAAGAGATCGCGCGAGTGGCGGATCGTGAACGGCGGCGGTTGGGCCACGACCTGCACGACAGGTTGGGACAGCACCTGACTGGCACGGCTCTCGCAGCTCAAGTGTTGAAGGAAAAACTTGCCGCAAAGTCGGCACCGGAAGCGGCCGAAGCAGAAAAGCTCGTCCGCTACGTTGACGAAGGAATCGATATCACTCGAAATCTCGCGCGTGGCTTTTTTTCGCCAGAGCTGGATGCGGAAGGATTAATCGTGGCGTTGCAGCATCTGGCCGAAAATGTGAGTGAAAAATTCCAGATCAACTGCGTTCTTAATGGCGACGAGTCGATTCGGATCCACGATCGCACCATTGCGAATCAACTTTATCGAATCGCCCAGGAGGCGGTGACAAACTCGGTCAAACACGCTGCTCCCAAGCAAATTGATATTCGGCTGACAAAGGATGGCCCCGACCTTTGCCTGACGATCATCGATGACGGAATCGGATTTCCTGACACGCCGCCGAAGTCTGAAGGCCTCGGCCTTCATTTGATGCATCATAGTGCAGCATTGAGCGGCGCGACGGTCGATATTCGGCGAAACGGCGACCGTGGGACAATTACGACTTGCCGAATAAAGCATTTTGAATCTCAATAGCTTTGAGTCTAACCCGATGAGTCCCGGACCTTCTGGAAGCGTGACATGGAAGCGTGGTGTATTTGTGGTCGATGATCATCCGCTCGTTCGAGAGGGGCTCGCTAATCTCATAAACGCGCAGCACGATCTCGTCGTCTGCGGGGACGCCGAAGATTCGGCCCAAGCGATCGCGAGAATCGGGAAGAGGCAGCCGGATGTCGCGCTCATTGATATTTCGCTCAAGAACGAATCAGGGTTGGAATTGGTCAAGGACCTGGCAAGCCGGTTCCCGCAGGTTGCCTTGATCGTTCTGTCCATGCACGACGAAGCCTTGTACGCCGAACGTGCGCTGCGCGCGGGCGCGCGGGGTTACGTCATGAAGCGCGAAGCAAGTAAGAACGTCCTCGCCTCAATCCGTCGAGTTCTCGACGGCGGCGTGTACGTTAGTGGAAGGATCGTAAACAGAATAGCGCTAAGACTTAGCTCGGCGCGCGAGGCAGTGTCCAGTACGCCCGTCGAACGCTTGAGCGACCGCGAACTGGAGATCTTTCGCCTGCTCGGTCAGGGCCGCACTACGTCGCAGATTGCCACCGATTTGAATCTCAGTTTGAAAACGGTCCAAGCCTATTGCGCGCGCGCGAAAGAAAAATTCGGCGTTACGTCCTTGGTTGAGTTACTTCGTGCGGCGCTTCGCTGGGAAGATGCCAGCCACGTAAAATAAAAAGCGAAAGGGTCAGACCTTCCCTTGACCCGAGCTTAAAGACCAAAAGCACTTGGTTTTAGCGGCGATAGCTCACACGCCAGATGGTGCCGTTGCCGTCTTCGCTGATGAGAAGGCTGCCGTCGTTGGCGACGGTGATGCCGACCGGGCGGCCCCAGACTTTGCCTTCGGGCGTCACGAAGCCGGTCACGAAATCTTCATATTCCCCGCGGGCTTTGCCGGTGGAATGATCGAACGGCACGCGCACGACTTTGTAGCCAGTGCGTTTCATCCGGTTCCATGAGCCGTGGAACGCAGCGAAGATGTCGCCTTTGTATTCGGCGGGGAATTGGTCACCGGTGTAAAAGCACAAGTTGAGCGTGGCCGAGTGCGCCTGTACGAGCACATCGGGGACGATGACTTTATCGCCGAGCTCAGGATGTTTTCCTTTGTGGCGCGGGTCGGCGTGGTTGCCGATGTAAAACCATGGCCAGCCATAAAAACCGCCTGGCTGCACACTGCTGATGTAGTCAGGCGGTAAATCCTCGCCGATTTCGTCCCGCTCATTTGTGCTCATCCAAAGCTCGCCGCTGCCGGGACGAAACGCGACACCAACAGCGTTACGAATCCCCCACGCATAGACTTTTTGATCCGTGCCGTCGGGGTTCAACTCGAAGATGCGCGCGCGATCAGCTTCCGCGGCATTGTCTGAATTGTTCGAGCGCGAACCGATTGAAACATACATTTTTTTACCATCGGGTGAAAAAACGATGTCGCGCGTCCAGTGCCCGCCGCTGCGCAAGCGCGCTGCGCCACCGGAAAGATGTGCGCCCAAGTATTCCGCCCGGCCGCGCGCTTTTAGGTCGCCACTGCGATAGGGAAACCGGATTACGCCGTCGGTATTCGCTACGTACAAAAATTGGGGATCGTCACCGGGTGGATAAAACGCAATCCCAAATGGTTTGTTCAGACCGCGTTCTGCAAAAGTTTCTGTGATGTCCGGCTTGCCGTCGCCATTCGTGTCGCGCAACACCTTGATTTGGTTTGCGCGGCTCTCGACAACGAAGACGTCGCTATTTGGCGCAGTGAGCAGGAACCGCGGGTCGCGAAAGCCACTGGCATACAATTCGATGTTGAAACCGGGCGGCACACGAAGCTGTGCGCCTGCTGGCCGGTCCACGACGTGTGGCCGATTAATCGCGAAAGCATTTGAACCTGGTGGAGGCAAATCCTGGACTGTGATTCTCCGCCTGACGCCGGGCACATCGCTTGTCCAATCGCCCATCGCGGCCTTGCCGGTGAGGAGCGTGCCTTTCTCAGCGGCCGCGGCTGCTATAGCGATCCCGGAAGCAGCTGCGAAGAAAATGGCGCAGGAAACACTATGAGTCGATCGGCGAGATTTCATTGCAGTTGAATCGTTCGGTTCTCGAAGATCGCGTGGATTCGAGTAATGCTCACATCAGCGCCATAGCTCTTGTGTTTCTTAACGAGCGGGGCGATTGAAAACCCATGTCTAAGAAAATGCGTGTTGTTCAGGTCCCGCGAGCAGGCGGGACGTTTGAGTTAGTCGAACGCGAGATCCCCGACCCGGGGCGGGGATGGGTGCGGATCAAGGTGCAGGCGTGCGGCATTTGTCATAGTGATACGTTAGTCAAAGAAGGCCTGTGGCCCGGTATCCAGTATCCGCGTGTGCCGGGACATGAAGTGATCGGAATTGTCGATGCTGTCGGCGAAGGCGTGAAGCCGTGGAAAGCTGGCCAGCGCGTCGGTGTTGGCTGGCACGGCGGAAATTGCGGTTACTGCGATCACTGCCGGCGTGGCGAGTTCTTTGCGTGCACCGTGGCCTTGCTCACCACAGGAATCTCTTTCGACGGCGGCTACGGTGAATACATGGTTGCGCCGGCTGAAGCGCTGGCGCTGGTGCCTGAGGAGCTCTCTGCCGTCGAAGGCGCGCCTTTGATGTGTGCGGGCGTAACGACTTTCAACGCGCTGCGAAACAGCGGCGCACAGGGCGGCGATGTGGTTGCCGTGCTCGGGATTGGCGGGCTCGGTCATCTCGGCGTGCAGTTTGCAGCCAGAATGGGATTCAACACCGTGGCGATTGCGCGCGGGAAGGATAAGGGAGCATTCGCCAAAAAACTCGGCGCACACCATTACATCGACAGCAGGGGATCCGATCCGGCGGCGGAATTGAATAAGCTCGGCGGCGCGAAAGTTGTGATCGCGACTGTGACGAATGCCGAGGCCATGGCGGCAACGCTCGGCGGGCTTGCACCGAACGGTGTGCTCATGGTAATCGGCGCGGCCGGACCGATTTCCGTTGATCCGATTCTGCTCATCACCGGCTGCCGATCCGTCAAAGGCTGGTACTCCGGAACATCCATCGATTCACAGGACACACTAAAGTTCAGTGTGTCGGCGGACGTGCATTCCATGAACGAAGTTTTTCCGTTGGACCGCGCCGCTGAGGCGTACGAGCGGATGATGAGCGGAAAAGCGCGGTTCCGCGTCGTTCTCGATATCAGCAATCAGTGAAATCGCGATACGACGTCGTAATTCTCGGAGCTGGGCATAATGGCCTCGCCGCGGCGACTTATCTCGGCCGTGCCGGGTTGAGCGTGCTGTTGCTGGAGAAGAACGATTACATCGGCGGGGCGACAACTTCGCAGCAAATCTTTCCCGATTACGACGCGCGCTTGTCGCAATATGCGTATCTCGTCAGTCTGTTTCCTCAGAAGATCATTCGCGATCTCGGCTTGAACATGGAATTGCGCCGACGCGCGATCGCCTCATGCACGCCATACATAAATCACGGACAGCATGGCGCGTTGCTCCTGAGCAATGTCGATGAAGAGGTGAGCCGACGGTCGATGTACGAACTGACTGGAAACGACTCGGAGTACGAACGGCTAAGGCGCTTTTACACGTTGGCGCGGGTATTTGCCGAACGCGTTTGGGATTCGATGCTCGAGCCGCTAGTTTCCAAGGAGGAAATGGCACGCCGGTTCAAGGTTGACGCAATCTCGCGCGAAGCATGGCGGAGATTGGTTGAGGAACCGCTTGGGAACGCCATCGAGCGTTACCTGCGACACGATCTAGTGCGCGGCCTCGTGTTTACAGATGCGAAGGTCGGCGTCTTCACCAATCCGCACGATAGTTCGCTGCTGCAAAACCGCTGTTTTCTTTATCACCTGATCGGCAATAAAACGGGCGAATGGAAAGTGCCGGTCGGCGGGATGGGCGCGCTCGCTTCCGAACTGGAGCGCGCAGCACGCAAAGCAGGCGCCGAAATGCTAACGAATGTTCATGTCCACGCGCTGAACGTCACCGGTAAAACGAGCGTCGTTGAATTTCGGGTGAATGAAAAAAGCGAAACCGTCGAGGCGCGGTTTCTCCTGGTCAACTTTGGTCGCAACGTGCTGGCAAAGTTTACGGGCCGATTCTTTCAGCCGGATCGCACGGATGAAGGTTCCGTTTTCAAGATTAACATGCTCCTGAGCCGTTTGCCGAATCTCAAAGCCAAAAAAATTCCAGCGACTGAGGCGTTTTGCGGGACTTTTCATAGCGACGAAGGCTACGAGCAAATGAATGTCAGTTACGACCAGGCATCAGACGGCATTTTGCCAGACAAAACGCCGTGCGAGATCTATTGCCACACGCTTACGGACGACAGCATTCTCGCGCCGCACTTACGTGAGCAAGGATTTCACACGATGACGCTCTTCGGACTAGACGCGCCGTGGAGCTTGTTTGTTAGAGATAATCAAGCAATGCGACGGGAAGCGGAGAAAAAATACCTGGCGAGCATCAACCAGTGGTTGGAAGAGCCGATCGAAAATTGCCTCGCAGTGGGCCGTGATGGGAGACCTTGCATCGAAAGCAAAAGCGCTGTCGATATCGAGGACGCGCTGGGAATGTATCATGGCAACATTTTTCATAACGCGCCGACGTTTCCATTTGCCGGGCGGAAAGACCAGGTCGGGAGGTGGGGCGTAGAAACTGAATACGAAAACGTGTTTTTCTGCGGTTCGAGCGCGTTGCGCGGCGGCGCTGTGAGCGGGATTCCCGGGCACAATGCCGCGATGAAGGTGATTGAACTCTGTCGATCCAGTTCAAAATCCGATGCCTGAACGCTCAACGTCGCAACCACCTGATCCGCGTGACGTGGAGTCGATCGACGCAATCATCGCCGCGGCGTACGACGTGATCTCCGGACCCGGTGACAAGAGACGCGATTGGAATCGTGAGCGCTCGCTGTTTTATCCCGGCGCGCGTGTAATTCCGACCGCGAGCGTCCCCGGAAGAAACGACGTCGATCTGGAGCCGCAAATGTTAGACGTCGAAGGTTACATTGCGCGCGCAGAACCGCTTTTGCAGAAAGGTTTTTATGAAAAAGAGGTCGCGCGGCGAACCGAACAGTTTGGCCGGATTGCTCACGTTTGGAGCACTTACGAATCACGGCATGATCCTAGTGACCCCGCGCCGTTCATGCGCGGCATCAACAGTTTTCAGCTTTTCAATGACGGCAAACGCTGGTGGATCTTGTCAG
>Ga0126383_10002032_pt1 | contig 12902 bp, 10 predicted proteins | sample PanSoiMetPlot_35_FD_96882 | JGI IMG/M metagenome (GOLD analysis project Ga0126383, IMG submission 96882) | Tropical forest soil microbial communities from Panama - MetaG Plot_35 | ecosystem: Environmental > Terrestrial > Soil > Tropical forest > Bulk soil | place: Panama | collected 2016-02-17
CGGCGTTCACCGCCAGCAGCACGCGCATCCAGGTCGGGTCGGTCGGAACGGCGTACGCGGTGACGACGGTCGCGCGCGGCGGCGCGCGCCACTCGCGCGGCGCCGTGCCGGTGATCGTGACGACGTCGTTGCCTGAGATCTCGGCGACGCGCAGACGGGATGCGGCCTGCGACAGCCCGAGCAGCGCGTCGCGGAACGAGGCGTAGCGCGGCACAGTGAGCAGGGCGTAGCGGCGGTCCAGCCACGCGACGCGCCGCAGCTGCACCGGCGCGGTGTCGGCGGCGAGGGAATCGCTCCACCCGGCGACCACGATGTCGCGCTGCAGTTCGTCCGGCGTATACGCCGCCCCGGTGCCGAGTCCGATCAGCGTCGCGTACACCGCTTTGAAACCGTATTCCGTCGACAGCCAGAACCGACGCTCCCACTTCCGCAGAATTCCTGGGCCAAAGAGCGGGACGTCGGTCCACAGGTGGACCAGCGCGTGCGAGAATGAGAACTCGTACCAGCCCTTCTCGTTGATGAGCCGCGCATAGTCGGTGGCGACTTTGGCGGCGTAGTGATCCTCCGCCGTGCCTTCGATCGGGGCATCGGCTTCCGCGAGGCGACCCACCGTCGTCTCGTACAGGCCTTTCAGTCCGTACTCGATCGCCGTCGACAGGCCGATTACGCCGAGCATCACGTGCGTGCCGAGGCCCGCGGGCGAGCGGTCACGGCTGGCGCGCCACGTCGCGAAGTAGCTGCGCCAGAACGTCCCCACCGACGTGACGTAGGGAAAGTCACTCGGCGGCCTGCCGGCCGACAGCCAGCGCGCGTACGCCTCGCTGGTGTAGACGAGATCCCACTCCGGGTGCGTGAGGAACTCGGCACCCTCCTCGCGCTGGTATCCCGGGACCGTGTCGAGCGCGATGCGTACTTCGCCGGGGAGCACCGCCGGCATACGGGCGGCCGACACATCGGGAACGCGCCCGTCGGGACCCGGCTCGTAGATGTCCCACAGCGTGTTGGTGAACTTGCTGGTGGGATCGACCTGCCGCTTCAAGGCGAACAGCGCTGCCGATCCCGGATAGGCACGGGTGAACTGGTCGCGCGTCGCCACCGGTTGATAGGGCAGGTAGTAACGGCCGCCGCTTTGGATCACGGCCTCGATCAGCTCGCGGGTCCAGCGACCGACTTCCGCGCGCGCGGCGCCGTCGGTTCCCTGTTTGTAATACAGCACGAACGCGAATACCTCCGTCGGGGCCCAGGCGAGGTCCGTCCCGGGATCGGCGTTCGCGTGGCGGATCGAGACGTTGACGGCGTTGACGTGGTGGTGGCGCAGAATCTCCCGCATACGCGGCACGAAGACGGGCAGGCTGTCGGAGGGGACGAAATACTCCTGCAGCACATAGGTGGAGCGGGCCCGCGACGAGGGCTCCAGCTCGCTCACATCGTAGCTGGCCTCGTAATTGCGCCAGGTCACCGGGTTGCCCCGGAACATCAACGGATCGATGATGTGCTGCCGGATCCATTTGCCGATCGTCCCGCTCGTGATCACGCGATAGGCGAGGCGGTGGCCCCACGTCGCCTGGTCGGCGGGCTGCATCCGCTCGGGGACGGTGACGGGCAGGTCGGTGCGGATGTAGGAGACCGCGTGGGCGGTCTCGTAGGCCGGCGGATAGATGTCCGAATTATGGAAGATGACGTTGCTGTCGGGCTGGATGCGGCGGCGGAAGTAAGCGAGGTAATCGGCGACGGCGAGGGTGGTATCGACGCGCTGCACGCGCACGTCGCTCGCGAGTTCGAGGGTCACGTCGGCGATGACGCCGAGCGCGCCGTAGCCGCCGATCGCGCCGTAGAACAGCTCCGGGTGCTCCATGGGGCTCGCCCGCACCACGCGCCCGTCGGCCAGCACGAGAGTGATGGCGCGCACTGAGCGGACCACCGGTCCCTGGCCGATGTAGCGACCGTGGGCGTTCACCGAGAGCGCGCCGCCGACGGTGAAGGTGTTGTAGGTCTGCATGATCTTGACCGACAATCCCGCGGGATCGATCGCCTGCTGCACCTCGCGCCAGCGTGTGCCGGAATGGACTGTGATGATGCGCGCCGCGGTGTCGAGGGCGACCACACCGTGGAAATTCCGCAGGTCGATCTGGAGGCCGTCGGGAGTGGCCGTCTGGCCGCCCATGCTGTAGCGTCCCCCTCCAATGGAAATGGGGCCGGGGGACGACGCCACGAGTGACGCGATCTCCGCGACGGAGCGGGGTGTGGCGACGCGGTCCATCGTGACGGGGTAGAGCCCGGTCACTTCGGTGACCCGGGCGCTCGAGTCGGGATGGGCGATCACCGCCACGGCGGGGGCGCGGCAGAAGCCAACGACGCTGACGACGACGCCGAACAGCAGCAGCGCGGCCAGGCCCCGGCCGATGACGCGCAGCCAGCGCCGCAGCTTCCCTGGCGGCGCAGCGACTTTTTTCCGGGAGCGGAACCATGCCATCGGATCGCGCCTTACGCTGGAGTGCGTTCGCCTTCGGCCTGTTCTTCGCGCTGGTCGTGGCGCTCGGCTACATCCCGTCGTTCAACGGCGGGGAGGGCCACGTCGCCATGGCGGCGAACGGGGAGCACCAGATGTTCGGCCTCTACATGATCGGGACCGCGGACGACGTCACGCATGGCCTCACTGCCGTGCTGTTCCTCGCCGCGGCGCTGACGTCGGCGCGCGCCAGCCGCATCGCCCTGCTCGTTTTCGGCTGTTACTACGCCGTCGATGCCGCGATCTATCTGGTGACGGGTGTGATCCAGCAGCGCCCCGTCGTCTCGAACATGCTGTTGAATCTGCCCCACGTGGTCATTTCCGGCATCATGCTGACGCTCGCGTTGCGCGGCAGGAGAGCGCTGCTCGCCGCCTAGGGCTCAAGAGAAGGCGCGGTTCATGTCGCCGGAGGCCTGGACTGCCTTGGCGAGCGCACCGAACGTCCCCTCAGTGGCGATCTCCTGCGCCGCGGTGAGAAACCCCGCCCACGCCGCGCGTGCCAGCGCGCCGCCGGTGCTGATGCGGCGCACGCCGAGCTCCGCCAGCTTCGGCACCGTCGTCCAGTCGCCCCCGACGAGGACGTTGACCGGCTTCGGCGCCACGGCGCGGACCACCGCCGTGATGTCGGCGACGCTGCGAATCCCCGGGGCGAAGAGGCAGTCGGCGCCGGCCGCGGCGTAGGCCGTGAGCCGGCGAATCGTCTCCGCGAGGTCGGGGCGTCCCGCGACGAACCCCTCGGAGCGCCCCGTGAGCAGCACGCCCGTCCCCGACGCGTCGATCGCCCGGCGCGCCGCGCGGATGCGCTCGACGGCGAGGTCGAATGGGTAGAGTGGGTTGGCGGCGTCTCCCGTCGAATCTTCGATCGACAATCCGGCGATCCCCGTCCGTGCCGCGGCGATGACGTGCTCGGCCACCTGAGCCGGCTCGTCGGCGAAGCCGTGCTCGAAATCGGCCGAGACGGGGATGTCGACGGCCTCCGCGACCGCCACGAGGTGCGCCAGGACCTGGTTCAACGTCACCCCGTTGTCGGGGCGCCCCACGGACCAGGCGAACCCCGAGCTGGTGGTGGCGAGCGCCTTGAAGCCGAGCTGGGCGAGCAGCCGCGCGCTGCCCCGGTCCCAGGGATTGGGGATGACGAAGCAGCCGGACTGGTGCAGCTGATGAAAGGAGCGGGTGCGCTCGGTTGGGGGCATGACGGATTCTAGTTGCCGGCCGCCCAGACGCCTAGGCAGCCCCTCGGCGTCTGCCTCGCCGTCTCAGCATCTGGACGATCCTATGACAGTCACATCTTGATAATCAAGATGAGTGGCCTCAGATTGAGGTCATGACTGACCTGAACACCGACGTCATCCAGGGCACCCTCGACATGCTGATCCTGAAGACGCTGAGCCTGCAGCCGCTGCACGGCTTCGGCATCGCGCGCCGCATCGAGCAGGTGTCGCGCGGCGTCTTCAAGGTCAATCCCGGCTCGCTGCTCACGGCGCTGCAGCGGCTCGAGCGCGCCGGCTGGCTCGATGCCGAATGGCGCCAGACCGAGAACTCGCGCCGCGCCAAGTTCTATTCGCTCACGCGCACCGGCCGCAAGCAGCTCGACGTCGAGGCGGCGGACTGGACGCGGCGCGTCGGCGCGGTCGCGCGTCTGCTCAAAGCCGAGGGATGAGATGGTCTGGCGCCAGCTGACCCGGGGGCTGCGCGGTCTGTTCCAGCGGCGCGCGGCCGACCAGGACGCCGCCGACGAAGTCGCGGATTACCTCGAGCAGGCCGCCGCCGCGCATCGCGCCCGCGGGCTGTCCGCCGCCGAGGCGGTGCGGGCGGCGCGACTCGAGCTGGGAAACGTCACCGGCGTCCGCGAGCAGATGCGGGAGGCCGGATGGGAGAGCGCGATCGATGCCGGCGTCGCCGATCTGCGCTACGCCGCTCGGCGGTTGCGCGCCGCCCCCGGGTTCACTGCGGTCGCCGTGCTCACCCTGGCGCTCGCGATCGGCGCCACCACCGCCATTTTCAGCGCCGTCAACCCGATTCTCTTCGAGCCGCTCCCGTACCCGCATGCTGGACGCCTTTTCGTCCTCGACGACTACGGTCCGGGTGGCGGCCCGCTCGACGCGACGTTCGGCACCTACCGCGAGCTGGTGCAACGCACGCGCTCGTTCGACACCCTCGCCGTGTTGAAGCCCTGGCAACCGACGATCACCGGGACGGCGGAGCCCGAGCGCCTGAGCGGCCAGCAGGTGAGCGCCGGCTATTTCCGGGCCCTCGGCGTCCAGCCGGCTGTCGGTCGTGACTTCGACCAGTCCGAGGACCGGCCCGGGGGTGCGAAGACGGTGATCGTCAGCGACGCGCTGTTCCGCCGACGCCTGGGATCGGATGCGGGAGTGATCGGCCGGGCCGTAACGCTCGACGGCGCCCCGTACACCGTGATCGGCGTGATGCCGCGCGGTTTCGAGAACGTGCTCGCGCCGTCGACCGACGCGTGGACGCTGTTGCAGTACGACTCGTCGCCGCCGTCCTTCGACAGCCGCGAATGGGGTCACCACCTGCGTCTCGTCGCGCGGCTGCGGGCGAGCGCGAGCGTAGAGGTAGCGCGCCGCGAGCTGGCGACCATCGCCCACACGCCCGCGGCGGGGTTCGCGCGTCCGCCCTGGGCGGCGCTGGCGAACGGTCTCCAGCTGACGCGGCTCCAGGACCGCGTGACCCAGGGCGTGCGCGCGGCGCTGCTCAGCGTGCTGGGGGCCGTGCTGTTGCTGCTTGCCATCGCCTGCGCCAACGTGACGAACCTGTTGCTCGCGCGCGGCGCCGAGCGCGAAGGCGAGTTTGCGATCCGGGCGGCGCTGGGGGCGGCGCGTCCGCGTCTCATGCGGCAGCTGCTCACCGAGAGCGTGCTGCTCGCCCTGCTGGGCGGCGCCTGCGGCATTGCGGTCGCGGCATTCGGCGTGCGGGCATTTGTCGCGCTCGGTCCGGCGGACCTCCCGCGGATCGGCGCGATCGCCCTGGACGCGCCCACGTACGTCTTCGCGTTCGCGGCTACGACCGTGATTGGGATCGGCGTGGGAATCGTGCCGGCGCTCTATGCGTCACGGGGCAATCTCAACGCCGGACTGCAGCAGACGTCGCGGCGGGCCGGCGGTCGGCATCGCGCCCGGCGGACTCTCGTCATCCTCGAGGTGTCGTTGGCACTGGTGTTGCTCGTGGGCGCGGGACTCCTGGTGCACTCGCTGACTCGCGTCCTGGCGGTGCCACCGGGCTTCGACCCGTCGCAGGTGCTGACGATGCAGGTACAGGTCGCCGGGCCCCGCTTCGGCCCGGACAGCGTCACCACCCGCTACTACGCGCAGGCGCTCGAGGCGGTGCGCCGCGTGCCTGGAGTCGCCGCCGCGGCGTTCACGAGCCAGCTGCCGCTGTCCGGGGAGATGTCCGATGCCTATGGTGTGGTCCTCGAGGCGAACGGCGGCAACCCCCGCAGCGGGGATCCGGCGGTGCGCTACGCCGTGACCGGGGACTACTTTGACGCGATGCGCATTGCGCTGGTGCGCGGGCGCTACCTCGATCGCCGCGACGACGCGGGCATGGCGCGAGCGGCCGTCATCAGTGAGTCCTACGCTCGGCGGGCGCTGGCCGGTGTCGATCCGCTCGGTCGCCGCCTGCGCCTCGGCCCGGATACGAGCTGGCTGACGATCGTCGGCGTCGTGGGCGACGTGAAGCAGTCGCCCTTGTTCGACACGGATGATGCGGTCTATGTCGCCGCGCCGCAGTGGGTGTGGGCCGACCACACGCGCTGGCTCGTGGTGCGGGGGCGGGGCGCCGTGACCGCGCTGGTGCCGGCCCTGAAGCAGGCACTCTGGTCGGTCGACAAGGATCAACCGGTCGTGCGCGTGAGCACGATGCGCGCCTGGGTGGCCGCGGCGACGGCGGTGCGGCGCTTCACTCTGATCGTCTTCGAAGCCTTCGCGCTGGTCGCGCTCGTGCTCGCGGCGACGGGGATCTACGGCATTCTCGCGGGTGGCGTGACGGAGCGGCGGCGCGAGATCGGCGTGCGCGCCGCGCTCGGCGCTTCGCGGCGCGAGATCCTGTCGCTCGTCGTGCGACAGGGGATGGGCCTCACCGGGTTCGGGATATTGATCGGTCTCGTCGCCGCGGGACTGGCGAGCCGCGCACTCGTGACGTTGCTGTTCGGGGTGTCGCCGCTCGATCCGGTCACCTACGTCGGCGTCACGGCTCTGCTCGGAGCAGTCGCCCTCGTAGCATGCGGGGTGCCGGCGTGGAGGGCGGCGCGGATAGACCCGGCGCAGACGCTGCGCCTCGACGCCTAGACGCCGAGGAAGACCTTAGGCCTCCGAGCCGCCGAGTGGACGCCGAGGCAGTGGGGTCAGGCGCGATCCAATGCGGCGGCTCGGTCCATCAGCAGCTTCCGCTCGCGCGCGTTGCGCGTAAGTCCAGCGGCGCGCTCCAACTCTGCCCTCGCCTCATCCCGACGCCCCAGCTTCGTCAGAAAATCGGCGCGGACCGCCGGCAACAGGTAATAGTCCCGCATCGCCGGGTCGTCCCGTAACGGATCGACGATCTCGAGCCCCGCGGCGGGGCCGAAGGCCATCGCGTACGCGACGCCGCGGTTCAGCTCGACGACGGGTGATGGCCTGAGCTGCGCGAGGGCGTCGTACAATGCGGTGATCCGCGTCCAGTCGGTTTCTTCGGGCGTGCGCGCCCGCGCGTGGCAAGCGGCGATCGCGGCCTGCACGGTGTAAGGACCGTACGCTCCCCCAAGGGCTTCGGCGCGTTGCAACGCCTTCAATCCACGGCCGATCAGCAGCTGGTCCCAGCGCGAGCGGTCCTGGTCGAGCAGCAGGACGGGCTCGCCCGACGGCCCGAGGCGCGCGCGCAGGCGCGAGCTCTGGATCTCGAGCAGCGCGGCGAGGCCGTGCACCTCGGGCTCCTGCGGGACGAGCTCGGCGACCACGCGGGCGAGCCGCACGGCGTCTTCGCACAGCGCCGGGCGCGCCCAGTCGTCACCCGCGGTGGCCGAGTACCCTTCGTTGAACACGAGGTAGATCACTTCGAGCACCGAGGCGAGGCGCGACGCGCGCTCCGCCCCGTGCGGCACCTCGAAGGGGACATGGGCTTCGCGCAACGTCCGCTTGGCCCGGACGATCCGCTGGGCGATGGTCGATTCGGGGACGAAAAAGGCGCGCGCGATCTCGTCGGTCGTGAGTCCGCCGAGCAGGCGCAGGGTGAGGGCGACCCGGGCTTCCGGGGAGAGCACCGGGTGGCAGGTGGTGAAGATGAGGCGCAGGATCTCGTCGCCGAAGTCGTCGTCGAGACGGTCGAGATCGGGCGCCGTGCTCTCCTGCGCGGCCGCGAGCTCGTGTCCCAGCGCGTCATGCTTCGTGTCGAGCAGTTTGCGGCGCCGCAGGTGATCGATAGCGCGGTGCTTGGCGGTGGCCATGAGCCAGGCGCCGGGGTTGTCCGGTACGCCCGTCTCCGGCCACCGCTCCAGTGCCGCGACCAGCGCATCCTGCGCCAGGTCTTCGGCGAGTCCCACGTCCTTCACCAAACGCGCGAGGCCGCCGATGAGCCGGGCGGACTCGATGCGCCATACAGCCTCGATCGCGCGATGCGGGTCGGCGCTCACGCCTGGACGGCGGCGGGAGCCTCGTACAGCTGCCGGATCTCGCACTCTCCTTCGCCGACGAACGCGAGAAACTGCTTGGCGAGCTCCACGGCATGGTCCTTCGACCGCGCCTCGAGGATGGCAAAGCCGCCGACCACCTCTTTCGCCTCGGTGAAGGGGCCGTCGGTCACGCTCAATTTCCCGTTTGCCCGGCGGACACGAGCTCCCAACGCGCTCGGCAGGCATCCTTCGGTGCTGATGAGCTCACCGGATTTGATCGACTGCTCGATGTAGCGGCCCATCCGGTCCATCTCTACCTGGGAGGCCGGGGTATTGCGCTCGGGGGTCTTGTAGATCGAGAGGAATCGCATGGTCTCACCGTCCTTTCTTTTGCGCGCTGATCTGCGCGCGCTGCCGCTCTTCCTGTGCGCGGAGCTCGGGGGTGAACTCCGGTCCGAAATCCTCGGCTTCGAACACCTGACGAATCTCGATCACCGTGCCGCCACCGAAGGGGGCGCGCTTCATCCACGCGATCGCCTCCTCCTTGTCCTTCACCTGAATCAGCCAGAACCCGGCGATCAGCTCCTTCGACTCGGTGAACGGCCCGTCGGTGACGGTGGTCTTGCCGCCCGAAAACTTGATGCGCGCGCCCTTGGAGGACGCCTGCAGACCCTCACCCGCGAGCATCACACCGGCCCGCACCATCTCGTCATTGAACTTTCCCATCTTGGTCAGGATGTCCTGGTCGGGAAGCACACCGGCCTCGGAATCCGCATTCGCAGGGACGATCACCATGAACCTCATTAGGTACTCCTTGCTTGTGAGAGAGCGTCATTGCGTCTCTACCCCTGCGACGAACAAATGCCTGGCCAATCGACATTGTCTTAAGTGCTTGATTCTATACGTGATGGGAACGAGACGGCGGGACGCCAAGGGAGACGCCGAGCCGCACAGCCGCCGAGTGGACGCCGAGGTGTTGGGGGCGAGGATTGTCCCGAAACCTGGCTCCTAAGCGTCCACTCAGCGGCTCGGCGGCTTGGCGTCTGCCTCTACGGCTCGGCGGCTCGGCGCCTACCTAGACGGCTCGGCGTCTGTCATCTTGGTGGTTGGAAAGGAGCGGTGCATGAACCAGGTTCGCGTTCTCGTGGGCACACGCAAAGGTGCGTTTATCCTGTCGTCCGATGGCAAGCGCCAGAAATGGCAGGTCTCGGGTCCTCTGTTCGCCGGGTGGGAGATGTACCACCTCAAGGGTTCACCCGCCGACGCGAACCGGCTGTACGCTTCGCAGTCGTCGGGGTGGTTCGGGCAGGTCATCCAGCGCTCCGATGACGGCGGCAAGACGTGGCAGGCGCCGGGCGGCGGCGTGACGACGGGACCGGGCGGGATGCCGGCGGGGGAGAGCAACCGGTTCGTGTACGACGTCTCGCCGGACAAGGGCAAACCGCTCACCACACACCAGTGGTACGACGGCACCCAACATCCCTGGGAATTCAAGCGCGTCTGGCACCTCGAGCCGTCGCTCACCGACCCGGACACCGTGTACGCCGGCATCGAGGACGCGGCGCTGTTTCGGTCGTCGGACGGCGGCCGGTCGTGGCAGGAGCTTCCGGGGTTGCGCGGTCACAGCACGGGCCCCAACTGGCATCCCGGCGCGGGCGGGATGTGCCTCCACACCGTCCTCATCGATCCGACCAATCCGAAGCGCGTCTTCGTCGCGATCTCGGCCGCGGGTGCCTTCCGCAGCGACGACGGCGGCCAGACCTGGAAACCGATCAACCGCGGTCTCAAGTCGCAGGGGATCCCCGATGCGGAAGCCGAAGTCGGGCACTGCGTGCATCGCATCGCGCTGCACCGCTCGCGTCCCAACGTGCTGTTCATGCAGAAGCACTGGGACGTGATGCGCTCCGACGACGCCGGCGACACGTGGCGCGAAGTCAGCGGCAACCTTCCCACCGATTTCGGTTTCCCGATCGACGTGCACGCTCACGAGCCGGAAACGGTCTACGTCGTCCCGATCACGAGCGACTCCTATCACTATCCCCCCGACGGCAGGCTGCGCGTCTACCGCAGCCGTACGGGCGGCAACGAGTGGGAAGCGCTCACCAAAGGGCTGCCGCAGAAGGACTGCTACGTCAACGTGCTGCGCGACGCGATGGCGGTGGACACGCTGGATCAGTGCGGCGTCTATTTCGGCACCACGGGCGGTCAGGTGTACGTCTCGGCCGACGGCGGCGACAGCTGGTCGGCGATCGTGCACGATCTTCCGCCGGTCCTCTCCGTCGAGGTCCAGACGCTGTGATGATTCGCGTCGAGCTGCCTACGCACTTGAAGACGCTCGCCGGCGTCGCCAGCGAGGTCGCCCTGCAGCTGCCCGCAGAAGGGCCGGTCACGACGCGCACCGTGCTCGACGCACTCGAAGCGCGCTACCCGGTGTTGCGCGGCACGATGCGGGATCACGACACCTACCGCCGGCGGCCGTTCGTGCGCTTTTACGCCTGCGCCCGGGACCTGTCCCTCGACTCGCCGGACACCCCCCTCCCGGAGGCGGTGCAATCGGGCGTCGAGCCATTCCTGGTGGTAGGGGCGATGGCAGGGGGCTGAAGATTCCCCGATAGGAAAAGCACTGACACCCTGGGGCCCGGAAGTCGTTGCGCGTTCCGGGCCCCGTTTACTACCGTGTGTCCCCATGCACACCCACTCAGCGTCGCCCGACATCAGCCGCCACAAGTGTCTCATTTACGACGGGCATCCGTCGGAACAGCTCCCCGTCGTGCTGCCGCTCCTCGAGGACGGACTGGAGAAGAACTGGCGCTGCCTCTATCTCGGCAACCCCGAGATGGTGCAGATGGTCGATACTGCCCTCGGGTCCCGGGGGCTCGACACGAAGCGCGAGGTCGAGAAAGGGGCGTTGCTGCTCTCGTCGGACCGCAGCCACCTCGCCGGCGGGCGGTTCGATCCCCAGGCGATGATCGACGGGCTCGTCACCCTCATCGACCGCGCCGTCGGCGACGGCTTCGAGGGGTTGTGCGCCACCGGCGACATGCGCTGGGAGCTGGGTGACGACCACAACTTCGAGCGCCTGCTCGAGTACGAAGCGAAGCTCGAGCAGGTGTTCCGCGACCGGCCGCTGCGCGGGATTTGCCAGTATCACCGCGACGTGGTCCCGGCGCAGGCGATCCAGGACGCCCTGGCTACCCACCAGAGCGCCTATATCGGCGCGGTCCTCAACAGCAACAACCTGTTCTATATCCCTCCCGAGTTGCTGCTCGAAACGGGCGAAGCGAGCCGGCAGCTGAAGCAGGGAGAATGGATGTGCCAGCAGATCGTGCGCGTGCTGGACGCCGAACAGCGTCGCGACCGGGCACTGCGGGATCTCGCGGAGCTGAACCGCGATCTCGAGCGCCGGGTGGTGGAGCGCACCGCCGAGCTCGAGGTCGCGATGCGGCAGCTCGAGTCGTTTTCCTACTCGGTGTCGCACGATCTGCGCGCGCCGCTGCGGGCGATCGGCAGCTTCGCCGAGATTCTCGCCGAGGACTTCGGTACCGTGCTCGGCAGCGGGGGGATGTCCCATCTCGATCGCGTGCGGAGCAACGTGCGCCACATGGGCGAGCTGATCGAGGGGATGTTGACGCTCTCGAAAGTGGTGAAGTCGGAGCTCGTCCGCGAACCCGTCGATGTGACCGAGCTGGCGGAGGAGGCGGTCCGGGAGGTGCGGGAGACCGATCGCGCGCGCGTGGCCGAGTTCGTGATCCACCGCGGGCTCGTGGCGCTGGGCGACCGGGCGCTGCTGCGGGCCGCGCTGGTCAACCTGATCGGCAACGCCTGGAAATTCACCGCCCGGCAGGAACGAACCCGGATCGAGGTCGGCCAGCGCGGCATGGAAGGGGCGTACCCGGTGTTCTACGTGAAAGACAATGGCGCCGGGTTCGACATGCAGTACGCCGAGAAGCTGTTCGCCGTATTCCAGCGGCTGCACAGCGCGGAGGAGTATCCGGGCACCGGGGTGGGGCTGGCGACGGTGCAGCGCATCGTCGAGCGTCACGGCGGGCGCATCTGGGCGGTGGGGAAGCCGAACGCCGGGGCGACGTTCTTCTTTACGCTCCCTCGACCGTGATCCCGCGCCACTTCCCCTGGCGGAAGCGCAGTACGCTGAGCGCGCAGCGGGTGATGTGGCCGCACAGGATCGCGATCCAGATGTCGACGGGATGGAGGCCGCGCGTCGCCTGCCAGTACGAGCACAGCCCGAGCGGCACGACGATCTGTGACGCGATCGAGATGAACAGCGGCGAGCGCGTGTCGCCCGTCCCCTGCATGCCGCCGGTGTAGGTCAGCGCAACCGTCACGAACAGTCCCGACAAACTGAGAAACCGCAGCAGCTGCGTTCCCACGGCGACGACTGCGGGATCGGTCATTCCGAACACTGCCAGCAGGGCCCTGGGAATCGTGAGGAAGAGCAGGCCGATCACCGCGGCAACGCCGATGCCGATTCCCGCGGCCTTGTGCACACCCTGGATCGACCGCTCCGGCCGCCCGGCTCCGAGGTTCTGCCCGGCTACCGTTGCGGCGGCTCCCATCAGGCCGACCGAGGTCCACGTGATGAACGAGAACAGCTCGGTGTAGCTCACCGCGTAGGCGGCCTGGGCCTGCGCGCTCTGCGGCAGGGAGCCGATAAAGCGCAGCAGCAGGACACCGGCGATGTTCATGGCGATGCCCTGAAATCCGGTCGGGAGGCCGAAGCGAAACAGCTGCCGGATGATGCCCCAGTCGGGTCGCCAATCCATCGTGCGGCTC
>Ga0126383_10002033_pt1 | contig 12897 bp, 12 predicted proteins | sample PanSoiMetPlot_35_FD_96882 | JGI IMG/M metagenome (GOLD analysis project Ga0126383, IMG submission 96882) | Tropical forest soil microbial communities from Panama - MetaG Plot_35 | ecosystem: Environmental > Terrestrial > Soil > Tropical forest > Bulk soil | place: Panama | collected 2016-02-17
CGTTCGCGGCTTCGATGAGCTCTTTCCATGAGGAAGGGAACGCCTCATTTTTTCAAAGCCCGTCCGAAGCTTTTCGGCAAGTCACCACATCTTTCGACCTCACGCCCGGAGATAGTATCGGCTCGTTCGTATCCCTGGAAGAGTTCTTGGCCTCCGCACGATTAGCACCGAATCGCCGAATTCATGGGTCCGGTAACCGCGAGCGTTGAGTTCGGCTGTAACTCGAGTCAACTCATTGTCGTCCAGAAAAGCTCGGAGCAATTCATAGTGGCTGGTGCCAGGTTCGTGGGTACCCGAGAGAATGGCGTCCACAAGGCGCAACTGGCTGTCCGCACCGATGCGCTGCGTCGCGATGTCCTCTCCAGCGCGTACCTGCCCGGCACGCGCTGCGTGTTCGAGTGCGCGAACAACGGTTGTACCGATTGCCACAATCCGCCCGCCGCGCGCTTTGGCCTTACGGATGGCAAGCGCCGCTGCCCTAGGGATGCGGTAGGGCTCGTCGAAGGGCAGCCGAACGTCCAGTTCGGGATCGCCGGTCGACGATATGCCGGCTGCATGAGTGATGGTCACGAAATCAACGCCCTTGGCGCGCATCTCCGCCAACGCATGCCAGTCAAGCGCGAATCCCGCCGATGGCGGTTCGAACGCCACAGGCGGACCTGCAATCGGTGTCCAGACATCCCACATGGCGAGTGGGGCCTGCACATGCGAGTATTGAATCGGGCGGCCGTGATGCGCGATTCCCGCCCAGACGCCGTCAGGCGGATCTTGAAAACAGAGAGAGACCAGTCGCGGGTGACCAAGCAACCGGTTCACATTCGCCTTGAGCGGTCCTAGCAATAGTTGATCTCCGGGTGAGAGATGCGGTGGGGCTGCTCGGTCCTCCGTGCGCGTGCGAAAGTCGCCCGCGCCGAAAACAATGGCGCAGAATTCATGAACGTCATTGGGCGCTACAGAGTGTCGACCAGCGAGTCTTACCTCAATGATCCTACCGGTTGGCAGATGTACGCCCGAGAGGCTCGCAGGGATGGCCGCCGCGTCGTTGGCTACAACAAGATCTCCGGGCCGCAGAAAAGCGACAAAGGTAGAACGCGGCTGATCACTGATGCAACCGGTCGCGTCAACGATCATGAGCCTTGCGTCGGGTGGGCGTTGGATTGCTTCAGAGGCGGGGATCATGGCGTTCCTCCTGAAGCGGTCTTATTCTGCTCCGTCCTCGGACTGCCGGTGCAAGACTGCTCCGATGGCGGTGATGAGTTCGCGTGCAGCCAAATTTGGACTTTTGAGTGTTGCCGGGTCGGAGTCCGGAACGGCGAGCGCGTGCATTGGCGTATCCATATCACCCGGATCAAGAGATAAGAAGCGCACGCCCTCGTTTTCCAACTCTTTCTCCCAGATCCGAGTCATGTGATGGAGGGCAGCCTTGCTTGCGCCGTACGCGCCCCAGCGGGCGTACGGATTGACCGCGGCATCGCTCGAAATGTTCAAGACGACACCACCCCGACCTTCGCGGGCTGAAGCCGCTAGCGCTCCGAGCAGGGCTTTGGTCAATCGAAAGGGTCCCAGTAGATTGGTAGCGAGGGCGCGTTCCAGGTCCTCACACTGCGTGTCTGCCAGCAGGGCAAGCGGCGTAGGGCCGAGGTCGGAGGCATTGTTGACGAGAACGTCCACGCCTCCGAGTTCGCCGGCAATTTGCAGCGCAATAGGGTACATCTCGTCCTTCACGGAGATGTCTCCAATGATCCCGTGCGCGCGGTCACTCTGTCGCGCGACCTGCCCGACCCGCTGCCGCCCTCGCGCAACGAAAGCTACCCGAGCACCGCGAGCTAGGAATTCGCGAACGAGGGCCAGACCGAGGCCGGATGTACCTCCTGTAATTGCAACCCGCAGCCCGTGAAATGAGTCGTCAGCGAAAAGAGATTGGACTTTCTCCTGCTGAGCTACAGACGCGCTATGGAGCTGAGAGGCCATGACAACTCCTTTCCGACTTTGTAAAGTTCTGCCTTTACTTAGTCTGATTATAAAGATGCATTTGACTTTGTAAAGGGTACTCTTTATAAAGGAAGATATGATGGTAGCGTTGCGCGCATCGGGAGAGAGCAAGACTCGCCGGGCAATCGTAAAATACCTCAAGGCTCAGGGTGCGGCCGACGCCACGCGAATCGGTAGACGCCTGAACCTGACCGCTATGGCAGTCCGTCAGCATCTCTACGAACTGCAAAGGCAGAACTTCGTAGTGGCTGAGGAGCGGCCGGTGCCAATGGGGCGGCCGGCAAAGTACTGGCGCTTGACTCGCAAGGCGGACCGATTCTTCCCGGAGGCCTACGCAGAACTGAGCGTTTCACTCATTGACGCGCTTGGAGATGCATTCGGTGAGGCAGGGCTGAACCGTGTGCTGAACGTCCGCTACAGAAACCAACGGGCCAGCTACGCGCGGCAAATACCAGCTTCTATTCCGTTGAAGGAAAAGCTCAAGAGACTGGCCCGTATTCGGACGAACGAAGGATATATGGCCGAGGTTAGACCGCAAGCTGAAGGAAGCTTCCTCTTGGTAGAGAACCACTGCCCAATCTGTGCTGCTGCCAATGCCTGCAAAGGATTTTGCAGCACAGAACTGGATCTCTTCCGCGGGGTACTTGGCCCCGGCGTTAAAGTCGAGCGCGTAGAACACATTGTTTCTGGAGATCGCCGATGCGCGTATCGGGTCCAACAGGATGAACCATGAGCCAAAATCGTTGAACGAAACCTCCAACATCGAACTCAGTACCTCTGCAAGTCCGTGTCTGGCGCAAGATAAACAAGCGTGCGATACATCGCTACCACCTGCCGATTTCCGGACGGACTCTGCTTCATGATGGGTTGTTTCCGGGCACCCTCTTTTCCGGGTTCTGTCCGGTTGGTCGGCAACCCTTCCCTTACCGGATTACGGAAGGGTTGCCCGTCATCCGGCCGCAGGCGGCAGAGAGCCTCCAAATCGGGCCTTTCCATGTTCGGGTTGTTGGACTACCCTGGCTGGCCCCGTCGCAGACTCCACAGTCCGCGCGCCGAGAGGATGAAGGTGAAGCCACCGAGCCCGCCGAGCGCCCAGAGTGTCCAAACGAAGAAGAAGCCGCCGGTGGACTTGGCGATCTCGCCGTAATGTGCCCCCCTCATGTGCATGACGGGCATGGCTGCCGCGAACAAGCCGACGAGCAGCATGATGACGTACCCCGATCGCCGTTCGGCGAGCACCAGCGTCCCGTACAGCAACATCACGAGAACGGCCAACGCAATGTTTGAGGACTCGGCCTTCGATATCCCACGGACGATGTCGTCCGTAATGTGAAGCGTCAGCAAAAGGATCGAGAGCAGAGACGCGATGGTTAACATCACGTTTTGTTTCATTGGATATTCTCCTTGTTAGATTTGTGTGTGCCTCTCAGTGAGGCACATGACGCGCGGCGGTGTTGACAAGGGAAGGTGCAAACCCTAAGACACTGACGATGATGACGCAGATGGCCATCCCAATGTAGAACCAGCGATCTATTGGGAGTCTGCGTACCACTCGGGCTGTTGCCACTGGAGCGCCCTGGTCTTGCATGCGCGGAGGATACCACTTTTCCCTAGGTGAATGAGTGCCCTGCTCGTCAGCAAAGTTTCAACACGGCGGGATTATTGGCGAAATACCGCCGTTACACCAGCCAAAATCCAATCTCGTGGCGACGCATATTTGTTGATCGCTCGTACCATAGGGCCGTTTCTGGTCGGATGGTCGGCAACCCTTCCTTTATCGGATTCGGGAAGAGTTGCCCGTGACTCTGGCACAATCCCGAGCAGCACCGTTGACTCCCCGAGAAAGAATTTACCAAGCCCTTCTGGTAGACAGTTGTGTTAGGACGCAATTAAACTCTGGAACAAATCGGAGGGCGCCATGAAGCTCACCCGCGTCATCTTCGTGTCTGCTCTGGTGACGGTAGCGATGGCAGCCGTGCCGCAAGAGCCGACTAGCCAAATGTCGAAGGCAGGTGCGCCCCGGACGAGGGTAGTGCTGCTCGGCACAGGCACGCCCGCGCCCGATCCAGAGCGCTCCGGTCCTGCGACTGCCATTGTTGTAGACGACAGCGCTTATCTGGTTGATTTCGGACCGGGCGTTGTGCGTCGTGCGAAGGCGGCCGTTCTCGACCGCAGCATCCTGGCGCTCGAGCCCAGCAATCTTAAGGTGGCTTTTGTGACGCACCTCCACTCCGATCACACCGCTGGTTATCCCGATCTCATCCTGACCGGATGGACCGCCGGCCGGCGCACACCGCTCGAAGTCTACGGTCCTACTGGCCTGCAATCGATGACCGAGCACATTTTGCAGGCGTATCGGATCGACATTGAGACACGTACAAATCCAGAGGGAGACCAGCGCAGCAACGCCGAGGGGTGGAAGGTAAACGCTCATGAAATCAAGTCCGGAGTCATCTACAAAGATGCACGCGTCACAGTCACTGCCTTCCCCACACAGCACGGGATGGAGAGCTACGGATACCGATTCGACACGCCGGACCGCAGTGTGGTCATTTCAGGCGATACCAGTCCTACTGAAGAGACGATCAAAGCGTGTAACGGCTGTGACGTTTTGATCCACGAGGCAAGGACACTGGAAATGTTCAACAAGCTGCCCCCAGAGCGCCGCGCATTCGGGGCGAAGAATCATACGACGTCGGAGCAACTCGCAGTACTGGGAACGAAAGCGAAACCTGGTTTACTCATTGCCTATCACAGTTGGATTTCTTGGTGGCCTAGTGTTGCACCTTCAAGCGCGCAGCCTGTTGTGCTAACCACTGGGGCACTCCACTCAACACCGGATGTGCTACAGAAAGAGATCGGGTCGCGATATTCGGGACACTTCGTCATCGGTCGTGATCTCGATGTGTACTAGGCTTCGCCACGCCTCGACGAACGTTGCTCCCGTGAATCCTTCCGGTTCGAGGAGGATGTTCAGCAATCCGGCAAGCAATCCCCTGCAAATGGGAGGAAGAGATGCAACGTCGAAAGTTTCTCGTCAGAGGCGGTCAGACGCTGGCATACGCGCTAGCTGCCCACGCGGCTCGGTCCAGCGTGCAATCGATCGACGAAGAATCGCAAGACTCATCGAGCACGCTTGAGCAACGCCTCGCGACGGTGATTCAGGCCTATGATGCGCAGGGGAACCACAGAACGGGCACGGAGGTTGACAGACAATCGGGGGAATGGCTAGCCGAGGAAGTACGGCGGCTAGGAGTGAGACCTTCGCTCGAGCCTTTCGCACTTAGCCGAGTGGATCCTCAATCGTGCTATCTGCGCGTCGGCAATCGCCGCATTGATGGACTCCCTTTATTCGATGCGGGTTTTACGGATGATCAAGGAGTACGTGGCAGGCTAGGTTTGCTTGGCAGCGATGCAGCGATTGCATTGCTGGAGATTGGACCGTTGCAGCTCGCGGATCCAAGAGCCGAGCATCAGGGCCCGATCTCTAGCGCGAGGCATGGCCAGCACAAAGGCGTGGTCCTGCTTACCCGAGGCCGAAGGCCGGGCCTATTCCTTAGCAATGCTCTTGCGTTCAAGAATCCGTTTGGCCCACCGATACTACAAGTCTCCAACGCGGAAAGCGATTGGCTAAGGCAACAGGTGCAGGGGCACGCCGAAGCGACGCTGGTTGTTGAGGCAAGGCGTACACCCGCTCAAGCCTTCAATGTTATAGCTAAAGTACCCGGAAGCAATCCGAACCTAGCCCCTCTTATCTTTATGGCGCCCCGCAGCGCATGGTGGCAAGGCGTCAGCGAGCAGGGCTGCAGAATGGCGTGTTGGCTCGAGATAATGCGCGCTCTCGTTGCTAGCGATCCAGCGCGTGACTGCTTTTTTGTGGCATTGAGCGGTCACGAACTCGGAGTCTTGGGCATGGAAGCGTATACCGAAAGGCGTCCGGACCTAGTTCGGCGTGCGCTAGCTTGGATTTTCCTTGGGTCTAGCATTGGGGCGCCTCGGCAGCCTAATCTCATTCACGCTTCGGACGAAGCTCTCGAACAATGGATTATCGCTGCGATTAGAAAGGAAGGAATCACTGTCGATCAAACAGCTCCGCACAATTCTCCAGCTCGCGGGGAGGCCTCAGTAATCCAACAAGGGGGCGGACGGTTCGTAACGGTCGCGTGCGACAGCGAGGTCTACCATAGCGTCGCTGACCGATGGCCCGACGCGGTTGATGTGGCAGCACTGGCGCGATATGCCAAAGCATTTGCTGAGGGAGCGCTGCAGCTCGCACGTCGAGGTGCGTGACCTTCCGAGCACAACATAGAGCCAATCTGTGGCCTACTACGTTACGTGAATGACATTTTTGTGATTCCTTCGCTTGCGCTCGTGACCCCCCGTCTTGTCGGCAAACACGAAGTCAAAGACACGATCGGGTCTCCTGGAATTACCTCCGCATAGCCCGTCACTGGCCCACATTCCGAGATTCGTCCGTAATCGGCTAGGGAGAAGGGAGGTCCCAACCTAGAGTCGAAAAAGACAATCACGCGCGGCGAGCGGATACGGGCGATACGGGCTGGCTTGACCCGAATTCACCGCCGGCCTAACATTCCGCGCGAAGTTGAAAATGGAAAGCTAGCCAAATCCACTATGGTGTTCCAGTGTGACTAGCTTCTGAAGCCTCTAACATGGACCGTCGGACTTTTCTGGTTACCGGATGCGCAGTGGCGGTGGAAGCCGCAATGGTCACTCGTACCGAAACACCTCAGCTTGAAACATTCATTCAGTGGCTAAATGCCTCCTCCAAGACGCGCCAGGATGCATTGCAGGTGTGCCTGGATCGCATTCGCTCGATGGACCCGTCCATTCATGCCTGGGTCCAGGTGCTGCCGCAGAAGTCTACCGGGAACGGCAAGTTGGCAGAGATTCCTTTCGGGGCAAAAGACATCATGGAAACCCGAGGCTTGGCGACTGAATACGGCTCGCCAATTTACAAGGGACGCATCGGTACTTCCGACGCCGCCATTGTTCGTGACCTGCGGCAGCGGGGAGCCATCCTGCTGGGAAAAACGCAGTGTACAGCTTTCGCCTATCGCACGCCCGCCCCAACCCGCAATCCTCGGGACTTGGAGCACACGCCAGGCGGAAGCTCCAGCGGGTCGGCAGCCGCTGTGGCGGCGGGGATGGTGCCCTTTGCTCTGGGAACCCAGACCAGGGGGTCGGTCCTACGTCCGGCGTCATTTTGTGGCGTGACCGGGTTCAAGCCCAGCCATGGTCTTTTCTCCCTGGAGGGCGTTCTGCCGCTCGCGAAGAGCTTGGACACTCTCGGATTCTTCACCAACACATCAGCCGACATGCTCGCGCTCTGGAAAGCGATGGGGCATCCGGCGGGGCAGACGGAGGATTTTGCGCTAGGAGCGCCTGAGCCTATGCTTCAGGTCGAGCCGCCAATGGCGGCGGCATTTCAGAATGCACTCTCGTTGTTGCGAAGCGCAGGCGCGTTGATCCGGCCCGTGGCTATTTCCGAAATGCTGGACAAGCTGAACGAGGCGACCAAGACGGTCGAGGAGTATGAGGGGGCCCGATTCCACGAGGAACGCTTCAAAGAATACGGCTCCCGGCTGGCGGAGCTTAGGGAACTCGTACAAAGAGGACTCCTGATCTCTGCCGAACGTTACGACCAGGCTAGGCAGTACATCGCGGACTGCAAACCACGAATGGCCGAGATCTACAAGGCTACTCCCGTGATTCTTGTGCCAGCCGCTTTGGGGCCAGCGCCACTGGGCTTGGCATCAACTGGCGATCCAAGAATGAACGCACCGTGGACCGCGCTGGGAACACCAGCGATCTCCGTTCCCCTACCCGTTCGGAACGGGTTGCCACTCGGCTTACAACTCACTGCAGAATATGGACAAGATGCCCGGGTGCTTCATACTGCAGTACGTGTGCAGCAACTCCTCTCTGCAGCTAGTCGACAAGAGTGATCACTTTGACTTGCCATGCGCTTCAGGTGCTTTCGGATGGTTTTCGGCACAACGCTAATCCAGTGCCCAATTGAGGCTACGGAAGCAGTGCAGCCCTGGGAATCGTGAAGACCCCATTTCGACGTGCTTCTGGCCGAATTGTCGGCGATACGGAAGTTGGAAATCTGGAAGGGCCCGTTACTCGCGAGTAGTTGCCCACCGTTTACTGATCGACTGGTCCTAAGGGTTCGACGGAGCGCACGAAGTCACCTGACTTTTCAAACCGTAGTGGCCCAAGTCGTCCTTTTAATCAGAGAGTTAAGGACGCAATCGTAGCCGACAACGTCGCCGGCGCGGTCGCCGCGGTATGCTGTATGTCACATTCGTCATCAAACGTTCATCATATTCCTTGGGGGAAGGATGCGCAGGATCTTGGCCTCGATCCTGGGTCTCTTGATCGGCGCGAATGGACTTTGGATGGTCGTGGCTCCCTTTCATTGGTACGCTGCCATCCCAGGTGTCGCGGCGACCGGGTCTGCCAACCTCCATTTCATCCGTGACATTGGCTGTGCTTATCTCGTCACGGCGTTGGCGCTCCTTTGGTTTGCCGCCGCACCCGAGCAAGCCCGGCCCGCCGCCCTCTTCGGCGGCGTCTTCTTGCTTCTACATGCTTTCGTGCACTTCTGGGACACCGCCGCCGGACGTGAGAGTCCCCATCGTCTCATGGCCGAAATACCCACTGTCATTCTTCCAGCATTCCTTGCCCTTTGGTTGGGGTGGCCGCCAAGGTCTGCTTCGAGAAAGGAGTTGTGAAATGATTTCCTGGTTTCTCAAACGTCAGATCCGCGCCTTCGAGCGCACCTTCGACTACGACGCCAGTTACGCGCGCGACATCCTTGACGCCAGCCCTCGGGCCCTCTTCCTCTTCTCCTGGGTTTCCAAGATTGTCGGGTACCGCAAGGATGTTCCCGCCGATGCCTGGTTTGCCGCCAATATCACCGCGGCCTTGGCTGAAGATTGCGGTCCGTGCACGCAGCTGGCCGTGACCATGGCCGAGCGCAGCGGCGTCAGCCCCGAAGCCATCCGCGCGGTGCTCGCTGCTGACGAAAAAGCCATGTCCCCAGAAGTGGCCTTGGGTTTCCGGTTCGCTCGCGCGGTGCTCGCCCGCGATATCGACAAATCGGATCGCCTCCGCGCAGAAATTCTCAAGCGGTGGGGCCCGCGCGGTCTGGTCTCGCTAGCTTTCACCATCTCTGCCTCGCGGGTATATCCCAGCGTGAAGTATGCTCTGGGCCGTGGCCGCGCGTGCACACAAGTACGCGTTGCTGGTGCCGACGCCCCGCTCGCCCATCGCCCCTCGCACGCCTGACCTCCACCGCGCCGTGCATTCGCGCCGAAAACCTCTATGAGTGCTGCACGTAGGCCGGCTGCACCGGCACGCGAATATCTCCGTTGATGACTTCCGTCGCAACATGGAGAATCCAGGCGATTGGAATTGACCACGTCTCAGGCCGCTCACGGCAAGAGAGTTGCGATCCGCGAGCTCGAGTACGCGGTCTATTAAGATCCACACTAGGGCGTTACGGAGGGCTTATCTCGACTAATGATCGTACCCGGTTTGTCCAGCAGAGTATAATTCCCACAATGCGTTTTGAAGACTTTACATTTGGTTCTATCCGCATCGACGGCGTCACTTATGAACATGATGTAGTGATCGACCGCGGGCAGGTAAGCAAACGGAAGAAAAAACCTTCCAAAAAATTTCGCGGCGAATTTGGACACACGCCGCTGTCTCTTGAAGAAAAGATACCGTGGAAGTGCCGCCGCCTGGTGGTGGGCACAGGCACGGGCGCCTTACCGGTGATGGAGGAACTTAAGCGCGAAGCCAAACGGCGCAAAATTCAATTGCTGATTCTTCCTACGGTTCGGGCCATCGAGATTTTGGAACGCGATTCAACCGAAACTAACGCGGTCCTCCACGTGACCTGCTGATACGTGACGATCGTTCTGGCTGGTTCTACGCCACCCAGTCGGCGTGCTTCGGAGGTCCGCAAAACGCGGAAATTAACCTCAGGGACCTGCCTGTTCTGTCTGCCAAGTCGCGTCATATCGGTAAACGCTACGGCGTTAGGCATTCCTCGCTGAGGTTGCAAACTGGCCTCAACTTCCGGATTGCCCGTTATTCACGAAATTGCATGTGATCGTGCTCTTCAGCTTCGAGGTGCCCTAGAGGCGCGAACATCAGTGGGCCTTTGCCGCTTGTAGGCCCGCTCCCCACACGGGGCTTGTCACAGCGATTCTCTCGAAATTCGAAACGAGTTCTTTGCTTCGAGGTATCGCGTTCTTCACAGCAGGCAAGGATAGGGATGCATCGTGACTGGCCATGCTGTCCCACACTTCCGTGACCCATATCGTATTTTCGTCACCGACGTCTTTGGCCACAACATAGCTCAGACACCCCGGCATATCGGCCGCGCTCTCCTGCAAGATTTCGACCATTTCGTCGCGATTGCCGGGGAGAAGCGTTATCTTCACAATCATTCCCCACATACCTCTCGCCTCCTGTGAACCCGCCAGAACGGGCGTGAGCGCCACCGCACTGAGGTGCTCCAAAAATGTCCGCCGGTCTATTTGCATATCGTAAATATATACAGACCGATCGGTGAATGAAACGGTCTCCGAGTGGATGGTCGGCAATACTGAAGTTGGCTCTCGTTGACGAATTTGAGCTCACAACGTAGGCTCATCCCACTCTCCAAGATTCATAAAATGCCGAAAACAGCCCAAGAAATGCCGCCAGATTTGGTACGTGGACTTGGCGTATGGTCCGCTGCTGCGGTGGTGATCGGCGGAACGATTGGCACGGGGATTTTCCTCGTTCCCAGCCAGATGGCTCGTGACTTGGGTTCTGCATGGGGCGTCGTCGCCGTCTGGCTCGCCGGTGGCATTGCCATTCTCTTTGGAGTTTTCTGCTATGCGGAACTCGGTGCGGCATTGCCGCAAGCAGGTGGCGAGTACGTCTATCTAGGACGTGCTCTCGGCCCCCTTTGGGGTTTCTTGTTCGGGTGGAAGGGCTCCGTCCTCTCATATCCGGCAACCATGGCCACTGTTGCAGCAGGCCTGCTTCGGTTTACCGGATTTCTCATACCCTCTTTGTCAGGTGAGCTCTTCATTTGGAACATTTCCATCCCGCTTCGTGCTCAACCGTTTTCATGCACGATGAGCAAGGCACAGCTTTGGTCGGCAGTGGTGATTGTGATAGTGGCCGCCGTCAATTATTTCGGGGTGCGCACTGCCGGTCGAACGCAGGTGGCGTTGACCGGTTTGAAAGTCGCCGTGCTACTCACGATCGTGATTCTCGGCGTCGCCTTGGCAGGCGGAGGCCCAGCGCAAGCGAATGGAAATGTTGCATCCCAGGTCGCTGGAGATCTAAGCGGCTACTTCATCGCGCTAGTTTCCGCCATGTGGGCCTATTCCGGGTTTTCTGACCTGGGCTTGGTGGGCGGTGAAGTTCTAAATCCACAGAAGAACATCCCAACGGCGGCGATTCTCGGCGTCGTATCAGTTGTCGGCCTCTACGTTGTAGTGAATGTCATCTATTTTCATGTTCTTGGCATTTCTCGTGTCGCGGCGTCGGAGCACGTTGCGTCCGACGTGGCGGTGTCCCTGGTTGGCGAGCGGGGCGCGCGGTGGCTCACCGTTGGGATGATCATTTCCTCGGTCGGCGCAGTGCATGCCCAGTTCCTGAAATTCCCTCGCGTCGCTTATGCGATGGCGCGCGACGGACGGTTCTTCCGCTTTGCGCAGCGCGTGCAGCCCACATTTCGCACACCCAGCGCCGCTATCATGTTTGAAGCTTGCGTGGCAATCATTCTAGTGCTTACCGGTACTTTTGAAGAGCTGTATTCGACCGCGGTGTTTGCCATTGCGCTCTTCGAACTCTTGACAGCCATCGCAGTCATCCGGTTACGCGTAAACGAACCGTCGCTTCCACGACCGTATCAGGCTTGGGGATTTCCCTGGACACCTCTCATTTTCGGCGCCGTAGTTTTCGGCATGGTTTTGAATCTGTGGCTGGCCCGGCCGATTCGCTGCTCGATCGGCCTCGCGGCAATTCTACTCGGCATACCTTTCTACCGACACTGGAGCAAGAAGACGGCAGAAGCTTCTCCGGATCAGCCACTCACTGTTGATTGAACTCTCGTCGCTAGAGGGCTATTCCCGAATCACGGGCAATCCTTCACTTGAGAAGTTGAGACTCGCGAGGCCAGATCCAACTTCAGTATTTGCCGACGATACACCCGTGGGCCAACAGTCCAGGGCATCAATGGGTGTGTTTCTCGGAAGCACCGATTCCCATAGAAAGGGCCATTCGCTAAAATCGAGGCAATGAGATCGAAAAATACGACAGCGCACAACAGCACCCCAAATCGAGACCGCCAAGGAAAGTTTGGCGCAACAATAGCGCAAAATAACAAAGGCCAATAAGGAAGCTAACTGTAAGTTACTGAAAATATTGGAGCCGAGGGCGGGACTTGAACCCGCGACCTGCCGATTACGTCTCAAGAACTTCGAAGTTTATGATTCCATACGGGTTATGCTTTCTTCATAACGAAGCAGTCGGTACGCCAATCCTGCAGGTTTTTTATTTTGCAATGGCTTAGCTGAGCCTTGGTTTTTCCCTTGGGGACGTCGTTGATCTCGTTAGAACGCTGCCCCGTTGCTCGTTAGAATCCTGCAGTATCACGGCCAATTCCCTTCCTCATTCGACAAACAGCCGCCCAAATCGCGACATCTCTTGTGCACTTCTATGCATTGGGCATTTTCCAGCCAAGTGGACTAGCTCCACTTTGCCGGTTAAGCGCTATTCGGAATATGGGTTCAGGTAAACCCAGATATGACGTTATAATGTCCTCATGTCAGCGGCGCATGACTCACTTCTCTATGCACGCGTGGAAAC
>Ga0126383_10002034_pt1 | contig 12897 bp, 15 predicted proteins | sample PanSoiMetPlot_35_FD_96882 | JGI IMG/M metagenome (GOLD analysis project Ga0126383, IMG submission 96882) | Tropical forest soil microbial communities from Panama - MetaG Plot_35 | ecosystem: Environmental > Terrestrial > Soil > Tropical forest > Bulk soil | place: Panama | collected 2016-02-17
GATTGCGGGTGAAAAAACGGTCGAAGCGAGGCAGTCGTGGCGAGTCGCTCTCGTACCTCCGCCCGTATGACGGTCGTTTCCGTGGGAATCAACGACAACTCCACTTCCATGTCCTCGCCCTCATAGGCTTCTTGCGCGGTAAACCCCGATTCTCGAAAGACTTCACGCATGGCCAGATTCTCCGCATGGGTCACCGCCCATATTCGACTAAACCCGTGCCGGATGGCCAAGAGGGCCAGTCGTTCAAGGAGGAGCGTACCCAGACCTTTCCCATGAAACCCGTCATCCACGGCCATCGCCACTTCAGCCGTGTGTTGGTCCTTCGCCCAGTAGGAGCCGGCTGCAATAATGCGCAAGGCGCCTTCCGAGATCCGCGTGACAATCAGCGTGATTTGCGAGCGAGGGACGAACGAATTGCATAAGGCGGTAACAATCTCGCGAGGCGGCGCGCTCTCTGAGAAAAACCGATGGCGTTTCGACTCGGGTGACAGACGGTCCACGAACTCTTGCATCAACGCTGCATCCGTCGGCTCGGACGGGCGAATTTCGGCGGAGGTTCCATCACGGAGGATGAGTGACCCGGACTCAGCCCGATTGGACCGAAGGGGCGGGATGTAGAGAGGGCGAACCTTTCTCATCGTGAATGTCTCTATGGCGTCAGCCAATCGGGTTTCAGCACCATAATCATTCCGAGCCCAGCCATTACCACAGCGCTGATCAACTTCAGCCAGCGACCCTCCCGTTCCTGGAGTCTGTATCGGCCCAGCGTGATGACGCCAATCGCGAGGACTATGACATCGTCCAACATGTACGCAATATTGTAAAGCACCAGATATCCGTAGTAGGCCAACCACTCAAGCCGTTGCAGCGAGAGCACACGCGTATCGAGAGCGGGCAGCCCAGCCGTACACAGCAACTCGACCGCCTGCACAAGCACCGCGAACACCACCGTTGCAAGGAGCGCAGCGGTCATGTTCTCAGCCTGCAGGATTCGCCTGATCCGCTCATACAATCCAGGCCTTGCCGTCTCGGGGATGCTCAGGGAGATCCCGCGCTTGAATGCCCAAAAATCTTTGATGTTGACCGCTCCAGCAAGGACTCCTATGGCGCCCAAGACCAGTTCGGTGATGCGAGAGATCCCAATGAGCAAAAACAGATTGAGCCATGCCGCCATGAAGGCGAAGTAGGCGAGGCCCTCGACGGCCACGAACGTTCCGGCAATCAGCAGCATCTTCATTCGATGGGCGAGGGTGGCCAACAAGGAGAGCATGAACAGCAGCACCCACATCGAACAAGGGTTGAATCCGTCCAGCAGGCCGAGCGTGAGCGTGAAGAGGGGAAGACCGAGGTTTCTGACGCGAAGCTCGCCGAACCATCTGGACGAGACTCCTTCGACTGGTGACGGTGCTGCGGAGCCCTGGGCTTGCTGGTCGAGTGTGGCGCGGATCTCTGCTCCGGTCGTACCGGCCGAAAGAAATCCGACGATTACCTCTGTGCCGATGAGGAAGGTGGGAACACCGACGCTGGTCAGGTCTCGCTCGGTAGTCAAGGTCATGGCCGCTGCCGCGCGGCTGAGTCCTCGGCTATGTCGTTAAGAGCGATCCGGAGCGATGGTCGCTCACGCTGGAGCTGGCTGAGGAGGATCTTCGCGGCTTCGCAGTGAGGACAACCAGCACGGAGGAAGACTTCGAGGTCTGGCGGAGCATCGCCGGCATGGCTGTGTGCTCCACCCCAGAGCACCAGGACAAAGAAGGAGGCGAGAAGACCCCGCGTGAATTCCTGAAGGGCTGTGCGCTGCCGGTGCACGAGCTGAGGGCTAGCTGACGGCTTCGAACGGGGCCACGGACCTGATGTAGGACAACACGTCCAACATCTGCTCATCCGTCAGCTTTCCACGAAAGCTGTGCATCGGAGTGAACAGGACGCCGTTCGAGATCGTCACGAGCAATTCCCAATCGGTTTTGGACCTTGAGATCTGCGATAAGAGGTTAGCTGGCGGAACGATCAAATCCTTCCGGTCCGGGCCATTCCCGTCCAGTTTCTGCCCGTGGCACCTGAGGCAATGTTGTTCATAGACTACCTGTCCCGCTGTGGGGTTGCCGCGAGCCGGTTGTGCCGACACCCAGGAGGCGACAAGGATGAGAAGTGGTATGACGATGGCCGGCACTGCTCTTTTCATCAGATCGGCTCCTTTCAACGGGTCAACAGAATCTTCTTCATCGAATCACCAGAATCGGACACGGTACGTGATGGACCGTCGAATGGGAGACGCTTCCCAGGAGGAAGCGCTCCACCCCTTTTCGACCGTGTGACGCGACCACCACCAGATCCATACCGCTCGCCTGTTGGGCGACCGTTGTTGCCGGTTCTCCGGTGACGGCGCGGGTGCTGACCGTATATTGGGCGCCCATGAGCGTCGCTCCCGTCTCTTTGACGAGGTCTTCGGCATACCGCATCGCGGCGTCGGACCAGGCTTGAAAACCGACGATGTTGGCCGGATCCGCCATCTGCAGAGAGGGAACAACTGTGAGCACGGAGAGTCCGACCGGATCCTTGAAGGGGTGCATCAGTAACCATTTCTTGATCCGGCCCGCGTCTTCCCGTCCCTCGATCGCCACGAGCACCTGTCGAATGGGTCTGGCATTCCCTTTCACAATTAAGGTCGGGCAGGAGGCATGCATGAGTACTCGATGGGAGACACTGCCGAGCACGACTTCGGTGACGCGGCTACGTCCGCGCGCGCCGACCACGATGAGGTCTGCGGCGACCGTTTTCGCAGTGTTGAGGATGATCTGAGCGGGGCTGCCAATCTCATTGATCCGTCTCACGTTGCCGATGTCTGGCGGGATCATGGCTTCAGCGCGGTCGAGGAGTTGTTTTCCCGCATCGACCATGACGTTGCGGTAGTCATCGTATCCCTGCAAGTTAGCGGCTTGGGCGACAATCGGAGATTCAAACATTCCGAGATCGACGCCGTGAACGAGAGTCACGTCGCTTGGATGGTAGGTATGAAATGTCTGTGTCACAGCCGTGAAGGCTTGATCCGACCAATCGACGCCGATGGCGATTCTCATCCTGGACCTCTGCTGCTCACCCTGTAGCACTCAGCTATCAACCGTGAGATGGTGTGCGAATGGCGCAAGCTCGACGGTTACTGCTTGTCTGTCGCCGCGACCCATACTCTTCAAAAGAGGGGATGCGGAGCCGTTCCGAACGGCAGCACGCGTGGTGACTCCCCGACATTGCCACGAATCCGCCAGCCCCCGTCCTCAAAGCCCACGAAGTGCACTTCTTCATGCCAGCTGTCGATCGGGACATAAAGCTTACTGATCCTCGAGACTGCCCATAGATGACCGGTACAGGTGACTTCCACCACGGTCTGGCTTCCTGATCCAACCTTCGCGATCTTGCTGAACAGATGAGTGCTCGCGATCTCCTTGTTTTCGTCGAACAGATCCTTCCAGATTTTCCGAACATCATCTTTTCTGAGACCGTGATAGTTGTACTGAGAGGAGTAGAAACTCAGAAGCGTCTCGAGATCGTGCGCCTTCACGGCCTGCTCAGCCCGTTCGAACATCACGACGACACCGGTTACTGTCGGGTCGTCTGCGTCAATAGCGGCATTACCTGAGACAACGATCTTCGCTCGTGCCGAACCGAGCCCGAACAGGGTCAAGATCGTGATCAGGAAAAAGTTAACGACCCGCAGCAATGTCCCCCCCCCGTCCATTCGTCATCTCCAGGTCTCCTCCCATGTTGTGGAATCAGATCCCGACCAAGACGCGATGGGCACAGATGGCTTTCAAGGTGTTGAGGACTTCCTCGGCCAACACTTCGGGTGAGCGCCGTCCCTTCCGTTCGCCCGCTGCAAGGACCAGGTCGTTCATCGACAGCATCCCTTGTAGAATTCCGTCTTCGTTGATCACCGGGAGGCGCCGGACTTTTCCCCGCTCCATGAGATGCAGAACCGTATGGATGTCATTATCCAGGTGGCAGGTAATCGCCCTACCAGACGAAATTTCCAACACCGTGATGGCAGAGGGAATCATGTTCTTGGTGGCGACCGCCATGCAAATGTCCCGGTCCGTAATCACGCCAACCACCTGGCCTTGCACGTTCAAGATCGGCAACACCCCGCAGTCGCTGTCCCACATCATTTTAGCCGCCACCGCCAAATTGGTATCCGGTCCGCAGCATTGCACTTCCCTGGTCATGATATCTTGGACTTTCATGGTCTGATCTCCTTGTTTCAGGGAGGGTGAATCTAATCCTCTTCTCGATCATCGAGTCCAGATCACTCGGACAAACTCTTCCTCTTGGTCGTAGTGGAGCTGGAGATCGCCATGATATGCATGCTTTAAGGCCTCACCGATCCGCCGAGGCAGGTGGGTGTCAGTCGTGGAAATCACCAAACCTTCACTTCGCTGTTCCATGGCCATGATTCGAGAGAGGGGGTGCTCCTTCATTTCCTTCTCTTCCGTGTTCTTTACGACGCCGATGACCTGCTCGTGTTGCTCGTCCTTGAAGGTTCCTTTGATGGTGACCAAGCCCTTGGGGTACTTGTCCCTCACTCGATGGCAAGCCGGGCATGTGGCCTGCTCCGCCCCTTTCGGCGTGGGTCCCCACATCCAGTGTCCCTTGTGAAATACCGCTCCACATCTGGGACAGGCGGTCGGTTCCTTCAGTTTGCCGCGAAGTTTGTACGTGTCGTGCTGATATTCCCGAACGGTACGATCGCGCCGCGGGCTCAGACCAGCCGGCATTTTGACTTTGGAAGCCATGCATACTCCTTGCTCGATTAGCCTGGAAAAGAATGCGTTCGTTCCCGCAATCCTTCCTCGGCCAAGTTCAAATATTCCACTACATCGCGGTCCTCGACTTGAGTGAAGTCCACGTAATGGTTGCCGACAGCCCAGAATGGGACCGGCATGGCGAGCACAACCAGTTCATCGACTCGCTTCCTGGCCTCGGCAATGGTATCCACTGGTCCAACAGGAATGGCTCCGATCAGGTGTTTGGGCTTGAGGTGTCTGATCGCTTCGACCGAGGCAAAAAAAGTGGAGCCGGTGGCGATACCGTCATCGACGAGAATCACCACCCGATCCGTGAGGGTCGACATTTTGCGTCCCTGACGGTAGAGATTCTGCCGGCGGGCGATTTCCTTCTGTTGCGCTTTCACCGATACCTCGACGTCCGCCCGCGATAGGCAGAACTCGGCGACCGCCGTCGGGTTGAGATAGACTGATCCCGTTTCAGTGACCGCCCCGAGCGCATATTCCGGATCGCCGACAGCCCCCAACTTCCGAGTAATGAAAACGTCCAGCGGGAGATGCAGCGCCAGACTGAGTTGAAAGCCGACGGCGACTCCTCCTCGAGGAAGCGCCACTATCACGCCGCCCGGATCATCCCGATAAGCCATGAGCTCGGCTGCCAGACAGCGTCCGGCCTCTTCGCGATTTTGGAAAACCACCACGATCTTCCTTGTTCAGGTTTATCTCGTTTGTCTTGTTGGTCTGGTTAATCTGGTTCGCTTGATGGATGGAGCGATCTGGTTCTGAATCCGATGTACCAAATGAAACAAACGAACCAGATAGACCTCCCAACTCGCACGAGCCCGCTCGTGATACCAACCCCGATCAGGAACAGGGCCAAGCACACGAGCATCCCCACCAGCCACCACAAGTGACGGTACTGTCGTCGACCCTCGTGGTTCCAGTGGATGTCCCAGGGATCCTCAAGATAATAGGGGTGACAAAGCATGGCACCCCTCTTTCGGCCCTCCACTGGGAGATCACTGAGCTACTGCGGGTGATCCGTCCTGCTTCGTATCCGCTTCACGACAGCCCGCCGTAACAGAAGCGGCCTCCTCCCCATTTGGATCACGCGATTTTGACCTCGATCGCCTTCGGTTTCGCCTTTTCAGATTTAGGCAGATGCACCTTGAGGACGCCATCCTTGTACTCGGCATTGACCTTCGTCCCGTCCGCATCCTCCGGCAGGGTGAAGCTCCGCATAAAGCTGCCGTAAGCCCGCTCGACGCGGTGATACTTCTTGCCTTTTTCTTCCTTCTCATACTTCCGCTCGCCGCTGACTGTGAGGACGTCTTCGTTGACATTGATCTTGATGTCTTCCTTCTTCATCTCCGGGATCTCGGCCTTCACGACATATTCTTTTTCATCTTCTGTGATGTCGACGAGTGGTGACCACTCGGCGACTGCGATCGCCTCTTTCTTCTCTCCACCTGCCCTGGGCGGGGTAGATCCCAGTACAGTTGAGAGGCGTTTCTCCAGCTCTTCAAGATCCTTCCACGGATTCCACCGTCCAAACTGTTCCCATCTTGTCACTGCAGGCATGGTATCTCCCTCCTTCCCGTTAGTGAATAGTTGGTGTGATGCCCTTGGCCCAGACAACGCTACAGTGACCAGGCCCCTTTTGCCTCAGCACGACCAGGCCCAAGCGACTCAGGCGATCCACTTCAAGAAAGACCTGATTCCAGGTCAGATCCGCACATTCGTGCACAATGTCCTCCAGCTCACACTCTGGTAATCGGACGACGAAGTCCACTATGCGATAACGGATATCTTCGTGGCGTTCCACCGAATTGCCCCGGTTGGCATGCGCTCCTACTTTATGAGATTGCATCGTCAATGCCACGAGGTCGAAATGTTGGGAAGAGTGCGATGTCTTAGCAGATTCAAGGAGTTGCTTGAACAGAGTCGGGTCTGGCTGGCCGGTGGGCTGTCGCGTTACAGGACAAGACCACTTCGAGCACTGTGGAAACTTTCAACATTGGGGATGGAGAACCAATGGTGGCAAGGGAACTAGAACGGGGGAAGCGAGAGGTAATAACAGGGTAACTGGATGTTCCCACTCTTGTTCGGGTGGGCAAGTTGACGAACGTAGGGACTAGGGGAGATAGAGCGTCAGCTCGCTATTGCGCCAGTTTGCGTTGGAGGTACCGGACACAGCCATCCATTGTTATGAGCTCAGGGTAGTCGGATTCGGGAACATCGATCTGGAACTGCTTGTGAAGCGCGACGACGAAGTTGAGGAAATCAAGGGAGTCGATGTCCAATTGATCGCGAAAGCTGATGTCCGGCTTCACCACTGCTAGATCTGCTTCCGGCGCGATCTCGCCGAGCAGGCGAAGCACGGTTTTTTTGATTTCATCCGGCCTGAGGGATGTCTTCATAACTTCTCCGGCTCCTGCAACAACCGATCGACAGCCGCAAGAAAGAGCCCACCCCGGTGGCCGTCGGTCACACGATGGTCGGCGGACAAGCTCGCGGTCACAAGCGGCCGCGAAACCACCTGCCCCTCGACGACCCATGGACGTTCCACAACCTTTCCAAAGCCAACCAGGGCGACTTGCGGCGGATAGATCACACCGAAGACAGTTTCCACTCCCTGTTCACCGAGGCTGGTGACCGTGATCGTCGGATCGGAGAATTCGGTGCTGCGCAACGTTCCTGCGCGGGCCCGCTTCACGATATCTTGGAACCTTTTCATCAACTCGTCGAGACTTTGTTTGTCTGTATGGTGAATGGCCGGTGCCACAAGGCCTCCTTGCCGGAGGGAAATCGCCACACCGACGTGGATGTCATGGCTCTGAATAGCAGCGTTTCCTTTCCACAATCCATTCAGCTCCGGTACCTGCCGCAGAGGCAGGGCCACTGCCTTAATAAGCAAGACGCCATAGAGCAGCCGATCCGCCACAGGCCGTTTGAGGTTTTCTCCTTTGAGCCAGGTCATGGCCCTGCCCATGTCGATGACAGTACTCAGGTAGTAATGAGGAATCTCGCGCTTCGATCTGGCCATCGCTGTGGCAATGGTCTGTCGTATACGCGTCTGGCGATCAGCGGATACCTGCCCCTCACCTTTGTCATCTCCCCTGAGGGGAAATGGACCGGTGAAGGGGATGCCTCCTACCCGGGCGGCGCGGAGAACGTCGTCGCGGACGATGGATCCGTCTGGCCCTGTGCCTTTCAAGGTAGACGGATCAATACCCAGCTCTGCCGCCAATTGTCTCGCAGCAGGCGAGATGCGGAGTCGTCCTGGTCCTGTAGCAGGAGATGGGACGGTTGTTTTCGCTATGGAAGGTGGAGGCTCTACCAGGGGTTTCGTCTCAGCCTTAACCTCAACCTTCACTTGCTCAAGTGGTTTCCCTTCCTCGCGGATGATCGCCATCACGGTGCCAACTGGGACCTTTTCGCCGGGCCTTGTGATTAGTCGTTCGATGAAGCCCGTGTGAAAGGATTCGATCTCGATCGCGGCCTTCTCGGTATCTACTTCCGCGATGATCTCGCCCTTGGCCACACGGTCGCCAACGTTCTTTTTCCATTGGACAAGAGTCCCTTCGGTCATATCTGAGCCGAGGGTGGGCATTAGAAATTCAACCATGCGACGTGCTCCGAAAAAGATTCCAAGACGAAGGGTAGATCCATGCACCGCGCCTACACAGCTACGAGCAAGCCGGTTCCTGAGATGGCCCGGCGCTAGCCTGAAGATCAGTCTCAGGTCGATCGAATATCCCGTGCTGGACTGTGATATCGCGGAAGACTTGCCGTTTCTTGATCCGCTGGCGTTCCCGCGAACTCAGCAAATCCGCGAGGGTCTTCACGGCATCCAGCACAAACCTCCCTTTATTCAGCATGACGCATTCGGCCCGTTGTCCTGTGGCAGCATCGGTGATCTCGGCTCGTGCTGGCAATCCGCTCTTCGCCAGGCTTTCCAGCACTTGGGTGGCCCAGATAACCGGCACATGGACGGCTTCACAGAGGCAGAGAATATCCTCTTGGACCAGTGCCAGTTGCTCGAAGCCCACCTCGACCGCAAGATCGCCTCGCGCAATCATCACCCCGAATTTGGGTAGATTCAGTCCAGCAAGGAGAAGCTGGGCCAACCGATGAATGGCTTCTCGAGTCTCGATCTTGATAACGATTCCCAAATCGGGACACCCCAGGTCCTCTAAGGCCTGACGCAAGTCCAATAAATCCTGAGGTCGATGCACGAATGAGAGGCCGACCGCCGTTGCATGATGCGCGACAAATTTAAGATCCTCACGGTCTTGGACCGTAAAGGAGGGGATATCAATCGGAGAGTCGGGGAAGTTCAGGCCCTTCTCGGAACGAATGCGTGCCGGAACTTCATGCGGTGCGACGACTTCAAGATCCACTTGTTCCGGATTGAGATTCCGGACGATCGTCGTGATCTTGCCGTCATCGATACAGACGCGATGTCCCGGCTTCACCATCTCCAACGCAGCGGGGAGGGTGCAGCTGATCCCCGCCGGCTGTGTCCCCCGCGCCCCATGACCGAGACGAGTCGGCTCTCGGTAGAGGACCATTCGGTCTCCTGCTCGCACTCGAATGTCCATCGGTTGGGGCATGATCGGCCCTAGGCGGAAACTCACCCCGCTGGCCGTCATGAGTTCCATTCCTGCTTCGAGATAGGCCGTTCTCTCCAGACCCACTCGAACTCTCGTGGGACTCACGCGTTCGAGCACTCGGAGAACCCGGACACGGCCCCGGGTATCCATGAACCGGAGTTCTTCGCCGAGTACGAGGCTCGCGAGACCGCTCTGCCCGGGTAGTGCGATCACAAAGCTCCAAGGGAGGCCCGGTGAACGGAACCGCTGGGATTGCGATGCTTCCGCGTCAAGAAATCCTTCCAAAATGCGAGACGGCCTTCCGTAGGCGTCTTTCTCCACCGTGAGCTTGAGTGGCCTGGTCGTCGGCATCAAGGGTCCGGTCCGGACCTTCGGTCCGGCGAGGTCCATGAACACCCGGCAGCGGCGTCCAATAACCTGTCCTCGACTCGCTAATCGCTCCTCTGCGTCCCGTACCGCAGTAATGATCATGGCCCATTCACGAGCCGTGTCATGGGCACAATTGACTCTGGCGATATCCATCCCTTTCATCAGCAACTGCTCGAGGAGTTCTGGTTGCCTGACGACGTCAGGGTCCAACGTCACCATGATGCGGGTGTGATGACGTGGCCGAGGCCGCCCCAATAACGCAGTGCTACGCCGCGAGAGGAGGGACTCTGCCTGTGCAAAGTCGGTGAGCATAAGAGACGTGTCTGTCGGTTCGATCCCCACGTGCTGCATGACCTTCCGGAGGCTATGGAGAACTGAGCCTTCGAGTCTTCCCAGGGAGGACAGCCCGCGTTCTGCCAGTTCCAGCTGAAGATCTTGAAGGTCATGCTCGCGCAGCGCCAGGTAAGCGAGGAGGTTGTCACAGCTGCGTTGCGTGTCAGGATCTGAAAAATGGAACTTGGCTCGAGCCTCAGCGGCCTTCTCTTGGACATCCTGATATAGGTCACCAAGTGCTTCCTTGAGGAAATCAGATTCACTGTCCCGGCGATGCCCTGAAAACGGACTCATGTTCCCTCATCTCTTTTGTCGTCAAGGACCAATCGCATCAGCCTCGAATCATGTTCCTAACTGTCAGCACGATCTTATCAGGCTGGGGGAGCGCCGCATTTTCCAAGTGCTTGGCGTAGGGGATCGGAACTTCGACGCTGCACACGCGGGCCACTGGGCCATCGAGCTCGTAAAAGGCCCCTTCCATGATCTGCGCGCTGATTTCTCCGGCGAAACTTCCCGTCCGCCAGCCTTCGTCGATGACAACAGCTCGGTGGGTCTTCTTCACCGACGCGAGAACCATCGCTGTGTCGAGCGGGCGCAGCACGCGAAGATCGATGACTTCGGCTTCAATGCCTCCTTGTGCCAGGGTCTCGGCTGCCTGCAGCGCTTTCCACAGCGAGCCGCCGAACGTGATCAAGCTCACATCCTTCCCTCGCCGTCGTACGGCCGCGTTCGAAATATCGACGGGCAGTGCCTGCTCGTCGAGTTCCCCTTCCATGGGATACAGGTAGGCGTGTTCGAAAATAAAGACCGGATCCGGTTCCTTCAAGGCGGTCAGGAGCATGCCTCTCGCATCAGTGACGGTCGCCGGGGCGAGGACCTTGATGCCGGGAATATGCGCGTACCTCCCTTCGAAACTGTGGGAATGCTGCGCCGCGACCTGCCGTCCGGCTCCGGTGGCCATGCGCACGACAAGGGGAATGCTAAACTGGCCGCCGGACATGTGCCGAATCGTCGCCGCGTTGTTCACGATCTGATCCAGCGCCAGCAAACTGAAGTTGACCGTCATGACTTCAACAATTGGTCGCATGCCTCCCAATGCCGTGCCGATACCAGCCCCGACGAAGGTCGATTCAGAAAGCGGCGTGTCACGAATGCGTGCTGGACCGAACTCTTCCAACAAACCCTTGCTGCAGGCATAGGTCCCACCGTACTCTCCGACATCTTCGCCCATGAGAAACACGCGCGCGTCACTCTGTAACGCCTCGCGCAATCCGGCTCGAACGGCTTCTCTATATGTGATTTTGACCATCAAATTCTCGTCAGGCGTGAGGCGAGAAGCGTCAGGGGAAACTTGGGGAGGTTCCCTTTACGCTTAACGTCTCACGGTTCGGTGTAGACATCCTTCGTCAAATCTTCCAGCGGCTCCCACGGCCCAGCTTCGGCGAAGGCCACGGCGTCCGCAATTTCGTCCGCAATGGCGGACTCCATCTTCTGCATATCGGCCTCCTCCAGAACACCTTTCGCGCGAAGCTGTTGCTCGAACATGACAATCGGGTCCCGCTGCTTCCACTGGGCGACTTCCTCTTTGGTGCGATACAGTTCGGCGTCGTACATCGAGTGGGCTCGGAAACGGTACGTCCGATATTCAATCAAATAGGGCCCGCCACCTTGCCGCACCACCTCGATGGCTTTTTGGGTCGCTGATTCCACGGCGAGGACGTCCATTCCGTCCACGGCTTCCGCCGGAATGGCGTAGGCACCTGCTTTTCGGGCGATGTCAGTCTGCGATTGATGCCGGGCGAGGGCGGTTCCCATCGCATAGAGATTGTTCTCGCAGAGGAAGAGCACCGGCAGTTTCCAGAGCGCGGCCAAGTTGAGGGATTCGTGAAAATCCCCTTCCGCCACGGCTCCGTCGCCAAAATAGCAAGCGGTGATCCTCCCTGCGGTCCCCCCCTTATTAAGGGAGGGAGACTCAGGGATGAGCTTCTGCGCGAGTGCCAATCCAACGGCGACAGGCAAACCGCCTCCTACGATCGCGAGCCCCCCATAGAATCGCCGTGATGCGTCGAAGAAATGCATCGACCCGCCACACCCCCGGGCACAGCCTGTGGCTTTTCCATAGAGCTCGGCCATCAGCGGGCCCATCGGCGTGCCGCGGACGAGCGAATGACCGTGTTCGCGATAAGTCGCGACGATCGCATCATCCAGCCTGAGTGCCGGTATCGATCCGACAGCCACGGCTTCTTCTCCGATGTAAAGGTGGAGAAAGCCGCGGATTTTCCCGACGCTGTACAGTTCCGCGCACTTTTCCTCGAAGCGGCGGATTCGGACCATCTGGTGAAGCAACTCAAGAGCGTGGTTACGATCTACAATGGCATCCATCCTCCCCTCCGTCGCAGTATCAAGCTGTCAGTCATCGGCTTTCAGCACTCTGCGGACTCTCTTTCTCTGCGAGGCTGAAGCGGAAGGCTGACCCCTGAATGCTCATCCCTCCAGCGTCGATGTGTCGCCCTCAGGCAGGCCAAGTTCACGAGCCTTGAGGAGCCGTCGCATGATCTTGCCGCTCCGCGTCTTGGGCAGTGTCGGCAGAAACGTAATTTCCTTGGGCGCCACGACGGCGCCGAGACGGGCACGCGCGAATCCCAGCAGCTCGCGACGCAGTGCTTCGCTTGGCTCATTCCCGTCCTTGAGCGACACGAACGCCTTCACAACCTCCATTGCAACTGGATCCGGTTTGCCGATCACGCCGGCTTCTGCCACGGCCTTGTGTTCAAGGAGAACACTTTCTACTTCGAACGGGCCGATCA
>Ga0126383_10002035_pt1 | contig 12895 bp, 8 predicted proteins | sample PanSoiMetPlot_35_FD_96882 | JGI IMG/M metagenome (GOLD analysis project Ga0126383, IMG submission 96882) | Tropical forest soil microbial communities from Panama - MetaG Plot_35 | ecosystem: Environmental > Terrestrial > Soil > Tropical forest > Bulk soil | place: Panama | collected 2016-02-17
CTGCGGCGATGAGCGCATCCTGTTTATCAGGCAGTGAAAGGCTGGGAAGGTCCATCCCTTCGCTCGTCCACTGATGCGCGAAGACGATTGCGACATCAGACGATTTCGCCAAAGCGGCAGCTTTTGCCGGATCGGCGCCGGAGTCGAACTTTACCTCTGCAGATGTCGCCTTCGCTTTGACCGCTTTGAGAGGTGAAGTTGGGAACCAAACATGCGCCAGCCACTCGGGGGCGCTGCTCCCGGGAGGATCAACCTGCGCCGAGCCTCCGCCGGAGATCATTCCCATATCCGCGTTGTGTCCGATGATGGCGATGCTGCGAAGTTTGCTGCGATCGAGCGGCAACACGTTCTTCTCATTTCGCAACAGAACAATGCTCTGCTCTTCGAGTTTGCGGGCGATCTCCGAGTTGGCTTCGACATCAATAACGCTCTTCTTAATCGGATAGTCGACAATGCCACTGGCAAATTCAGAGCGCAGGACACGCCGGGCATGGTCGTCGATCTCGGACATCGGCACTTGCCGCGCCTCGACCGCCTGCTTCAACGCCGGACCAAAGAAAGTATCAAGGGGCTCCTCATTGTCCAGTCCAGCGGCGGAAGCTTTAACAGTACTGTGTGTGCCACCCCAATCTGAGACCACGAAGCCGGGGAATTTCCAATTCCCCTTCAGAACCGTGGTCAGCAGGTAGGTGTTTTCGCAAGCGAAGTCGCCGTTCACGGCGTTATAGGAACACATCACGGCGGCCGGTTGCCCAATCTGAAGGCCAATTTCGAACGCAAGTAGATCAGTCTCGTGCAAAGCCCGCTGGCCGATAATGACATTGACTTCGTTGCGGCCACTCTCCTGATCATTCACAGCGTAATGCTTGATATCGCCGATGACATGCTGCGCCTGCTCGCACTTGATGCGATTGCCCACCAGCGTGCCGGCCAATATGGGATCCTCACCTAAATATTCGAAAGTGCGGCCGTTGCGCGGTTCGCGGGTGATATTGGTGCCGCCGCCCAGCGTCATGTTGTAGCCCTGTGCGCGAAGCTCGCGGCCGATCAACGCGCCATATTCACACGCAGCCTGCGGATCCCAGCTCGCGGCTGAGCCAAGATTGGAGGGCAGGGCGGTAGAGTAACGCCCATTGGAGGCGCTGGCGCGCACACCATAAGCGGCATCGCTCATCTGGATCATCGGGATCCCGAGGCGCGGAATTCCCATCACCACACCGGCGCCTCCGTTTATGAAACGAAAGTTCTTTGGCTCAGGTCCAGGCCATCCGGGCATGCCGTTGCCATGCAGCAGCTCAATCTTCTCGTCGAGCGTCATTTGCTTGAGGATCATGTCGGCCCGCTCGTCGGCAGACAGGCTCTTGTTCATCCAGGGGAAATTCTGCTGTTGCGCGACCACGATGGAGGCGCTAGCGATGCACAAAACGAGGGCAAAGAAGAACCGCTGTCTCGAACGGCTGTTCATGAGCTGGTCACCAGAAACTGTGAAAGTTACCTACAGCATAGCAGCACGATGCGAGCTAAACCATTAGAAAAATCGGTTTTGGGAGAGGGCTGGCTGGTAGCGAGATGGCTAAGTCCGGTAGGTTCAGACCTGCCGGTTTCCTCGACTTTACTGAGGCGGAGGCGAGTTCGGAATGTACCCATGCGGCCCGACTGGAGCCTCGCCGGGCTTGAGCCGCCGGCAGCAACCGTTCACGATGTTACCTTCAGGTAAATACGCCTGTGCCTGGTAGGGGAACTCCTTGCTGTCCGCTTGGGTTTTGTCGATGCATTTGCCTTTCGTGATGGTTGCCGTCAAGCCTCCGCCACTGCCGCTGGCCGGAGTGCCATGCCACGACCACTGGCCATCGACATACATAAACTTGCCGATCCAGTACTTGTCGCCCTCGCTAATGCCGAGCGTACGTGCTGCCTGCGAGCCGAACTGAAAACTCCAGCGTGGATTGTTGCCAAAGCAAACCAGGTCTGGAACCGATGCCGCTTGCGGCGGTGGGGCTGCCTGTTGCTTGCTGGTGGGAGCAGGTCCGTTCGGACCAAACGGACTATCCTGCGCAACCGCGCTGACTCCGGCACAAAGGAGAATGCTAGCTATGACTACACCAAAGCGCTCAAACGCCATGAAAAAACAAACCTCCGGGGAGCGCCTTGATTGTAGCTCCTGCATCCTGTAAAAGCTCGAACACCGCTCTTCCTGACACCTTACAACCGACCACTGACAACCTTACGGCTCCGGCACCCCCAACTGCGTCAGCAGGAATGCCCAATTGAACGCGATCTCGTGGATGCGATCATAGCGCCCGCTGGAGCCGCCGTGCCCACCATGCATATTGGTATAGAACACCAGCGGATGGTCGTCCGTTTTCAGCGTACGAAGCTTGGCGACGTACTTCGCAGGCTCCCAATACATCACCTGGCTATCGTCGATTGACGTGCGCACCAGCATTGTCGGATAGTTTTTCTTCGCGAGGTTGTCGTACGGCGAGTACGACAACATGTAATCGAACGCGGGTTCGGTGTTGGGATTGCCCCACTCTTCGTACTCCGGCACGGTGAGCGGCAGCGATGGATCGAGCATGGTGTTCATCACGTCGACGAAAGGCACCTCGGACACCACGACCTTGAACAGGTCGGGCCGCATATTGGTGACTGCACCCATCAGCAGTCCGCCGGCGCTAGCGCCTTCAATGCCGATCTTTGCTCGCGAGCCGTAACCGTGTTCGGTCACATATTCCGCACTCGCGATAAAGTCGGTGAAGGTGTTCTTTTTCGTCATCAACTTGCCCGCATCGTGCCAAGGCTTGCCCAGATCCCCGCCGCCGCGAATATGTGCGAGCGCCACAATCAACCCCCGATCTACCAGTGGCAGTCGGGCAGGGCTGAAAGTGACCGGCAACGGATAGCCATAAGAGCCGTATCCGTACAAATACAACGGAGCGTCGGCCTTGTTCTTGAGGTCTTTGCGATAGAACAGCGAAATCGGAATCTTTGTTCCGTCACTTGCCGTGGCGAAGACGCGTTCCGAAGTGTAGTTGTTACGCTCAAAGCCTCCCGGAACTTCGTTCTGCTTAAGAAGCGTCGAAGTGTTGGTCGTCACGTCGTAATCAAATACGGAAGGAGGAGTGATCAGCGACTGATAGTTGTACCGGAAGTTGTTGGTGGAGAATTCTGCATTCGCGGAAGACGTCGCATAGTAAGCGGGCTCAGGGAATTGAATGGCTCTGGATGAGCCATCTGCGAACTGCACGACTCGAAACACCTGCAAGCCGGCGACACGCTCTGCGAGGACATAGAAATTTTGAAATAGCTCAATGTCCTCCAGGGGAACATCGCGTCGGCTGGCAACCAATTCCTTCCAATTCTCTTTACCGGGACTATCGATCGGAGCAGTTACCACGCGAAATGTTTGCGACGTATCGTTGGTCCGGATATAGAACTGGTCACCGCGATGATCAACGTAGTATTCGACGTTATCCACATGCGGGGCGATTAACTTCCATTGACTTGTAGGTTGGTCCGCAGGAAGAAACTTCACTTCGCTCGATATGTGGCTGGCGTCGGTGAGCAACAGGTACCGGCGGCTGCGGGTCCGTCCGACTTCAATGTTGAAGCGCTCGTCCTTCTCTTCGAAAACCATCGCGTCCTGATTGGCGTTGTTCCCGATTTCGTGACGATAGAGGCGACAGCTCCTTTTCTGCACGGGATCTTCGACCGTGTAAAAGAGGGTGCGGTTGTCTCCGGCCCAGGCGACCGAGACAACCCGTTCCGCGGTATCAGACAAGTCCTTCATACTGCGCAGGTCGCGAATATGCAGGTGATACTGCCGGAATCCCACATTGTCGGTGGTATAGGCCAGCCAGTTTCCGTCATCGCTCACCGCCCAAGTGCCAACCGCCATGAACTTCTCGCCCTCGCCCATCTGGTTAAGGTCAAGAATCACCTGCTCGGGCGCATCCAGCGAGCCTCTCTTCCGGCACAGTTCGTAATACTGTTTTCCCTTCAGCGTACGCGTATAGTAGTAATAATCACCTTTCAGGAATGGGACGGTATCGTCGGTTTCCTGAATGTGGCTGACGATCTCGTCATAGAGTTTCTTCTGCCGTGCCTCAGTGGCCTTCATCACGTACTCGGCGTAGGCGTTCTCTGCCTCCAAATAAGAACTCACTTCGGGATTAGAACGCTCGCGCAGCCATGCGTAGTCGTCCACCAGCGTCTTTCCATAAACGGTTTTCTCGGTGTGAATTTTCTTGGCAAACGGCGGCTGAGGTGTCCTGAAAGCAGACCCATAGCCGCCACCGTGACCAGAACCTTCTTTTGAGTTTGCTTGCTGAGGCTCCGCCACACCCTCTCTTGGTGTGGCAGATGCACCCGACGAAGGGCCTGATTGCGATTTTGCGGGACTTTGTGAGTTTGCTGACATGGGTAACAAAAAACAGAACAATCAGAATTGCTCGAAGGACCTAGGCGTCGTACTCCACCGGCCGCTCATTATACAAGGGTTACGTGTCGAGCTCGCTCCTCTGCGTTACGACACGAAACCGGTTGAGCGAATCAAACCGTCTGGTTACGCCGATAACAGAATTTTAAAAATTAGTAACAATGCGACGTCTTGTTGCGGAGTTAACATCATAGGAAGATCGTTATTGCGTCCGCAGTTGGAGCGTCCTTTTCGAACCAAGCACCCGAGCAGAATTCATGGAGGTCCCCCAATGAGTACTATCGCCCCCGAAGTCGGACTTGATAGGTCAATTACCGCCTATGGACAGGCCCGGTCGACGGTGAGTGGCACCCCGCTCACTCCTGACCAGTTGCGCAAGACCGATGCTTACTGGCGGGCTTGCAATTATCTCAGTCTCGGCATGATTTACCTGATGCACAATCCGCTGCTGAAGAAGCCGCTGCGGCCGGAACAAATCAAGCATCGTTTACTCGGGCATTGGGGAACGAGCCCGGGACTGTCATTCATCTATGTTCACCTGAACCGGATGATCAAGAAGTATGACCTGGACATGATCTATTTGGCAGGACCTGGACATGGTGCCCCGGGAGTGTTAGGTCCCGGCTATCTCGAAGGCACCTACTCGGAGGTCTATCCGGAAAAGAGCGAAGACGAACAAGGGCTGCGCGAGTTCTTCCAGCAGTTCTCGTTTCCTGGCGGGATCGGGAGCCACTGCACGCCGGAGACACCCGGCTCGATCCATGAAGGCGGAGAGCTTGGCTACGTGCTGTCGCACGCCTGTGGGGCGGCGTTCGACAATCCTGAGCTGATCGTCGCTGCGGTGGTGGGCGATGGAGAATCTGAAACTGGCCCGCTGGCGACGTCATGGCATATCAACAAGTTTCTGAATCCTAGGCGCGATGGCGCGGTGCTGCCAATTTTTCACCTCAACGGCTACAAGATCAACAACCCGACTATACCTGCGCGCATTCCGCATGGCGAATTGGAGAGTCTACTGTGCGGCTACGGATGGACTCCCTTTTTCGTCGAAGGCTCCGATCACGACAGCATGCATCAGGCGATGGCCGCCACTGTCGAGCACTGCATTCTGGAGATTCGGTATCACCAGCAACAGGCGCGCGAGAAGGGCGACGTGATCCGGCCACACTGGCCGATGATCGTGTTGCGCTCTCCTAAGGGCTGGACTGCTCCCATCGAAGTAGAGGGGCATCGTCTCGAAGGCTTCTGGCGTGCCCATCAGGTGCCGCTGAGCGCTGTAAAGAAAGATCCTGAGCAGCTGCGGGTCCTCGAATCTTGGATGCGATCCATGCATCCGGAAGAGCTGTTCGACGCAAACGGGAAATTCATGCCGGAACTGCGTGAGCTGGCCCCCACCGGCAATCACCGTATGAGCGCCAATCCGCACGCCAACGGGGGACGTCTCAAAAAAGCCTTACGCTTGCCTGACTTCCGGCAATACGGCGTGACAGTGGAGAAGCCCGCAACGATGCAGGCGGAAAATACTCGCCCTCTGGGCGTCTTTCTGCGCGACGTGATGAAGGAGAACATGGACAATTTCCGTGTTTTCAGCCCCGATGAGAACACCTCCAACAAGCTCGACGCGATTTACCAGGTAAGCAAGAAATTTTGGCTCGAAGAGTTCTTCCCCGAAGACCTCGACGGCGGAGAACTGTCGAAAGACGGTCGTGTGATGGAGATGCTCAGCGAGCACACCATGGAGGGCATGCTGGAGGGCTATCTACTCACGGGACGTCATGGATTCTTCTCGACCTACGAATCGTTCGCTCACGTGATCGACTCCATGTTCAACCAACACGCCAAGTGGTTGGAAATCTGCAATCACCTCTCATGGCGCGCATCGATTGCATCGCTGAACTTGCTGATTACGTCAACCGTGTGGCGCCAGGACCACAACGGGTTCACTCATCAGGATCCGGGATTCCTCGATGTAGTTGTGAACAAAAGCGCAAACGTGACCCGCATCTATCTGCCTCCGGACGTGAACTCGCTCCTATCCGTGGCCGATCACTGCCTGCGCAGCCAGGATTACGTGAACGTAATCGTTTGCGATAAACAGATGCACCTGCAATACATGACCATGGATGCGGCAATTACGCACTGCACCAAGGGCATTGGCATCTGGGATTGGGCCAGCAATGACGAAGGTGGCGAGCCTGACTTGGTGATGTGCTCGGCCGGAGATATTCCCACACAGGAGGCACTGGCTGCGACGGCGCTGCTGCGAGCGGAGTTTCCCGATGTGAAGATTCGCTTCATCAACGTGATCGACTTGTTTAAGCTGCAGCCCAGCACCGAACACCCGCATGGGCTGAATGACCGGGACTTTGATTCGCTGTTCACGGTCGACAGGCCGGTCATTTTCAACTTCCACGGATATCCCTGGCTGATTCACCGGCTGGCGTATCGCCGCCACAATCACGACAACATGCACGTTCGCGGCTACAAGGAGAAGGGCAACATCAACACGCCACTGGAACTGGCGATCAATAACAACATCGATCGCTTCAGCCTGGCAATGGATGCAATTGACCGCGTGCCGCGGCTACAGAAAATCGGCGGGCACGCAAAGGACCGCTTCCTCAACCAGCAGATCGAGTGCCGCAACTACGCACACGAAAACGGCATCGACGAACCAAAAGCGGCCGCATGGGTGTGGCCGTACTGAGCGGCCCTCACCGGGGCCCAACTGAAATCCGCAGGCCCTGCCGTCGCTCCAACGAAGCGTAGGGCCGATCCCCGAGCGGAAGTGTAGCTTCAATCCTGGGCTACTAATGCGAAAATGATGTGAGGGCAGGAGCTTCTATCCAAAGCCCAAGTGGGGTTGTTTCTTGAGCAAAAGTTTACGGAATATCGCCATCATCGCGCACGTGGACCATGGCAAGACCACGCTGGTGGATGCCATGCTGAGCCAGAGCGGCATCTGGCGCGCTAACGAGCGGCACGTCGAGCGCGTGATGGATTCGAACGAACTGGAGCGTGAGCGCGGCATCACCATCTTGGCGAAAAACACGGCGATTTTCTACAACGATGTGAAGATCAATATTGTGGACACGCCCGGGCATAGCGACTTCGGTGGTGAGGTGGAGCGCGCGCTCAAGATGGTGGATGGCGTGATGCTGCTGGTGGATGCCTCGGAAGGCCCGCTGCCGCAGACGCGTTACGTGCTGAGCAAAGCACTGGAGGCTAAATTGGCCCCGATCCTGGTCGTCAACAAGATTGACCGCCCCGATGCGCGCGCGCAGGAAGTGCTGAACGAGGTCTATGACCTGTTTATCGATCTCGACGCGGAAGAGGAGCAACTCGAGTTCCCGGTGCTGTACACCAACGCGAAGGCGGGCACCGCGACAGAAGATCTCGCACAGCCGGGCGAGAACCTGCAACCTTTATTCGATGCGATTGTGAAGACGATTCCACCGCCGAAGGGCGGTGCTGACGGGCTGCTGCAAATTCTGGTGGCAAACCTTGACTACAGCGATTACCTCGGACGGTTGGCGATTGCGCGCGTGTTCAACGGAACCCTGAAGACGGGCGAAGATGTCACCATCGCCAAGCGCGACGGTTCGCTACAGCCGACCAAGATCACCAAGCTGTTTTCGTTTTCGGGCCTGAAGCGCATCGACATTGACGAAACCGAGTTAGGCGACATCGTGGCGGTGGCGGGCGTCGAGGGCATCAACATCGGCGAAACGATTACGAACGTCGAGAGTCCGGCCCCGTTGCCGGTGATCACCATCGACGAGCCGACTATAGCCATGCAGTTCATGGTGAACACGTCGCCCTTCGCGGGGCGCGAGGGACAATACGTTACGTCGCGTAACTTGCGCGAGCGGCTGGAGAAAGAACTCCTTACCAACGTCTCGCTGCGGGTGGAGGAGACCGACTCGACCGACTCGTTCAAGGTGATGGGGCGAGGAGAGCTGCAATTGGCCATCCTCATCGAGATGATGCGGCGAGAGGGGTTCGAACTCGCTGTCGGCAAGCCCGAAATAGTGACCAAGCAGATCGACGCCAAGCTGATGGAGCCGATCGAGCGGCTGACCATCGATGTGCCCGATACATTCGTCGGAGTGGCGATCGAGAAACTGGGCACGCGCAAGGCGCAGATGCAGAAGATGCACAATCACGGCTACGGGCGCGTGCGCACGGAGTTCACGGTACCGAGCCGGGGGCTCATTGGGCTGCGCAGCGAGATGCTCACCGACACGCGCGGCACGGTGGTAATGAACTCTCTGTTCGAGGGCTACACGGAGTGGCAGGGTGAGATTCCGCACCGCGTGACCGGCGCGCTGGTCGCCGACCGCGCGGGCTCGACCACGGCGTATGCGCTGTATGGCTTGCAGGAGCGAGGCGAACTGTTCGTAGGGCCGGGCGTTGAGGTGTATGAAGGCATGGTGGTCGGCGAGAACGCACGCGACAACGATCTCGACGTGAACATCGTGCGCGAGAAGAAGCTGACCAACATGCGGTCGTCCACCGCCGATGAGGCGATTCGTCTGGTGCCGTTCAAGGCGCTGAACCTTGAGCAGGCGATCGAATTCATTGCCGACGACGAGCTGGTCGAGGTTACGCCCAAGTCGCTGCGGCTGCGAAAGAAAATTCTGCAGGCGAACAAGCGGCCACGGAGGGATGCACAACCGGCCGGCATCGAAGCGGATTGAACCCGAAAATCAACCGCGGATTGCGCCGATGAGCGCGGATCAGAATAGCATCGAAGGAGATCCTCCGGAAATCTGCGGCATCCGCGTGATCTGCGGTTGATTTTCGAGCCGCGGTTACTTCTTCCCTACTGGATACTGCTCAAACATCTTCTCTACCGCGGTATTGACCTGCTCAACCAGCTTTTCTCGGTTATCGCTGAGCTTTTGTTTGGCAATGCCGCGCCAAACCAGTTCTTTCTTGCCCGTATCGATAAGATCGATGACCAGGGTACCTTTCGGAATCACGACCGAGGTCACGGTTCCCGGAATGTTGTGCCACAGCGTGATGCCGTAGTTGATGGGCGGAATGCCGCCGCCGTAAATCGGATCGTGATAGTGAGCGGTGTAATCGTAGTCGGTGGCACCGTACATCTGCACGTACAGATCGGGAGTGCTATTGACCTTAGTGAGCCCACGTTTGCCGAGGTCGTCTTGCACGGCGGCCTGGATGGCAAGTCGCAACATCGGCTTGGCTGAGTTCTCCTGCGAATCGATGCCATAGCTTCTGAACTTGGAAAAATCGACCGATTGGTCGTACTCGACTTTGATCTTTTGGGCATGGGCGGCGGAGGCGAGAGTCAGCGCGACGGTCAGCCAAATAAGGCGTACGCGGCGCAGCACTATTGAGGGCATCTGTTCTCCGAAGGTGTGAAGGGTGTGAAAAGAGTAAGAAGAATTAGAACACACGACAGGGAATAACCTACAATTTTAGGCATCCTTGCCATGAGGGGTTACGGCATGTTGCGTCGCCTGATCGTTGTGCTCGCAATCGTCTCTGCCGTTGCGGTTGGTTTTGCCCAAGTACCTGCGAATCCTGCCAGCAAGCCTGACCAGACCAAAAGGCCACCGGGGAGTTGCAACGTCAGCGGGCGCGTGGTAAGCGCGGCCGAAGGCGCACCCTTACGTTCGGCGTGAGTAGCCCTGGTCGAGGCAAACCAGCGCACGCATCCGCTGGTTTACGCCGCCACGACGGACGACGAGGGGCATTTCGAGATCAAACAGATTGAGGCGGGGCGTTATGAGTTTTTCGCGTCCCATACCGGATATCTCGAGCAGCAGTATAAGTCCAAGGGCGCCGCTGAAGGCGAAGGGGCCATGTTGTCGCTGACATCGGGGCAGACTGTGGATGACGTGATGTTTCGCCTGGTGCGTGCCGGCGTCATCGTCGGCAAAGTGGTGGATGACACGGGCGAGCCGATGATGGGGGTGAATGTGTCGATCCTGCACAAACCGACGAGGAAGAGCTTGAGGAAGCAGGCCCGCGCCGGAGAAAGGTCGAACTGACGATGGTGTCGGGCGGGTCAACCGACGATCGCGGGGAGTATCGAATCTTCAACCTGAAGCCGGGTGAGTACTATCTGAAGGCAACGGAAACGAGTGAGCGGTGGGCTGGCGTGACGACGATGAGCGGCGGTGATTGGCAGCTCATTCACGAGCTGGGCAGCTCGTTCGCACCGATCTATTATCCCGGCGTATTGCAGCTAGACCTGGCGCAGACGATCACGATCAGTGCCGGAGAAGACGCGCAGGCCGACTTCGCCATGCGCAAGATCAAGATGGTGGAGGTTGCTGGACGAGTGATTGGTCCGGACGGAGGGCCGGCGAGCCGGGCCTACTCCAGCTCAGCCAGACAAGCGTGGACGATTGGGGCGGCGAATTGAGCGCAAGCGTTGATAACAGCGGTGAGTTCTCGATCAGAGGCGTGCCACCAGGCAGCTACTTCATTAGCGCGCAGATGCACGAGAAGGACAAACGTTACAGCACTCGGCAAAAGCTCGAGGTGGGGAAGCGAAGATCGACAGCCTCATGCTCAGCCTGGGTGGTGGCGCTACCATTCATGGCCGCATGCGGACGGCCAGCGGGGGACCGCTTCCATCAGGACGCGGCAATGCTGCCCTACAGCCAGTTAACGAAGATGAGATTGGGGGCTTTAGGTGGACTGAAATCAACAAAGACGGCACCTTCGAATTCAACGGTGTTGCCGATGGAGGCTACACGCTTCGGGCGTATATCGAACAGGGTTGGTTCGCGAAGTCGGCGCACCTTGGCAGCGAGGACGTACTGCAAAATGGCGTGCAGGTGGAAGGCGGTGCGCTGAAGGGAAGCCTCGACATCGTCGTCAGTGATGAGGGCGCGCAAATCGAGGGCTCGGTCACGGACAGCGACAAGAATCAACCGCTGGCCGGAGTGCAGGTGAGGGCACGGCTTGATCGGAGACCGACTATAACCGCGAGCGTTCGCCACAGGCGGCCACTGACCAGAACGGCCAGTTCGTGCTAAAAGATGTTCCGCCGGGTACGTACAAGGTCAGCGCGAGAATGCCGAAGTCTTCACCAGATGGGCCGGCGATCAAATCGGAGGCGGTACCGGTGGCGCTGGGTGATCGAGACCACAAAGTGACGGATTTCAAGCTGACGGTGCCGAAGAGTGAATAGGCGCTACTCGTAACGCAGCGCTTCTACCGGGTCGAGGCGGGCAGCCTTCACGGCGGGATAGATGCCGAAGAACAGGCCGACGCTCATGGCCATCAGCACGGCAACAAAGATGGCCCACATCGGCACGGTCGTTGGCATCGAGGGAAAGAAGTACGGAAGGGTCGCCGCGGCAGCGCTACCGACGATGACCCCGAGCAGGCCTCCGAGGCCGGTGAGCACGATGGCTTCGGTGAGGAATTGCCAGATCACGTCACGGCGTTTCGCGCCAATGGCTTTGCGCACGCCGATTTCGTGGGTACGCTCGGTGACCGACATGAGCATGATGTTCATCACGCCCACGCCGCCGACCAGCAATCCGATTGAACTGACTACCACGGTCATGAGAGCAACGGTGCTCATGATCTGGCGGAACTGAGCGGCGATGGCTTCGGGGGTCGAGATGGAAAAGTTGTCTGGTTTGTTGTAGCGCACGCCACGATGGCGGCGCAGCACCCCGCGAATCTCATCTTCGGCAGCGGAATCGTATCCATCGTAGGCCTGTGCGCTGATGAAGTGGTCGTCATCCATCGGGTAGTGCTTCTTATAGCTGTGGTAGGGAACGCGGATGACGCGATCGGCGGTGTCGTCGCGCAGGAAGGTGCCCTTGCGCTTCTCCAGCACGCCGATGACTTCGAGTGGGACGCCGTCGATGATGATAGTTTTGCCGATGCCGTCGTTGGCGGGGAAGAAGGCTCTGTTGATTTCGTCGCCGATGACGGCTACGTCGATGCGATGGAGGTCTTCGAATTCGGTGAAGAAGCGTCCTTGCGCCAGGCGGGCGTTGAGGACATCCTGATACGACGAGGTGGTGCCGGCGTAATCGATGTTGCTCACTTCGTGTGAGCCGTAGCGAGCTACCGGCGGCTTGCGACGCGCCACGCCAGGGTCGAAGCGGGGGAAGAGCTCGGCTGTGACGTCTTTCACATGCGGGCATTCTTCGCGGATGGCCAGAGCGTCTTCCAGCGAGAGCGGCTTGCGGGTGCGCTCTTCGGCGCTGATACGACCGATTCGAATGCCGACATCGAAGCGGTAAATGAAGAACGTGTTGACGCCGTAGTCATCGAGGAAGGCAGAAACATCGCGGCTGATGCCCACCAGTACCGACGCCACGAAGATCATCGCGCCCACGCCGATGACGACACCCAGCACCGTCAGGAACGAGCGCACCTTGTTGTTGCGCACCGTGTCGAGGGCCATCCGCGAGTTTTCGACGAGTTGGAGTTGCATCAAAAAGTTGCCAGCAG
>Ga0126383_10002036_pt1 | contig 12894 bp, 11 predicted proteins | sample PanSoiMetPlot_35_FD_96882 | JGI IMG/M metagenome (GOLD analysis project Ga0126383, IMG submission 96882) | Tropical forest soil microbial communities from Panama - MetaG Plot_35 | ecosystem: Environmental > Terrestrial > Soil > Tropical forest > Bulk soil | place: Panama | collected 2016-02-17
ATCATCGCCGACGGGCATCACCGCTATGAGACTGCATTGAACTACCGCAACGAACGGCGGGAGGCAGCGCGGCCGGCCTCGGGTGTGCCCCGGGAAAGGTCGTCGAGCGATACTTTTGCGCGGACGGCCGGGGTGGAGCTGGCTCCCTATGAAATGGTGATGATGACCTTCATCAACATGGACAGTCCCGGGCTGTTGATCCTGCCCACGCACCGCGTGGTGCACGGGCTGAGCGGGTTTACCGCGAACGGGCTACATGATCGAGCCAAGGCGTACTTCAGTGTGGAGGAGGTTGATCCCGCCATCGACGCGGCACGCGCCCATGGAATTCTGCGGGAAGCAGGCCGCCTGGGGACGGCTCTGCTGGCGGTGAGCGCCGAGCGGGTTTTTCTTTTTAGCCGTCCGAAAGCGGGTCCCAGCGTGTTTGGCAGTCTTTCGCTCGGACAGCAAGGGCTCGACGTGGTGCAACTGCACAAGTGCCTGCTCGAAGGGGCGTTGGGACTCTCCGAGGAATCGATTCGCAACCAGCAGAATCTCAGTTACATTCGCGACACCGGCGAGGCCATGGGGAGGGTGCGCAGCGGGGCGGCAGATGTGGCCTTCCTGATGAATCCGGCGCGCATCGAGCAGGTGCGCGACATCGCCTTTCGAGGAGAAGTGCTGCCGCAGAAGTCGACCGATTTCTACCCCAAGCTGCTGAGCGGCCTGACGATTTATGCGCTGGAGTAAGCGAGACGGCGCGGGCGAGCGTCGGCTCGGCGGGTGGCTGCTCTCCATTCTTTTTCTCGCGTCAGCGTTCCTGGTGACCGGGGCTCCCCCCGAAAAGCAGATCTCCATCTATTCCAAGGCAGCGAACTATTCCCTGCCGGTTATTGAGCATGGACAGGATTATGTCGGGCTGTTCGAGATCCTGGAACCGCTGGGAACGGTGCGCATCAAGAGCGAAGGTTCGAAGTGGAAGCTGCGCTACAACGACGTTGACAGCGAATTCACCAACGACAAGAAGCAGGCGAAGGTAAAGGGCCGGGAGATCGATTTGCCGGCGAATTTCGTGCTGGAAGAGGGGCGCGGGCTGGTCCCGCTGGCGTCGCTGAGCACGCTGTTGCCGCGGTTTCTGGGCGGGCCGGTTACTTTCCACGAGAATTCGCGGCGCCTGTTCGTGGGCGATGTCGCGGTACACTTCACGGCACAGATCAGCAAGGATGCCGCGGGTTCAGGCTTGGTGATGAACTTTACGGTGCCGGTGAATCCTTCGATTTCAACCGAGCCGGGGAAACTGCGCATGGTGTTCAACCATGAGGCGCTGGTGGCTCCCGGATCCCAGACCTTGACCTTCGACAGCGCTACGATTCCTTCGGCCGGATACACGGAAGACAACGGAGCTGCGAAGATTGAGGTCACGGGAACGGTCCCGCTGTTTGCCAGCTTCAGCAACGATGGAAAGACCATCACCATCAGCGCGCCTTCCCCGGCGACGGGGCAGGCCCCGGCCGTGCAGGCTCCGGCCGCGCCGAGCCTGCCAGCTACGCCCGCAGAAACCACTCCCCCTGCGGCGGCCGGCGCGCGGCGTTACTTCGCGGTGCTCGATGCGAGCCACGGCGGCCAGGAGCGCGGGGCGGCGCTGAGCGATCAACTGTCGGAAAAGGATGTCACTCTGGCCCTGGCGCGGCGCTTGCGGCAGGAACTGGGGGGGCGCGGGTTGACTACGCTGTTGATACGGGACGGCGACTTCACCCTGACCCCGGATCAGCGGGCGAACCTGGCGAACAGCGCGCATCCGGCCATCTACATCTGTTTGCACGCCACGTCGCAGGGCAGCGGAATCCGCCTGTACACCGCGATGGTTCCCGCCGTCGCACAGGGCCGCGGACCTTTTCTCGACTGGGATACGGCACAATCGCCCTTCCTGAGCCTGAGCCAGGTGGCGGCGACGAATATCTCCGCCGAATTTGGTCGCAGGCAGCTCCCGGTGCGAGTATTGATCGCATCCCTGCGACCGCTGAACAACATCATCGCACCCGCGGTCGGGGTGGAAGTCGCGCCGCCGGCGGAGGGGGTTTCAAGTCTGACCCTTCCCGCGTATCAGGACCTGGTCGCGGTTTCGATCGCCGCGGGAATCGTGGATGTGCGCGACAAACTGGAGGCTGGACGATGATTCCCCGGCATCTGCTCATCGGGGTTGCGGTGATGTTGGCGCTGGTCCTGGGTATGAGCGTGTATGCGTGGCGGATGCGCCGGGGGGCCACGCCGACACCCGAGCCGGCGGCCTATGCGCGGCCTGTGGCTCCTCCGGTACAGGGCCCGACCGAGCAGGTCACGCTGTACGTGGCGTACGACGATCCGGGGACGCTGCGGGCGCAGGGGGCACGCATTGCGCTTCCGGCAGGGCGTCAGGAGCGCGCTGAAGAGCTGCTGCGGGCGCTCATCGACATTTATTTGGACAAGTCTTCACCGCATCCGCTGGGACAGGGGTCGGAGATCCGAAACGTGTACCTGGTAGATCCCGGGCTGGCCGTGATTGATACCAATGCGGCATTTTCCGATACCCATCGTTCCGGAGTGCTGGTGGAAGAATTGACGGTGGCGTCGCTGACAGAGACGCTGTCCGCGAATATTCCCGGCATCAACCGGGTCAAGATTCTGGTGGACGGCAGGACGCGCGACACGCTGGCCGGACACACGGACTTGACGGGCTTCTTCGACGTGTCGCAGATGAACCAGCTGGTGGGGCAGCTGCAGCAGTGATTTTCGCCTTCGAATTGCCGGTTGCCAATTTGCAGGAAGGCGTGTTGCCACCGAGCCACCGGGCCACTGAGATTCAAAAGCGTTAACCACAAAGGGCACACGGAAGGCGTTTGGGGTGCGGGTGGATTTGGCAACGGGAAGTCGGCAATCGGCATTTTCTTCATTTAGAATCGCACGATGATCTATCGCTCGGATAACCGCTCACCGGAGCAGATGCGGCCTGTGAACCTGGTTCCGGATTTCATTCATACCGCGGAAGGTTCGGTGCTCATTGAGGTGGGCAACACGCGAGTCATCTGCACGGCGTCGATCGAGGAAGCCGTCCCGCAATTCATGCGCAACACGGGCAAGGGATGGATTTCGAGCGAGTACTCGATGCTGCCGCGGGCGACCTTGACGCGCACGCCCCGTGAGGTGGCGAAGGGACGTCCGAGTGGACGGACCCACGAGATCCAGCGGCTGATCGGGCGATCGCTGCGCGCGGTGGTGGATCTGGAGCGGCTGGGCGAGCGGACGGTCTGGATGGATTGCGACGTGATCCAGGCCGATGGCGGAACCCGGACGGCATCCGTCACGGGGGCGTTTGTGGCGCTCGCTCTGGCGCTGGAGAAGTTGGTGGAGGCGGGAACCCTGGCGTCGTCACCCTTGCGCGACTACGTCGCTGCGGTGAGCCTGGGTATCGTGGATGGGGAGATCCTGCTCGACCTCAGCTACGAGGAAGATTCGCGCGCAGACGTGGACATGAACTTCGTGATGACGGCCGGCCGGAAGCTGGTGGAAGTGCAGGCCACAGCCGAACATCAGGTGTTCGATGAAATGCAGCTGGGGAAGATGCTGGGGCTCGGGGCCCAGGGGGTCGAGATGCTGATCGCCAGGCAGCAGGCGGTGTTGGGAGCGCTGACGCTGCGGCAGTAAGTGGTCCTGTGGTCAGGGGGTAGTTCTTGGCGCTGGTAATGTCCCTCCGCCCTGCCCGGCGTCAGCAGAGGGGCGCTGGTGGCGGCGATCACCACGCGGGGGGGCGAAAAGTATTACAATGGCGGCCTGTTCACACTGCAAATGAGGGATGCCGCAACCGTCTTTAGCGCACTTGTTGGAGGATTTCATGAAGCTCACCCCAGGAAAGCTTGCCGGATTGAAGAGAGTCTCGAACGAGCGCGGCGTGATCGCAGCCGCCGCCATGGATCAGCGCGGATCGCTGCGCAAATCGCTGGCCAAGGAAAAGGGCTCGGACGTCAGCGACGCGATGATGGAGGAGTTCAAGAGCCTGGTCACGGAAGTTCTTACCCCGCATGCCAGTGCAATTCTGCTCGACCCCGAGTGGGGATTGCCGGCATCGAAGCGGCGCGCGCGCAACGCCGGGCTGCTGCTGGCCTATGAAAAGACCGGCTACGACAAGACCGGGCCGGGACGCCTGCCGGATCTGCTCGATCACTGGTCGGTGCGGCGGCTGAAGGAAGCGGGCGCGGATTGCATCAAGATTCTGCTGTACTACACGCCGCTCGATCCGAAGGATGTCAACGACCGGAAGCATGCCTGGGTAGAGCGCCTGGGTGATGAGTGCCGCGCCAACGATATTCCCTTCTTCCTGGAATTTGTCTGCTACGAAGAAGGCGCCGACGAAAAGGGCTTCGAATTCGCGCAGAAAAAACCCGAGGCGGTGATCGGCAGCATGCAGGAGTTCACCAAGGAGCGATACGGCGTGGACATCATGAAGGTGGAAGTGCCGGTGAACATGAAGTTTGTGGAGGGCGCGAAAGCGTTCAAAGGGCCGGCGGCGTACACGAAAAAAGAGGCTATGGAGCTGTTCCGCAAGGCGGCGAGCGTTGCCACCAGGCCGTTCATCTACCTCTCGGCGGGCGTGAGCAACTCGGAGTTCACCGAGTCGCTCGAGCTGGCGGCGGAGGCGGGGGTGAAGTTTAACGGCGTGCTCTGCGGGCGCGCCACCTGGAAAGATGGCATTCCCGTATATGCCAAGCAGGGCCCCGAGGCGTTCCGCCACTGGCTGGAGACCGAGGGAGTGAAGAATATCAATAACGTCAACGAGCGGCTGCAGGCGGCGACTTCGTGGCATTCCATTTATGGAGTCGAGCCGGCGCTGGTGGGAGCGTAGAAAGCAGACTCTGGGCTCTAAGGCCTTGGGCACTAGAGCTCCAGATTCAGGGAGGCACGGGGTTTTCCCGTGCCTTCGTGGTTCGGGAGTAACATGACCGCCTGCAGCCTGAGTTGGTCCCTTCTCCTGTTTCTCCTCAGCGGCTGTGTGTCTTTCCCCAGGTTCGTGGTTCCGGATTCCCGAGATCTAACCATCAAGATCAGGCGTACAGGGGACAGCTTTCTTTCGACCGTGGATACGCTTTATCTGAAAGGAGCGCGGCAGCGAGGCGAGCACCAGGTTGAAGGAGGTACCGACCCCCGTTCTGCCAACATGGATTCGATCACCATCACGCAGTGCGGCAAGAAGACTCGCTTCACTCTCAATCCCGCGGCCAAAACGTTTGTGCAAGTCCCCATCGTAGATTGGTCGGAGCGAAAGCCCTCGCAGTCTGTCCGCCCGCCGGGTGCAACCAGTGCGGACGTGGACATCATTCGTGACTCGGTGGATACCGGCGAGCGGCGACCGATGAGAAGTTACGTGGCGCGGCATGTGAAGACGAGCATTCAACTGAAGCCGGGCCCTGGCGCGTCGACTCCGGCGCGGATGGATGAAATCGACGGCTGGTATGTCGACCTGCCGGGATTGGGGTGTGAAGACCGGGGCGCAGCGACTGCGATCTTATTGTCGTCGGCGCGGGATCGCGCGACCGCGCCCGACCGGATTCACTTCAAACAGTTGGGCAACGCGGCGTTGGGTTTTGCCATCGAGCAGACTGTGCACAGCACGCAGGGCGAGCGCACCACGGTCATCCGCCTTGAATTGCTGGAGTTTTCTGAAAATGGCTTGCCGGAAGCGTTATTTGAAATGCCTCAGGGTTATTCTCCGGCGCTGCATAACGCTGGCGGCGGCTACGACATGAGCAAGCCGGACACACTTTCAAATCGCGCGCACCAGCGTTGGGCAATGATGATGCGTACACTTCATGGTTGGTTTCAGTAAGCGCACACCAAGCAGATTTTTCTGCTGTCTCCTGCTTGCTTCTACTGAGCAGCGCTTCTCATCAGTTTGAATAACAGGTTTGGAGAGGGGAGACACATGGGTACGGTCTTGATCACCGGGGCTTCCGGTGGCATCGGATACGAGTTGGCGAAGTTATTTGCAAAGGATCGTCACCACCTGGTTCTGGTGGCGCGGAGCGCCGAAAAGCTGACACAGTTTGCCGGTGAGTTACAGCGGCAGTTTGGAGTCAAGGTGAAGCCGGTGGCCTTCGACCTAGCAGAGCCTGCGGCGGCGAAGAGTTTGTTTGACCAGATCGAACACGACGGAATCACAGTCGACATTCTGGTGAACAACGCGGCGTACGGAGTGCTGGGCGAGTTCGCCGAGATTGCCCTGGAAGAAAACCTGGGGCAGCTTCAGTTGAACGTGGTGACGCTGACGGCGTTAACGCGGCTTTTTGTCGGTCCCATGAAGGAGCGGCGATCGGGCAAGATCATGAACGTGGCATCCACGGCGGGTTTCCAGGCTGGTCCTCGAATGGCGGTTTACTACGCGACCAAGGCGTATGTGATTTCGTTTTCGGAGGCGCTGGCCAGCGAACTCGAGGGCAGCGGCGTGGCAGTAAGTTGCCTGTGTCCGGGGCCGACTGACACGGGATTTCAGAAGCGGGCGGCCATGGAGAACACCACGCTCGCCCGCAAGCCTGGCACGATGGATGCCAAAACCGTGGCCCTCGACGGATACCGCGGTTTGATGACGGGCAAGACGCTGGTGATCTCGGGCATGCTGAACTGGCTGGTGGCGGAGTCGGTGCGCTTTGCACCGCGAAAGGTGGTGACGGGGATATCGAAGAGGTTGCTGGAGCGCCGGGTTTAGGGGCTGGCGCTCCAGGCTGCAGGCTCCGGGCTCTCGATGTTCGTGCGCGGTCTCCTTGCGCCTGCGCTGGGCCCGGCGCCGGGAGGACAATCACATGCGGAAAACGGAAAACCAAGGTCCGAGATCTGACATCCGGAATCCGCTCTTACTCCCACTCGATCGTGCCGGGCGGCTTTGAGGTGATGTCGTAGACCACGCGGTTCACGCCTTTGACTTCGTTGACAATGCGATTGGAGATCAGCTTGAGTAATTCGTGCGGGAGGGCAACCCAGTCGGCGGTCATGCCGTCTTCCGAGTGCACGGCGCGGATGGCGCAGGTGTAGGCGTAAGTTCGCTGGTCACCCATCACCCCGACCGACATCACGGGAAGCAGGACCGCGAACGACTGCCAGATTTTCCTGTAGAGTCCCGCGTTCTTGATTTCGGTGACGACGATATCATCGCACTCCCGCAGGATGGCGAGGCGCTCGGGCGTGACTTCTCCGAGAATGCGCACCGCAAGGCCCGGCCCCGGGAACGGCTGGCGTTGCAGGATTTCGTCGGGCATGCCGAGATCGCGGCCGATCTGACGGACCTCGTCTTTAAACAGATCCTTGAGCGGCTCGATCAGCTTCAGCTTCATCTTTTCGGGCAGGCCGCCAACGTTGTGGTGCGTCTTGATAACCTGCGACGGGCCGCGCACGGAACGCGATTCGATCACGTCGGGATAGAGTGTTCCCTGCACCAGCCAGTCGACTTTACCTTCGGCCTTTTCGATGCGGTGAGCTTCGTCGTCGAAAACGGCGATGAATTCGTTGCCGATGACCTTGCGCTTCTTCTCGGGATCGATGACACCCGCGAGCTTCTTCAGGAAGCGGTCGGTGGCATCGACAGCGACGAGGTGAAGGCCCAGCTTGTCGCGCAGGTTCTGCTGCACTTTTTCGAACTCGTTCTTGCGCAGAACTCCATTGTCGACAAAAACGCAGGTGAGTGGCGAGGGTCCCTGGCCATCGCGCAGGGCACGGTCCACCAACGTGGCGGCCACGGAGGAGTCGACGCCCCCGGAGAGCGCGCAGATGGCGTGCCCCCTGCCCACGGTCTGGCGGATGCCGGCGATGGTGGAATCAATGAAGTGTTGCGGTGTCCAGGTCGGTTTGGCACCGCAGATGACAAGCGCAAAGTTGCGCAGGATATCCGTACCGTGCTGGGTGTGACGGACTTCGGGATGAAACTGCACCGCCCACAGTTTCCGGTCCGGATTATGAATGGCGGCGACGGCATTCGGCGAGCTGGCCATGAGCCGGAAGCCGGGGGGCAGTTCGACGGCCTCATCGCCGTGCGACATCCAGACAGAGAGCGTTCTGGGCAGGCCCTCGAGCAGCGGCGAGTCGTCCTTGAATTCGACGTTGGCGTGTCCGTACTCGCGCTTTTCGGCGCCGCGAACCTTCCCACCGAGCGCATGCACCATGAACTGCAGCCCGTAACAGATGCCGAGCACGGGCACGCCCAGGCTGAATACGCCCGGGCTGGCGACGGGAGCATCCTGATCGTAGACCGACGAGGGACCTCCGGAAAGAATGATGCCCACAGGCGCATAGCTGCGAATTTCTTCCAGGGTGGCGGTGCAGGGCAACACCACGGAGAACACCTTTTGCTCGCGGATGCGGCGCGCGATGAGCTGGGAATACTGCGCGCCAAAGTCGAGGACGACGATGGATTGGGTTTCCACGAATGAGTTTCTCAGAACGGTGAGCTAGTGTAAAGGGGTTGCGGGGAAGACGCCAGCCGGGATCTAGGCTGCGGAATCGGAGCCGCGCTCGGCCTTCTTGCCGGGAGGCCGCGGCTCAAGAGCCGCCTCGCCGGGCACCTCCCACACGCCGTCAAACTTGACGAAGTAGGGTTCGATGGAAAGACCGGGAAAGCTGGCGGCCAGCAATTGGCCGGCGCGCAACAGTTCCCCGCGATGATGTTCCGCCTCCTCCCGCTGGTCGCCATGGAAGTGGGCGAGGCCGCCGTAGGTGGCGCAATCGGAGTGGCTCATCACCAGCACGCGCCGGGTCTGGTGAAGGCGGACCGACATGCGCACCTGTTCGAGGATGAAGTCCTGCTCGAAGTCGTTGCGCGGCGAGGCCAGCGTCTTGGCACCCCCGGCCACGATGATCATGTCAGGACGCTCGATTCCCTGCTTGCGCAGGAATTTGCGGACGGCTGTGCTGATGCGGTAATCGAAGCAGCACAGCACGGCCGCGTCGGCGGTGTAAGCATCGGGCGGGGAATCGAAGTGAAATATCTTTTTCATACGTAAGCCCGGTTGATTGTATCGCGCCCTGCGCAGATTTTTCCCCGGGGTTACCTGGCTGGCAAGTTTCCTGTCTGTTTCAGAATCCAGCGGGAAATTTTCTCGAGCGCCACGGGTGAAATGGTTTCCTCAATCTGGGCGTACTCGTTGGGGGATCCGGTTTTCGCGCTCTGGAACAGGTGATTGAGGCCGGGCAATTCGGCGACCTCGAAATCCCTGTTGTCTCCGGCTTCGAGCGCTTTGCGAATGGCCGGAAGGTTAAGCTGGGGCGGGACCTGCAGATCTTTTTCGCCGTTGATGGCAAGCACCGGGCACTGCACTTTGCTGAGCGCTCCGGCCGGGTCGTATTGGATAAAGTAGCGCAGCCAGGGGGAACTGAGGAACTTCACTTCGCCGGTAAGTTCGGCTTCCGGCGCGCTGCCCGCGAGTTTCTTCTTCAGTTCCCTTTCGAGGGCCGAGCTGTCTTTTTCTCTTTTCACCAGGGCGATGAGTTCCCTCTCCTGGGCGGCGTCTTTCGCGGCCTGCTCGTGGTTCACGCCGCTGGCTTCTTCGATCAGCTGCTTCTGCGCCACCAGAATCTGATCGCCGGGAACGCCGGTTCCGGCCATAAGGACGATGAAGGCAATGTCATGGTTGAGAGCCGCCACCATGGGAGCCACCATGCCTCCTTCGCTGTGGCCGATGAGACCGATCTTCTGCGGATCGGCTTCGGCGCGGGTTTTCAAATAGGCGATCGCCGCTTCGGCGTCGCTGGCGAAGTCGAGGGTGGTCGCGGTCGAGAATACTCCGGTGGACTTGCCGAAGCCCCGGTCATCAGCCCGCAACACGACGATCCCCTGCCGCGTGAGGTAGTCGGCGAGCACGAGAAAGGGCTTGTGACCCATGAGGCTCTCATCGCGATCCTGCGGACCGGAGCCGGTGATGAGAAACACGGCGGGAAACGGCCCCTTGCCTTTCGGGATCGTCAGGGTAGCCCCGAAGGTTACCCCGGCCGGGGTGTTCCGGTAGCTGACTTCTTCTTCGCGGTAGGGGTAAGGCTTCAGCGGGTTTTGCGGACGTCGACGTTCAAGGTCGGCAGGATTTTCCAGGCGCTTCAGCGTGAGCGGGAGGCTATGGCCGGCCTGCGTCCAGGAGCCGTCAATGGTCGCGAGTGTCGGATCGAGTTTGCCCTCGAAGACGCCGGCCAGTTGTTTCATCTCGAGCTTAAGAGCCGGACCGGTACGGGTGACGGTGGTGACAGGAATTCCGCTGGCGTTCTGGTCGGGACTGTCGGCGGTGGCCATCAGACCGTCTTCGGTACTGGTGATGTGGAAGACCATGCGGAGTTCGACCAGGCCGGTGTTGAGCGTGCCCCACCAGGCGCCGTCGATGTCGGAAGGCTTCGAAAGCTTGTGCTCGGTCTTGATCGTGGTGGTGAGGCGGCGGAAGGTAAGCGGCAGGGTTTGAAGTTGCGTCCAGGTCCCATCGATCGTGTTGCCCTCGACGTTGAGTTTGCCGCTGTAGGTGCCATGCACGGCGAGAACAGAAAAGGTCACATCGGAGCCGGTCAGGGTAATCGAGCTGACGGGAATTCCGATGGCGTCCTGGTCAAGGCTGTCGAGGGTGGCCCGGAGAATGCCATTGTCATCCTGTGTAACGTGGAGAACCAGGCGGAGTTCGGCGGCCTGGACGCGGAGGGTGCCCTGCCAGTCGCCGAGAATGGTCTGGGCGTGGAGGACGCCGGTCAGAAGCGTGGCCGTTGCCAGGGCCAGTAATCTGTTAGTCATTGCCACTTCCACCGGGTTGCCTGACGCTGCGGAGACGCAGCCCAGTTGCGCCTCCGCAGCGGGTTCTTCTGCCGGCATCAACCGTCTCTTCGCCACTGCAGGGGGGGCGGGATGCCCGGTCCCTACACTTTACGCTCCGCGCTTTGTCTTCAGGTCCGCCAGCAACTGCTCGATGCGGTCGGCTTTTTCGAGGGCGGCGAGACGGCCTTCGACATCATCGGCCGCGAGTTCGGACTTCGCCTGGCCTACTGCTTCCGAATGCGCGACCTTACGCTTCATGCGGTCGAAGGCCGCAGCTTTCGAATTGTCGCCCATCGCCATCCTGGCGTCACTGGCTTTGCCGACGGCACGGGCCCGGCGCTGCTGCGCAATCAACAGGTCGGCCTTGGTTTCCGCTTCATTCAGCTTCTGCTCCAGTTGCCGCAGCGCGGTCTTCAGATTTTCAACCTGGGCCTTCTGGTCGATGATCTGTTGCGCGAAGTTGTCGCGCAGCTCACGATAACTCTCGACCCGCTGCAGGGCGGCGCGGGCCAGGTCGTCTTCTTTCTTGTCGACGGCGAGTTCGGCCTTGCGCATCCATTCGGCGACTTTCTCTTCATTTTCCTTCTGCTTTTTTTCCAGCAGGTGCTGATCGGCGATGGCGATCGCGACCTGAGTCTTGACCTGCAGAAGCTGGTTCTGCATGTCGAGAATCACCTGCTTGATCATCTTCTCCGGGTCTTCGGCCTTGTCGATCAGGTCGTTCAGGTTGGCCCGAACCAGGGTGGAAACTCGCTCCAGTAATGCCATAAATGACTCCTTCCCTTGAAACTGCTGTCAGCTTTCAGCTGTCAACTCTCAGCTCTTGGCCCTTAGCGACGGCTCTTCCTTGCGGACGGCGCCGCGGCCGCTCAAGGAACTTCCGATCGCCAGGCCGATACCAATTCCGATGGGCACCCAGGCGCCCATGTGCAGGGCGGAGCCGATTGCCGCTCCGATGACGGCGCCCAGCGCCACCCCTAATCCGACATACTGTGGTTTCGTCATAATCGTCTCCATCGCATTGTCATGGTTTGCGTGCGGGACGGGCGGGTCGCCCGTCCCCCACTGCTTCTGCTATTCCGCCGACGGCTTCGGAGTTTTGTCGCCGATCTGCCGGACCTTACCCAGCAAGTCGCCCAGCGGCATGCCGGAGAGCGTCTCGAACAATGCCGGAACCTGGGCCGCCATCTTGGTGATGTCGCCGGTGACCTTGTTCATGCCGGCGGAGTCGCCGTTGCCGGTCGACACGATGGTGATCTTGTCGACATTCGACAGTGGGCTGGCGAGCGCTCTCACTACGTCAGGCATGCTGGCGAAGAGCTTGTCGATCACCGCCGCCTGGTTGTACTCCTGGTAGGCTTCCGCCTTGACGTTCATCGCCTTGGCCTCGGCTTCGCCTTTCTTGAAGATGATTTCGGCTTCCGCCTCGCCTTGCGCGCGAATCGAGGCGGCGTGGCCATCGGCTTCCGACATCAGGCGCTGCTTTTCGGCCAGGGCCAGAGTCTCGATGCGTTGGCGCTCGATCTCGGCTTGCTTCAAGACGGTCGCGATCAACTCCTTCTCGCGACGGCTGATCTCGGCTTCCTGCACCTTCACCTGTTGCTCTTTCTCGACCTGCTGCACTTTTACCTGCTCGGCGACGACCTGCTGTTGCATGACGTTCGACTGGATGTCATACGCCTTGTCGGCCTGCGCCTGCTGCTTTTTGGTGACTTCGAGGAACTGCGCTTTCTTCACTTCGAGATCGCGCTGCGCCTCCGCCTGCTTAGCCAGGGAAAGCGTCTCGGCCTGCACGCGCTCCTGGTCGGCCTGCGCTTTGGCAATCGCAGCTTCGCGCTGCGCGAGCGCACGCTTGATGGCGGTATCACGATCGGCTTCCGCCGTCGCCACATCGGCGTCGCGCTTGATGCGCGCCACGTCAGGCTTGCCCATGTTGGTGATGTATTCGTTTTTGTCGCGAACTTCCTTGATGGTGAAGGAAATCACCTCGAGGCCCATTTTGTTCATGTCTTCGGCGCAGGTGGAACGCATGCGGTCGGAGACCATTTCCGGCTGCTTGACGATTTCTTCTACCGTCAGCTGGCCGATGATGCCGCGCAAATGCCCTTCCATCACCA
>Ga0126383_10002037_pt1 | contig 12893 bp, 10 predicted proteins | sample PanSoiMetPlot_35_FD_96882 | JGI IMG/M metagenome (GOLD analysis project Ga0126383, IMG submission 96882) | Tropical forest soil microbial communities from Panama - MetaG Plot_35 | ecosystem: Environmental > Terrestrial > Soil > Tropical forest > Bulk soil | place: Panama | collected 2016-02-17
AGCGGTCATGGTAGGCCTAGGATTTCCCCCCTTCCAATCGGCCGTTCTCAACCTCTTGGCCAACACCGCGCCAGTCGCCTGGGGAGCCATCGGAACACCCGTACACACTCTCGCCGCGGTGACCGGGCTGTCAGAATCCGACCTCAACGCAATGCTCGGCCGCATTCTCCCCTTCACCGCGGTCATCATCGCCTTTTGGCTGGTGCGAACTATGGTTGGCTGGCGAGAGACTTTTGAGGTGTTGCCGGCAATCCTGCTTGTGGGATTCTCGTTCGCCTTAACTCAATTTCTATGGTCAAACTACGTCGACAGCAACCTGGTCGACATCATGGGTGGGGTGGTTTCGATTGTCGCAACGTTGATTTTCCTGCGATTCTGGAAACCGAAGAGAATCTGGCGTTTCGACTATGACGACAAACCGTCAACCATTCCGCCGCCTACAGGCGAAGTCCGAGATCAAGTTGGCGGCGAATGGGCGAGCGATACGTTCAACGGGTTCTCGCAACTCCGCAATTACACCACCGCCCAAGTTCTGAAGGCATGGATGCCCTTCGCCGTGCTCTCGCTGTTTGTGCTGCTGTGGGGATTGCCCTCAATCAAGCTGGCTATGAACAAGGCAACGACGCCCGCATTTCGCGTCGTACTGGCCGATGGCAAACTGCGCCCGGGACCTCCCGGATGGGACGTGCCATATTTGCACAATGCGGTTTCGCGCGCCATGCCCGTCGTCTCGAAGCCAACCCCCGAGGCGGCGCGCTACGACTTCAATTGGCTCTCAGCGACCGGAACGGGCTGCTTCTTCGCCGCCATCGTTTCGGGCCTACTGCTAGGACTGCGCACCATGCAATTGATCAAAATTTTCTGGCGAACCCTTGTCCGCATGCGGCTGGCAATGATTGCCATCTCGTTCATGCTCGGTCTGGGCTACGTGACTCGGTATTCGGGACTGGACGCCGTGCTTGGTTTAGCGTTCACACGCACAGGTTGGTTGTATCCGTTTTTCGGAACGTTCCTCGGTTGGCTCGGCGTCGCCTTGACAGGGAGTGATACTTCGTCCAATGCCCTCTTTGGCAGTCTGCAGAAAATCACCTCGCAGCAACTGGGCATTGATCCCGTGCTGATGTGCGCCGCCAATAGTGCCGGCGGCGTGATGGGAAAAATGGTTGATGCACAATCAATCACTATTGCCACCTCAGCGACGGAACAAGTGGGCAATGAGGGCATCATCTTCCGCTTTGTCGCCTGGCACTCCGTAGCATTGTGCTCGATCGTCGGCATTATCGTCATGCTGTATGCCTATGTCTTCAAATGGGCTGTACCGCATGGACTCACGTTTGTGAGATAGAAGCGCTCCGTTTCATTTTATCGGCCTCGCGGCGACGTGGCGCAGCCGATCCCCATGTTTACTAAGTACTAAACATGGCACAATAACCGCGGTTTCTCGGACAAGGAGACATCGGTTCGGTCAATACAATCAAAGGGTCGACTGGTTATAAGCTGACGCCCAATCCCTCGCTTGTTCGCGACCCAGATTGGAGGCTGAAGTCCTCCTGTACATACGAGTCGTTTGGCAAGCACGTTCTTGAACCGGATAAACCGAGATCTCCCCGTCGTTCGGCAAGCGATAGCTACCGCCAGGATTTCGCCGCCGCAAAATACAGAATTGTTAGGATATTGATCTGCTGGCGGGTAAGACTGTGGAAATTTCGAATCCGCCTAAAAACGACGTGTCCGTGCAAGGAAGTAGGACATGCCGTTGAGCCTCGTGGCAATGGCGAGTTCCTTTCACATTGACCACTGGCAACCGAGCGGGCATTTAAATTGGGCCAAGACGGAAATCAAACTTTGTCCACTTGTTTCTTCGTCACGGATTTGCACGGACATTCGCACCGATATGAGAAGCTTATCGCTTCGATTAGTCGCGAACGCCCGAGGATCGTGTTCCTAGGTGGTGACCTACTTCCTCGATCCATGTTTTCGTTGACGCCGTTGAATCCTGATCAACCGGACTTCTTGAAGGACTATCTACTTCCAGCGTTCACTGAAACTCGCCAGTCGTTACGCCCCGAATATCCCGATGTTTTTTTGATCCTAGGCAACGACGACCCGCGCTGGCAAGAAAAATCATTTCAAACAAAACCTGCCCAGAGATTGTGGCATTATGCCCATGCGCGAAAATTCAACACAAACAATTTTTCCGTGTATGGCTATGCTTGTGTCCCACCTACTCCTTTTTTGTTGAAGGATTGGGAACGGTATGACGTATCGAGGTACGTTCCGCCGGGTTGCGTTTCGCCAGAAGAAGGTCGAAGAAGCGTGATTGTGGATGAGAGTCGATTGAGATGGGGAACAATCCAGCGGGACCTGGATTCTCTTGTCGGAGAAGAACCTCTAGATCGTGCCGTCTTTCTCTTTCATACGCCTCCATACGACACGCCACTCGATCGCGCAGCCCTCGATGGAAAAACGTATGAACATGTCGCCCTTGACGTGCATGTCGGAAGCATCGCCGTTCGCCGTTTCATTGAAGAACGGCAACCGCGGCTCACCTTACATGGCCATGTTCACGAATCTACTCGTCTGACTGGTGAATGGAAGATCCGGCTCGGTCAGACGGTCTGCATCAACGGAGCTCACGATGGGCCGGAACTGGCACTCGTCCGTTTTGTTCTTGAATCGCCGTGGGATGCAACCCGGGAGCTGATCTAGGCAGCTTCATTTTTCATCGAAGGCCTTCTTGTAGGATCGCTGATGGCGTTTATACGGCACTTCTCAATCTAGCTCCGGTAGAGTCGCGGGTCGCGGGGGATGCACGTCGCGACACTGTTCGTCGTCCCCCGAGAATCTTCTCGGAATCACCAACCCAATTCAGGGTTATGTCATTCGTCAAGATTTCCTGTCAGTCCTGGCATGGAACGACTAAGCGACGCAAGGATACGATTGTCATGATTCCGTAGAAGGCGAGCCCAGACCGCACATGTAGCCCCTCAAACGGTAGTGGCGGTCTTCTTCCCTTTCTCCGCTGGGCGGCTTCATTTGTGGTCGATTCGCGTATGATAGCGACCTTCACAATTGCTATTCTTGGGTCAGGAGCGCCAGCAAATGCGTACTCGTATTCTCATTGCTGGCGATCACCAGCTCGTGGCAGAAATGTGCCAGAACTTGCTGGCGAGCAAATTTGACATCGTGGGCATTGTCAACGACGGTCAAGCTCTACTGCAGATGGCCGCCCACCTGAAGCCAGACCTGGTCCTTGTCGATATTGCAATGCCCGCCCTTCATGTAGCCATTCAGATAATCAATTCCGAATATGAGAAGGTCTATCGCCTTCCATGCTGATGAGCTTCCCTTCGCGCACTGCGGCGATCATGCCGCATCCGCACGAGCAGAAGTTGCAGGACGTGGTGAACTCGTTGACTTTGGCGAGCTTCAGCTCTTGGGCGGCAGCCCTCACCGGTGATAGGTCGAAGAGGCTGCTCAGCGCCAAACCTGGGCCGCCGCATGTTCATCCATTGTCTACGGGTTACAGGGGCTGCCTTATACGGACTGAGATTGTCGCCGCGGGGCCAGCTCTCACTTTCGGGATTGTTCTGAGGACCCAATTTCTTCCCCACGCTACGTCCGAGGCCGGTCACTTGTCAGTGGTGAGCATGCGCACCCGCGAAATTTATCGCGATAATAAGAAGTGATGGCATCAATGTTGAGCAATATTGGTGCACTCATAGTCAGCGGTAGAACTGTCAGTCTTGTCAGTATCGGCCTGAACCGCTTTCCGGGAGCTTCACCGCCCTCAACCTTCGGAAATCATATTCATACAGTCTTTCGGCAAACCCCTCCAGACTCTTGAGCAAGTCATCATACGGCACCTGCGCCGTGAGCAAAGAAGCCGGACGAGCGGACAAGTATGCAGATCAACCCTACGCCATAGTCAGGCTGTCGGGACCGGCGAACAGAAAATCGTTGGTCCTGGATTGATCAAATTTCGAGCATAAGGAGATAGACCAATGTCATCCCGTCAAGAAAAAACAACCGTAGAAGTCCTGGAACCCGCTCCTCAGGCTGAGAAAATCGTCAACGGCGTCAATGTCACCGCGCTGTTCCAGACGGTCGAGGCAGTGAAAGCCGATCCGGTGATCGCGAAGTTTCGCTTCAACGTGAAAAATGAGTGGCTCGATGGGGCCCACAACCGTTCGACCATCAATGGATTCCACGGAGCCAAGCAGGATTTCGAGCGCCCGCAATCGTTCCAGCTCGATGCCGACGAGCACCCGATCCTTCTGGGCCGAGACCAAGGTCCGAATGCCGGGGAATATCTGCTCGAAGCCCTAGCCGCGTGCGTCACCTCAGCCATGATCTATCACGCCGCTGCCAGAGGGATCGTGATCGAGGAGGTGGAGTCGAAGGTCGAGGGCGACATCGACTTGCGGGGGTTCCTTGGGACCGACAAGAGCGTGCGCAACGGATTTCAAAACATCCGTATGAGGTTCGATATCAGCGCGGACTTGAGCGATGAAGAATTGCAGGAACTCGCCAATCTCGGGCCAACGTTCTCGCCCGTGCTCGACTCGCTTACTAAAGGGGTTCCGATCACGGTCGAGGCACAACGCATGAAGAAGAAGTAGTGCGAAAGGACTGCGGAAGGTGACCTGTGGAACTTGTATGGAACAATCCGAAACCGAATCGCACAATTGATCGGCCCGCCGTGTGGGAAGTCACCCGTAGAAATGGGACCACCACCTTCATCAACACCCACACGGTTCAAGCCGTCGCAGATCGCGATCGCGACGATGGTGAGGAAGAGATCTTCAATGATTATTTGTGCTTCTAGGAACTATTTTGGGGGCGCGGTATGGTGCTTGCCCTTTTGAGATAGGCATTCACCGCACGTATGCGCGAACTCGAATCGAGGCGACCAAACGATTGGCCGACTCATTTGATTCAACGGGTATTTGCACGAGCTGCTGCAAGGCGGGAGCCGTTCAGCAAGTAGTCAAGGCATCACTCGTGCGGCGGTTCCTGGCGAAAGGAAGGAATGAAGCCTCGGGAACGAGCACCAAGAGTGAATACTGTATAGCCCCACTACATTCCGGCTTGGCACACTTGAGAATGCGTGCCCTTCGATTCCACAATTCTTGACCTGGCACTAAGCAATTTCAATGGCTTCCATCATCGTCGCAAAGATCGCAAAGAATGCCCGTTTTTTGTCCATGGTTCGGCGGCCAGGCATAAACGGCACCATTCGGCTCTTATAGTTCACTAGCTCTGCCACGATCTGAGCTCGCATGCTGCCGGACCCCAGGATGCGAGAGAAAGTGCTGAGGAACGCGAGAGATTTTCTCTTGCGAAGCTTCTGAGCGCAGTCACTGGCGAGTGACGAGCGACCTAACCTCTACTTGTAGCCCATTAATCCCACGAGAGGGAAAATTACGAGGGATTCACTCCGTTTGTTTCGTCGGCATGGCTTGTGCGTTATCGAGATACTTTATGAACATGACTTCATTCTGCACTTCGTTATACAGAAGTTCGTCGGCGGCGGCTTTCGTCATCAAAATTCCAAATCCACCGGCCCGAATCCCGCGTTGTTCACGAACGGACATGTGGGCTACAGGTTTGGAGTCCGGCTGGCCGACAGCTGCATGAGAGAGTCCCTCGAAGGAAAAACCCGGGCCCGGGTCGGCGATGCGGAACATGAGCATTCGAGGAGATCGGACAGAAGCGATCCGGACCTTGCGATTGGGATCGAGCTGGCCACCCCATTCGACCGCGTTGAGCAGCAGTTCCCGGAAGGATGAAGCGATCGTTTCGCGGACAGTGTCAGGAAGGTCAGCTTCCAACTTCATCATGAAAGTCTGAATCCGCTCGGCGGCTTGACGTGTGCAAGGAATGAGGAGCTCGACCCAGTGCGGACGGGCCGATAAGACTTCTATGACCGTCTCCTGATCGGCGGCAAGCGCGCGTTGCGCGACTTCGACGGCCTGGCGGGGAGGGAACGGTTTGCTCAGGTAATCGTAGGCTTGCTCCTTCACGGCACGCAAGAGAGTGTCGGATGTGCCGTCGGAGGTCATTACGATGACCTTAGGCCGGCTCGTCCCCGTGCGAATGCGCGCCAGCACTTCAAGTCCTGAAAGATGGGGCATCCAAATGTCCAAGAATACGAGGTCGTAATGCTTCTCCTGAATGGCGCTCAGTGCGGAATTGCCATCCGCTGCTTCTGATACGTCGAACCCAGCGTTCTCGAGCAGCTTGGCGACGCCGTGGCGGGTTGCTGCATCATCATCCGCAATCAAAACTGTACGTCGAGTCGGGGTTTCGTCGGACATAAAGAGACCTCCCCGATCAGCGCGATCGGAGTCGCTGAATACTATGTCGCTCTGCTGGTGGCGTCAATACGAACTAAGGCGTAGACTGCTCACCCTTGGAGAGCGAATATGTCCGCCGACTTACCATTAGGACCAACTGAACTCGATAGTGAAGGGACAGAGTTGCTTGATCTTGCCCTTGACCTGATCTGCGTGGCCGGCCTCGACGGTTATTTCAAGCGGGTGAACAAAGCGTGGGCAGATGTTCTCGGCTACACAAAAGAGGAATTGCTCACGCAGCCCTGGATCAACCTGGTCCATCCGGACGACCAAGGAGCAACGATTGCGGAGGCCAAGAAGGTTCTTCAAGGGTATAAAACAATGCGCTTCCGAAACCGCGTTCGATCGAAGGACGGTTCCTTCCGGTGGATTGTCTGGACAGCAGCTGCGCCGCCGGACGGAAAATTTTTTTACGCAACTGGTCGCGACGTAACGGAGATGAAGCGCGACGAGGACCTCTTGCTCGCTCAGTACTCCGTCACTAGGGTGCTGGCAGAAGCACCTTCCCTGCGCGAAGCGGCACCACAAATCCTGAAGAACATTTGTGAAACCCTGGAGTGGACCGTAGGCACTATGTGGCAACTAGACAGGAAAGAAGGAGTCTTGCGTTCCGTCGAGACCTGGCACATACCAACCGCTAACGTAAGCGAGTTCTCGGCGGTAACCCTCTCCCGCACCTTCGATCGCGGCGTTGGTTTGCCAGGCCGTGTTTGGGGAACCGCTGATGCGCTCTGGATCGAGGACGTAACCAGAGATACTAATTTCCCTCGTATTCTGATCGCTTCGAAAGAAGGTTTGCACAGTGCGTTTGGCTTCCCAATTCTGCTCAGCGATGAGGTGCTAGGGGTACTCGAGTTCTTTAGTCACCAAATCCGCCAGCCTGATACAAAGTTGCTTAATTTATTGTCGGCAGTCGGTAGTCAAATCGGCCAGTTTATCGAGCGCACGGAGGCTGAAGCAGCATTGCGACTCTATGCGCGCGAACTAGAATCCGCGAAGCAAGTCGCTGAAGATGCGACAAAGGCGAAGAGCGAGTTCCTCGCCAACATGAGCCACGAGATTCGCACCCCGATGAACGCGATTGTGGGAATGACCGAACTTGCGCTGGGCACTCCGCTCACCAGCGAGCAGCGCGAATACCTGGGCACGATCAAGGATTCTGCCGATGCCTTGCTCGCGCTGATCAATGACCTGCTCGATTTCTCGAAAATCGAGGCACGGAAGTTCGAACTCGACAAGAGAGACTTCAATCTCCGCGACACCCTCGAGGACACTGTGCGCCTGCTTGCCCCGCGCGCTCATCAGAAAGAGCTGGAACTGGGTTGCCACATTCAAGCCGATCTGCCTGATCGCGTCTTCGGCGATCCGATTCGTCTGCGACAGATTGTTATCAACCTTGTAGGCAATGCCATCAAGTTCACTGACAAAGGCGAAGTTATGTTGCACGTCGAGCGACAAGGTCAAAGTGACGCGATCCTCGATTTGCATTTCTTCGTGTCAGATACAGGGATTGGCATTCCTGAAGAGAAGCAGCAGACGATCTTCGAGGCATTCGAGCAGGTCGATAGCTCGACTACTCGCAAGTATGGTGGAACCGGGCTGGGGCTCTCAATCTCCGCGGCGCTGGTAAAGTTGATGGGCGGAACAATGTGGGTGGAAAGCAGGGTGAGACAAGGGAGCAAGTTCCATTTCACAGTGGTCTTGGAAGTGAAGAAATTGGAATCGGAACGTCTCCCCGAAGGGAGTCAGACGCTCAGTGATTTGCCCATCCTGATAGTTGATGATAATGCCTCCAACCGGCGAATCCTGAAGGAAATCCTCATGAACTGGCACATGAAGCCCACGCTGGCCAACAGCGGCACCGAAGCGCTTAATGCGCTTGAAAAGGAAAATTCGACGAATAGCATCGCCCTGGTGCTACTCGATGTCCACATGCCTGACATGGACGGCTTTGCAGTCGCGGAGCAAATCAGAAATAGTTACAAGCACCAGGGGATCAGAGTCATTCTACTGACCTCCGGATCAAGGCCCAGCGACGTTGCGCGCTGTCGCGAGTTGGGAATATCCCAGTACCTCAGCAAACCCATCAAACAGTCCGAACTCTTTGACGCAATTATTACGGCGATGGCCGAACATAGTCAGAAACCTGAGCGATGCGAGAGCGCATCAGCTTCCATCCAGCCTTCCGAGCACTCGTTGCGCGTTTTGCTCGCTGAGGATAACCCGGTGAACCAGACATTGGCGGTGAGGATCCTCGAGAGGCTTGGCCACAAGGTGCAGGTCGTCAACAATGGCAAGGAAGCGATCGGACGGGCGCAAGGGGAAGAATTCGACCTTATCCTCATGGACGTACAGATGCCCGAGATGGATGGACTGGAGGCGACAACTGCCATCCGTGCTGCAGAAGCAGGCACCGGAAAGCACGTACCGATCGTCGCGATGACCGCACACGCAATGAAGGGCGACAGAGAAAAGTGCCTCAGCGCAGGCATGGATGGATATCTTTCAAAGCCGATTCGAATTGACGAATTGAAGCAAGCAGTTTTTAGAGCAGGACAAAAACGAAATACGGGTGGATCTCCCGAGCAGAATTCGTTTGGTGCTATTGGCAAACTCGAGTCTCTTCTCGACTCGGTCATGGGAGATCAAGCTCTCCTTGCTGAAATGGCCGAGCTATGGCTTGCAGACAGCGAAAGACAAGAAAGACAGATCCAAGAAGGCCTTGATTCAGGCGACGTGATGATGGTCCAGAGAGCGGCTCACGCCCTCAAAGGCTCGGTTGGAACATTTCAGGCCTCTGCTGCGCAGGAAGCCGCGCACCAATTGGAAATGTCCGCCAAAGATGCCGATTTGGTCGCAGCAAAGAAGGCGTTTGAACTGCTCTCGACCCAAATTGATCTTGTCAGGCAGGATCTTCGTCGCCTCGCACGGGCGCCAGGGGATGCTTTCCAATAATCGTGTAAGCGGCTCTCGCCCAAGCGTTTCCACTTCCTAGCCCAGAACGAATGTACATGCGCCTCTTAAATGTACGGTTTGTCGGTTACTCGGAAACTGGGAATGCGTCTGCAGTTGGTGAAAATGTATGGTCCGCCGCTCGACTGCAAGAGGAGATTGATGCAACTTGCTGAAACTTGGGATGGAAATCTGCTCCTATAATGATCATTGTTCGGCTCCTTTCTCCCGAGCCTGTTGGCTGGCTTTAGCACACCAACTTTACTCGGGTCTGGGAGCCGACATTGTCATGAAATCAATTTCACTAAGAAGAGTGTAGTTGGCGGAATCGCGACTTGTTTGTAGCGTGCCATCTTAGGCAGGCATGAGCAGCGCCCCGATTAGTCACGCTTAGCACTTTCTACTTCTCAACATAATCCGTCTGAAATTTGCCATTGCCGGAGAGCTGAACGATCACGGTACCTTCCTTCGCCGCAACAAAATGAGGTACGCCGGCGGGGATGAGGATGAAACTGCCTGCGGGGTAGTCTTCCATCTTTGTTGAATCGAACTTCGTTCCCTCGCCCAGATACCAGGTTCCTTCGATGACGGTTACTGCTTCGTCCTGCGGGTGCGTATGCGCGAATACACGTTTGCCGGCGGGGATCTTCGCACGATCGACCCACATTCCTCCCCGACTTGAGTCTCCGAGCAACTGCGCTCGCTCGCGACCGTCGCTGTAGTACGGCGGCATAAACCATCGCACTTGTGCGGGGGTGAACGCAATTATCTCTTTGTTCACGTCGCCCAACATCAAGGTAATCCAAGACCGTCAACGGGCGACCGTTGCCGATTTGGACATGTGCCCGTACCTGAAAACGGTACATCCTAAATCGAATTCTGCATGTCCAACGAAAAGCAAAACGAATCCTCTTGACTCCGATCGGCCTTCTCATGGAGGGCGTTATCACCAACGAAATCGCGCCAATTGGAACATCATCCGTCCTTACCTATAACGTGCAATACGAGGAAAAACGGGCTCAGACCTTGTGATACTCATCACTTCCTCGAGTGAGGATAGTCACAGTTGAGGGATCCTCTGGGAAGTACTCTTCAGGGCGGAGTTGTGGTATGAGCTGTAAACGATGTGACTCTAATTATCTGAAAGAATTCAGTGGAGAGCTGGCAATACATTCTCCTGGCCGCGAAGGTCTGACCAAACCACTTGTCTGGGTGTTTCCCAGGTTGCAAACCTGCCTAGATTGCGGCTTTGTAGAATTTGTGCTGCTTGATGGCCAGCGAGAGCAGCTCCGGCTTGACGATCACGCTGCTCAGTCGCAGTGACCCAAAATCGCGCTTGAATAGGCCACCGGCCATGATAAGACCGGTCGACTGCGTCAAGCGGCCGCTCTCCGCCGCACTTGAACCGTTAACTGAGTTCCTTGTCCCGGTTTGGAGCGAATCTCGAATGTTCCTCCAATGGTGCGCACTCGCTCTTGCATGCTCATCAGGCCGATGCCACCCGAGGCGTCGCGCTCATCAAAGCCCTTGCCCGAATCCGTGATCTGCATACGTAGAGTCGAATCGTGGTTTGTTAGATCTACAAGCACTTGATCGGCGCAACTGTACTTTACTGCATTGTGCAGGGCTTCCTGTGCAACGCGGTAGAAACAAAGCGCAATGTCTTCCGAGATGGGTGCGGGGTCAGGTCCCGAGCCCTGTAGTTCTATGCGGAGTTTGTGTTGTTTGGCCAGCGTCGTACAGAGTTGCTTAAGAGCAGGCCTAAGGCCTAGGTACTGCAAACGTGATGAGTGCAGTCGATGCGACAGGTCATGGATGTCCGTCCCCAACTCCGTCACATGTGAACAAATGCGCGAGAGTGTCTCATCCCCAGCTGCTTGTTGGATCTCAGACCTACCCTTTAGCGCGTCGAGGTCGATGCTGACCATCGCGAGCCGCTGTGCGAAGTCATCGTGCAGTTCTCTAGCAATCCGCATCCGTTCCGCGTCCTGAGCATGAATGAGGTGCTTGCTCAGATCGCGCAATCGGCACTCCGATTTCTTAAGCTGACGGCCCTGTTTCGTCAGGACCAGGATCAACCACGCTTGGAAGAGAAATAGCGCCGTAGCAGCAAGGATGTATTTCTTATAGAGTCTCCATACAGAGGGTGGCTCGAAAAGCACAACGCTTCCCTGAGGCAGTTTATTGCGGTCAATCGCCCAACGTTGAAGCTGTCGAGCATCAAACATGTCGCGGTTGGGATCAACCACTTGCACCGGGATACTGTCTGCAAGCTCACCTGCCAAGATCCGCCTGCCTACATCGCCGGCAGCAGCCCCAACAGGCGCGAGATCCAACATGTGACCGCCCAAAATACCAGTCCCTAAGTAACCCACGTTCGTGCTGTATACAGGGGCGTTCGCATATCTGCAGATGAGCTCCAGTGCCTCATCGGGCAGATAGTAGTGTTGAACAGCGTCGTAGAAAAAGACATTAGCGAACAACACGATCGTATGCGGTGGCAGGTTGTGAAGCTCGGTCAGCATCGCCTGCATCGGTAAGCCAGTAAGCCAGGTAATCGTCACGCGATCCTGGTAAGGCCGGAGATCCACCTTCAAATCCTCAATCCAGACCTTTTCGGGCGTGGAATTCCCGGCTGGGATGACAATCTGAGAAGTTTCTGGTTGAAGTCGTAAGGCCAGATCCAGAGTGTCAGCAATTCTGCGCTTGACCGCGACGCCCGTAACATTTCCCGCCAAAGTCATCTTCTCGATTGTGCGAACATTCGCCGAAGCAAACACGACCGGGACGCCAGGAAAGATGTTTTGTCCGTGCTCAAGAAGAAATGTGAGTGCCAGCGGACTCACGGCGAATACCAGATCAATCTTCTGACTCGCATATTTCTCGTGAAGATAACTGACCAGGCCCTTCTGGTGTTCCTCATCGGAGAAGCGCATCAGATCCAAGTACTCCGTATAGACAGCTACTGAGTGGTCGGGGCCGGAATCCAGATGAGCCCGCAGCTCTCTATCGAAATCAACATATGTGGCCATCTCCCTCTCGTGCGAGTAGATGAACACAACATTCTGCGCGCGGTGCTCAATGTCAGATTGAGCTGCGACCAAAGTGGGACTGGAAAGAGCGAGCAAGATGGCGAACCATGCGCCCCTTGATCCGAGAAATCCTTTGGGATTGCAGACTCGTTCGCACCAACGTGGCGGTATCAGCCAAGCTTTTCGTAGTCGCGCACAGGAAGGTGGAGGAAAACGGCCATTACGCGTGCGTCCGAAGACGTTAAGCACTCGTCAACCTCATCCGAGGTATGCCACGTTAGCTTAATGAACCTCGTAAGTCCAGCGCTCACTCTTGCCGGAAACGTCCGGCGAGAATTGGATGGAAAGCGGTTGCTTAGCGATATCTCTCCGATGCCGACGTTGTGCTTGGATCGTAAACGAAGAGCAGTGCCGTTCGGACGTCAATTGTTGTGACCAGGCCTCCCACTAAAGCTCCAGCAGCTACCTTCGGTCCGGGTTCTGAATGAATTAGTGATTTCCTGCCGTTGTCGTCCCAAGGAAGCCCGCTTGTGCTTGGCCGTTTTCGGGC
>Ga0126383_10002038_pt1 | contig 12889 bp, 11 predicted proteins | sample PanSoiMetPlot_35_FD_96882 | JGI IMG/M metagenome (GOLD analysis project Ga0126383, IMG submission 96882) | Tropical forest soil microbial communities from Panama - MetaG Plot_35 | ecosystem: Environmental > Terrestrial > Soil > Tropical forest > Bulk soil | place: Panama | collected 2016-02-17
CTATTTTTCGATTACCTCGTTCTGGTCAGTTTCGACCGATCTGGCGGGGAAAAACTCGGGCGTGTTCTCGTCCATTGTGAACATGAGCTGCCAGATCGGCGGCGCGATTACAGCGTCGTTGACTCCGTGGCTGGCGAAACACTTTGATTGGACCGTGCCGTTTTCGGTGGCGGCGTCACTGACGTTGCTGGGCGCATTGGCGTGGTGGGTGGTGCATCCGGACCGTCCACTGGAAGTGTGAGGTGATTTTTGCGCCACATATCTTCGCTTGATCTACTGAACGAGTTTTTGGTACTTTCCGTGTCGTTGCCGAAAGGGTGATCTTATGTCCGGTAGTTCCGCAGAGGCGCAGACACAGACGGCGCCAGCCTCCAACGCAAGAGCTGGAAAGATGACTCCCACAGAGCCAAACGCATCGCCGGAAGAATTCAAGGCGCGCGTGATTCGTCCGGCCGATCTGCCGACGACCGAACTGGTGCAAGGCTCGAATTCGCGCCTGGTGGTCGGCGAGCAGATGATGATCAGCTTTCTGAAGATGGACGCGCATTCGTATTTCGCACCGCATCGCCATCGGCAAGAACAGATCATGATCGTGCTCAAGGGCTACTGCGACGAGATCATTGACGGCAAGCTCTATCGGGTGAAGGCGGGCGACGTGATTATCCTGCCCTCGAACGTGGAGCATGGCGCGTATATCGGCGATGAAGACGTTGAGGTGATCGACGTGTTCGGCGACGTGCGCGGCGACTACCTCATGAAGATGATGCAGGTGATGGCGGCGTTGAATGTGAAGAAGTAGGACAGCGAAGATTTGGAGACTTAGCTATGGCCAAGAATATTTCCCGACGCAAATTTTTTGCTGGGGCTGCGGCAGCCAGTGGATTAGCTGCTGCCGCGCCGGTCAAGCTGGCGGCCGCGGCTACTGCCGCTGCTGCGCAAACTCCCGCAGCGCGCAAGCCCGCAGCGGCGGTGGGATTGCCCGACGTGTGGGGCCAGGATTTCCTCTATCAGTGGAGCCCGCCGGAGAACGTCAAGAGAGACCTGACGCCGGGCTCGGCGCAGATCAGGTTGAGCTGCAGCCAGGACATTACGAACCGCGAGGGCTCGGATTATGCCGCCATGTTCAAGGCCATGCGCGACGGCGGCTGGACGGCGTGCGAAGCAGCGTCGGCTGGATGGCTCAGCAGGAAAATGCCCGACACGGAAGTGAAAGAGATCAAGGCGCAGCTGAAGGCGCATGACGTTGTGTTCTACGGAATTCATTGCGCAGGGAATATTATCGCGCCCGATCCGGGAGCCGAGCAGTGGCAGCGGCACATCATTGATGCCGTTCATTCCGCGGATGATATGGGCTGTCAGTTGGTGCTGACGCATTCGGGCAGCATGTATCCCGACCGCAACCGGCCGCATCCTTTGAACTGGAGCCGCGAGGCGTGGTCGCGTTCCGTCAACGCGCTCAAGAATATTTGCAAGTCGACGGCGGGCAGCAAAGTCGAAATTGCCATCGAGCCGGTGAACACGGAAGCGATTAACAATCCGTGGGCGTTTCTGCGTCTGCGGGAGGACGTGGGCGATTCGCGGCTGATGTGCGGACTCGACATCACGAACATGGTTTTCTCGAGCAATGCTTTCCGCATGACGGAAATGTTGAATACAACGTTCGATCTGCTCGAGGATAAAATCAGCTATGTTCATGCCAAGGATTTTGTGTGGGACGGCATGCTTCCCGGTCTTGACTGGGCGATGAACGGCACCGGCAACATGGACTACGAAACGTTTCTGGTGCGAATCAGCAGAATCAAAGACGCCAAGATGTATGTGGAATTTCTGAGAAGCGCCGACGAGTACCAGCAGGCGCAGCGCAATATCCGGGCGATCGCCGCGAAAGTGGGCGTCAAAGTTTACGGCACGCAGGCGCAAAGCCTAGCTTAGTTGCCGATCGGTGAGGGCAGCGTTATGAAAAAACAGTTCCTGATGCTGATGCTTGGCGTGATGTCGTTGCCGGTTGTCGCGATGGCGGCCGGTCCTGATTTCAACGGAGCTTGGGCCCGCGACGCTGCCAATAGCGATCCAGCGCCAAGCGCGATGTGGCTCACCATGAACGGCGGACCGGGTGGACCGGGCGGCGGAGGGCGGGGAGGCGGCCGGGGTTTTGGACCTGCGCAAGTAATTATGACTGTCCATCAGGATGCGAAGAGCGTGCATGTGGAGTTGCAAGGCGTGACGCGCGAATACGAACTGGATGGCAAGTCTCACACAAAAACCACCGATACTGGAATCCAAAAAGCTGAGATTACTGCGAACTTGCAAGGCGATACGTTGGTGATCGGCACGAGCCAGCCGTATGGCGGCATGCCTGGAAATGCGACGCTCAATATTAAGGAAGTGTGGTCTCTCTCGGCGGATGGAAATACGTTGACGATCACCACGACGCGCGACGTGCCGGCGAAGCAGGAGACGTTTAAGCAGGTCTACACGCGGACGCAAGCCCAACCTGGCACGATCTGCTCCGCTGGATGCATCGCGCCGGGGCGTTGAACCAGCAGGCAATTACTGGTTGGTTCTCTCTGCCTGCTCAGCGCTCAGCGCTCAGCGCGCGCTTCGCGTTTTCGCGACAATCTCCACGAATTTTCGGGCGGCATCCGCGATCACTTCCGGTTTTTTCTCTTTTAGCGCTGTGGGCTGCACGAGTTCGCCTCCTACTCCAAGTGCTGCCGCGCCGGCAGCCAGGAAGTCAGCCGCTGTCGTAAGGTTTACGCCTCCCGTGGGCACAAAGGGAATTTGGGGGAAGGGACCTCGCAGAGCCTTTATGTAAGCCGCTCCGCCCACCTGTCCGCACGGGAACACTTTCACGAAATCGGACCCGGCCTTCCATGCGGCGATCACTTCGGTGGGCGTCAAGGCGCCTGCCATGATCAGTTTGCCTTCGCTTTTAACGCGCCGCACAGTTTCCAGGTCGAACCCGGGTGAGACGATAAATTCTGCGCCCGCGTCGAGGCACTGTTTGGCCGTGTCCGCGTCGAGCACAGTGCCCGCACCGACCAGAATCTGGCTGCCGCGGCTCTTTGCCGCTTGCCGGATGATTTCAATCGCGCCGGGCACGGTCATCGTGATTTCGACGACGGGTATTCCTCCGCTGGAGACTGCGTCGACGGCCATCAGCGCTTCATCGCCTGACGACGCGCGAATCACCGGTATGATTCCGATTTCGCGAATCCGCTTTGCAACCGAAGTTGTATCCACGTGCGAGCCTCTTGATTTCAAAGTTTTGTTGCGTTAAGTCAGCGCGAAATGCGGGCGCCCTTGCCGCTCATCACCTGCAACACTTCCTTGAGCGTGGCCATGGTGGTGTCGCCAGGAGTCGTCATTGCCAGCGCGCCGTGCGCCGCGCCGCATTCGACAGCCCACTGTGGATCTTTGCTCTCGAGGAAGCCGTAAATCAGGCCTGCGGCGAAGGAGTCGCCTCCTCCGACGCGATCGAGGATTTCGAGATCGTTGCGTTGCGCAGCCTCGTAAAATTTGCCGTCGGCGTAGCAAATCGCGCCCCAGTCGTTTCTTGTGGCGGTGCGAGCCTTGCGAAGAGTGGTGGCAACTACCTGAACCGGGAAATCCTTTACGACGCTCGCGATCATTGTTTTAAAGCCGCTTAGCTCAAACTCGTTGAATCCTTTATCGACGCCGGGGATTTCGTAACCGAGCGCCGCTGAGAAATCCTCTTCATTGCCGAACACAACGTCGACATGGGAAAGCATGCGGCGGTTCACTTGCTGCGCCTTCTCCTTGCCGCCGATCGATTTCCAAAGGGATTCGCGATAATTCAAATCGTAGGAGACCACGGCGCCGTGCCCCTTGGCGGCCCGCATCGCTTCGATTGCGACTTCGGAAGTGGTTGGCGAAAGCGCGCAAAAGATTCCGCCTGTGTGAAACCACCGCGTGCCTCTCTTGTCGAATACGTTGTCCCAATCGATTTCTCCGGGCTTGAGTTGCGAAATCGCGGTGAGGCCGCGGTCTGAACAGCCGAGCGCGGGACGGATGCCGAATCCTCGCTCGGTGAAATTCAGGCCATTGCGCACTGAGCGGCCGACGCCATCGTCCTTCACCCACAGCAGCAACGATGTGTCGACGCCGCCTTGCAAAATCAAGTCTTCGACGAGGCGACCCACGGCGTTATCAACGAAGGCCGTGACAACGGCAGTTTTTTGCCCAAAGCAGCGGCACAATCCGCGCGCGACGTTGTATTCGCCGCCGCCCTCGGAGACTTCAAAGCTTCGCGTGGTCCAGATACGCCGGTCGCCAGGATCGAAGCGCAGCATCACCTCTCCGAGCGCCACCAGATCCCAGCGGGCATTTTCCTTCGGCTTAACGGTCAGCGCCATTCGGCTCTCCATTGAGACACGGTATCTTAGCGCCGAAACCGCCCAATTAGGCAGTTGTCTCTTATTGTGGAGAAGATCTTGCCGTGTTCAATTGAGTCAGACGCTTGAATTAGAAGTACTCCAAGGAAACACAAACACGGAGCATCGGCTGCCGCAATCAGATTACTGGGACGTTTCTCGCAGATTAAGGCGCGCCGTGACAGATTGCGGATCGGAAGAGTGCTGGAGCTGAAAGCCGAAGTGTCTAGCAAGGCCTTGCATCGCGCTATTTTCGGGCAGCATTCTCGCGACGATGCGTTCCAGCTTTTCATCGCGACCAATCGCGATGAGCCTACGAATCAGTTCCTTACCTAATCCCATGCCTTGATGGACATCGCTCACAACCAAAGCAATTTCTGCTTGAGGCTCGCGGCGTTCCTTCGTCAATCTTGCTACCGCCACAAGGTCTTGTTCATTCGAAACGGCGTTCTTGCTTTGCGCGACCAACACCATTTCGCGGTCATAGTCTACAAAGCACTTCTGTGCTAGCCGGCCGTGAGCCACGCGCGCGTCGAGGCTCAGCATGTGGAAATACCGCAGGTAGACGCTCGATGAGGAAAGGCCCTTGTGAAATTCCACCATGAGAGGTTCGTCTTCGGGTCGTATGGGTCTTATCAAAAAAGTTGCACCGCTTTTGCTCTGCCATTCCTCGACATATCGATGAGGGTATGGGCGAATCGCAGGCTTGGGCAGAGTGTCTAGCACCGTACCCTTCGGATGGAGTACAACACGGGCATCTAGGGCGACGATCTGAGTGCTCGATGCAACGAGAGGATTGATATCAATTTCTTTGATCCAAGGTTCTTCGACGATGAGCCTGCTGAAACGTATGAGAACTCGCTCCAAGGCCGTGAGATCGACGGGCGGCCGTCCTCGCACCCCTTTCAAGGCAGTAAAGACCCGGGTCTGTTCCATCAGCCTCCGCGCCAGTGTGGCATTCAGCGGAGGCAATGCGAGTGCCCGGTCGCGATAGACCTCCACAAGCTGTCCGCCGGAACCAAAAAGGATCACGGGTCCGAACTGCGGATCCACACTGCTCCCCAAAATGAGTTCGTAGCCGTCTAGACGCAGCATCGGTTGAACCGTGACGCCTTGGAAGTTATTCGAGCCCGCCTTTTCACGCACCGAAGATTCGATTTCGCTATACGCTCGGCGAACGGCGTCTTCGTCTGCGAGGTTGAGTTTCACACCGCCTACATCGGTCTTGTGAGTGATCGTTTCCGAGTAGAGCTTCAGGACGGCCGGAAACCCCATGGCATGCGCGATACGGACCGCGTCGGATTGCGAGCGAGCAACCTCTGTAGGGACTGTCGGTATTCCATAGCTCGACAGAAGCTGCTTCGACTCGGATTCCGTGAGGAGCACACGATTACTGCGCCACACACCTTCGAGAATTCGAGCCGCAGACTCACCACACTGATCGTCTTCTGAAATCTCCTCGACGAGGCTCGGTGTTTCATAGAGCGCGCGCAGATTGTAGCTGTGGCGCCACATATAACAGAATTGCCGCGCTGCCGTATCGGGATAGGAAAACGTCGGAATGCCGGCCTTGTTTAGCGCCTCTACACCTCCCGCAACGAGTTTCCCGCCCATCCAACTGGCGAGAATGGGCTTTTTTGTGTCATGACCGTGGGGCTTCAGACATTCGGCGGCGCGTTCAGGATCGGTCATGCCCTGGGGCGCAAGAATCGCCAGTAGGCCATCGCTGTTCGGATCGCTGACGGCGATCTCGAAGGCTCGCGCATATTCGTTCGGCCCGGCGTCGCCGAGAACGTCGATGGGATTCGCATGGCTCCAGTTTGGCGAAAGGAATTCATTGAGAGCGCCGAGCGACTGGCTGGACAGATGAGCTAACTCTCCTCCGTTTGCAATGAGCGCGTCCGTGGCGAGGACTCCCGGTCCGCCTGCGTTCGTAAGAATCGTCAACCGAGGACCAGCAGGACGCGGCTGCCGATCGAGCACCTCTGCCATATGAAACAGATCCGAAATGCTGTGCACACGCAGCACACCGCAGCGCCTTACCGCAGCATCGAAAACTTCGTCGCTGCCCGTCAGCGCTCCTGTGTGCGAGGTTGCCGCGCGAGACGCGGCCTCCGACTGCCCAGCCTTAATAACGATGATCGGCTTGTTAAGCGCGACTTCACGAGCTGCGGACAAAAAAGAACGCGCGCCACCAACGGATTCCAGATAGAGCAGGATGCTGCGCGTGTTTTCGTCGTCCCCGAAATAGTCGATTAGGTCTCCCCAGCCAACATCCAACATCGAGCCCGTCGAGATAATTGCGCTGAATCCGACGTGTTCATTCAAGCTCCAATCGAGAATGGCGGTTTCGAGAGCGCCGCTCTGACTTAGGAATGCAACGCTCCCCGGCTTGGCCATATCATGCGCAAAAGTTGCGTTTACTCCTGCAACCGGATTCATCATTCCGAGGCAGTTCGGGCCGAGCACGCGCATCTTGCTGTCGCGAAGAAGCTGGCGGATTTGCTCCTCGAGCCGCTCGCCTTCGGCGCCGCGTTCTTTGAACCCGGCCGAAATCACAACTGCTGCGCCTACACCTGATTCAATGCATTCGCGAATTACGCCGGGGACTTTAGGCGCCGGAGTGATGATGACCGCCAGATCCACTTTTCCTGGGAGACTGGCTATGTTGGGGTAACAACGGCGGCCTAGCAATTCGCTATGCTTCGGGTTCACGAGATAGAGTCTTTCGCGGCATGAACCCTCTTCAAGGTTGCTAACTACCGTGCGGCCTACGCTACCCTCGCGGGCTGTTGCTCCAATCACCGCGATCGATTGTGGCGCAAACATACAAGTCAGTGCTGATTGTCGGTTCATGGAAGACAGTATCGTCAAGTTAAGTCCGCTTTATCAACACGGCAGTGAGATCGTCCGCCTGCGGCGTACCCTCGGAGAAATTGACGACAGCATCGTAGAGCTCTGCGATGATGATTTCGGCTTCGTGATCGCTGAACTTTTGCAGAATTTCGGCGAGCCGCTGGGTTCCGAACTGCTCGCCCGCTCGATTCTCCCATTCGAAGAAACCATCGGTGATGAGCAATACGATATCTCCCGATTGCATGGTGAACTTTACGGGGACGGCGCCATCCATCTCCGGGAGCACTCCGAGAGGCAGAGCCTGCGCATTCATGCATTGGACCGACCTGCTCCCGGCACTATAAATGAAAAGAGGGCCATGACCTGCGGAGAGCAACTCCAACTCATCGCTGCCCTCCCGGAATATCACTGCGACAAAGGTCGCGAAGCGTTCGGGGGTCAAATCCTCGGCGAAGGAGTCATTGATGTTCTTGAGCGTGGTCCCCAAGCTGTCCTGGTGGCTAAAGCTGGCACGAGAGTAAGCTCGGCAAACCGATGCCAGCATGGCTGGGCCGATGCCATGGCCCGTCACGTCTGCCAAGAAAACAACCCATCGGCCATCGGATAGTCTTTTCCAATCGTAGAAGTCTCCTCCCGTTGACTCGGCGGACTGGCTCCAACCCGCGACGGTGAATCCAGGAATTTGCGGCCGCAGCTTGGGCAAGAGCGATCTTTGAATCGACCGGGCAATATCGAGTTCGTGTTCGACCTGCTTTAACTGGGCTTGTGTCTGCGCTTCATGCAGAGCAGCAGCCACGTAGCTGCGGATTTCAGAGGCTACGGCGGCAGCGATGGCGCCTGTCGCCAATAAGACACATGAAAAGTACACGACCGCGGTTTGTGTCACGGTGAATCCGTGCAACCCTGCACCAAACCGCCAGCCCGTTATATATGCGGCCGCCAGATATCCAAATGCCGAAGCCAATCCAGAAAAAAAGCAAAGCTTGGGGTTTAGTCGCAGAACGGATAACAAGACCAATGGGAAGTACGCCAGCACCCACGGTGTTGCCAAGGCTCGATAATTCTCGTGCAGATTGGTGCTTGCGAAGAAAGCAATCCCGATAGGAGGGAAAAGGGATTCAAGAACCAGGATGAAGTACCAGATAAACGTCGCGACAGTCGCTCCCGCTTGCAAGGCTCGATTTACAGCATTAAGAAGCGTCAATTCAAACGCGATCAGAATTACCCCTGCGAGCAGACCCCAACGGCTCATCGCGGAGTGAAACACAAGGATTCGAACGGCGGCCAGAATTGCAAAAAAAGAAACAAACGCAATGACGGCAAAAATGCGTTTGCGCTCGCTTTTTAGGAGCGCCTGGCGGAAGGCTGTAGAGCTCTCGCGGAGTTCTTCGATGGCGGTCCCCATCTATTTAGATCGAGGAGATTCAATCGAGCCGTGCTCTCCGCCTTTTAAGGCGATTCGGCCAGGCACGCGAACCGATCAGTTTTTAGGAGTGGCGCTGCCCTGCTCTTGAACCAGAGGGATTTGCGAAGCTAGCTGTATATCCACCAGCATGGAAATCCGTCGGTCCAATTGGAAGAACGTCGCCGTCTTTCTGCCGGGGAGCACTTGCGAGACTAAGGGCACGTATTTGGAGCGCAACTGCGTGATTGCGGTATCCACATCCAGCCACTGCTGCGCATACGACAAGGCTTTTTCGTCCGTCATTGTTCCCCAATGATCGGCGTATTCCTGAATCAGGCCGAACTTCTTGTCATTGATCTTCATCAACTCGGCCGTGTACTGGTCATAAACCGGCCAGAATTTGGTCGCCTCGGCGTCCGTGAGCTTTAAATTCGAGGCGATTAACTGCTTTTTCTGAGAACGAAGGTCTTTCCGCAGCAGCTCCAAATCCTGGTTGCTTATTACATGTGGCTCGCTGCCCTGTTGGGTCTTGTCCTGCGCGAGGATCCCAGTTCCGCAAACCAATGACATTAAGGCAGTGAGTGTGATTACGGGCAGTCTCTTCATAATCCTTCCTTTTTTGCGGCTTTGGGGCCTGAAGACAAGCGGGCCTGAGGAAGCCCGGCACGAGTTCATCGCACTAACTTTAGTGGTCGAGGCCAGCTGAGACTGCTAGCAAAAGTTGCAGGTGAGCCACGGAGTGCTTAGGCGAGAGATCATGAGACCTTCCAGCTATTCCTGACGATTCAGCCTTGCCTGACTACTCTGCGATCAGCTGATGAATTTTTCTAGTCGCAAGTGTGTTGCGACGTTGCCGGAAGGTTCAGCAACTCAGTTCGGAAGAGCATTTTTCAAGGGGCGGCGGAGAGGCGTGTGAGGCGCTCGCCGGTCGGTCCGAAGACGGAGACGACAAGGTGGTCCGAGAGGGGAATGCCCGCGCTCTTGATGGTGATTTGACACGTCATGGGAGGTGCAGGCATCGATTGCGCCAGCGACTGCTCAGATGAGGAGCCCTTGCAGTGAACATCCACAGGCGACAAAAGAATGGGCGTCAATTGCAGGCCATCTTTCCAAGCAATTTGAAAGGTCAATTGTCGTGTTTCGCCGTCGGCTATTGGTGAACCTGCAGTGTTCGCGATCGCGCTTAACGCGCCATCGCGGACCATAGAGGACTGCGAATCCGCGGAATCGGGAACGCATTGATCGTTCAAAATTCGAATTGAAGCAACGACGGATTCCGGATAGACCATCAAGACCTTACCGCCGCTGGTATATTGAGGCAAACCATCGAGCTGCTTTCTCCGCAGACCATCAAAGAAGTGACCGGAAGCCAGCGTCCCATCAATCCAGAGACAACCGCTCTTTATTTGAACGATTTGGGGGGGGAAGTCGACCACCCCGTTGTGCGGCTGTTCGATGCCGCCGCCAGCATTGGTCCGAAAACCGATGAGTCCAAACACGCAGATACACACAAACACTCGTATAGCAGTCTTATTTGTCATGAAATGATCGGTTGAAAGTACGGTAATCGGGTAACCGCAGTCGTTGCGATGCGCCAAAGACCAGCGGAATCCCAAGTGCCGGCTCTCGCTAGAGCAAAAGCACGGCCTCCCCTCTTCCGGCTGAATCGCAGTCACAGTGCCCAACCGGCAATTTTGCCAGTTGCGAATGTGAAGGAAACGAGCCGTCGCCTATTCGTGCGCGGATTATGCGTTGCCGCTATAGCAGCGTCAAGCGCTATTCGACGGGGAGGGGGTGTAAAGAAGGGTGCATGGAAAAAACGGCGGCTGTAAGGCCTGTCAGTGTTGGCAGTGTTCGGAACGAATCCAGGTATTACGATGCGGAGGTGATTCGGTCTTCAGCTAAGGGGTTTGAGCCATGAAGAGTCAGACGCTCAGAGTATTTTCCATCTCATCGATTGCGATACTTGCGGTATGCATTGCTACACCCGCGCAAAGTGCTAAGGGCGGAAAACTAAAGATGAGGGTGCAGCCTTCCGAGGCTTACACGTTCGTCGATGGCAATGCCATTGGGCCCGGCAACCGAACGGTGAAAGTGTCCGCCGGTACGCATCACGTGATGGTAGCGAACTACGGTTTCCAATTTGCCGAACAAGATGTGACGGTCGATTCCGGGCGCACTGTGCCCCTGAAAATAGAGCTACAGCACGCAGGGGCGCCGGTGACGGGCCCCCACGGACGAATCCAGCTCGAGCCCGGCCTGAAGCTATACAAATACGCGGCGGTACTGCTTAACGGTAAGACGCCTCGATATTTTGTGGGTCACGTGGATGAATTCAATAACGACATCGTCTGGCACCAAGAATTAGTCGTGCCGCCGGGAACCCACCAAATAACCGTAACGAGATATGGCAAGGAACTGTGGTCGGGTGCGGTAACCGTGGCCGCCGACGAGCGGGTGATCGTGAATGTCTCCAACGGCAAGCAGAAGACGAAGCATTGGGCGCGCGGGTCGACCCAGCTGGCTGCAGAGATCCCGCGGTTCCAGGCGGGAGCGGCAAGCGCAACGGTGGTGATAGCTCCAGTAACCGGAACGCTTGCTGCAGCCCCGCAGACAATTGATTGCGGGCGCCCGGCGCAATTGACGTGGACCTCGAACGAAACAATCGACGCGGATATGAGCGGCATGAGCCCCGTCCCCACGTCGGGCGAGAGATCGGTTTCGCCTCGTCAAACGACTACCTATCAGTTGACGGCAACCGGGCCTGGCGGCGTAGTCACGCCCAGTACAACCGTTGCGGTGAATACCGCCGTGCAATCGTCGCTTTCCGCGTCGCCGCAAGAGGTGAAGTATCGGCGAATCGGCGACAAGGTGGTGCAGCAAGAAAACACAACTTTGGCATGGTCATCTTCTAATGCGGATTCGACGTCAATCGCAACTGTGGGTGCGGTTGAACCGAACGGCACAAAGTCCGTGTCGCTTGTCCCGAGCCAGGGGGAGAACGGTCCCGTCAGCCAGGACGTTACGTACACCTTCACCGCGTCAAACGTGTGCGGAGGAACCGCAACGAAAACCGCTACGGTGCGCATTACAGGATCCATCGAAGGAATTCCGCAGGTATTGCTTCGCAGCATTTTCTTCCCCACAGACTATCCGACGAAGAAACAGCCATCCGTAGGGCTAGTAGCGAGTCAACAAGAGGCACTGAAGACGCTTGCGACAGGTTTCACGAAATATCTCGAGTACGATCCGGGTGCAAGGATCGCACTGAGCTCTTATACAGACGTGCGCGGTACCAGTCCCTATAACCAGACCCTCTCTGAGCTTCGCGCCCAAAACGTGAAGGACTTCCTTGTTTCGCAGGGAGTTGCGGCCGACAAGATCGACACGGCAGCCTACGGAAAGCAGAAGCCGCTGGACAAGCCGGAGGTAGCTGCACTACAGGCGCAGAATCCAAATCCTCCAACCAAGAACATGAAGCAGCCTCAAACGGCGTGGCTTGCCCACAATCGGCGTGTTGATATCGTCCTGCTTCCTACAAATGCTGAATCTGTTCGCTTCTATCCGAATGAGGCAGCGGACTCGCCCGTTCTGTCTCAACGAGAAAAGCCCTCATCAACAGAGGTCGAAAAGAGTCAGTAGGCAGTCCTTTTCGATCAGCCAGGGACGTACTGGTTTGCGCCGCCTCAAGAGCACTTGCGGAGCAACCAATGAGATCCACTAAGTCGTGCAGGCATCGGCCGGGGTGGCTAACGTATGCCTTTTGCGCCAGCCCACTTATTGGCGGTGCGCTATACCAAGTACGGACGTATTTTTTGCAGGAACTGCTAGTGGTAGAGTTGGCGTCGTTAATCGCTTGCGGCTTTGTGGTGGCTCTTGGCATTGTGTGTTACCTCTTGGGGTTGGCAGGCGAATACGGCAGGCTATGGATCCGCGAGGGGACAAAGGCAAGAACGAAGCGGCCTAGCCTTCACCGATACGGAGCGCTCAACGGAAGCCAGGGCTACCTCCGACTTGCCAGACATGATCAAGGACCAGCCACAGGTTACAGTCGATCCGAGGCGCCTCGTTGATCGAGGTTCCACCATAGCTTCGTCGTGCTGTCTTGTCTTGCTGTAAATAAAGGGGATAGAGAACACCTTGCTTCCATTGCGAAGCATTTAGGCGAAACCGACTCCCTTTGTCCTGCAGATAGCGAAAATTCCTGCTTGGCTTTACCTTAACCAATTCTGAA